>Ga0315271_10003164_pt1 | contig 10403 bp, 11 predicted proteins | sample C3_top_MG_FD_204664 | JGI IMG/M metagenome (GOLD analysis project Ga0315271, IMG submission 204664) | Sediment microbial communities from Yellowstone Lake, YNP, Wyoming, USA - C3_top | ecosystem: Environmental > Aquatic > Freshwater > Lake > Sediment | place: USA: Wyoming | collected 2017-08-01
AGCGGCGTTGTAACCAAAGTTTCCTTTGCCTTCGGCCACCTTGTTCAACACCACGGAGCCTTCTTCGCCGGCATTGGTGACGATCTGGCGCAGGGGCTCGGTCATCGCGCGGCGGGCAATCTCGATGCCAACGTTCTGGTCTTCGTTAGCGCCTCTGAGCTTCGCGAGCTTTGCAACGGCTCTTACCAGGGCCACACCACCACCAGGTACCACGCCTTCCTCAACGGCGGCGCGGGTGGCATGCAGTGCGTCTTCAACGCGGGCTTTCTTTTCTTTCATTTCCACTTCGGTAGCAGCACCGACCTTGATCAGGGCAACACCGCCGGCCAGTTTGGCCACGCGTTCCTGCAGTTTCTCACGGTCATAGTCCGAGCTCGACTCTTCGATCTGCGCGCGAATCTGGCCTACACGGCCTTCGATCATCTTGGAATCGCCAGCACCGTCGATGATGGTGGTGTTTTCCTTGGTGATGGTGATTTTCTTGGCTGATCCCAGGTTGTCCAGGGTGGCTTTTTCCAGGCTCAGGCCAACTTCTTCAGAAATCACCACGGCGCCGGTCAATACCGCGATGTCTTCCAGCATGGCTTTGCGGCGGTCACCGAAGCCGGGAGCCTTGACGGCTGCGACTTTGACGATGCCACGAATGGTGTTGACCACCAGTGTGGCCAGGGCTTCGCCTTCAACGTCTTCGGCGATGATCAGCAGGGAACGGCCGGACTTGGCCACGGCTTCCAGCACCGGCAGCATTTCGCGTACGTTGCTGATTTTCTTGTCGTGCAGCATCACAAACGGGGTTTCCAGTTCGACGCTCATGGTCTGTTGGTCGTTGATGAAGTAAGGCGACAGGTAACCGCGGTCAAACTGCATGCCTTCTACCACGTCCAGTTCATTGGCCAGGCCCGTACCGTCTTCCACGGTGATCACGCCTTCTTTGCCCACTTTCTCCATGGCTTCGGCAATGATCTTGCCGATTTCTTCGTCGGAGTTGGCAGAGATGGTGCCCACTTGCGCGATAGCGCTGTTGTCGGTACACGGAGTTGACTGCTCTTTCAGCGCCTTGACGGCTTCAGCGACGGCCTTGTCGATGCCGCGCTTGAGGTCCATCGGGTTCATACCGGCGGAAACGGCCTTGAGGCCTTCCTTCAGCATGCACTGGGCCAGCACGGTGGCCGTGGTGGTGCCGTCACCGGCTACATCAGAGGTCTTGGAAGCAACTTCCTTGACCATTTGGGCGCCCATGTTCTCGAACTTGTTTTCCAGCTCGATTTCCTTGGCGACCGACACGCCGTCCTTGGTCACGGTAGGTGCGCCAAAGCTCTTGTCCAGCACCACGTTGCGACCCTTGGGACCCAGTGTCACCTTGACCGCATTGGCCAGGATGTTAACGCCGCGCATCATCTGATTGCGGGCATCTTCACCAAATCGTACGTCTTTTGCACTCATGTTTTATTCCTCAATTGCAAATCCTGTGTCATGAAAATGGAAAATCAAATTTGTGGCAGGGTCTTACTTGCCTTCGATAACGGCCATGATGTCGTCTTCGCGCATAACGAGCAGTTCCTCGCCATCCACCTTGACCTCGGTGCCGGAATACTTGCCAAACAACACTTTATCGCCTTTCTTTACATCCAGGCCGCGTTGCTCGCCATTGTCCAGGATTTTGCCTTTTCCAACGGCCAGAACCTCGCCACGGATGGGCTTTTCGGCTGCGTTATCAGGAATCACGATGCCGCCTGCGGACATCTTTTCTTCCTCCATGCGCTTTACAATTACTCGATCATGCAAAGGACGAAGTTTCATTTCAGAATCTCCTAAAATATTTCAAACCAGTTTGATTAATAGATCCGGAGCAATCCGGATGGTTATTTACTTGCCTGCGCCTGTTTTAAGCTTTAGGCACAGCCTGTCCCTGCAGTTGGGGTTGCCTCAACTGCGTTTCAAGGGCTGGCTACCTTGCCGATTTCTGCAAAAAACTCCCTTTGGGGCGTTTACTCGCCAAATGACCAGCAAACGCTTCCGGCAATGGGGGATCAATACCGGGACCAGGCATGGACTGCCGGGCAGGAAAGGGCGGGAAAGGCGCTGCGGCTGGCCCAGCCAGCCGCAGCCTTCGCTCAGGGATCGTCGCGCACGATTACCGTGTTGGCAACCGGTAGAATTTCGTCCGCCGGCAAGCCCGCCCGCTGGGCATGTTCCATGAGGGCGTCGGCGTCTTCGGCCTGGTAAATACAGACAGTTCCAAGGGTGCCGTCTTCTTCTTCCAGGACGTAGGAACGAATCCACTTGACCTGTCCGGGCATTTCATCGTCGGCCACACGGGTAGATTCTGCGGCGGCATCTTCGAGGTCAGAGGCGTCTTCCCATGCCCCGCGGCGCATAACAACAAACAACTGCATTACATCTCTCCTTACGTAGTGTGCTGCGTCCGGACGGGTGTACAACCCGGTACGTTCCCGCAGTTTGAGACAGAGCAAACCCGAGTTCAAGTCCACGTTGGGGCGTGACCTGTGAAGGTGGGCGGGTTAGGATTCACGCTACCCACTGAATTACGTCAGGAACTGCAGCGCTATGGGCCAAATGCGTCACATTTCAGGTGTTGTTGCCCTGTTTTTATGCACTTCGTGCAGTTCGGCGGACCCGGGGGTGGAACTCAAGGGGGAGCGCTTCGATGTTGAGCTGGCAACCACGCCGCAGGAGCAGCAACTGGGCCTGATGTTTCGGGACAACATGGCGGATGATCACGGTATGCTGTTTGTTTTTCCGGACTCTGCACCGCGCAGGTTCTGGATGAAGAATACCCGCATTCCGCTGGACATTTTCTATTTTGACGAAAACCTCAAGCTGGTCAGCGTGGCTGAGGACACCAAACCGTGCCGGGTAGCGCAGTGCCCGAGCTATCCGAGTGCCGGACCAGCCAGGTATGTGCTGGAGCTTAATGCGGGCAAGGCTGCGGAACTTTCGGTCAAACCGGGCGACGAGTTGCAGTTGTTTCTTGACTGACCGGCCCTTCAGGTTGCTACAAATCAGCGACTGTCACCTGTCGGAAAGCGTGGCAACTCCCTATCGCGGAAAAAGCGCTGATGCGGGTCTTGAGTCCCTGCTTAAAACCATGGCAGCCTGGCAACCCCAGCAGGTCCTGATCACGGGCGACCTGAGCGAGGACGCCAACCCGGCAGCCTACGAACGCGTCCTGCAAGCGCTGCTAACCCTGGGTGTACCGACCTGTGCACTACCCGGAAATCACGATGAGGATGCCGTGATGCGCCGGTATTTCCCGGCTGGTCCATGGGGCGGTCCGTATGTTGGCCGCGCGGGAGAATGGCAACTGGTGCTGTTGAAAACGTCCATCACCGGACGGATTGACGGGGCGATCAATCCCACGGACATTGCAGTGCTCAGCGGCCTGCTGGGGGCGAAATCACAACGGCCGGTTCTCATTGCCTTGCACCACCAGCCGGTGGCGGTAGGCGCAGCGTGGATAGACCGTTACATGCTGCAGGAACCCGGCGTATTGCTGCGGCTGGCGGAAGCGCATGAGCAGGTTCGCGGCATGGTCTGGGGTCACGTTCACCAGGCCTTTGCATCGGTAGCGGGCCACGTACAGCTGCTCTCCTGCCCCTCCAGCGCGGCCAACAGCTTGCCGGCCACCCGGCGTTTCGAACACGATCCGGCCGGCCCGGCCTGTCGCTGGTTGTTGCTGCATGCAGATGGAATGCTGGAAACCGGGCTGTTACACAGCGCTTGAACGGGGGCGTGAGAGCAGGTTAGGGGCCCTGGATTTCAGTCGCGCGGCAGGACCAACCACAGAACCAGGTACACAACGATGCCGGGAAACGCTGCGGACAGGATTGATAGCAGGACATAGGCGACCCGGGTGCCGGTAACGGACCAGCCGAAGAATTCAGCAAAGCCCGCGCAGACCCCGCCGATCAGGGCGTTGGATGTGGAGCGACGAATTCCAGTGGTTCCAGCCATGGTCCCTCTCCTGCTGTGGTGTTGGCATCCTGCAATGCCGCTATCTTAATCAAATTTGCCCGCGCCCACACGCGCAGAATCTATAGTTCTATCAGGTCGAAATCGTCCTTGCTTGCGCCGCAATCCGGGCAAACCCAGAAGTCCGGTATGTCCTCCCAACGCGTGCCGGGGGCAAGACCTTCACCGGGGGCGCCTTTTTCTTCATCGTAGATCCAGCCACAGATGATGCACATGTATGTCCTGTATTTGGCGTCGTTCACTCAATGAGTCCTTATCAGTTTTGCAGTCACGGGCTCAAAAAACCCGGCGTAGTGTGCCACGCAGCAGCGCGACATGAAATACGCTGTGGGAAATACAGTGCGGGAAATACCGTCCAGACAAGCAGCATGAATAATCCTAGAATGCCAGACTATGGAAAAGCGCCGACCTTACGGACTCTACGTGATTACCCCCCCGCGCTACCGGCAGGCTCAAAGGCTGCTGGCCGAGAGCGAGGCCGCTCTTTTGGGCGGTGCCAGCCTGCTGCAGTTTCGTGACAAATCGGGGGATGCGGGCTGGCAACTGGAGATGGCGGGCCAGCTAAATAGCTTGTGCCAACGCTACCGGGTACCGCTGATCATCAATGATGACATTGATCTGGCCGCCCGCGTGGGGGCTGCCGGAGTGCATCTTGGCCGGGACGATGCCGCTATCCCGGCGGCCAGAGCCGAACTGGGGCTGGAGGGTATCATCGGCGCTTCGTGTTACAACCAGCCTGACCTTGCGCAGTCGGCGGCAGCGGCGGGCGCAAGTTACCTGGCTTTTGGCAGCATGTTTCCTTCCGCCAGCAAGCCGCAAGCGCTGCATTGCCCGGTGCAAACGCTCACGGCTGCGCAAAAGTTTGGTTTGCCGCTGGTTGCCATCGGCGGAATCACCATGGAAAATGGCGCTGCCCTGGTGACCGCAGGAGCCAGTTACCTGGCGGTAATCGGAGCCGTATTCGACACAACGGATGTGCAGCGCGCGGTGGAAAGGTTTGGCGGGTTGTGGAAGCAATCGCACGAACTGTCACCGCAGCCAACTCACTGATCATTGCAGGGGACACAGCATGACCAGCAACACGGAACTGCTTCAGCGCGCCCGCGCGCGTATTCCGGGTGGCGTTAATTCGCCGGTACGCGCGTTCAATGGCGTGGGGGGCGACCCCTTGTTTTTTGAGCGGGCTGCGGGTGCCTGCCTGTACGACGTTGCCGGCCGCAGTTACATCGACTACGTCGGTTCCTGGGGTCCTATGATAGCCGGGCATGCACATCCGGCCGTGGTGTCCGCCGTGCAGGCGGCAGCGGCCAGGGGACTGAGTTTTGGCGCACCGTGTCCGGCCGAAGTGGAAATGGCGGAGCGTTTGTGTGATCTGGTGCCGGCGATGGACCAGGTGCGCATGGTCAATTCGGGTACCGAGGCAACCATGAGCGCCATCCGCCTGGCACGGGCTGCGACTGGCCGGGACGCCATCATCAAGTTCGAAGGTTGCTACCACGGCCATGCCGACAGCTTCCTGGTCAAGGCCGGCAGCGGCGCCCTGACGCTGGGTGTGCCGAATTCACCCGGTGTTCCCGCCGCACTGGCAGACCTGACCCTGACCGCGCCCTATAACGACCTGGACGCCGTGCGGGGCTTGCTGCAGGCGCATGGCCACGAGGTTGCAGCCATCATCGTGGAACCCGTAGCGGGCAACATGAATTGCATCCCTCCACTGGAGGGCTATCTCGCAGGCTTGCGGACGCTATGTGACACGCACGGATGCCTCTTGATCTTTGATGAAGTCATGACCGGTTTCCGCGTGGCTTTGGGTGGCGCTCAGGGCTTGTACGGCGTGGTGCCCGATCTGTCCACCTTTGGCAAGGTCATAGGAGGTGGCATGCCGGTGGGTGCTTTTGGCGGCAAGCGCCAGTACATGGAAATGGTGGCACCCAGCGGTCCCGTGTACCAGGCAGGCACGCTGTCCGGCAACCCGGTGGCCATGGCCGCAGGGCTGGCTAACCTCGCCCTGGTAATGGCGGAGGGTTTCTACCAGCAATTGGAGCACAAGACGCGGACCCTGCTCACGGGCATCGAGGACGCGGCACAACGTGCCGGTATTCCTCTGCTGGTCACCCAGGTCGGGAGCATGTTCGGCCTGTTCTTTACCCGGGAAAAACGGGTGGTCAATTTTTCCCAGGCGGGCCAGTGTGACACCGCTGCATTCCGGCGCTTCTTCCACCTGATGCTGGAACGGGGGGTTTACCTGGCGCCCTCGGCCTACGAGGCCGGCTTCATGTCTGCGGCGCACACGGTGGAACACATCGAGGCCACCATCAGCGCCGCGCGCGAGGCATTTACCGCAATGGCCACGCGTGACGATTGAGCTTGCTTCCCTGGTGGCGCACCGCGGCTATGCCGCTCGCTACCCGGAAAACACCCGGGAAAGCCTTGCGGCCGCCGTTCGTGCGGGTGCCCGGTTCCTGGAGTTTGATGTGCAATTGAGTGCCGATGGCGTACCAGTGCTGCTGCACGACGTTACACTGGAGCGCACTGCCGGGCAGCCAGGCTCGGTGTTTGAGCTGAATGCCGCACAACTCTCGCGCATTGAAGTCAATGAAACCGCGCGCCTTGGCCCGGCATTCAGCGGGGTGCGCATACCCCTGCTGCGGGACGTGGCGGCGGATCTCACGGCCTGGCCGCGGGTTACTGCGTTTGTCGAACTCAAACCAGAGAGCCTCGTTCATTTCGGCATCGGTTATATGCTGGACCGGGTGCTGGAGACCCTGGCGCCCGTTTTGGATGCTTGCGTGGTGATTTCATTTTCAGCACAGGCCGTGGCGGAAGCGCGGCGCCGCAGCGGCTGCGAGATTGGATGGGCCATTGAGCATTGGTCGGAAGAAAGCTGTGCGACGGCGACCGCTCTTGCCCCCGCTTACCTGTTCTGCAACTACCGCAAGTTTCCATCCCCGCCCACACCGCTATGGCCGGGTCCGTGGCGCTGGGTTGCCTACGAAGTGACTGCGCTGGACGTGGCCAACGCCCTGGTGCGGCGCGGGGTGGACCTGATAGAAACCATGGCAATTGTGGAGCTGTCTGCTGCGGCACGACTGCTCAGTCCAGGAACAAATCCTTCATCAGGGGCTGGCCGGGCGTGACCTGGTACTGGTCGAAATTCTTCATGCCACTGGCCCGCAGGACGTTTTCATCCAGGAAGAAATTGCCAGTGCACTGGCGGCTGTCGCGGATGAGGATCTCGTAGGCCGCATCGGCCATGATGGCCGGGGTGCGGCAATTTTCCGCGACCACCGATCCCCCCAGCAGCCTGATCGCGGCGGTGGCAATGACCGTGCGCGGCCACAAGGCGTTGAAGGCCACGCCGTGCTGGCGGAACTCCTCGGCCATGCCCAGCACACACATGCTCATGCCGTACTTTGACATGGTGTAAGCGACATGGTCCCTGAACCAGGAAGGCTTCAGGTTTAACGGCGGAGAAAGATTGAGCACGTGCGCATTGGCGCCTTTGAGCAGGTGCGGGATGCAGGCACGGGTGGTGGTGTAGGTGCCGCGCACATTGACATCAAACATCAGGTCAAAGCGCTTCATGGGTAATTCCCGCGCACCTTGCAGCATGATGGCGCTGGCGTTATTCACCAGCATGTCCAGTCCACCAAAATGATCCACGGCCTGCGCCACCGCGCTGTCGACCGACTCGTCATCACGTACATCCATCCGGATGGCCAGCCCCCGGCCACCTGCGGCTTCGATTTCCGTCACCGTTTCATGGATGGTACCTTCCAGCCGGGGATGGCGGCGGTCGGTTTTAGCTGCAACCACGACGTTGGCGCCAGCCCGCGCGGTGCGCAGGGCGATCGCCTTGCCTATGCCACGGGAGGCACCGGTGATGAACAGGGTCCTGCCCAGCAGGGTCTGGTTGGAAGGGGTCTCGCTGGAAGGGGCTGGGACTTGCGCGCTCATGCTGCGTTCTCCGTAATTTATTGTTGTTGTATGGTCCGGGCAGTCATCACCAGCGGGTAATCGAACCAGCCCCGGGGAGGCAATGTAACGCCGCCGACCTTGTCTATCGCCCTGATGGCGTCATTGCACTATCATAACCGCCTTCACTGTTTTGACGACCTCTTAGAGCGCCCCCAACGTGGAATCAGCAAGCTGGACAAACGAAATGCTGGGTTGGCTCAATTCCAACCCGCGTTGGGGCATCGTGTTCGTGTTCGTGGTTTCGTTCCTGGAAGCACTCGCGGTGGTTGGAATTCTCCTGCCCGGCATCGTCATCCTGTTCGGGGTCGGGGCGTTGGTAGGCCTGGGCGTGCTGGAATTCCTGCCGGTGTGGATCGCAGCATCGACCGGAGCATTTGTCGGGGACGTGTTCAGCTACGGCCTTGGCCGGCGCTTTCGCGAAAGCCTGCGCGAAATATGGCCCTTTTCCCGTTACCCCGGGATGATGGACCGGGGGATGAAATTCTTTCACGACCACGGCGCCAAGAGCGTGGTTGCCGGCCGTTTCATCGGCCCTTTGCGCCCTGTCATTCCTGCCATTGTGGGCAGTATGCATATGCAACCGTCGCGCTTCGTGCTGGCCGATGCGTTTGCGTGCATTGCATGGGCGCCCGCCTTCCTCCTGCCCGGCATGTTGTTTGGCGTCTCCCTGGACGCCACTTCCGAATACACCGGGCGCTTGACCTGGGTGCTGGTGATCCTACTGGGTACGCTGGCCTTGATCTGGTGGTTGATGCGGCTGCTGTATGAACCCCTGGCAAGCCGCTCCGCGAAGTGGCTGCGCCACGCCATACGCTGGACCCGCCGTCATCCCGTGCTGGGGCGCATCAGCGGGCCTTTGCTGGACCCGGCGCAGCCGGAGGTGTTGTCGGTTACTTCCCTTGGCATCCTGCTGGTGCTGATTTTCTGGGGCCTGGTGATGCTGTTGTTCCTGTCGCCATTTTCCAGCCAGCCCCACCACCTGGACCAGTCAGTGCAGGCCTTGGCCCTGTCCTTGCGCAACCACCTGGCTGACCCGGTCATGGTGGCGATCGGGCAGTTATCCCGCTGGCAGGTAGCACTGCTTTCCAGTGCCGCCGTGCTGTTTTGGCTATTTGGTGCACGGCGGGGGAAAGCCGCCATCCACTGGTTGATCGCCATCGGCGGCGGCTGGCTGATCCAGCTGTTATTGGCCTGGGGTTTGCGCTCCACGCCGCAAGTCATGGAGCTTCCTCCACAGGCTGTGATCAGCCCAAGTTCTGCCATGAGCCTGGCCACGGTCGTGTTCATGTTTTTTGCGGTGATGATTGCCCGCGAGGTGCGGCGGAAACATCGCCAATGGCCTTACCTCGCGGCCGCACTGATCCTCACTGTGCTGGTGCTGGCCCGCCTGTACCTGGGCCTGGAATGGTTGAGCGGCGCCTTGATGGGGGTGCTGCTGGGCCTGGCATGGACCCTGATCGTCGGCATTGCCTATCGGCAACGAGCCTTGCAACCCTTTTCCGGAGCCATAGCCAGCGTGATTTTCTATGGCTCCGTCGCTTTTCTTTTCAGCTGGCAGGTGCACGAAAATCTCGCGCAGGAAGTCATGGCGGTCCGAACCGTGGCCACGCAACAGCACATGGCCCTGGACACCTGGTGGGATTCCGGCTGGAAAGACCTTCCCGAGGAGCGCACCAGCGTGTCGTCGGTGGCCAGTCGCCGATTCAATGCCCAGGTCGCTGTCGGGCCGGACCGGATCGCGCAGATTTTGTCACGCTCCGGTTGGGAACGTGTACCGGAAAGCGACTGGCGCTGGGTATTGAAAGCTTTGAATCCGGAACCCAACGAGGCGTCTTTGCCCTTGCTGGGCCGCGCGTTTCGGGGCCGGCCTGAGTCCTTGCTGATGCGACGCAACGACCCTCAATCGGGGAGACTGCTCACTATCCGCATGTGGGATTCCGGCGTACAGCTTGAGCCGGGCCAGCAGGTGCTTTACCTGGCGCAGGTTTCGGAGGAACTGCTGATACAACGCCTGGGTTTGTTCAGCTACTGGCGATCAGCGCCATTTAATCTCGGCGGTATGCAACCGCTGCGGGAAGAGCTCAGTGAGCTGGAAGAAAAAGCGGTCAGCGCTGATTTGCTGTTGCTGCGGGAGCCTGGCTCCGGTCCCTAGGATGGGGTCCTGGTCTTATTCCGGCTGGAAGCGGGGCAGAATTTCCAGCAGGTTCTGTAAACGCTTGATCGGGTCCGGAAGTTCCAGCAGGTTCTGCTTTTCAATGTCCGACAAAGGCAGCAATTCCGCCAGCCGATAGCCCACCCAAACCGCATCATCAAGTTGCTCTGGCGCATACGCCAGATAGCCAGGGCCGAGTTTGTCCAGGAAACGGCTGAGCACCTGGCTGAGCAGGAAATAGGGCGCAGGCAGGGGACACGGGTCGGGTTCCGCCAGCGAC
>Ga0315271_10003165_pt1 | contig 10402 bp, 14 predicted proteins | sample C3_top_MG_FD_204664 | JGI IMG/M metagenome (GOLD analysis project Ga0315271, IMG submission 204664) | Sediment microbial communities from Yellowstone Lake, YNP, Wyoming, USA - C3_top | ecosystem: Environmental > Aquatic > Freshwater > Lake > Sediment | place: USA: Wyoming | collected 2017-08-01
CGCGGGCAAGCCACCTTCGACGCGACGCTGGCGAAGATCGGCCCCTGGTCGATCACGTCATTGCTTGCCACGCTGGTGCTGCTCTTCGCCTTCCAGGGCAAGGCCATCCTCGACCAGCCGCTGGTCATCGCGATGCTGGCGGTGCCAATCCTGATCCAGGTGCTCTTCAATTCGGGCCTGGCGTACTGGCTGAATCGCCGCCTGGGCGAATCGCACAGCGTGGCCTGCCCGTCGGCCCTGATCGGCGCGAGCAACTTCTTCGAGCTGGCGGTCGCCGCGGCAATCAGCCTGTTCGGCTTCGAGTCGGGTGCCGCGCTGGCCACGGTCGTCGGCGTCCTGATCGAGGTGCCGGTGATGCTGCTGGTCGTCAGGGTCGTCAACGACAGCAAGGGCTGGTATGAAGCCGGGCAGAAGACTCTGGAGCAGGCATGAACGACGCACCCATCACGATCTATCACAACCCGGCGTGCGGCACCTCGCGCAACACACTGGCGCTGATCCGCAACAGCGGCGCCGAGCCGGTGGTCATCGAGTACCTCAAGAATCCGCCTCGGCGCGCCACGCTGATGGCGCTGATCGCGGCGATGGGCGTGCCAATGCGCAGCGTGCTGCGTCAGAAAGGCACACCCTACGATGAACTGCGTCTCGACGACCCGAAGTGGACCGATGAACAGCTCATCGACTTCATCGTCGCGCACCCGATCCTGATGAACCGACCGATCGTCGTCACGCCGCTGGGCACCCGCTTGTGCCGCCCGTCGGAGGCGGTGCTCGACATCCTGCCGTCGCCGCAACTCGCACCCTTCACCAAGGAAGATGGCGAGGTGGTCGTCGACGGTCATGGGAGAAGGACAGGTCAACATGTCGCTCCTTGACCTCAGCCTGCCCAACGTCGACGGCACGCTGTTCGACCCACCCACCGGCGGACGATTCGCAGGCGCAGGAACCTCGACGCACGCCCCACGCTTCCTGCTGCTCTATGGCTCCCTGCGCGAACGCTCGTACAGCAACCTGCTGACGCTCGAAGCCGCGCGGTTGCTGATCGCCATGGGCGGCGAAGTCCGTGTGTTCGACCCGGCCGGCCTGCCCCTGCCAGATTCCGCACCAGAGACACACCCCAAGGTGCAGGAGCTGCGCGAAGCCGCCGCCTGGGCCGAAGGCATGGTCTGGACCTCGCCGGAGCGCCACGGTGCGATGACCGGCATCATGAAGGCGCAGATCGACTGGATTCCGCTGAGCATCGGCGCGGTGCGGCCGACACAGGGCAAGACCCTGGCGGTGATGGAGGTGTCGGGCGGCTCGCAGTCCTTCAATGCGGTGAATCAGCTGCGTGTTCTGGGCCGTTGGATGCGCATGATCACGATCCCAAACCAGTCGTCCGTGGCCAAGGCCTTCATGGAATTCGACGACGCAGGGCGCATGAAGCCGTCGGCCTACTACGAGCGCGTTGTCGACGTCATGGAAGAGCTTATGAAGTTCACGCTGCTGACGCGCGACGTGGCGCCCTACCTGGTCGATCGCTACAGCGAACGCCGGGAGAGCGCGGACGAACTGTCGAAGCGCGTCAACCAGCGCTCGATATGACAGTTCGTCGCCAACCGGACCGGCAACAAGGCACGCGATGAGCCAGCCGGTCACCATGCAAGCTACCGCCCAGTCGGCGTTCGCCTGCGTGTCGTCGGCCTGGCAGGCTCATGAGGGCGAGTTGCTGGGCTATTTGCGGCACCGCCTGTCGGACGCCGATGCAGCCGACGACGTGCTTCAGGACGTGTTCGTGAAGGCCATGCGCCAAGGTCAGGGCTTCTGCACGCTCGACAACCCGCGCGCCTGGTTGTTCCAGGTGGCGCGCAACGCGTTGATCGACAGGGCACGAACCGCGCACCCGACCGAACCGCTCCCTGAGGGGCCGGCGGAGACGCCTGAGCCAGCACAGGAGGTGCTGGCACCCGTCGATGCGCTGGCAGACTGTCTTTCTCGGGCGTTGGGTGAACTATCGCCCGATGACGCTTCCATCCTGCGGGCCTGCGATCTTGAAGGCCAGACACAGCGGGCGTTCGCTCAGGCGCATGATCTGGGCCTGCCGGCGACTAAGTCGCGGCTGCTGCGGGCGCGGCAGCGCCTGCGCGAACGGCTCACCACGGCCTGCCAGGTCAGGTTCGAGGCCGATGGCAGCGTTGCAGGCCACGTTCCCAGGGCGCCCGTGGATTGACTTGAATCAAGTTGCAGGCTCATCAAGCCTGCATCCTTTGACGGGGTGTTCGTCTTCACAACGGAGACACCCCGACATGAGCACCCTGAGCCTTACTGAACGCACGCTTCAACTGCCACGGCTTCATCCGAAGCTGTTCCTGTTGGTAGCCACCATCCTCTGGTGGGCGCTCTACCAGTCACTGAGCCCGGCCTCGGAGGCACTGGTCGCCGCGCTGCCTGTGGACCGCAACAGCGCGCTCGGCGGCGCATTGCAGTTCTTCCTCTACGACACGCCCAAGGTGCTGCTGCTGCTCACCGCCGTCGTGTTCGTGATGGGGATGATCAACTCCTACTTCACGCCCGAGCGCACCCGCGCGCTGCTGGCCGGCAAGACAGAAGGCTTAGCCAACGTGATGGCGGCGAGCCTGGGCATCGTGACGCCGTTCTGCTCATGTTCTGCCGTGCCCCTGTTCATCGGCTTCGTGCAGGCTGGCGTGCCGCTGGGCGTGACCTTCTCGTTCCTGATCTCCGCGCCCATGGTCAACGAGGTTGCACTGGCGCTGCTGTTCGGCCTGTTCGGCTGGAAGATCGCGCTGCTCTACATGGGCCTCGGTCTGACGGTGGCCATCGTCGCCGGTTGGGTCATCGGCCGCTTGAAGATGGAGCCTTACCTGGAAGACTGGGTGCGCGACATGCCGCGCGTCCAGGCCACGGCCGGAGGTGATGCATTCACACTGGTCGAGCGCATCGAGGGTGGCTTCGCCAGCGTGCGCGAGATCGTCGGCAAGGTCTGGCCCTACATCCTGGCCGGCATCGCCATCGGCGCGGCCATCCACGGCTGGGTGCCTGAAGACTTCATGGCGTCGATCATGGGCAAGGAAGCTTGGTGGTCGGTGCCGCTGGCGGTGCTCATCGGCGTGCCGATGTACACCAACGCGGCCGGGATCATTCCCATCGTGCAGGCCTTGTTGGCCAAGGGCGCAGCACTCGGCACCGTGCTGGCTTTCATGATGAGCGTGATCGCGCTGTCGCTGCCCGAAATGATCATTCTGCGCAAGGTGCTCAAGGTGCGGCTCATCGCCACCTTCGCAGTCGTGGTGGCCACCGGCATCCTGATCGTCGGGTACGTTTTCAACGCGGTGCTGTGACGGCATCGACGCTGTTCTTCAAGTCCGTTCTTCAATTCTGTTCAACAACTCCTGGAGCCCTTCATGGACATCAAGGTACTCGGCACCGGTTGTGCCAACTGCAAGAACACGATCGCGCTGATCGAGCAGATCGCACTCGCCAAGGGTGTGCCCGTCACGCTGAGCAAGGTCGAGGAACTGCGCGAAATCATGGGCTACGGCGTGATGTCCACGCCCGGCGTGGTGATCGACGGCAAGGTCGTGCACGCCGGTGGCATACCGAGTCGCGGCAAGGTCGAGCAATGGTTGTCAGTCTGAGGAACACACGATGAACGCAAGAGTTGAATTGCCCGCTGCCCGCGAGGTCTGCCCCACCACCACGCGGCGCCTTCTCGCTGAAGGCGCGTTGCTTGTCGATGTGCGCGAGCGATCTGAGATCGAACGGCTTACCTTCGATGTGCCGGGGACCGTCGTCATGCCGCTGTCCGAGTTTGAACAGCGGTTCGCCGAATTGCCACGCGATGGCCAGTTGGTGATGGTCTGCCAGACCGGCGCGCGCAGCTTGAAGGCAACGTACTTTCTGATGTATCAGGGCTACGAGCAGGTCGCCAACATGGAAGGCGGGATCTTCAAATGGGCAAGCAAGGGCTTCCCGATCACGGGCGCGCCTGGAACGGCCGCAAACTCTGCCAGCAGTTGCTGCGGCGGCCCTGCCACCGCCGGCGCATGCTGTGGAGGGGACAAGGCCAAAGCCAAATCTGACACTTGCTGCAGTTCGCCCCAAACAACTGCTGGCGGTTGCTGCTGATCGTGTGGAAGTCGCTTGGCAACGAAATGCACTCGCGCTGACCGCTGACCCGAATTCGAAGCGACGTCCTACACATGCACGACGGATCAGCCCGAATGATCTTCAATGACTGAGAAGCTCTCGCTGCAGTTGGCCCTTGTCCTCCCTGGAGTTCCAGACGAGCGGGATTCCTGCATCCAGCGCTTGACCGACAACCTGCAGGCGCGGGGCCTGGAGAAGGTGCACGTCGTCCAGCAGGACGGCAAGCCCTTCTTGTGCCTACACTACGACCCGACGCGGACAGCCATGCCGCAAGTGCGCAGCATGGCGGAGGCGGCGGGCGCTGAACTGAGCGCGCGCTACCAGCACGAACTGATGCGCATCGACGGCATGTGTCGCAAGCCGCCGCCTTGCAAGAAGACCTTCGTCGGGCCAGCATCGAACCCTATGCCTGGGTGCTCAACAAGAGCGTGTTGGCGTCCGGAACGCTCGATCCCTTGCTCGCGGCGCGGCTGGACGGTGAACGCAGGCAGATGCAACGCATGGCCGCCGGCCTGGCCAAGCGGGTCTTCACCATTCCGTGGTTGACCGTGCCACCGATCGGATTCGCCGAGTTGTCCAGACTGGTCAGCAAGCCATCACGCGCCGCACCGATTCGCACCTGAGCCCAGCCAAACGCCCCCTGCCGCAGTGGACTGCGGCTGCGTCCGGCCGGGTTTCGCGCAATGGGCACTACCATCGCACCCACCTCTCATCGTCAACCCCTGGAGACTGCGCCGTGAAGGCTTACCGACTGTTTGCCGCCATCTTGATGACAGTCCTGGTGGGTGTGGCGCAGGCACAGTCGCCGGTGGTCAGCGTGCCCGCGGTCGATCTGGCTAGATACAGCGGCAGGTGGTACGAGATTGCCAGCTTCCCCCTGTTCTTCCAGCGCAATTGCGTTGGCGACACGACAGCGGAATACACACCGGTGCCCGGGGGCAGCATCAAAGTTCACAACCGTTGCCGTACGAGTTCGGGCTTCGACGAGGCCACCGGCAACGCCACTGTCGTGGATGGCTTCGACAACAGCCGGCTCAAGGTCTCCTTCTTCTGGCCGTTCAAGGCCGACTACTGGGTCCTTGGGCTCGACCCGGAATACCGATGGGCGGTCGTGGGCAACCCGAGCCGCAAGTACCTGTGGGTGCTCTCACGCACCGCGAAACTGCCGCCCAGCCTGCTGGAGGCGGCGTTGGCGTCGGCCCTCCAACAAGGCTTCGACCTGACCCAGCTTCGATACACAGCGCAATCGGCGGCGGGCAACACCAGCCCGTGAGCGGCATCAGGAACGGCGAACGCCATGCCGCCCTGCGAGGGCCATCAGTCTGGAGACCCGAATGATCACCGAGTACGTTCTTTTCGACCTTCCGCACGGCATCACCCGAGACGAAGTCGTGCAAGGGATGCGTGATGTGGCGCCGCGATGGCGAGCCAACGCCGAGCTGATTCGCAAGACATTCGTCTACGATCCGGAGGCCAACCAGACCGGAGCCTTCTACCTTTGGCCGTCGCGGGAGGCCGCCGAGCGGGCCCATGATGAAGCGTGGCGCCAGCGGGTCCGGGACACCTACGGCAGCGAGCCCGTCATCAAATACTTCGACACGCCGCTCGTCGTGGACAACGCCCTGGGGAAGACGATTGAACGGGAAACTTGACGGCGACACCCTGCGGACCCTACCGTTCCGCGATGACCTGTCCAAAGCGAACCAGGGCGGCTCCGACGCAGTCCCTCGTTCGAGACGACTCACACTTAAAATTGCGCCGGGTGGAGGCACGCCTCCTGGTAGATTTGTGCGAGCTCTTTGCGCCAACGAAGGGGCCACTGACCACGAGCCCGGCACAGAACCACTCAAGAGGCCACAGGCCCATGCTCATGCCCGATGAAACAGCGACGCACCCGGCAAACCCGGACCTGACGCCTGAAGACGACCGATGCGTCCGGCGCGCCGCCTCTGCCAAGTCGAGCGGGGAGCCGACGCGGGCCCGATGCCACGCGGCCGACTCCGGCGCTGCGCGGCTGGCGCCCGCACTCGCGTCCACTGGCGCCTTCGAGGCGTTCGTCTAGCCGTGCAGGCAGTCACGCGGCGCGTACTGGCCGGGCTGGGCTTGGTTGATCGCCAGCCGGCCGTCAACGCACACCCGGAATTGGTGGCGTGCGAGGAATGCGACGCGGTCTATGTGCGTCGACTGCTGGAAGCTGGTGAAGTTGCGCGTTGCGCGCGCTGCTCGGCGGTGCTGGGTCGGGGTCATCTGCTCGCGGTCGACGGCCAGCTCGCGCTGTCGTCCGGGTCGCTGGTGGTTTTCGTTCTGGGCAATGTGTCTGACATCGTGACCCTCGACCTGCGTGGCGTGCATTCGCAGGTGACGTTGTGGGAGTCGATCTGGTACACGTGGCTGTCGGGCCAGGAAGTGGTGGCACTGCTGGCCGGCGCAACGGCGTTTGGGTTCCCGCTTGCGGTGATCCTGCTGCGCCTGTATGTGCTGACGCCTCTGGCCGCTGGCAAGCGCGTGCGCGGGTTCGTGCCGGCCATGCGCGCATTGCGCTGGGTGACCCGATGGAGCATGGTTGAAGTCTTCCTGTTCGGCACCTTGGTGGCGATCGTGAAGATCGCCGGCCTGGCCAGCGTAGTGCCAGGCGTGGGCATCTTTTCGTTCGGGGTGCTGACCCTGCTGCTCGCAGCCAACCAGGCTGCCGGACTGCATGGCATTTGGCAGCAGGCCTCGAAATTGCCTCCGTGAGCAGCGTGTCGTCCAGCGGCATGGTGCCGACCGCAGTTTCGCGCGGCCTGCTTGGGTGCGAGTGCTGCGGCCTGGTGAGCGAGGTCGTGGCAGCTGCCGACTACCCGCGCTGCCCGCGCTGCGGATTCGCACTTCACACGCGCAAGCCGCAATCCCTGCAGCGCACGACCGCCTACCTACTGGCCGCGGTGGTGCTGTACCTGCCGGCGAACACACTGCCCATCATGGCCACCGCCAGCGCCATCGCGGGTCGCGAGAGCCACACCATTCTTGGCGGAATCATCGAGCTGTGGCACACAGGATCTTGGGACTTGGCATTGATCGTCTTCATCGCCAGCATTGCCGTGCCGATCCTGAAAATCGCCGCACTCACGCTGCTGGCGTTCACCGCTCGGCGCAAGTCGCGTTGGCGGCAAGCGGAGCGGGCGACGCTGTATCGGGTGCTCGAAACTGTCGGCCATTGGTCCATGCTCGACGTGTTCGTCGTCGTGCTGCTCGTCGGCATGGTACGGTTCGGTGCCTTCGCCAGTGTCGAGCCAGGCGCGGGCCTGCTGGCCTTCGGCGGCGTCGTCGTGCTGACCATGCTTGCCTCGTCGAGCTTCGACCCCCGCCTGATCTGGCCCGAACCCGCCACCGATGACTGAAACACAACACTCCCCGCAGGACTACCCCGAGGTGACCGTGGTGCCTCGCAAGCGGATGCGCCTCTCGTTGGCCTGGATCGTGCCGATCGCCGCGCTCGCGGTTGGCGCCCTGCTGATCGTGCGAACGATCATGCAGACCGGCCCCACCATCACGATCACGTTTCGCACCGCCGAGGGGATGGAAGCCGCTCACACGGAAGTCCGCTTCAAGGAAGTGGTGGTCGGCAAGGTGACCAAGGTTGCCTTGAGCCCGAACCGTGAGCAGGTGCTCGTCACTGTAAAGCTCGACAAGAGCGCCGCGCGACTGGCCGTCGAGGACACTCGTTTCTGGGCCGTGCGCCCGCGTGTCGGTTTGGCCGGTGTCAGCGGACTCGGAACGCTCTTTTCCGGCGCCTACATCGGCGTCGATGCCGGCGTCTCCAACGAGGACCGCCTGCTGTTCACCGGACTGGAGGCGCCGCCGCCCCAGTTGCGCGGCGAGCCCGGACGCAGCTTTGTCCTGTCGGCAGAAGACCTCGGGTCGCTGGACATCGGCTCACCGGTCTATTATCGGCGCACGCAAGTCGGCCGGGTGGTGGGCTATGCACTCGACCCCGTGCGCGACACGCTCGCGGTGCAGGTGGTGATCGCCGCGCCGAACGATCGGCTGGTCACCCCGCAGAGCCGATTCTGGAACGCGAGCGGTATCGACGTGACCGTCAATGCCAGTGGTTTGACGCTTGATACGCAGTCGCTCGCGTCGGTCGTGCTGGGCGGCGTGGCGTTCGCCAACCCGGCCGACGCTGCTTCGGCGCCACCAGCCGTCGATGGCCAACGCTTCGAACTCTTCGCCAACCGCAAGTCTGCGCTGGCACCGCCCGACGGGCCGCCGTTGCGGGTTCGGATGGTGTTCGACCAGGCCCAGCGCGGGCTGGTGGTCGGTGCGCCGGTGGACATGCTCGGCGTCGAGATCGGCACCGTGCGCAGCGTCGCTCTCATCTACGCCCCAAAGCTCGACCAGTTTCCCGTGGAGGTGATCGCCGACCTCTACCCGCAACGGCTGGGAAGTGTGAGGCGCCAGTTCGTCATACCCGCCGGCAGCGTCGACCGCGCAGACGCATTGTTCATGAAGCGTGCGGTCGACCACGGATTGCGGGCGCAGGTGCGCAATGGAAACTTGCTGACCGGCCAGCTCTACGTGGCACTGGACTTCATCCCCAAGAGCCCCGGGGCCACGCTCGACGCCCGTGCCGATCAACCGACGATCCCGACCGTCCGTGGCACTCTGAGCGACTTGCAGCCGCAACTGGCTGATATCGTTTCGCGGCTCAGCAAAGTGAAGTTTGACGAGATCGGCAGCGACCTCCAGGAAACGCTGCGCAACGCCAGTGCTGCGGGCACCGGGCTGCAGGAGACGCTGGCGAGTGCGACCGTGGCAATACGCCAGCTGACACCCGACGCCCAACGAGCGCTTGCCGAGGTGCAGAAGACACTGACCTCCGCCCAGGCGACACTCGCCAACCTCGACCGCAACGTCACGCATGGCGACGCGCCACTGCAGCGAAACTTCAATCAGGCGCTAACCGAAATGCAGCGTGCGGCGCAGGCACTGCGCGTGCTGAGCGACTACCTGCAATTGCATCCGGAATCACTGCTGCGAGGCAAGCCGGCCGACGCAGACCCAAGCAAAGCCTCCGAGGGTGGACGATGACAAGACCTGCCGTTCTAACTGACACCGGCCGCCACCGCGCTGCGATCGGCATGACAGCGCTTGTGATGCTTGGGGGGTGCAGTTCGGCGCAGCCGCCTCGGTATCACACGTTGATGCCGCCGCCCGCTTCCACAGCGCGACTATTTCTGCCCGCAGGATCCCTGGCCTGGGAAATACTGCCCGTGACCATTCCGGCCGGAGTCGACCAGCCGCAATGGGTAGTGCGAACCGTAGACGGCAGCCTGGCGGTACTGGAGCAGGAGCGCTGGATTGCACCGCTGGGGGAAGAAATCCGGGCTGCCGTTGCGGATCGCGTCATGCAGGAAATGGGTGCACCTTCAGTCTCAGCCGAACCACGCAACCGTTGGCGCATCCGGATCGACGTGTACCGATTCGACTCGGTACCCGGACGCGAAGCAAGGTTCGGAGCAAATTGGACCCTTGGTTCCGAAGCGGAGGCTGGAGCAGCCTTGCGCTGCAGTGGCGAATTTGTGCGGGCGGTAACAGCAAGCGGGTATGTGGCGGTCGCCAAAGGCCACCAGGAAGCAGTGACGGCGTTAGCCAGCACCATTGGCAATGAGCTCAAGGCGTTGAGCGCCGGTCAGAGGCCGACCTGTTCCGAGCTCGATCGATCTGTTGAAGCAAAGTAAAACGCCCCCCATCTTGCGATGGGGGGCGTTTTGGATAGTAGCCTGACGATGTCCTACTTTCACACGGGAACCCGCACTATCATCGGCGCTGAGGCGTTTCACTGTCCTGTTCGGGATGGGAAGGAGTGGGACCACCTCGCTATGGTCATCAGGCTTAACTGGTTGCTGTTGCGCACAAGGTGTGCGGAACAGCCAATTCGCAGAGTCGCCCAGTTGCTGTGAGGCAGCTGGGAATCAGATTTTTGATTGCTCACCGTCTTCACATGAAGAGCGGCACAACGTGTAGATATCAATTTGACAGTCAAGTCAAAGTTATAGGGTCAAGCCTCACGGGCAATTAGTACTGGTTAGCTTAACGCATTACTGCGCTTCCACACCCAGCCTATCAACGTCCTGGTCTCGAACGACCCTTCAGGGGGCTCAAGGCCCCGGCAAGACTCATCTTGAGACGAGTTTCCCGCTTAGATGCTTTCAGCGGTTATCTCTTCCGCACTTAGCTACTCGGCAATGCCACTGGCGTGACAACCGATACACCA
>Ga0315271_10003166_pt1 | contig 10402 bp, 8 predicted proteins | sample C3_top_MG_FD_204664 | JGI IMG/M metagenome (GOLD analysis project Ga0315271, IMG submission 204664) | Sediment microbial communities from Yellowstone Lake, YNP, Wyoming, USA - C3_top | ecosystem: Environmental > Aquatic > Freshwater > Lake > Sediment | place: USA: Wyoming | collected 2017-08-01
CACCTTCCGCAACACCGAAGGCATCTGCAACACCGCCACCGTCTGGGACGTGGACTTCAAATTCGCCAGTGGTGTCACTCTGAAATTTGTCGGGGTGCCCAATGGTGGCAATCAAGACAAGCCGACGGGTGATCCCTGGGTTTGCCACCAGGAATGGGTGGATCGCTATCACAACCTGGATACTCACGGCACCGCCTTCGAGGGAACTGATGGCTGGGTGCATGTGGACCGGAGCCGCATTCAGGCCAAATCCGAGGATCTGATCGAGATCAATGAGGATTCGTTCGCCACGCAGTTTGTGCGCAGTTCCAATCACGCCCGCAACTTCCTCGATTGCGTCAAGAGTCGCGCAGAAACCCTTTGCCCTATTGATGCCGCGGTTGCCGGGGACATTCTCTGCCATATCGCTGACATCGCCATCCGGTTGCAGCGCCGGCTGACGTTCAACTTCAAGACTGAACGATTTGTGAATGATGACGCGGCGAATCAACGCCTCCAGGCGCGCGCAATGACCAAGCCCTGGCATCTATGATGCGGTTTCTGAAGATGGGTCTGCTGCTTGCCGCGCTGGCGCTCTGGCTGGCCCTGCCGGCGGAGGCAGCCGCGACCGGAATTGCGGGCATTGCCGACGGCGCCACAGCATATCGGGTGCTGGTTTTTTCAAAAACGCTGGGCTATCGACACGACTCCATCACCAACGGAATCGCCGCTCTTCGGCAATTGGGGCTCGAGAATGGTTCCGGCCGTGGTTCGCCTCGAGGACGAAACCCAATTGGAGCCTCATTACTTCGGCTGCCCCGGCCGACCTTGAGGTTTTCATTCGGGCTCTGAGCAAGCGCCGGCGTTTCCAAACCCCATCTCTACATTTGTAAATATTTCACTTGCCTTCTCTACACTTGTCGAGCTAAGCTGGGCTCAGTCGTTCATTTTGCGCCATGCCAAAAACACCCATCGAACTCACCGAAGCCGAGTGGTCGGTCATCAAGGCGGTCTGGGAAACTGAACCCTGCACCGCACCCGACATCCAGGAAATGCTTTTCAAAGAAACCGGGTGGACCTACTCCACCGTGCGCACGTTTTTGGATCGCATGGCCGCCAAGGGTCTGCTCACCGCCGTCAAGGAGCGTAACCTCACGCTCTATCGTTCGGCCGTAACGAAAGCGCAGGCACAGCGTGGCGAGGTGCTCTACGCGCTCAAGAACGCCTTCAACAACGCCCTCACCCCAATGCTGCAATGTCTGCTGGAGACCAGGGACGTCTCGGGTGAGGAACTCGACCAAATCAAGTTGATCATCGCCGCCCATGAGAAAGGGCGCGCCAAATCCGGGAGGAAATCATGACCTCCCTCCTGCAATGGCTCACCTCGCCCGAGTGGGCGTTGATCGTAAAGGCGCTTCTGCATACCCTCTGGCAGGGGGCATTGCTCGCGGCGGGCCTGGCCCTACTGTTGCGAACCACGACCGATCCCGCCGCGCGCTACCGCCTCTCATTCGCCACCCTGGCAACGCTGGCGCTCACCGGTTTGATCACGTGGGGCGTGCTGGATTCCAATGCCAACCGGGCAAAAGCCGCTTCGCCGGAGTCGCCGGCTCATTTCGCCAACGCGGCTGACACCACGGTTGTGTCCGTTGTCAATGAAACCGACAAAACCATCATCATTGCAGGTTGGAAACGCGCCGGGCGATCCGTTCATTGGAGCGCCTGGCTGGCGCTGGTTTGGCTTGTCGGCGCGAGCGGGATGCTGGGTCGCGCCATCGTCAAGGTGGCGGGAGCGGAACAACTCCGCCGCGCCTGCAAGCCGCTCAATGATGAGCGCATCGCCGGTTTGGTTACGGAGGCCCGGCGGGCGATGAAACTGACCCGACGAATTCGCGTGGCCGTCACCAACCAACTCACCTCGCCCGCCGTCGTGGGCGTGCTGGCTCCCACGCTGATCCTGCCCTTTTCCCTGCTGACAACCCTGTCTCAGGAGCAGATTCGCTTTGTGCTGCTGCATGAGCTGGCTCACATCCGGCGCGGCGATTACCTCGCAAACCTGGTCCAGTTGTTTGCCGAGGCGCTGTTGTTCTTCAACCCGGCGGTGTGGTGGATCAGCCATCAGGTGAGGCGCGAGCGCGAAGCCTGCTGCGACGCGTTGGCCATCGAGTTGAGCGGCGCGCCTGCCGATTACGCACGAACGCTTGTCAGCGTGGCGGAAAGCCTGCTCCTGCAGAACGTCACCGCCGCGCCTGCTTTCGGCAACGAACGCGGATCTTCTTCGCTCTTCGACCGCGTGCAGCGACTACTGGTGCCCGGTTACCGTCCCTCCTTGCGCCTGACATGGCAGGCCATGCTGACGTCGCTCGTGGCGGCAGGTGGGTTGCTGATTTTGCTGGCAGCGGGCACGCGACAAACTGTTGCCGCCACAAATACGCTGCTCGCAGCCGGCCAGACGCCGGAGCAAGTTACTCCCGCCACGATCCCAACCAAGCCAGTCGTAATTTCCGATGCAACCAACCTCTACACCCGCATTTACAAGGTCAGTGCCGGCGCAGTTGCGCAGGCGACAGGCAACCTGGGGCCAGTGACAGTGACCAATACCTTGGCCAACTTCCGCGAGTTCTTCGCTCGTGCGGGAGTGGACTTGCAACCGCCCAAGACCATGTTCTTCCAAGATCGCGAAGGCGTTTTGGCCGTTAGAGCTTCGCTGGCCGATCTCGACAAGGTGGAACAGGCCGTCCAGGCGCTGGATCTGCCCCCACCGCAGTTGCACATTCGCGCGAAATTCGTGGAGGTGCCGGCGGAACGCTGCCCCGAAGTCTTCAGCATCATGACCTCGCACACGAATTCAGATGCGACAATCACGGGGATTTTGACGGAGTCGCAAGCAGGAGGAATATTCGCGAAGTTGGAATCAATGCCGGGGGTGGAACTTCGGCATGTGGCCAGCGTCACGACGCTGAGCGGACGACAGACCCAAATCCAAATGGTTGATTCCCTGACGGTGGTAACAAACGTGGTTTCGCTGGTCACCAACGGCGTTGCCACAAACATTTTCCAAACGTTTCAGATGGGAGTTGGGCCTACGCTCGATCTGGTTCCTGACGTTTCCGCCGATGGCTACACGATCCTGATGAAGTTGATTCCAACGGTCAAGGAGTTTCTGGGCTACGATGAACCCAATTCGCTTACTTCTACCAGTGTCATGCCGGCAGTCAGGCTGGTTCCCCTGCCTCGATTCCGGGAGAAACAGGCCGTCGTTAGCGCCATCGTCTGGGATGGCCAGACCGTTGTGATTGGTGACCTTAAGAGCGAAGTGATTGCCCAGCAGCCGGACGGTTCCAGGAAACGGCAACCCGATGCGATGCCGCAGAAGAAACGCCTCCTGATATTCGTCACGACCACGCTTGTTGACCCCGCGGGCAACCGGATTCATACCGAGGAAGAAATACCCTTCGCCAAAGACGCCGTGCCACAGCAAACGACGGGAAAGTAGCGCGTTTTTTCAGCGCTCGTTTCCATTTGGGCGCAGCGCCGCTGGCGGATTGAAGTTCCCAGGATTCCTTCAACCGCGGGTTGAAGGAATCCATCGCGTCAACAACGAAAAGCGTTGAACATCACAAATGATGTATATAGTCGGCGCTTTCCTTGAAAGTCTCCAGATCCATCTCCACAAAATAGTTTTTCAAGCCGCACGTTTCGGCGGCGGCAAAAAGCTCTTTCCAGTCAACGACTCCCTGGCCGATAGGCACATTCTTATCCTTTTCTTGCGACCAATCCGCCAGATGAGCGGAGAGAAACCGACCGGGATATTTATTAAAATAGGTGGCCGCTTTGTAGCCGATGCTGATAACGGCGACCTGGAACTGCATCTTTACCAGGTCCGGATCAAAAGCCTTCATCAGCTCATCGTATATCAACACGCCATCAATCTTTTCGAATTCCATGTGATGGTTGTGGAAACCGGTCTGAATGCCTGCCTTCTTTGTTTTGGCGCCAATTTCATTCAATTCATCGACGGCTTTATGCCAGTCACTCATTTTAGCGTCTTTCGGAAGCCAGAAACTGGAACAAATCATCTGTTTTTGGCCGGAATCATGAGCAAATTCCATGCGCTCGCTCAGGTTATTGCGAAGTTCGCCCATTCCATAATGGGTACTTTCGAGCACCAGTCCGGCATCTTCGACGATTCGCTTCATTTCAGGAGCCTTCATCTTCATCAATGGACCGAAACCGGAACTCTCATATCCCGGTGGCGAGCACATCTCGACCGTTTGATAGCCTAATCCGGCCATCATCTTCAATGTGCCTGGAAAGTCCTTGACCAGCCGGTCTTTGATGGTCCAAACCTGAAACCCCAGGGGCTTCTTCAAGGCGTTCAACCGGAGCGAGGCTGCAAGGTCCAGGGGAAGTTGCGAGGTAACCATGGCCGCCCCAGCTCCCAAGGCGCTCGTTCCAAGAAATTTTCTTCTATTCATCATACTTTGTCGGGCTTTAGGCACCATATTACTCATTTACGTTCAGGCCCCGCTCGACATGGCAGTTTGCGCGGGTCAGGAAGGATTTGTTCCTGTTGTCGGCGAGCATGCGGCGATCGTGTCAGAGGCATTCCGGACGTCAAGCGGCAAGTTCTGCCCATTCAGGCACGCGCACGCCAAACCCCCAGGTCAGGTGGCCGATGCCGGCGCGAAAATGCCATTTCCCTCGCGGAACGGTGCTTTCATCCCGGCGACAGGCCTGATCGTCCCAAAACGCCCGCCGGGTGTCGCTGCCTTTCGTCTATTGGACCAGTATGAAAGAAATCACTCCAATGCAGGTATTTGTCAGAGCGTGCCTGGAAACCTCGCCGGCACCGGGCGACTGCAAAGCCAAATTCCGGTCCAGAAGAATTGACGCGCCCGAGCAACCGGACATGCAGCTTCACGTGCTAAAACGGAGAATACTGTGGTCGGCCCTCGAGGAGGCTTCCGACCTCGGGCTTTCCAAACGCCTTTGCGGAGCCGCCAACCGGGCCGCCGACATGGCCTGGTCCACGCCCGCCCCGGCGCTAACTTTTCCCGGGTTTTTTGAAGACCTAGCTCGCGAAATCTTGTCAACGAGTTAGGTCTAGCGCCAGAACAGCCGATAGAATGCGGCAGTGGGCGCGATGCCTCCCAAATCGAAATAACTGTCCACGACTTGAAGCAACCCATTGGCCGGCGTTGTAAAGACAATCTGCACCGCTCGCCCCCCCCAAAGATGCCATACTCTTGAGGCTGGTAGTCGCGAGTCGTTTCTTTGTGTCGTTTCTTTGAGTGCAATCCGCGGCGACTTGCGCTAAAAATAACTCTGCGAAATGCATGGCCCCTTTGCTCAACTTCAACGATCGCCGCGCGACCTTGCCCGCTGGCAAAAGGCGCAGGAGCATTTGCTCAGTGGCCAGTGCCGCACCGCCCTGGCGAGTTACCAGGCTCTGGTGCGCCGCTACCCCGGGATTGCCGAACTCTGGTTTGAACTTGGAAATGCGGCGTCGGGGGAATTGGATTTTCCACTGGCGAACCAGGCTTACAAGCGTGTCCAAACCCTGGCTCCAAATCATTCCTCCCTGCTCTCAATGGTCGGCCAGCAATACCATGGCCTAAGGCAATTGGACGACGCCCGCTCCTGCTACGAACGGGCGGTCGCGGCCGATCCCATGTCGGTGGACGCGAGGATCAACCTGGCGGTCTGGTTTGAGAAAGAACGACGCCTGGACGAGGCGTGGGAATGCGTGGAAGCCTGCCTGGCAAAGCATCCCCGCGACGATCAGGCACGCTATTTCCGCGCCTTCCTGCTTCACCGCAAAAAGCAAAATGCGGAAGCCGAAACCGCCTTGCGCGATTTGATCAAGGATGGACCGCAATATCCGTATGTTAAGTACGCCAGCCGCCACCTGCTGGGTGTCGTGCTGGACCAACTCGGGCAGTATAAGGAGGCCATGCGCTGGCTGGTCGAGGCCAAAGCGCAGGTCCGCACCATCACCGACACGGCGGCTCTCGAAAGAGGTTATGACGACGGTGACCGACGGCGCCGGGAATTGCTGGCTGTGTTGACCCCGGAAGTGATCCGTCGCTGGCGGCAGGAACAGCCCCCCAGTCAAGATCGTTACCAGGTCGCTTTCCTCGGCGGACATCCGCGCAGCGGGACCACGCTGCTGGAGCAAATCCTAGATGCGCACCCCGAGGTGGCTGCGTTCGACGAGCCGGTGGCTTTCGGCCAGGAAATCACCAACCGGCTTGATCTCTCCTCAGGGCAAGGCCAGGACCAAGCTCGAACACTGGACGAGCTCCCTGCCGCGCGACGGGCGGAAATGCGCCAGCGCTATGTCAAAAGCCTGCTCCGGGAATTGCCCGAGGCCCCGCCCGGGCGGATTCTTTTGGACAAAAACCCCTCCCCCACGATGTCCCTTAACCTCTGGCTCCGGATCTTCCCGGAATTGAAGGTCATCATCGCCCTGCGCGATCCGCGCGACGTGGTGATCAGCTGCTTTTTCCTGCAAATCATGCTCAACGCCACCAACGTGAACTTCCTCAGCCTGGAGCGAACCGCCAAGCATTATGCAGACCTCATGGACGTCTGGCTCCGCATGCGGGAACTGGGAGGCTTCAATTGGATCGAATCCCGTTACGAGGATGTGGTGAAGGATCTGGAGTCAGAGGGCCGGAAGGTAACTGAGTTTCTGGGCTTGGCGTGGCACCCGGATCAAGTGCGCTTCTACGAAACCGCGCGGCGCAAAGTTCTTTTTGCGCCAACCTACCATGACGTGACTCAGCCCGTTTATCAGCGGGCGGTGGGACGGTGGGAACGTTACGCGGAAGCGCTGGAACCTATTCAGGCGTCCCTTGCGCCCTATTGCCGGGCTTTCGGCTATTAGCACACAACTCACTTGGATATTTCCTTCGCGCCAACTCCTTGCTATGAAACTGCTGCCCATGAATTCACGGAAATACCGGGTGCTGCTGGCAGGATTGGTCGGAGCCACGATACAAGCTTGGTCGGCAATCGCCCCTTCCAATGATTTGCTCGCGGATTTCCGCCGCGGCCCGATGTCCAACGTCGCCGAAGTCGTCTTCTGCGCGCGCAAGCCGAACCCAACCGATGGGCACTGGTATGCGAACTTCGGCTATTATGCACATGATGCCAACCGCAAGGCCTGGCGAGAAGGCACGAAGCTCTGTCGATTGAACCTCGACACCGGACGGGTGACCACGCTGCTGGAAGATCCGCGCGGTGGTGTGCGCGATCCGCAAGTGCACTACGACGGCAGCAAAATCCTTCTCGCCTACCGCAAGGGCGGAACCGAGAATTACCTGCTCCATGAGATCAACGTTGACGGTTCGGGTCTGCGCCAGATCACCACCGGTGAATTCGACGATTTTGAGCCTTCCTACCTGCCCAATGGCGACATTGTCTTTGTCAGCAGCCGGTGCAAACGCTGGGTCAATTGCTGGCTCACGCAAGTCGCGGTGCTGCATCGCTGCGGCCCCAACGGCGAAAACCTCCACGCCATCTCCAGCAACAACGAGCAGGATAACACGCCCTGGCCGCTGCCGGACGGCCGCATCCTTTATACACGCTGGGAATATGTGGACCGCAGCCAGGTTGACTATCACCACCTCTGGGTAGCCAATCCCGATGGCACCGCCCAGATGAACTGGTATGGCAACCTGCATCCGGGCACGGTAATGATCGATGCCAAACCCATTCCCGGCTCGGATAAGATCGTCGCCAGTTTTTCACCCGGCCACGGACAAGCCGAGCACGCCGGGGCCATCACGGTCGTAGATCCCAAGGCGGGGCCGGACGCGCCGGCATTCGCAAAACGCATCTCCGCGAGCAACCAATTCCGCGATCCCTGGGCGTTCAGCGAGCACGCGTTCATGGCCGCGCTCGGCCCGGCGTTGGCCCTCCTGGATGACGAGGGTAGGACGAAAGAAGTGTATCGTCTTCCCGAAGCCGACATCGCAGCGGGAATGGAATTGAGCGAGCCCCGCCCCCTTGCGCCGCGAAAACGCGAGGCTGTGATTGCCGATCGGGTCAATCCCGCGTCGCCAACCGGAAAACTCGTCCTCGCGGATATCTACGAGGGCCGGAATATGAAAGGGGTAAAGCGTGGCGACATTCGCAAGCTCCTGATCCTCGAAACACTGCCGATGCCGATCCATTACACCGGGGGAATGGATCCGATCAGTTATGGCGGCACCTTCACCCTGGAACGCATCGTTGGCACCGTGCCCGTGGAAGCCGACGGTTCGGCTTATCTCGAACTGCCCGCCGAACGCAGCTTCTTCTTTGTGGCGCTGGACGCAAACGATCTTTCTGTAAAACGCATGCAGAGTTTCCTCACCGTGCAACCCGGCGAAACCACGAGTTGCATCGGCTGCCACGAGCAGCGCACCCGCACACCAGCCAGCACGACCGCGCTGACGACCGCCCTCGCGTTAAGCCGACCGGCCAGCCGCATCGAGCCCATCGCCGGTGTGCCGGATGTGATCGATTTCCCTCGCGATGTGCAGCCGATCCTGGATGCGCTTTGCGTGAAATGCCACGGCTACGAACAGACGCCGGAGGGAGGGCCACGGGCAGGACGATTGGTGTTGAGCGGAGACCGCGGACCGATGTTCAGCCACAGCTACTATATGCTCACCATCGCAGGTTTGTTCAAGGATGGACGGAACCAGGCACGCAGCAACTACGATCCCCGCACGCTTGGATCCTCTGCCAGCCGGCTGCTCACGATGATCGACGGATCGCACTACGATGTTCGAGCCACGCAGGATCAAAAACGTCTGCTGCGGCTCTGGATTGAAACCGGCGCCGCTTATCCTGGAACCTACGCCGCGTTGGGCACTGGCATGATTGGCAGCTATGCGGAGAACCAACAGGTAAACATGGATTCCAGCTGGCCCACCACCCAGGCTGGGGCGAAAGTGATCGAGGAACGTTGCGCCCCCTGCCACGATGCTCCCGAACGACTGCTTCCACGCAGCCTCTCCGATGAACGGGGCGTTTCGTTCTGGCAACCCGACCTGCACGATCCCCGCCTGCTTACGAGCCGCCATGTCGTCTTCAATCTAACCCGCCCCCAGCAATCCTTGCTGCTGCTGGCGCCACTTGCCAAAGAAGCGGGCGGCTGGGGTTTGTGCCGCGATCCCAAGACTAAAGAAGCGCGGACCGTCTTTGCCGATACAAAGGATCCTGGCTACGGAACCCTGCTGGCCATGTGCGCGGGCGGCAAGGAACAACTCGACAGGATCAAGCGTTTCGATATGGCGGGCTTCCAACCCCGCCCCGATTGGATCCGCGAGATGAAGCGTTACCGCGTGGTGGCCGCCGAGACCCCGGCAAATGAGATCGATATCTACCAGGCTGAACGCGCTTACTGGCAGTCCTTCTGGCACGTCCCGCAGGGGAAACTTGAATTCAACACCCAGTGATCCCCCCTGGCAAATTCACGGCCCGGCTGGCTGCCACCCTGGCGGGCGCTCTCTTGCTCCTGGCCTGCGGCGCGCCGGCAGCTGATGCCAGCCTGACTACCCTGCCAGTTGTCCGACCCGCGTTTGTCTTTGCTTGTGAAGGGGCCGGGAAGATTCTGGAGTTCGATAATCAAGGCAATTCAGTTTGGGAGTATCCGGCCGAGATGGCACGGGAGGTCTGGCGTCTTCCCAACGGCAATACATTGTTCACCTTCAATGAAGAGTATGATGCTCTTCCCGATACCCAGACGAAGAGCGGCGTCAGGGAAGTGACCCGCGACAAGAAGATCGTCTTTGATTACCAGTGCAAGGGACACGTGTTTAGCTGCCAGCGACTGGAGGATGGGAACACCCTGGTGGCGTTGGCGGGACAGGGAAAGATTCAGTTTGTGAGTCCGGCTGGGCGGGTGATTCGAGAGTTCGCCATGAAGAATGGCCCCGGACACAGCTGCATGCGCAATGCGCGGCAGCTCGGCGATGGCAACATCCTGGTGGCCGAGGAGGGCGCGAAGGCCGCCCGGGAATACACTACCGATGGCAGACTGCTGCGCGAATTCCCGGTGCCCTTCCTGCCGTACTCGGCCGTGAGGACGACAACCGGAGACACCCTCGTATGTGGCCAGCAGGAAATGGTGCGGCTTGATTCCACCGGAAAGACACTCTGGGAACTTCATGGTCGGGATATTCCGGAAATGCAGGTTCGCTGGTTTTCCGGCATCCAGCTTCTGCCGGACGGATCTATTTTCGTGAGCAATGCCGGCGGCAAGGTCCCATTCTTCATCGTAAGCCAGGCCAAACACGTTGTCTGGCGCAGCGAAGCGAATAGCAACAAATATCCCACGGGACACGGGATTCAGGTTTTGGATCAAATTTGGCCGCCGCAGAAATGAACCCGCGCTCCAGATGTGCCCCAAGAATTGCGATGCCCT
>Ga0315271_10003167_pt1 | contig 10401 bp, 8 predicted proteins | sample C3_top_MG_FD_204664 | JGI IMG/M metagenome (GOLD analysis project Ga0315271, IMG submission 204664) | Sediment microbial communities from Yellowstone Lake, YNP, Wyoming, USA - C3_top | ecosystem: Environmental > Aquatic > Freshwater > Lake > Sediment | place: USA: Wyoming | collected 2017-08-01
GCAGGCGGTGAAAGAAGCGAAAATCGGAGCGTCTTGATTCAGTCATGGCAGCATCAGTTTTTGTTGATCGGTACGTTTTTATCCTACACCGGAACATCCCACTGGCACCAACATTGCTAGTATCTGGCAGCGACAAGCTTCGGCTTCACCATCTCAACCCGACGAACCCATGTCCATCCACGCCGCCCTGAACCACGTCAGCCGATACAGTTACGACCGCTTGGTCACGCTGGGCCCGCAGGTCATCCGCCTGCGCCCGGCACCGCACTGCCGCAGCAAGATCATTTCGTACTCGCTCAAGATCGAGCCGGCGGAGCATTTTGTCAACTGGCAGCAGGACCCGTTCGCCAACTACCAGGCGCGCCTGGTATTCCCGAAGAAGACGCGAAGTTTCACCGTGACGGCCGACCTGGTGGTCGAAATGGCGGTCTACAACCCATTCGACTTCTTCCTGGAACCGGGCGCTGAGAAATTTCCGTTTCAGTACGACGCCCTGCTCAAGCAGGAACTGGCGCCCTACCTGGCGACAGAGCATGTGAGCAAGCGCCTGCGCGCCTGCCTGGCGCGCATCGACCGCAAGAAGCGCCGCAGCATCGATTTTCTGGTCGATGTGAACCGCATGGTGCACCAGGACATCAGCTACCTGATCCGCATGGAGCCCGGGGTGCAGTCACCCGACGAGACGCTCAAACTCGGCTCGGGCTCGTGCCGCGATTCGGCCTGGCTGCTGGTTCAACTGCTGCGCCACTGCGGCCTGGCGGCGCGTTTTGTATCGGGCTACCTGATTCAGCTCAAGCCCGACGTCAAATCGCTCGACGGGCCGAGCGGCACCGAGGTCGATTTCACCGACCTGCACGCCTGGTGCGAGGTTTATCTGCCGGGCGCGGGCTGGATCGGGCTCGACGCCACCTCGGGACTGCTGGCGGGCGAGGGCCACATCCCGCTCGCCTGCACGCCGCAGCCCTCCGGCGCGGCACCGATCGAGGGCGGTGTCGACAAGTGCGAGGTCACCTTCGCGCACCACATGGCAGTCACTCGCATACATGAGTCACCGCGCGTCACAAAACCCTATACCGACGAGCAATGGGAGGAAGTCATGGCGCTGGGCGGTGCCGTCGACGCGGAACTCCAGGCAGGCGACGTACGGCTCACGATGGGGGGCGAGCCCACCTTCGTCGCCGTGAACGACCGTGACGCACCCGAATGGAACACCGATGCACTGGGTCCCACCAAACGCGGTTTTGCCACCGAAATGGTGCAGAAGCTGCGCGCGGAGTACGGCCAGGGCGGCTTTCTGCATTTTGGACAGGGCAAGTGGTATCCGGGCGAGCAGTTGCCGCGCTGGGCCCTGAACATTTATTGGCGCGCCGACCGACAACCGGTCTGGGCCAACGCCGCCCTGTTCACCGATGAGCGCAAGCCCACCCACTACAACAGCGAAGACGCGCGCCGCTTTACCCAAGCCCTTGCCAAACGGCTCGGGATCACGGACCAGTTCATGCAAAGTGCCTATGAAGACGCCTGGTACTACCTGTGGCGAGAGCGCCGTTTGCCGGTCAACGTCGACCCTTTCAATTCAAAGCTCGACGACAAGATGGAACGAGCCCGCCTGCGCCGCGTCTTCGAGCAGCGCCTCGATGCCGTGGTCGGCTACGTGCTGCCCATCAAAGTGGAGGAAGAATCGGCTGCCAGAGGCCCGCTCTGGACGACGGGCTCCTGGTTCCTGCGCGATGAACGCATGTACCTGATGCCGGGCGACTCGCCGATGGGCCTGCGCCTGCCGCTGGACTCGCTGCCATGGGTCAGGCAGGAGGACTACCCCTGTCTGGTCGAGCAGGACCCATGGGCAGACCGGACCGCCCTGCCGGCGCACGATGCCCTGGCCGCGCGCTACACAAGCGGCCCCGCGCCCTATCTTGCTGGCGCCAGTCCGCCGCACGAGGTGGCCCGCAAGTTCCAGAGCGCTGGCGATCGCGCTGCAGTCGTCAGCGCCGGCGGCGCGACCGGCGCCTCGCCGGCCGAGCCTGCATCTTTGTCACAAGCACCTGTGCCGCACCAGTCGGCACACTGGATCACCCGCACTGCGCTGTGCGTCGAGGTCCGCGATCCGCGCCGCGCCAGCGGCCCCAAGGTCGAGGCCGCCGGAGAGAAGGCGGGCGTGCTCTACATCTTCATGCCGCCACTCGAGCAACTCGAACACTACCTGGATCTGCTCGCCGCCATCGAAGCCACGTCTGAGAGCCTCGGTCTGCAGATCGTGCTGGAGGGCTACCCGCCGCCGCGCGACCCACGCCTGAAACTGTTGCAGGTCACGCCCGACCCGGGCGTCATCGAGGTCAACATTCACCCGGTCACGAACTGGACCGACCTGGTTTACAACACCGAATTCCTTTATCAAGTGGCGTTCGAGTCGAACCTGTCGGCTGAGAAATTCATGACCGACGGACGCCACACTGGCACCGGCGGCGGCAACCATTTTGTGATGGGCGGCGCGACGCCAGCCGACAGTCCGTTCCTGCGCAAGCCGGAACTGCTGGCCAGCCTGCTCCTTTATTGGCACAACCACCCATCGCTGAGCTACCTTTTCAGCGGCATGTTTGTCGGCCCGACGAGCCAGGCGCCCCGCGTCGACGAGGCGCGCAACGATCAGCTCTACGAGCTTGAAATCGCCATCGAGCAGATTTACAACTACCGTGAAATATATGGTCAATCTTCCGCCGGGCCGCCCCAAGGAAGATTAGCACCCGCGGGGGGCAGCGACCCACACACAGTGGGGGAGCGTGGGGGCCTTCCTATGCCGCCCTGGCTGGTCGACCGGACGCTGCGCAATATCCTGATTGACGCCACCGGCAACACGCACCGCAGCGAGTTCTCTATCGACAAGATGTACTCGCCCGATTCGGCCACCGGGCGCCTTGGCCTGCTGGAACTGCGCGCCTTCGAGATGCCGCCACACCCGCGCATGAGCGTGGTGCAGCAACTCCTGCTGCGCGCCCTCGTGGCGCGCTTCTGGAAGTCGCCCTACCGCGCACCGGCCACGCGCTGGGGCACCGAACTGCATGACCGCTTCATGCTGCCAACCTTCATCAGGATGGATCTGGATGACGTCGTGACAGAGATGCGCAGCGCCGGCTATGCTTTCGACCCGAGCTGGTTCGCACCGCATTACGAGTTCCGCTTTCCGGTGGTGGGCTCGGTCCAGTCCGCGGGCATCGAACTCACGCTGCGCAATGCGCTCGAGCCCTGGCATGTGATGGGGGAACAGGGCGCGCCCGGCGGCACCGCACGCTATGTGGACTCATCACTGGAGCGCATCGAGGTACGGGTAAGCGGACTCAACGAAAGCCGCCACGTGGTGACCTGCAACGGGCGAGCGTTGCCGCTGCAAACCACCGGCACCCGTGGCGAATATGTGGCGGGCGTGCGCTACAAGGCGTGGAACCCGCCATCGAGCCTGCATCCGGGCATCGGCATCCACGCACCACTGACCTTCGACATCGTGGATACCTGGATGAAACGCTCGGTGGGGGGCTGCCAGTACCACGTCACGCACCCGGGCGGGCTCAGCTACGACAGCTTTCCGGTCAACGCCTACGAAGCCGAGAGCCGGCGCATGTCGCGTTTTGCCGCCATGGGGCACACGCCCGGCAGTCTTGTGGTTCCACCAGCCACCATCAACGTGCCCGCCAGCCGCGAGTTTCCCTGCACGCTGGACTTGCGACGCGGCTAGCGCATTGATACAAGCCATTCCATCGATCCGCGGGTATAAGATGGCGGCATGAACCTCATGGCGCCCAAACCATGAAACTTAGCCGAATCGAGCCAGGCGATTTGTGGGGCGGCATCGCCGCAATGCTGGTGGCGCTGCCTTCGGCGATTGCCTTTGGCGTCAGCATCTATTTCCCGCTCGGCGCTTCGCATGCGGCGCAGGGAGCACTGGCCGGCATCATGGGCACGATCGCGCTGGGACTGATCGCGCCGGCACTTGGCGGTACCAACAAGCTGATCACCGCGCCCTGCGCGCCCGCAGCGGCTGTGCTGGCGGCGTTTGCGCTGGATTTCGTGCAAGATGGCGGCGACTTCACTTCGGCATTGCTGCTGTTCTCACTGCTCGGCCTCGCCGCGGGACTGCTGCAAATTGTCTTCGGACTGGTCAGGCTCGGGCAGCTGATCGTCTACATGCCGTATCCGGTGGTCAGCGGCTATCTGTCGGGCGTCGGACTCTATATCGTCGCCGGTCAGGTGCCCAAGTTCCTCGGCGTGCCCAAGGATCTCCATTTCTGGCAGTCGCTCGCGGCGCCGGCGGCCTGGCAGTGGCAGGGCATGGTAGCGGGTGCTGTGACCATTCTCGTGATGCTTTGCGCACCGAGGATCACCAAGCTGCTGCCGGGGGCGATCCTCGGTCTGATGGCCGGAGTTGCGGCGTATTTCGCGCTGGCACTTGCAGATCCGGGATTGCTGAGGATGCAGGGCAACCCGCTGGTGATCGGCTCATTGATTGATGGCACCGGCAGCTTCACCGACGCCCTGGCGGCACGCTGGCAGGCCATCGGCGGCATCGGAGTGGAACAGATCCATCAGATCGCGATGCCGGCGTTGACGCTCGCCGTGCTGCTCTGCATCGATACGCTCAAGACCTGCGTCGTACTCGACGCGCTGACCCGCTCGCGCCACAATTCCAATCGGGAGCTGATCGCGCAGGGGTTGGGCAACGTCGCCTCGGGCGTCCTCGGTGGCATCCCGGGCTCCGGCACCATGGGGGCCACCCTGGTCAACATCTCCAGCGGCGCGCAGACCCGGTTCTCGGGTGTGATGGAAGGTGTCATGGCACTGGCGGCCTTTCTTGTGCTGGGCTCGCTGATCTCGTGGGTGCCGGTGGCCGCGCTGGCCGGCATCCTGATCGTCATCGGCGTGCGCATGATTGACCGCCACAGCTTCAGTTTTCTGAAGCACCGCTCGACCATGCTCGACTTCGCCGTCGTCGTCGCCGTGATCATCACGGCACTGACGGTGAGCCTGATCGCCGCGTCCGGCGTGGGCATCGCCCTGGCCGTGCTGTTGTTCATCCGCGAGCAGATCGGCGGCACCATCGTCCGTCGCAAAGCCTGTGGCAACGAGACCTTCTCCAAGCGCGTGCGCACCCATGACGAGATGGAGGTTCTCATGGCGCGCGGCAACCGCATGGTCGCTGTCGAACTGCAGGGAAGCATTTTCTTCGGCACAACCAACCAGCTCTACCTCGCGCTGGAGTCCGAGCTCAAGACCCGCGATTACGTGATCCTGGACATGCGCCGGGTGCAGACCATCGATGTCACCGCCGCTCACATGCTTGAAATGTTTGAAGACATGCTTGCCGAACGCCACGGTTTTCTGATCTTCAGTCATTTACCGGAGAGCTTGCCTTCAGGGCGTGACATGGAGCAATACTTCAAGCAGATCGGCTTGGTGCGGCAAGAAAGCGCCGTGCGCGTGTTCCCCGAGCTCGACGACGCGCTCGAGTGGGTCGAGGACCGTCTGATCAAGGAAGCAGCGCTCGAGCACGGCGAGGAAGAGCCTTTGGAACTCCACGAACTGGAGCTCTTCAAGAACCGCAAGCCGGAAACGCTCGCCGTCCTCCAGCAATGCATGGAGGTGCGGACCTGCAAGGCGGGTGACAAGATTTTTGTTCGCGGCGACAGCGGTGACGAGCTTTTCATTATTCGCAAAGGTTCAGTGCGCATCATGCTGCCGATATCGGAGAAGCTCAGCCACCATCTTGGCACCTTCGGCCGTGGCGCCTTCTTCGGCGAAATGGCTTTTCTCGACGGTTCCGGACGCTCGGCCGATGCGGTGGCGTTTTCCGACACCGAGTTGTTTGTGCTGTCGCGCAAGAGCTTCAATCTCATGGCGGAGGATCACAAGAAACTGGCCTTGAACCTGATGGAAGGACTGGCGAGCGTTTTGGCCAGCCGCCTGCGCTATACCGACGCCGAGCTGCGGGTGCTGGAGTCCTGAGAGCAAGTATCAACGACCACCTTTGGATGGACGCTGGAGCGCTGTGCGGGAAGTCAAGGTATTCAGAACTTCGGTCAAGACGCCAATCTCCAACGCGTCATTGTTGAACGCGGTGTCTGGCCTGAGCGCCACTCCCAGCTCGGAAATCCTCGCCTCAACTGCTTGGTACAAAGTGGCCAGACTGGCGCCTTCGAAACTTCGCTCGAGAACAACTTCCACCGTGCTGATGAGCTCGGCATATTTTTCAGCCGTAATGATTTGAATCACTTGCATTGAAGATCCGGCCCCCAGCCTTTGGTCTGATGATCTGGCGCAAGTCCCGATGGGTCCGTTGCCGCTCCACCCGGTTCCAAATGTACCTGAGGTCCGGTCAGCTTGCGTCGGGACAATTCCTGAACCGCTAAGGATGGACGGCGACTGCGCGCGGCGGAATCTTCCCTTGCCGACGTGGGCATGCGCTTGACACTCCATAATTCGGTCTCAAAGCAGACTGAGCGTACCCGGGTCCGGTCTGCCGTCGAAAAAGCGGCGCAACGCGTCCGTGAAAGCCGGCTCCTCCGGAGCCACTTGCGCGAACAAGGTCATGCAGGAATGGAACTTCAGGTCATCCGGGGAGCCGAATATTTGATGCGCACTGGCCTTGCGTTGTGCCAAGACAAGCTTCGTGCACTCGAGGAGGCGCTTGCCAAGAATGGGATGGCGCCAATAGGCTATCGCCTCTTTCTTGGACTCGATGCCGTAGTAATTTGCAGTCGGACTGCGGCCCAGTTCCTTGAGTTGCGGGAAGACGAACCACATCCAGTGGCTTGTTTTCACCCCAAGCGCCAGTTCGTCACGTACCGAGCGGTACACGCTGTCCTGCGCTTCAACGAAGCGTCGCAAACCAGTCTGGGCCGGGTCGGGAAACATGGCGGACCGAACATGGATCTGGTGGGCAAACCCTGTGCACGTGCCGTCCGACTTCAAGGCCGGCGAAATGCCACTTGCTGGCTTGACCAGTATTTCAGGTTCAAGTCGTCAAGCCTGACTTCCCCGCCTGTCGACGGTGCGTGAACAAAACGCCCTCCTCCGACATAGATCCCGGCGTGGGTGACAGAGTCGTTCTGCGCGAAGAGCACCAGATCCCCGGACCGAACGCCCGCCATTGAGATGGCTTGTCCCCAATTCTGCATTCTCGAGACGGTCCGCGGTGGCGCAATGCCGGCCCTGGTCTGGTACACATGGCCAATCAGGCCGCTGCAATCAAATCCGGAGCCAGGCGTGTTGCCGCCATATCGATACGGCGTACCAACCAGCCCAACGGCATACATTGTTATGTCGTTGGCCTGTTCCTGCGAGAGTCGTGAAGGCGCTTCCAGGAACTCGCTGTCCCCAGGGGTCCGACTGACCATGGGTGCGTTGGAGCACCCTCCAAGAACGAGAAGTGACACCATGGCAGCCGTGGCCAAGCTGCGGTTCAAGGTACTGCTCATGCCGGCATTTTGACTACGACCGCGCGCAAATGCAACTCGATGCCGCACCAATTCGAGAATCATCGACGCCAACAGCCCGCGGCCCGCGGTCTACTTCGAATCGGGGATCACAGCGTTGACCAGTGCTCCGGTCGCCTTGACGCCTGTCTTGACCACAGTCGCCACAACGGTGACACCCGCGTCGGCCACCGCCACCACGGCGCATCCGGCGCACAGTGTCAGGGCCACAACAGTTGCTGCCGGGGCAAACCAATCACGGGCGCCTGTCATTCATGATTCCACTTCATTGAACGACAATTATGACGCCAAGCCCGATGGGCTTGCGCCGCCTCGCCCTGCGGTCAAGGTTTTCATGTAAATTGCGCATTCTTTACACGTCCTTCATTGAATTGCCGGCATTTCCGGCGTTCAATTGCTCATGATTCAATGTTCCGAGAACCCAAGATGGAGGCCATCATGATGAAGCAGTTGCTGCTACTGCCTGTGGCGCTGCTCGCCAGCGCGGTCAGTCTTGCGCAAGAAGTTGGACGCGTGATTTCTTCGACGCCTGTTGTCCAGCAGGTGGCAGTTCCACGTCAGGTCTGCGTCGCTGAACAGATGGCCGTTCAGCAGCCAAAGTCGGGCGTTGGCGCGCTGATGGGCGCCATCGCCGGCGGTGCCATGGGCAACGCGGTCGGTGCCGGTGCCGGCAAGGCTGTTGCGACCATGATGGGCGTGATCGGCGGCGCAGTCGTTGGGGACAAGATCGAGGGTGGCTCAAGCTCCCAGCTTCAGAACATGCAGAGGTGCACAACGCAAATGCTTTATGAGAACCGGCCCGTTGCCTACAACGTGGTCTACGAATTCGGCGGCAAACAGTACTCGGTGCAAATGCCACGGGATCCGGGTCCCAGCATTGAACTTCAGGTCGCGCCGCTGGGAGCAGTTGCACAGGCGGCAGCAGCTCCAGGCAACGTGACTTATGCGCAACCGGTCTACCCACAAGCGGCCTATGTGGTCACGACGCCGGCCTATTACGGGTATGCCGGCTACTACAGTCCGGCAAACTACGTGCCCGTCGCCGCTGCGGTCGGTCTCGGCGTCCTGATTGGCGCGCAAGGGCATGGACACGGGCATTGGCGCTGACGCTCAATGTACGCTGCAAAGGCATTTCTGGCCTCGTTGACGGCGTTGTTCATCTCCAATGCCTTTGCCTGGGGCGAGGAAGGGCATCAGGTGACTGCCAATCTGGCGGCAGCGCAGTTGACGACGAAGGCGCGTGCCGAAGTTGACAGACTGCTTGCCCTGGAGCCCGGTGAGACTTTGCAGTCCATTTCGACCTGGGCCGACGAGCATCGCAGCCCGGCGACCAGCGCCTGGCACTATGGCAACTTTCCTCGGGACAGCTGCACCTACGATGCCGCGCGTGATTGTCCCGACGGTAACTGCGTCGTTGGCGCAATTGGCGAGCAGCTCCGAGTCCTGGCTTCCGAGGCGGCCGACGCGACCCGGCTCGAGGCCTTGAAATATGTCGTGCATTTCGTGGCAGACGTGCATCAACCGTTGCACGCTGGCTACCTTGATGACAGAGGGGGCAACAGCCATCAGCTGCTGGCCTTCGGCACTGCCAGCAATCTGCATGAATTGTGGGACTCCGGCTTGATAAACAAGCTCGACGAAGATGCGGAGGCGCTGACCCAGCGGTTGCTGGCAAGCGGACGCGTCGACGCTGTGGCCGACTTGAACATGGCACACGCCGCCGAGGAATCGTGCAGGATTGTCGGCACTGCCGGCTTCTACCCACCAGGAGTTGTCGAACAGGAATATGCCCAGCGCTACACACCGGTGCTGGAGCAGCGCCTGACCGTCGCAGGGGCCAGGCTCGCCGGGCTTCTGAATGCGGTGTTTCGATAGGTCATTTGATCCCTCTCGGACAAGCCATCCGACCAGGGACCTGCTGGCCTGCTAGTCCGGGAGGAACATCCGAACGGCCGCCGAACCCATGACTGCGGTCGCAATCCATCCAAGCGCGATCATCGAGCGACTTGCCGTGAAAGCGCCCATGACTGACTTCTTCGAGACCAGCATGATGATCACAACCATCAGTGGCACCGCGATGACACCATTGATGACTGCGCTCCAGAACAAGGCCTTCATCGGGCTGATCGGGGAATATTGGATCGCGAGTCCGGCGAGCACGCTGAAAGCAATGACGCCATAGAAACCGGCGGCATCGCTGGCCTTGCGCTCGAGGCCCCACCTCCAACCCATTGCCTCGGAAACAGCATAAGCCGCTGATCCGGCAAGCACCGGGACGCCGATCATGCCGACGCCCAGAATGTCAACGGCGAAGAGGACGTAGGCCAGGTCGCCGGCAAGCGGCCGAAGTGCGCTGGCCGCCTGCGCTGCGGTATTGATGTCGGTGATTCCTGCCACGTTGAGCGTGACGGCAGTCGCCAGAATGACGAAATAGGCCATGATGTTGGAGTAGAACATGCCACTCCATGTGTCCCAACCGATGCGGCGCAGTTCAGTCCCTGCCGCACGCCCATCTCGTATCAGCGGCTTGGCGTCTTGTTCTGCCTGCATGTCTTCGACCTCCTCCGATGCCTGCCAGAAGAACAGGTAAGGGCTGATGGTCGTGCCGAAGACCCCGACCATCACTGCGGCAGCATCAGAATTCAGTTTGAACCTGGGCCAGATGGTCCGTTCAACGACCTGACCCCAGGGGACGTGCACCGTGAACACGACAGCGGCGTACGCCAAAAGGGAGAGCGTCAACCACTTCAGGACGAAGACATAACGATGGTACGGGACGAACACCTGCAGCAGGAGTGTCGCGAAAACGAAGAACGCCGTCATCAAATGGCGATCCAGTCCGCTGACAAGCTCCGCGACTTCGCCCATGGCGGCAACATCGGCAGCGATGTTGAGGGTATTGGCGATCAGCAATAAC
>Ga0315271_10003168_pt1 | contig 10397 bp, 9 predicted proteins | sample C3_top_MG_FD_204664 | JGI IMG/M metagenome (GOLD analysis project Ga0315271, IMG submission 204664) | Sediment microbial communities from Yellowstone Lake, YNP, Wyoming, USA - C3_top | ecosystem: Environmental > Aquatic > Freshwater > Lake > Sediment | place: USA: Wyoming | collected 2017-08-01
AAGCCGCGCACCATGGCCTTGCCGCCTCGTGCCACGACAAAGTCGCGCAACAGGCCGGAAAAGCTCTCGACCTCGACCTGCGGGTACGCCTTGACCACGTCGCGGGCCATGTCGATGCGCTCCTGCAAAGAGAACATGGCCTTCTTGTGGTGCCCGGCGGCGACCGCCATGATGACGCGGTCAAACAACTGCGTCGCGCGTCGCACCACATCTTCGTGGCCAAGGGTGATCGGGTCAAAGGTCCCGGGGTAAACGGCAATCACGGGATGGGCCATAGTGCGTCGATGGTGAAGTTGATGATCAAGCCTGCGCCGCATTATGCAGCGCGCTGACGCAATCCAAGCATGGCACGCGCTTCCTCCGGACTCGCCACCGCTCGCCCCGCCTTGCGGGCGCACTCCGCCAAGGCCGCAATCAACTCCCCGTTGCCCTTGGCACGCTCACCGTTGGGCAGGTAAAAAGTATCTTCCAGACCGGTGCGCAACATGCCGCCCAACTCCGCGGTCTTCTGGTGCACCGGCCAGATTTCAGAACGACCGATCAGCGTCGCCTGCCAGACACTGTCGCTGGCCATCCAGCGCGGAAGCAGCGCGAGCAGATCGGCGTCGCACGGCATGCCGGACGCCACGCCCATCACAAGGTTGTATTCGGCACGCCCCATCTCGGGCTTGAGCATCCCGTTCTTCAGGAACATGCCGACCGATCGCACGATGCCGACGTCAAAACACTCGAATTCCGGGTGCACCTGGCACTCCTGCATCACATCGAGAAACTGCTGGACCTTGGCCACCGGGTTGTCGAAAACCATCGGCGGCCAGGCCCACTGGCCGTCGTCCTTGATCTTGAGGTAATTGAGGCTGCCCGCATTGCACGCGGCAATTTCAGGCCTGACGCGCCGGATGCATGCCAGCGGGCCCGCGATGTCCTTGCCCACCACACCGGTGGTCAGGTTGATGATGACACCTGGGCAGGCCGCGCGGATGGCATCGACGATAGCTTCAGCCACATCCGGGTCCCAACTGGGCATGTGCCCCAGGCCTTCTTCCTGCATGCGCAAATGCACATGCATGATGGAAGCACCCGCGTCGAAGGCGTCGCGCGCCTGCGAGGCCATCTGGGCCGGCGTCACGGGCACCGGGTGTTGCCTGGGGTTGGTCAGGACCCCGGTCAGGGCGCAGGTCAGAATGGCTTTTTCCATCACGCTTCCTCTTTCTCTTCGGGTTCGATTTCGACCAGCACCGTGCCTGACTCGACCTGCTCGCCGAGCTCCGCATGCACGGCAGTCACCGTGCCGGCGATCCGTGCCGACAGCCACATTTCCATCTTCATCGCCTCCACGCACAGCAGGGCCTGACCGTCCTTGACAACATCGCCGACGCCGACCTTGATTTGCGTGACCTTGCCAGCCACTGGGGAGAGCGCCTGAGTTTCATCCTGCGCAAGGCTCTTGCCCGGAAACGGCGATATTTCAACAAAGACGAAGGAGGCGCCGCCGACCGCCATGTGCAGCTGACGCTCGTGCAGCACGGCCACGGCGCGGCGCCTCACGCCATCGAGTTCGAAACGCAGGACGCCTTCTGTGAAAGCGGCTATCTTGAGACTGCGCGTGCAGCCCTCCAAAGTCACGTCGACCTGGCCCGAGCGCAGCGGGTGAACGCGCAGCGTCTTCGCCACATCGTCGCAGCGCAAGGGCATGTCAAAGGAGGCCACGCTGTCGGCGCGCCAGTTGGCGCCGTTTTGCATGGCCAGCGCGGCGGCCGCCAGGCACCAGGTCTGCGGATCCGGCATGGGTCGTTGCAGCAGCGCTGCGCCAGCCTCCTGCCACTGGTCGATCATGTCGGTTGTCATCGCTCCAGCCCGAAATGCCGGATGATCGAGTAGATCGGCCAGGAAGCGGCCGTTGTTGCGCAGGCCCAGCAGCGGCGCGTTCTCAAGGGCTGCGCGCAGGCGCCGGATCGTGTCATCGCGGTCGCGCCCGTGCGCGATGAACTTGGCCACCATCGGATCATAGAAAGGCGATATTTCAGCGCCCTCTTCGATGCCGTCATCGATGCGCACACCGTCGCACCGGGCCTGCTCCGGACGCCACCAGCAAATGGCTCCGGTCTGCGGGGCAAAGCCGGCATAGGGATCTTCGACATACAGGCGCGCCTCGATCGCGTGGCCGGTCATCTGTATGTCGGCCTGCGTGGCCGGCAGCGGCAATCCGGCGGCCACCCGCAATTGCCATTCAACCAGATCGAATCCGGTCACCATCTCGGTGACCGGGTGCTCGACCTGAAGACGCGTGTTCATTTCCAGAAAATAGTGTTTGAGGTCGGCATCGACCATGAACTCGACCGTCCCTGCGCCGCGGTAGCCGACGGCCAGCGCGGCGGCGACGGCATCTTTGCCCATGGCCGCTCGCATGGCGGCGTTGACCACCGGCGACGGCGCCTCTTCGATCACCTTTTGCCGCCGGCGCTGCGCCGTGCAATCGCGCTCACCAAGGTAGACGGCATTGCCGTGCGCATCGGCAAATACCTGGATCTCGATGTGCCGGCCGTTTTCGATCAAGCGCTCCAGCATCAGCGTTCCATCGCCGAAAGCGCTCAAGGCCTCACGTCTGGCGCCAACCAGGGCCTGCGCGAGTTCAGCCTGCGCGCGCACCAGCCGCATGCCGCGACCGCCGCCACCGGCCACTGCTTTGACCAGCAGCGGAAAGCCAAGCCTGGATGCCTCCAGCATCAGATGAGCGTCGTCCTGCTCCTCGCCCAGATAGCCGGGCGCACAGGGCACGCCGGCGGCCAGCATGCGCCGTTTCGCCAAAGCCTTGTCGCCCATGGCCTGCATGGCGGCCGGCGGCGGGCCGATGAAGACCAGCCCGGCATCCAGACAGGCCTGCGCAAAGCCGGCGTTTTCGCTCAAAAAACCGTAGCCGGGGTGCACCGCGTCGGCGCCGCTGCTGCGCGCCGCTGCCAGCAGCGATTCCACGCGAAGGTAGGAATCGGCAGCGGCCGAAGCGCCGATATGCACCGCCTCGTCGGCCAGACGCACATGCGGTGCGGTCTGGTCGGCGTCGCTGTAAACGGCAACCGTCCGATAGCCGAGTTTGCGCGCCGTGCGTATCACGCGGGCGGCAATCTCGCCCCGGTTCGCAATCAGTATCTTTGTGAATGTCATTGCGATGCCCAGCTTGGTTGGCGCTTTTGCAGAAAGGCGGCGGTTCCCTCCACGCCCTCTGCACCTTGCGCAGCGCGCGAAAAGACCAGTGCCGCCTCCACTACCAGATCGGCTGGAGTGGCCAGCCGCGCCCTGGCCATCAATGCCTTGGTCCCGGCCACCGCCCCCGGAGCGCAAGCCAGAATCTCGGCCAGGACCGAGTCGAGCGCTGCATCAATTTGATCCGGCGCGTGCACCGCATGCACCAGACCGATGGCCAGGGCGTCGGCGGCCACGACGCGCCCGCCCGTGACCGCCAGCCGCCTGGCCTGCGAATAGCCCAGACGCTCCACCAGAAACGCTGCGATCTGCGCTGGCACCAGGCCCAGTGCGGTCTCCGGCAGACGAAACACCGCAGACTCGCCGGCCAGTGCCACATCGGCAACGCAGGCCAAGCCAAGGCCGCCACCCATCACGCTGCCTTCCAGAACTGCGACCAGCGCCAGCGGTGTGTTGGCGTAGGCGACGCAGAGTTCTCCGAACTGGCGATTGGCCTGCGCCACGGCATCCAGCGTCACGCCCGCTGCGTCAACTTGCGACTCGCCCTGCATCGCCTGCATGCGCGCCAGCGCCATGTCCTTCAAGTCGGCGCCGGCGCAGAAATGTCCCGCCGCGCCGCGCAGGACGATCACGCGAACAAGCCCCTCGGCTTCGGCGGCTTCGAGCGCCGCGCGCAACTCGGCCACCATGCGCAACGACATCGCGTTGCGAGCTTCGGGACGGTTGAATGTGATGTGAAGAACGGCCCCGCGGCGCTGCAACGCCAGTGTCATGCGGAGCCCTTGCCGGGCAGCGTGCCCTCGAGCTTGCAGATGATGCCGAGCATGATCTCGTCGGCGCCACCGCCAATCGAGATCAGGCGACCATCGCGGTAGGCTTGCGAGATCGGGTTGTCCGCGGTAAAGCCCATGCCGCCCCAATACTGCAGGCAGCTGTCAGCAACCTCGCGGCTCAGGCGCCCGGCCTTGAGCTTGGCCATCGACGCGAGCCGGGTCACGTCCTTGCCCGAGATGTAGGACTCGACCGCGCGGTACGTCAGGGCGCGCAGGGCCTCGACCTCGGTGCGCAGTTCGGCCAAACGGAAGTGCACCACCTGGTTGTGCAGAATCGGTTTGCCAAAAGTCTGGCGTTGCCGCGTGTAGTCGATGGTCTGGTCGATCAGCCGATCGAGCGAACGCAGCGAACCGGCGGCGCCATAGAGTCGCTCTTCCTGAAACTGCAGCATCTGGAACATGAAGCCCATGCCCTCCTGCCCGATCAAATTGCGCCGCGGCACGCGCACATCATCAAGAAATAATTGCGCCGTATCGGAGGAATGCATGCCGATCTTCTCGATCTTTTGCCGCGTCACGCCCGCGCTGTCGAGCCGCACCATGATCAGCGACTTGTTCTTGTGCACCGGCCCTTCCGAGGTGTTGGCTAGCAGACAGCACCAGTCCGCCTGCATGCCGTTGGTGATCCACATCTTGGAGCCGTTGATGATGTAATCGTCGCCGTCCTTGCGCGCCGTGGTTTTGAGCGCCGCCACATCGGAGCCGCCGCCGGCCTCGCTGACGCCGATGCAACCGACCATGTCGCCCGCGATGCTGGGCGCCAGGAATTCGCGCCGGAGCTCATCGGAGCCAAAGCGTGCCAGCGCTGGTGTGCACATATCGGTCTGCACGCCAATCGCCATCGGCACGCCGCCGGCGTTGCACTCGCCCAAGGCCTCGGCCATGACCATCGAGTAGCTGAAGTCCAGCCCCAGGCCGCCGTACTCCGATGGGTACTTGATGCCGAGCAAGCCCAGATCGCCCATCTTCTTGAATACTTCGTGGGCCGGGAACTGCCCGGCTGCTTCCCAGGCGGCAATATGCGGATTGATCTCTTTGGCAACAAACTTGCGCACGGTGTCGGCAATTTGTTCGTGCTCAGGGGTGAATTTCATACAAACCTTTCATTCGAAAAAGAAGATATCTGGATTGCCGCGCTACGCTCGCAATGACGAAACCGGTATGCTGGCAATATCGATTTCCTCTACAGGCGCGCAACGCCAAAAGTGTTGGGATGCAACTGGCGTCCGTGTGCCTGCTCAGCCAGTGCCAGACACAGGCCCAGAAGTCGGCGCGTGTCGCGCGGATCGATGATGCCGTCGTCCCACAGGCGCGCCGTGCCAAAGAGCGCCGCGGACTCCTTGTCGAGCCGCAGGCGCAGGCCATCGGACATGGCTTTCAGCGCTTCCTCGTTGGCTGCCATGCCACTGCGTTCGATCTTGGCCCGGTTCACAATGTCCATCACCTTGGCCGCCTGAGCGCCACCCATGACGGCGGTGCGCGCGCTGGGCCACGAAAAAATGAAGCGTGGATCGAACCCGCGGCCGCACATGCCGTAGTTGCCGGCGCCAAAAGAGCCGCCCAAGACCACGGTGAACTTGGGCACGCGGGCATTGGCGACGGCCTGGATCATCTTCGAGCCATGTTTGATCGCGCCGCTGCGCTCGGCCACCGACCCCACCATGTAGCCGGTCGTGTTCTGCAGAAAAAGCAGCGGCGTAGCGCTTTGATCACAGAGCTGGATGAACTGCCCCGCCTTGGTCGAGCCGCCGGGCTGAATCGGACCGTTGTTGCCCAGGATGCCAACCAGCCGGCCTTGCAGCCGCGCATGACCGCAGATGGTCTCAGTGGCGTACTCGGCCTTGAACTCCAGAAAGTCCGAGCCATCGACCAGGCGCGCAATCACCTCGCGCACGTCGTAGGGTTCACGCTCATCGGCCGGCACCAGCCCCATCAAGTCCTGTTCGTCGTACAGGGGTTCGACAAATTGCTCATCCAACGGCACCCGATCCCAATTCAGCTTGTCGAGCACTTCGCGCGCCATGCCGATCGCGTGGGCATCGTCCTCGCACAGGTACTCGCCCAGGCCGGTGACGCGCGCATGGGTCTCGGCGCCGCCAATCTCGTCTTCCGTGCAATCCTCGCCGATCGCGGCCTTCACCAGCGGCGGTCCGGCCAGGAATATATTGGAGCGGCCGCGCACCAGAATCACGTAGTCGGAAAGACCGGGCAGATAGGCGCCGCCCGCAGTCGACGAACCGTGCACGACCGCGATCTGCGGCAGACCCGCGGCCGACATGCGAGCCTGGTTGGCAAAGCTGCGGCCGCCTTCGACAAAGATCTCGCTCTGGTACATCAGGTTCGCACCGCCGCTTTCGACCAGATAGATCAGCGGCAATTTGTTCTCGCGCGCAATTTCCTGCGCTCGCAAGGCCTTGCGCAAGCCCATCGGCGCCACCGTGCCGCCCTTGACGCCGCTGTCACTGGCTGAAACAAGGCAGCGCTTGCCGGCCACGACGCCAATGCCGACGATGGAACCACCACCGAGCACCGACTTCTTGCCATCGTCATCGTGCATGTTGAGTCCAGCCAGGCGACTCAGTTCAAGAAAGGAGGAACCGCGATCGAGCAAACGCGCCACACGCTCGCGCGGCAACAGCTGTCCGCGCGCTTCGAATTTGGGGCGCTTGGAGTCCGACTCGGCGATCACCATTTGTTCCAGGCGGCGGACTTCGGAAAGCAAGTCGAGCATGCGCTGCGCATTCGCGCCAAAAGCGTCGGATTTGACGTTGATCTTGGAACGAATAACTGGCATGGAAGGTGTTCCTCTGGATTGCTGCGCATTAGACATCAGGCTAACGTTAACGTCAATTGTATTTCGCATAGGTATTTCCCCTATATTTAACGTCATGCAAGACTGCTAGCATGCAGTTGCATTCCAGCCTTTGCCATGGAACCCAACCTATCAAGGAACCTCATGAATCTCGAAGCCTGCACTGAAGCCATTCGCACCAAGGTCGGCGCCGACAGCGGTCTTGCCGCGACCCTCAAGTTCGACTGCGGCGCCGATGGCGTCATCTTCATCGATGGCAAGTCCACGCCGAACACGGTCAGCAACAACACCGGCGAGGCCGATTGCACTGTCGGTATCACGCTCGAAAACCTGAACGCCATGCTGACTGGCGACCTGGAGCCCGCGACCGGTTTCATGATGGGAAAGCTCAAGGTAACCGGCGACATGAGCGTCGCCATGCGCCTGCAGCGCGTGATCTGAATCTTCAGCGCCGGATACAGGGCATGTCGGCATCGGGTTCCCGCGCCAAGAGTGCACAGGCCAGTGCGCGTCGGGCCAGCGCGGGCGTCACTGCCAGCAGCATTGACGCGCAGGCCGTGGTGGACGCCCATCGCGATGAGGGGGCTTCGGAGCTGTTCGGCATCACCGAGTTGTGCAAGGAGTTCGGCATCACGCTGCGCGCCTTGCGTTTCTATGAAGACAAGGGGCTGCTGGCGCCGCGCCGGGTCAACGGTGCCCGCGTCTACACGCGACGCGACCGCGCCCGACTGGCCCTGATTCTGCGTGCCAAAGACATCGGCTCACCGCTGTCGGAGATCAAGCGCTACCTCGACCTGTACGGCGATCATGGCGAAGGTCGCGCCGAGCAGCTGCGCTACGTCATAGCCCGCACCGACACCGCCATCAGGGAACTGGAGCAGAAGCGCTCGCAAATCGACGAGACGCTGGCTGAACTGCGCGTCATCAACACCAGCTGCCGCAGGCACCTGGCGGCGCGTCGTCGCAGCGAGAAGAAGTCACCCTGAAGCGTCGGCAACGAAGCGCGCTTGGCGCCTCATGGCTGCCCCCGACCTCTGTCGGGCGGCGGCAAGAACAGCAATTGCAGATCATTCAAAAAGTCAAAGCCCCGCCGGCTTGGCCTGACCGTCGCCAGATCCCGCTCGATCCAGCCTTTTGACTCGGCGTCCAGAAGAGCTCTTTCAATGGACGAAATTGGCAAACCCGTGCGTTCAGAAAATTGCTGCAACTGAAAGCCGTCCCTTAGCCGCAGGGCGTTGAGCATGAACTCAAACGGCAGATCAGCCCGACTGACCTGGGTTTCCTGCGCCAGAGACCGGCCTTCCAGAGCCTTCTGCATGTAGAGCGCCGGCTCTCGATGACGCACCTGCCGAACAATCCGGTGGGCAAAACTGAGCTTGCTGTGCGCACCGGCACCGAGGCCGAGATAGTCGCCAAAGTGCCAGTAGTTCAGATTGTGATGGCAGCGATGACCTTGCCTGGCATAGGCTGAAACTTCATAGCGTTGCAGTCCGGCCTGCCCGGTCATTTCGGTGATCAGGTCCAGCATGTCGTAGGCCCTGTCATCCTCGGGAATCTTCGGCGGAAACTTGGCAAAGTAGGTATTCGGTTCAATGGTCAGGTGATAGATCGAGATGTGCGGCGCCGCCATGGCCAGGGCGCTGGCCATGTCTTCCTGCAAATCCTCCAGCGTCTGACCCGGCAGCGCATACATGATGTCCAGATTGAACGTAGTGAAGACCTGCGCCGCCTCCTGCACCGCGGCCAGCGCCTGCGCTCGATCGTGAACACGGCCCAGCGCCCTCAGCGAGTCATCGTTGAAGCTCTGCACCCCCACCGACAGACGGGTGACACCGGCGCCGCGGTAGGCCCTGAAGCGATCTTTCTCGAAGGTGCCAGGATTGGCCTCGAGCGTGATCTCGCAGCCTGCCTCGAGCGGCAAACGCGCCCGAATGCCGCCCAGCAAGCGCTCAATCGCGTCCGGTGAAAAGAGGCTCGGTGTGCCGCCGCCCAGAAAGATGCTGCGCACGGTCCGCCCCCAGACCAGCGGCAGCGCCGTCTCCAGGTCGGTCATCAGGGCTTCGATGTAGCGCTGCTCGGGCAGTTGCGCGACCCGCATTTCGTGCGAATTGAAGTCGCAGTAGGGGCACTTCTTGAGGCACCAGGGCAGATGGACATACAGCGAAAGCGGCGGCAAGGCTGCCAGTTGCAGCGTTCCCGGCCGTGTCTGCAATAAATTGGGGTCGGACTCCAATTTATTTCAACCAGCGTTCGCGCATCAGTTCAACCATGGCCCGCGCCGCGCGACCGCGATGGCTGTTGGCGTTCTTGACGGCGACCGGCAACTCGGCAAAGGTCTTGCCAAATTCCGGCAGGTACATCACCGGATCGAAACCGAAGCCGTTGCTGCCCCTGGCTTCGCGGCTGATCTCGCCGCTGACCCGACCCACGGCAATCAGGGGCTCTGGATCCTGCGCCGAGCGCAGTGCGACCAGGGTGCTCACCATCGCGGCGCGTCGATCGGGCTGGTCGCGCATTTGCTCGAGCAGGGCGCGAACATTGTTGGCGTCGCCTTTTTCATAGCCGAAGCGGGTCGCGTAGTACGCCGTATCGACGCCGGGCAAACCACCAAAGGCCTCCACGCACAAACCGGCATCATCAGCCAGCGCAGGCAAGCCGCTCAGTTGCGCTGCATGCCTGGCCTTGGCCAGCGCATTTTCGACAAACGTGTGGAAGGGCTCGGCCGCTTCCGGGATACCGAGTTCACCCTGCGCAATCAGCTCGAAACCGAGGGGCGCCAGCATGGCGTGCAATTCGGCCAGCTTGCCCGGATTGCCTGAGGCGAGCACGATCTTCATGCACTCAACGACTGCTTTTGCAGCACCACCAATTCGCTGATTCCCTTTTCAGCGAGTGCCAGCAAGACATCCATCTCCTGGCGCGAAAAAGCCAGCCCCTCGGCAGTGCCCTGGACCTCGACGAAATTGCCGGCACCTGTCATGACGACATTCATGTCGGTGTCGCAAGTCGAGTCTTCGGCGTACTCGAGATCAAGCAGCGCTGTGCCCTGCACCATGCCCACTGAAATCGCTGCCACATGATCCAGAATGGGAGTGCGCTCGAGCTTGCCCTGCTTGATCAGCTTCGTGACGGCGTCCTGCATCGCCACAAAGGCACCCGTGATCGCCGCCGTGCGGGTGCCGCCATCGGCCTGCAGGACGTCGCAGTCCAGGTGGATGGTGCGTTCGCCGAGCCCGGCAAGGTCAACCACCGCGCGCATGGAACGGCCAATGAGACGCTGAATTTCCTGGGTTCGTCCGCTTTGCTTGCCGCGCGCCGCCTCGCGCTCGCTGCGGGTATGGGTGGCGCGCGGCAGCATGCCGTATTCGGCGGTCACCCAACCTTCTGAACTGCCCCGCTTGTGCGGCGGAACCTTTTCTTCAACCGACGCCGTGCACAGGACCTTGGTGGCGCCAAATTCAACCAGAACCGAACCTTCGGCGTGGACGGTGTAGGCGCGCGTCATGCGCACGGAACGAAGCTGATTGGCACTGCGCCCGCCGCTTCTCGAA
>Ga0315271_10003169_pt1 | contig 10396 bp, 9 predicted proteins | sample C3_top_MG_FD_204664 | JGI IMG/M metagenome (GOLD analysis project Ga0315271, IMG submission 204664) | Sediment microbial communities from Yellowstone Lake, YNP, Wyoming, USA - C3_top | ecosystem: Environmental > Aquatic > Freshwater > Lake > Sediment | place: USA: Wyoming | collected 2017-08-01
AGGCACGGCATCGTGAAGAACCTCGCGGGGACCCTGGCCCCTGAAGGTCTCCTGGCCATCTGGACCGGGGGAGAGCGGGAGGAGAATTACGCCCGGTGGGCTTCCGAGGCGGGGCTTGCCGTCGAAAAGCGCAACCTGCCCACCCGCCCCCCCCTGCCGCTCCTTCTCTGCCGTGTTCCACGTGGAACATCGGGTACTCGCCGCGGGGAAAGCCCCCGCGAAGAAACGCCGTAAGGCCTCTCTCACAAAGGCTTTCTGCCAAGTAGCCGGCCGCCTTCCAGCGGCAAATGCTACGCCCGAACGGACCTCAGACCCCTTCCTCCGCGAGCGCCTGCCGTGGTACAGTCAAGGACTGCATGGGAGGAAAGCGTGGGCTTAGTCATCGCGGTAGCCAATCAGAAGGGTGGGGTCGGCAAGACCACCACCGTCATCAACCTCGGTGCCTGCCTGGCGGCCGCCGAGAAACGGGTCCTCCTCGTGGATTTCGATCCTCAGGCCAACTGCACGTCCGGCATGGGTTTGCCCAAGGCGGGCGAGGGGTTGAGCACCTACGCCGTGCTCTCCGGAGTCGCTTCCGCCCAGGAGGCTGCCCGGCTCACGGAGCTTCCCGGCCTGTCCATCTTACCCGGCTCCATCTCGCTGGCCGGGGCAGAGGTTGAATTGGCCGGCATGGAGGAGCGGGAGTTCGTCCTCAAGCGGGCGCTGGAGCCCATCAAGGACAGTTATGACTATATTTTAATTGACTGTCCGCCTTCTCTCGGCCTGCTCACCCTCAACGCTCTGGCCGCCGCCGACGAAGTGCTCATCCCCATTCAGGCCGAGTATTATGCCATCGAAGGCGTGAGCGAACTGCTGCGAACCCTGGAGCGCGTCCGGGAGGCCATGAACCCCAACCTCGCAGTAAGAGGGGTTCTTCTGACCATGGTGGACGAGCGAACGAACCTGGGCCGCCAAGTGGCCGGAGAGGTCCAGCGCTTTTTCGGCGACAAGGTCTACCACCAAGCGGTTCCCAGGAACGTCAAGCTGGCCGAGGCGCCCTCCTTCGGGAAACCCATCATCCTCTACGACATCGCCTCCCGGGGCGCCCAGAGCTATCTTCAGGTGGCACAGGAGTTCATGGCCAATGAATGCTAAGAATGCCCTAGGGCGGGGCTTGGACGCCCTACTCAGCGCCCCCGGTCCGGAGCCTCGCCGGGTCCTCGAGGTGGAGGTTCATCGGATCCAGCCCAACCCCCGACAGCCCAGGGCTCGGTTCGACGAAGAGACCCTTGCCGATCTGGCCCAGTCCATTCGGTCCAACGGCATCCTCCAACCCATTCTCGTGCGCCCAAACGATGGACGATACGAGATCATCGCCGGCGAGCGCCGGTGGCGTGCGGCCCAAAAGGCTGGACTTCAGCGGGTGCCCGTCCTCATCCGGGAAGCGGCCGACGCCCAGGTCCTCGAATTGGCCCTGGTGGAGAACATTCAACGAGAAGACCTGAACCCCGTGGATGAGGCGCGGGCCTACCAGATGTTGGTGGAGGATCTGGACCTCAGTCAAGAGGAGGTGGCACGCCGCGTGGGCAAAGAACGCGCCACGGTGGCCAATACGCTTCGCCTGCTGCATCTGCCCCAGCTCGCGCTGAAGGCCCTGGAGGCCGGACAAATTACCACCGGTCACGCCAAGGCCATCCTCTCCCACAAGAAGCGAGAGGACCAGGAGGATCTCTTGGACGCGATCCTAAAGCGCGGGCTTTCGGTTCGGGAGGCCGAGGCCTATCGCCGGCGGGGTGGGGCGCGCGCCCTGAATCGGCGCCATACCGATCCAGATACCATGGCCGCCGCGGAACAGGTCAGCCGGGAGCTGGGGCTGCCCGTGGAGATTCGCCGGCGGGGCCGCGGCGGTGAAATTGCGGTGAGATTCCGAAACGAGGAGGAGCTGCAGAGGCTGTTCGAGCGTCTCCTGGGAGAGGGAGGGAGGGCATGATGATCACCAGAAAGCCGGTGGAGAGCGCCCAGGTCGGCGGTATGCTGGGCGAGGGCGTTTCGGTGGAAGGGACCCTCATTTTCAGCCAGACCTTCCGCGTGGACGGCGAGTTCAAGGGGAAGATCACCCGGTCGGACCGCCTGGTGGTCGGTGAGAAGGGAAAAGTGTCGGGAGAGATCGAGGTCAACGCCCTCGTCGTTTACGGCCGGCTGGAGGGCACCATCAAGTCCAAAGGCCCGGTGGAGGTGCACCCCAAGGGACGGATCGTGGGCGATCTGGAGATGCTCACGCCGGCGCTATCCGTCATGGAGGGGGGCTTCGTGGAGGGGACCGTAAAGCTTAGCGCGAAGGCCGAACCTGCACCTGCAGTGGGACCCGCGCAGAAACCGGCAGCCAAACCGTGACCGCCCGCATACGCAAAAGTCTCCGGGAGGAAGCCGCGACGATCTTCGCGACACGAAGGGAGCGATTCAAAGCGGCTTTGAAAGGGGACTGTGGCGGGCGGCCCGTCATGGCGCTCGTCTTTTCGGGTGAAGAGAAGAACCTCACGCCCTTCATCCCCGATTCGACCTTCTATTATCTGACGGGCGTCCAAAGCCCGGGGGCACTCCTGTTCATGGCCGCTACCCCGCGCCTCGACTCGGATGCGCTCCTCCTTCCCGCCACCGATCCGGCCAAGCAACGCTGGACGGGGAAGGTCCTCTCGGCGGGGAGTTTGACCGACGACTGCGAACCCGACGCCCTGAGGAAGGAAGCCATGGAAGCCTCCGGGCAGGCCAATGTGGGCATTTTTCAACAGTTGGAAGACGTCTTGGTACGGCCTCTGCGCGAAGTGGAGACGGTTTACTTGAATTTTGCCGAGGACACCGTCCCGGGCCAGGTGGACTGGACCGGTCATTTCGCGGCCCGCCTCCGGGCGAGCTACCCACACCTGCAGATGAGGCACGCGGGACGCCTGGTGGGTGACCTGCGCCTCGTCAAGGACGAAACGGAGATCATGGCCATGCGCGCCGCCATGGCCATCACCGACGAGGCCCACCGGGCCGTGCTGGGCCACCTCGCTCTCGGTATGCGCGAATTCGAAGTTCAGGCCCTGGTGGAATATGTCTTCAAAGCCATGGGTGCGGAGACCCCCGCATTTCCAAGCATCATCGGCTCGGGTCCCTTCTCCTGCACGCTTCACTATGACAAGAACCGGCGAGCGACCCGGAAGGGCGACCTGGTCGTATGCGACATCGGTGCCCGCAAGGGCTTCTACTGCGCCGACATCACGCGCACCTACCCCGTTTCGGGCAAGTTCACCAAGCGCCAGCGCAGGGTCTACGATACGGTCCTGAAGGCCCAGGGCCAAGCCCTATCCGCGGCAAAGCCGGGCGCCATGGTCAAGGATGTCCACCAGGCCGCCGCGGAGGTTATCGCCCAGGCGGGATTCGGCCCCTATTTCTTCCACGGCACGAGCCACTATCTGGGCCTGGATCCCCACGACGCGGGATCCTATGACAAACCCCTGGAGCCCGGCGTGGTCCTCACCATCGAACCGGGAATCTATATCGCAGCAGAGAACTTAGGCGTCCGCATCGAGGACGACATCCTCATCACCCAGCAGGGTGCGGAGTGCATGACCCACGCACCCCGCGATCCGGGGGAGATCGAGAAGGCGCTCGGAAAACCCAGGCGCACGATCGTCTTGTAGGAGTTTGCGGGGCGGTCCTGTCTGGGGACGACGGCCTCGGGCCTAAACCCAACCCTCCTGCAGGATCTCCCCTTGCAGGCCCACGACGATGGCCTTGACCGGCACCTTGCGCGTGGCCCCCGACACGACCTGCTGGGCCATGGCCAGCAGCCCCCGGCAGCAGGGCACCTGCATGATCATGACCGTGAGCGTGTTGATCTCCGCCTGCTCCACAAGGGCCTTTATTTTCTCGGCGTAGGCGCTCTGGCCCTCGTCCAGCTTGGGGCAAGCGATGCCGAGGGTCTTGCCCTTCAGATAGTCCTTGTGGAAATCGCCCAAGGCAAAGGCCACGCAGTCCGCGGCCAGCAAAAAATCGGAACGCCGAAAATGCGGTGAACCCGGGTTCAGAAGGTGCATCTGAACCGGCCAATGGGTGAGTTGGGAAGGGCGCATGCCCAGGAGGCTCCCGGCCGCCGAATCTTCCCGGGCGAAGGCCACAGCCCTCGATCCCGGGCATCCGCCGCCGCCCTGGCCGGGAGTTCCGGCTCCGTCCTTGAGAGTCTCCATGCCGTTCTCCTTGAGCCACGCCAGGGCCTGCGCGTGATAGTCCGCCTGTCCATGGTCCAACAGATGCGCCAAGTGCGCCTTCACCGTATTGACTCCCGCCTCGGCCATGTGGATCATCACCCTGCGCTCGTCGTAGGCTTCGGCCTCCCGGGACTCCACGGTGAGAGCGCCCTGGGGGCACTCTCCCACGCACGCGCCAAGGCCGTCGCACAGCAGATCGCTCACGAGGCGCGCCTTGCCGTCGATGATCTGGAGCGCGCCCTCGGGACAACCGGGGATGCACGCCCCGCACCCGTCGCACTTCTCCTCGTCGATGAAAATCATTTCTCGTCTCAAAACAGACCTCCAGCACGGCAGGGCGCCTGCGCGCATAAGGATACCAATTTACTCCACTTTAAGGGGGGAAGCAAAACCGGGCGTGTCGTTGACGCTCCCCAGAGCCTAGCCTCAGGCTGAACGAGCCGGCTCCCTGTTCACCACCATGCGCCCCTATTCCACGGTGACGCTCTTGGCGAGGTTTCGGGGTTGGTCCACGTCGCAGCCGCGCTTGACGGCGATGTGATAGGCCAGGAGCTGGAGGGGGATGACCGTCAAAACGGGCATGAGAAGGGGATCCGTATCGGGGAGGGGAAGGACATCGTCCGCCAGTGCGGCGATCTTGGTGTCGCCCTGGCTACAAACGGCGATGATTTTCCCGTCCCGCGCCTTTACCTCTTCCAGATTGGAAACCAGCTTGTCGTAGATCGCGTCTCTGGGGGCGATGCCCACTACGGGCAGGTTTTCATCGATGAGCGCGATGGGGCCGTGCTTCATCTCCCCAGAAGGATATCCTTCCGCATGGATGTAGCTGATTTCTTTGAGCTTGAGCGCGCCTTCGAGGGCGATGGGGTACTGGATGCCTCTTCCCAGGTACAAAAAATCGCTGTAGCGGCTGTAGGGGCGCGAAATCTCCTCGATTCTACCCTCCAACCCCAGGGCCTGCTCCACCTGCCCGGAGAGGAGCGTCAGGGCCTTGAGGTGGTCGGCCATCTGGGACGGGCTTATGGAATCTCTCGCCTGGGCAAGGTACAGGGCCAATAAATCCAGGGCCACCAACTGAGTCGTGAAGGCCTTGGTGGAGGCCACGCCGATTTCTGGCCCCGCGTGGGTGTACAGGACGCCGTCCGCATCCCGGGTGATCATGCTGCCCACCACGTTGCAAATGGCCACCGTTCGCGCGCCCTTGGCTTTGGCTTCCCTGAGGGCCGCCAGGGTGTCCGCCGTTTCTCCGCTTTGGGAAATGAAAACGCAGAGGGTTTGGGGGTCGACCATAGGGTCGCGGTAACGAAACTCGGATCCGTAGTCCACCTCCGCATGCAGGCGGGCCAGCTTCTCGATCATGTATCGCCCGCAGAGCGCCGCGTGCCAGGAAGTCCCACAGGCCACGAGCACCACACGGCGCAAGTCTCGAACCGCCTCTGGCGGGAGATTGAGCTCGTCCAGATAAAGCTGGTTTGAATCCAGAGAAAAGCGCCCCACGAGCGTGTCTTGGATGGCCCGCGGCTGCTCGTAGATCTCCTTCTGCATGAAGTGCTTGAATCCGGCCTTCTCCGCCTGGATGGGGTCCCAGGTGATCCGTACGGGGCTCTTGGCCAGCGGAGTTCCGTCAAGGTCGGTGAAGCGCACCTGATCCTTGGTGAGAATGGCCATGTCCCCATCGTCGAGGAAGACCATGTCTCGCGTGTGGTGGAGGATGGCGGGGATATCGCTGGCTACGAAATTCTCATCGCGGCCCAGGCCCACCACCAGGGGGGGGCCCTGGCGGGTCGCCACGATTCTCCCCGGGTCCCGGGTGCTCGCCGCCGCCAGGGCGAAGATGCCTACCAGGCGCTTGCTCACGGCCCGCATGGCCACCTCGAGATCGTCGCCTTCGTCCTCCAGCATATGGGCCACGATTTCCGTGTCCGTTTCGGTGCGAAAGGTGTGGCCCTTCGCCCTTAGCTCCTCCTTCAGGGTCAAGTAATTCTCGATAATCCCGTTGTGGACCACCACGATCTGGCCCTTGCAGTCGATGTGGGGATGGGCGTTTTCTTCAGTGGGTCGTCCATGGGTCGCCCAGCGCGTGTGTCCCAGGCCGTAAGATCCCGCCAGCGGTAACATGCGAAGTTTTTCCGCGAGGTTGGACAGCTTGCCCGCCGCGCGCTCGGTCTTGAGGGTCCGCCCTTCGAGCACGGCCACGCCGGCCGAATCGTATCCCCTGTATTCCAAGTGCTTCAGGCCGTCCATCAGGATCGGAACGGGGTCCTTCGGCCCGATGTAGCCAACGATTCCGCACATGTCATTGTTCTCCTATGCGTCAAGATGGCATGGAAAGCCAGCTATCAGGCAACAGCCATTAGCCCCCAGTTTACTGCTCAGGGTTTCGAAGGCTCGTTGCCTCGTTGACTCGTTGGCTCGTGGACTCCCTTTTCCCCGGTTTCCCGGCTCTCCCGCCCCCTCTTGCTGGCCGCCCACCCTTCGATGTTACGCTGGGGCACTCTCGAAATCGCCAGGGCGCCGGCGGGGATGTTCTTGGTCACCGTGGTTCCCGCCCCGATGTAGGCACCGTCTCCGACACTCACGGGAGCTACGAGCTGGGTATCGCTCCCGACGAAAACCCTCTCGCCCAACACCGTCGGGTGTTTGTGGAGGCCGTCGTAGTTGCAGGTGATGGTCCCCGCCCCGATATTGGAACCCGAGCCCACGGTGGCATCTCCGAGGTAGGTCAGGTGGTTGGCCTTGACGCCGTCGTGCAGGACGGCCTTCTTCGTCTCCACGAAATTGCCCAAGTGCACGCGGTCGCTCAGGATCGTGCCCTCCCTCGTGTGGCAGAAGGGTCCGAGGACGCACTCGGTGCCGGCATGGGTATTCTCGAGCACGCAGTGTTCCTTGACGAGAGTTCCGGGGCCGAGGTACGTGGAGTGCAGAACCGAGAATGACCTCACTTCGGAGCACGCCGTGAGGACGGTCTCGCCGCAGAGGCGGACATGGGGATGGAGGACCACCCCAGGCTCGAGCCGGACCGATGGCTCGACCCAGACTGAATCGGGATCGAGGACGGTGACCCCGCGGGCCATCCAATCCTCCACGATCTGGCGGCGGAGGCGCCGGGTAGAATTCGCGAGTTCTGACTGCGAGTTGACCCCCAGCCACCGCTCCGGATCGGAGGCCCGGCACAGCCGTGCCGGGGAACCGAGTTCGGCGAGTCGGGCAAACACATCGGTGAGGTAGTACTCGCCCTGGGCGTTGTTGGTCCCGAGGGTCTCGAGGTGGGCAAAGATATGGGGCGTCCTCAGAAAATAGACGCCCGAGTTCACCTCGGTGATGGCTCTTTCCGAGGGGGAGGCGTCCTTTTCTTCGACGATGCGGTGCAGGTTTCCACCATCGTCCCTCAGAACCCGGCCGTAACCGCGCGGACGGTCGAGGGTGAGGCTCACGACGGCCGCTTCCGCTTCCCCGGAGGAGAACTCGTCCCAGAAGGCGGCGATCTCATCCGAAGGGAGGAGCGGGACATCACCCGCCACCAGGAGAACCTCGCCCGGAGGGTCGCCCCCGAGGGGTGCCCGGCAGCACATGAGGGCGTGCCCGGTCCCCTTCTGGGGTTCCTGTACTACCGTCTCCGCCCCAAAGCGCCGCGCGACCTCGGCAACGGCCTCGGCCTGGTGGCCCACGACCACCACCGTCCTCTGGGCGCCCAGCGGCCTGAGGGTCTCCAGGAGGTGCGCCAGGAGAGGCCTTCCCATGATGGGGTGCAGGACCTTGGCCAGGGGAGAATTCATTCGCGTGCCCTGACCTGCGGCCAGGACGACGATGGTTCGGCTCATGTGGCCTCCACGGTGCTTCGGGCGAGACTCAGCAGCTGGGTCCTGAGTTTGTTCGGGTCATGGCGGGCATAGGTGCCCGCCGACAGGAGATCGGCACAGACCACGCGGACCCCCAGCGCGTTAAGTTTCGGGATGTCCACCTCCACGGGACGGGCCTTTTCCTTGGAGTATTGCTCCTGAAGGTCGGGCGGCAGAGGTGCGCAATTGCACAGGACCGTGTCGCACACCCACGGCCCCACGTGGTCCACAAGGGCGGCCAGGTGCTCGGAGGCGGTATAGCCGTCCGTTTCGCCGGGCTGCGTCGCAAGGTTGCACAGGTAGACCTTCCTGCCCCGGCAAGAGTGCAGCGCCTCGGCCAGCTCGGTCACCAACAAATTGGGCAAGACGGAGGTGAAGAGGGATCCGGGGCCGAGCAGGACCAGATCGGCGCTGCGAAGGGCCTCGCTGGCCGAGGGAAGGGCGCGGCAATCCGGGGGTTCCAGGCGCACGCGACGGACGGGAGGGGCGGATCGGGTGATGGCAGCCTCACCGCGGACCACGGAGCCGTCCTCGAGCTCGGCCACGAGGTGGATGTCATCGGGGGTGGAGGGGAAAATTCGCCCCCGAATGGCCAAGATGTCGTGAAGGTGGCTGATGGCCCCCGCGAAGTCCCCGGAGACCCCTGCCAGAGCTGCGATGAAGAGGTTGCCGAAGGAATGCCCTTCGAGTTCGCCCTGGGTGAAGCGATACTGGAAAAGCGTGCGCAGGATTTCCGGGGCGTCGGAGAGGGCCACCAGGCAGTTTCGGATGTCTCCGGGCGCCACCAGTCCAAGCTCGCGGCGAATTCGGCCCGAGGATCCCCCATCGTCTGCCACGGTGACGATGGCGGTCAAGTCGAAGAGCTCGGCTGGGGGCGTGGCGGGTTCGGGCTTGAGCGCCGCCAAGAGCGCGGGCAGCCCCGTACCTCCTCCCAGCGCCACCACCCGTACCTGTCTCATCATCCCAATCCCCCCGGGGGAATAGCCCAAAGCAGTATAGAGTGAAGCGAGGGGTGAGAGAAGTCAGGCCGTGAAGCCCGAGACGCGGCCGCCACAAACGACGGTTCTCAGCGGGTCCTCGGCGTAGGGATAGAACAGGTGCAGGTAGGAGGGGACGCTCCAGATGCTGAGGTCCGCGCGCTTCCCGGGGGCGAGGGATCCGACCCGGTCGTGCTCTCGGAGCGCGTACGCCGCGTTGAGCGTGACGGCCCAGAGCGCTTCCTCCGGCAGGAGCCCCAGGGCGAAGACGCCGAGGGTGGCGATTTGGAGGAGGTTGGTCGTGTAGGAGGATCCCGGGTTGCAGTCGGTAGAAAGCGCCACGGGACACCGAGCCTCCACGAACTTGCGGGCAGGCGCGTAGGCCTTGCGAAGGTAGAACGAGGTCCCCGGCAGAAGCGTGGCGCAGACGCCGGCCCTCGACATGGCTTCGATGCCCGAGTCGGAAACGGCCATGAGATGGTCGGCGCTCACGGCACCCACCTCCGCGGCGAGGGCGGCGCCGCCCGTGTCGACGATCTCGTCCGCATGGAGCCGGGGCAGGAGGCCTAAGGCCTTTCCCCTTAGAAGGATACGCCTTGACTGGTCCAGAGTGAACGCGCCCTCTTCGCAAAAAACATCGCAGAACCGGGCGAGACCCCTCCGGGCCACCTCGGGTAGGAGTTGGTCGCAGAGAAGGTCCACATAGGCCTCCGGGTTGGCCTTGAATTCCGGGGGGACGAAGTGGGCGCCCAGACAGGTGGGGACGATGGTCTGAGGTCCCTCCTCGGCCAGGGCCTTCAGAACGTTCAACTGCTTGATTTCGTTGGGGATGTCCAATCCATACCCGCTCTTGGCTTCGAAGGTCGTGACGCCGTGGGCAAGGAACCGGGAAGCCAGGTGGCGAGCCGAGGCCAGCAATTCCTCCGGAGCGGCCTGCCGGACCGACCTCATGGTGCTCACGATCCCCCCACCCTCCCGGCCGATCTCCATGTAGGTCTTCCCCCCCAGGCGCTGGACCAGTTCCGCGGCGCGGTCTCCCAGGAAGGGTACATGGGTGTGGGGGTCTACGAGCCCGGGAAGGACCGTACAGTTCGAGGCCTCCAGCTTTTGGAGGGCCGAGGCGCCGGCCACCTCCGAGTGGGTGCCTACGAAGGTGATCCGTCCGCCCTGGATGCCCACCGCCCCGTTGGGGATCGTGGGTAGGTCGCGCAGGTCAAGCCCCAGTCGCGGGGCCGTCGCATGACAGGGGACCAGGCAGCCGATGGGGTCGACCAGGAGGTCGAAGGTGTGGCTCAAGCGTTGTCCTTGTAAAGCGTGGCCACCTCGCCGCCCATGGGATGCTCCAAAACCT
>Ga0315271_10003170_pt1 | contig 10395 bp, 10 predicted proteins | sample C3_top_MG_FD_204664 | JGI IMG/M metagenome (GOLD analysis project Ga0315271, IMG submission 204664) | Sediment microbial communities from Yellowstone Lake, YNP, Wyoming, USA - C3_top | ecosystem: Environmental > Aquatic > Freshwater > Lake > Sediment | place: USA: Wyoming | collected 2017-08-01
GCGCTTTCCCGAGTCCCTCGTGCCCGGCGGCCGGTTCCGGCGGGGTGAAGCGGTCGTCTTCCCGAACCTCTTTCCCTACGATGACCTGTCGGCCGTGCTGGTTCCCGGGCCGGAACACCTGGTCGACATCGGCGACGTGCCCGAGTCGCTCGTCGTCTCGGGGCTCGCCGCGGCCCGGGACTTTCTCGCCGCCACCATCCCCCGGATCGCCGCCGGAGGCCTCTTCGGCCTCGTCACCTGGAACCACATGCCGCCCGCCGGTGGCACCCAGCTCCACCCGCACATGCAGGTGGTCGCCACCACCGAGCCGGGCAACGCCATCCGCCGGGAGCTGGCCGCCGAGACGACCTGGCTCGCCACACACGGGCGTCCCTTCGCGCAAGATCTCCTCGCCGCCGAGGAGGCGGCGGGGCGCGTGGTGGGGCGAACCGGCGACTGGACCTGGGTCGTCCCATTCGCTCCGTCCGGGGTTCTGGGCGATTGCCGGGCCGTCCTGCCAGGGAAGGCGTCGGTCCTCGACCTGGATGACGGCGACGTGGCCGCATTCGCAGCGGGGCTCCGGCGAACCCTGCGCGGGTTCGCCTCGGCCGGGCTCTGGAGCTTCAACCTGACCTTCTTTCCCGACCGGACAGGAGAGAGATCGGGCCGTCACTCCCTGTCGGCGCGCCTGCTCCCCCGGCTCTACCTCGACCCCGTGCTGCACGTGCCCGACGCGAACTACCTGCATCTCCTGCTCGGGGAACGCTTCTCGATGGCCTGGCCGGAGGAGGTGGCGGCCCGGCTTCGCCGGGAATTCACCTCGGCTTGACGGCCCGGGAGGAGAGCCAGGCCGAGAGCCTCGCCTCCCGCGCGTCCATCGCGTCGAGGGACGCCGCCACCAGCCGATGGAGCGCCGCATCCCGCACGGCCAGCCGCGCGCCCTCCGAGCCCTCTGCTCGGGCCGTCTCCTCCTGGAAGAGGCGCACGTGGCGACGCACCGCGCTCGCGGCGCGAGCGAAGCCCCGGGCCTCGAGCTCGTAGAAGCGGGCGAGCCGGACCGGGTCGGGTGACGCCCGCATCTCGGAGTCGGCCGTCCCGGCCTGGTAGACGTAGCGGGAGCGCGACAGGCGCGGATTCGCGATGTCCCGGGCGGCGAGGTAGACGTCGGCACCTTCCCGGCTCGAGACGTCCACGAGCTCCTCCGCGATGGCCTGTGAGAAGGGGCCGGAAGGCGTGAGGGCGCGCGCGTCGAGGGCGGCCTCCAACGGGGCGTCGCCCCCCACGAGCGCCGAGAGGCCGGCGGCGGCTCCGGCCGGGGCGGGCCGCCCCTCGGCGGCGTCGTACGACCGGGCGCCCCACAGATCCTCGAGGAAGAGGTGGTGGTTCTTGATGATGCCGAGGCCGATCTCCACGAACCCCGGGCGCGGGCGAAGGAGCCCCCAGAGCGAGAGCGCGTTCTCCTTCCAGCTCTGCAGCTTGGCGTCCACGAAGAACGGGTAGACGGCTTGAAGCGTGTGGATCTGGTTCGCGACGTCCTCGACGTAGTGGTGCGCGGCGCCGAGCCAGATCCAGGAGAGCGCTCGCCCCCCCGGCGTCCCCGAGGTGGCAGCGGCGATGGCAAGGTCGGTGTGCATCTGCGCGAACTCCGTCGCGAAGGCCTTCGCCGTCGGCGGGTAGGCGAAGCGGCGCGGGTCCTTCTCCAGGACCTCGGGCGAGTCGGAGAACTGCAGCGCCGGGAGGCCGTAATGGGCGTGGGCCTGGCTGGAGAGGCCGGTGAGGGCGCCCATGTCGAGCTGGGCCGGGTCGGCGGGAAGGGGCTGGCCGGCGGCGTCTCGCCGGACTCGACGATCCCGGTCGTGGGCGAAGCGCTCCACGTTTCGCCTGTCGTCGTCGGGCGCCCGCGAGGAGAAGGCGGCAACCGCGCGCGCGTCCTGCCCGGCTTCGGGCAGGAGGTCAATCCCCACCACCTGGGCCTCGGGCGTGAGGCCAAGCAACTCCTTCCAGGCCCAGCCGTCGAACTGTCGCTGGGAGGGGTACCGGGCCAGGAAGCGCGCGCGCGTCCCCGGATCGGGATGAAAGGCGCCGGCCCTCCAGGTCGCGCCGCGCAGCTCGTCGACGTCCACCATCGTGGGTCTCGCCAGGTCGCGGGGCAGCGTGGCAGGAAGCGCCCGCTCCCCGATGAGCTGGTGGACCCGCTCCTCGTAGGCGGAAGCCAGGCCCGGCACGGCGAGCGCCGCAGCGGCCAGCAGCACGGACGTGAAGACGGCTCGTGGCGGCATCGGCGCGCCTAGCGGGTGGTGTCGACCACGACGCGGCCTCGCACCTTCCCGGCGAGCAGGTCGGCGGCGATGGGGATGGCGTCGGCCAGCCCGATCTCCCGGGTCATGGCCGAAAGGCGCGCCGGATCCATGTCGCGGGCCAGCCGCTGCCAGGCCTCGTGCCGGAGGGGCATGGGGGCCATCACGCTGTCGATCCCGGCCAGGGTCACGCCGCGCAGGATGAAGGGCGCCACCGTGGCCGGGAAGTCCATGCCCCCGGCCAGGCCGCAGGCCGCCACCGTTCCTCCGTAGCGGGTGGTGGCGCAGGCGCTCGCCAGCGTCTGGCTACCGACCGAGTCGATCACGCCGGCCCATCGCTCCTTCTGGAGCGGCTTGCCCGGCGTCGAGAGGGTGGCCCGGTCGATGACCTCGGCCGCGCCCAGGCCGGTGAGGTAGGGCGCCTCGGCGGCGCGGCCCGTCGATGCGACCACGCGGTAGCCCAGCTTCGACAGCAGCGCGATGGCCACGCTGCCCACCCCGCCGGCGGCGCCGGTGACGAGCACCTCGCCCTTCTCCGGGGTCACGCCGTGGCGCTCCAGTGCCATCACGCAGAGCATGGCGGTGTAGCCCGCCGTCCCGATGGCCATGGCCTGGGCCGCGGTGAAGGCCGAGGGAACGGGCAGGAGCCACCCGCCGTCGAGCCGGGCGCGTCCGGCCAGGCATCCCCAGTGGCTCTCGCCCACACCGAAGCCGTTCACGAGCACCCGGTCGCCCGGGCGGAACGATGCGTGGCTGGACTCCAGGACTTCGCCGGCGCCGTCGATGCCGGGGACCATGGGAAACTTCCGGATGACCGGGGCCTTGCCGGTGAGGGCGAGCGCGTCCTTGTAGTTGAGGGTGGAGCGCTGGACGGCGAGCAGGACACTGGCCGCGGGGAGCGACGATTCGTCGAGCTCCGCGACTCGGGTGGCCTGGCCGGCGTCGGTCTTCTCGACGAGGATCGCTCGGAACACGGTGCACCTCCAGCTGGGGGATGGATTCGTTGTAACGGCTCGGGGCCGCTTCGGCCAGAGCGCATCCCGCAACCCCCGACCGTCGCGAGGCGAAGCAGTCCGGCGCCGAGGGAGGCGCCCGAGGAGGGAGCACCGGAGGAATACCTAGAGGTATTTCGAGGAGCGGACCGACGAGGCCGCCTTCCGCAGGCAGGAATGCTTCGCCGCAGCAGGTTGTGGGGATGCGGGACGTGCTCTAGCATCGCACCCGCCATGGCTGACCGCGCCGACGTCGTGATCGTGGGGGGGGGAATCGTCGGCCTCTCGCTGGCGCGGGCCATCGCCGCCCGAGGGGCCGGCGACGTGCTGGTGCTCGAGAAGGAGGACTCGCTGGGGCGTCACGCCTCGGGGCGCAACTCCGGCGTCCTGCACGCCGGGATCTACTACGCCCCCGACAGCCGGAAGGCGAAGACGTGCCTGGCGGGCAACCTCCTCATGCGGGCCTATTGCCAGGAGAAGGGGCTTCCGCTGCTCGAGTGCGGCAAGGTCATCGTGGCCCGCGAGGAGAGCGAGCTGCCGGTGCTCGACGAGCTGGCGCGCCGCGCCGCCGCCAACGGGGCCCGTGTCGAGATGCTCGACGAGAAGGGGCTCGCCGCCGTCGAGCCCTCCGCGCGCACGGTGGGGCGGGCGCTCTGGTCGCGACTGACGGCGGTGGTGGACCCGAAGGTGGTGCTGCAGTCCCTGCGCGCCGACCTGGAGGCAGGCGGACGGGTCCGCATCCGCACCGGCGTCGAGGTGATCGCCGCGGCCGGCCCCTCGTCCATCCGGACCACGGCCGGAGAGATCGGTTATGGACGGTTGGTGAACGCCGCCGGGGCCCACTGCGACCGGGTGGCGCGCCTCTTCGGCGTGGGAGAGCACTACCGCCTCATCCCCTTCAAGGGCCTCTACCGGAAGCTCCGCAAGGGCGCCCGGCTGGTGGTGAACGGCAACATCTACCCCGTCCCGGACCCTCGAAATCCCTTCCTGGGGGTTCATTTCACCAAAAGTGTACATGGCGACGTCTACCTGGGCCCGACCGCCATTCCCGCCTTCGGCAGGGAGAACTACGGCATCCTGGCCGGCGTGGACCGCGACGCGCCCCGCATCGCGATCGAGGACGCCATCCTCTTCTTCCGGAATTCCGGCTTCCGCTCGGTGGCGCTCTCCGAGCCGCGAAAGTACATCCCGGCGTTCCTGCATCGCGACGCGGCCCGGCTGGTCCACGGATTCGACCCCTCCGAGGTGGAATCAGCCGACAAGGTGGGCATCCGGCCGCAGCTCGTCGACTGGCGAACCAAGCAGCTGCTCATGGACTTCATCGTCGAGCGCGCCGGCGACACCTTGCACGTGCTGAACCCCATCTCGCCGGCCTTCACGAGCTCGATGGAGCTGGCCCGGCAGATCGTCGCCGAGCACTTCTAGTCGGCACTAGTTGCGAAGCGCCGCGTCGAGCCGGGCCTTTCTCGACCCGTGGTCGAGCCCCTGGCGCGTGAGGAGGAACCGGACCTTGCCCTTGCCCTGTGGCATCTCCAGCTCGGCCTCGAAGCCCGGCCCGGCGATGGAGCCCAGGGCGAAGGAGCGGCGCAGGTTGGTGACGCGCCCCTCCATCCGGTCCTGCGTCACCTCGCCGTTCTCCTCCCCGCTATGGTGAAGGGACCAGGCGACCTCGTACAGGCTCATGGCCAGCGCCGGCTCGAGCGGCACCGTACTCGCGAGCACGGAGATGAGGTACCAGTAGGGCGACTTCTCGGCCATCGGGGGCATCGTACACCTTGAACCTCCTGCTCCTCGACGAAGGTGACCTGGAATTCGGCGGCCGGGCCCGGGTGCGGGGGAGGCGGGCCCTCCACGTGGCGGAGGTCCTGCGCGCGGCGCCCGGCGATCGCATCGCGGTAGGGCTCTGGCGCGGCCTGGCAGGCCACGCCGAGGTCCTGGCCGTCTCGCCCGACGAGGTCCTGCTCGCGGTTCACCTCGATGCCGACCCGCCTCCTCCCTCGCCCGTCTCGCTCCTGCTCGCGCTCCCGCGCCCCAAGATCCTGCGCAAGGTGCTCCAGGCTGTGGCCTCGATGGGCGTGAAGCGTGTGGCGCTGGTCGGGACCTACCGGGTCGAGAAGAGCTTCTTCGGCTCGCCGCTCCTCGAGCCGGACGCGATGGAGAAGGAGATCCGGGTCGGCCTGGAGCAAGGCAAGGACACCCGGCCGCCCGAGGTGACCCTGCACCGCTACTTCAAGCCCTTCGTCGAGGACGAGCTGGAGGGCGTCTTCCCCCCGGAGAGCCATCGGCGCCTCCTGGCCCATCCGGTGGCTCCGGGAGCGCTCGACCAACTCCCCTCCGGAGGAACGGCCGCCGTCGTCGCCATCGGACCGGAAGGCGGCTTCACGCCCTACGAGGCCGCGGCGCTGGCCGCCCGGGGCTTCGCGCCCTTCTCGCTCGGCCCGCGGCCGCTTCGGGTGGACGTGGCGGTCCCGTTCGCGGTGGCCCAGGCCGAGCAGTGGCTTCGCCGTCCGGGCCCGCCGTGAAGCCGGCCCGGTTCAGCGAGGCGCGCCGGTGAGGATGTCGGCCCCGGCTGCGGTGACGAGCACGGTGTGCTCGAACTGGGCGGCCCGCTTCCCGTCGGCTGTCGCCGCCGTCCAGCCGTCGTTCCAGAGCACGTGACGCTCCTCGCCCACGGTGATCATCGGCTCCACCGTGAAGGTCATCCCCTCGACCATGACGTCGCGCGCGCGCGGGTCGAAGTAGTGGAGGACCTGGGGCTCGGCGTGGAAGTCCTCGCCGATTCCGTGGCCGCAGAAGGAGCGGACCACGCCGTACCCGTGGGCGGACGCGTGCTGCTCCACGGCGCGTCCGATGTCCGACACCGGCCGCCCGGGGCGAACCGCGCCGATGCCCTTCATCATGCACTCCTCGGCCACACGCAGCAGCCGGCGCGACTCGTCGTCGACGTGCCCCACCGGCACCGTGGCGCAGCAATCGCCGTGCACGCCGTCGAGGAAGAGGGTCACGTCCAGGCTGACGATGTCGCCGTCCTGGAGCGGCCGGCTGTCGGGGATGCCGTGGAGGATCACCTCGTTCACCGAGGTGCAGATGGCCTTCGGGAAGCCGTGGTAGTTGAGCGGGCTGGGGTAGGCGCCCCGGGCGATGCAGGCCTGGTGCGCGAGAACGTCGAGGTCCTCGGTGGTGACGCCGGGCTTCGCGGCCCGCGACAGCTCGGCCAGCACCTCGGCAGCGGCCCGCCCGGCGCGCCTCATCCGGCCGATCCGATCCTCCGGGTCGGCGATCCGCACCGTGGGGCGGGGGCGCCCCGTCTTCGCGTAGGTGGGCGGCGGGATCGAGGGCGGCACGCTTCGCATCGGCGTCACGCTGCCCGGGCGCACCTCGCGCCCCGGTGGCTGCGCCCCCGCGTCGACCTCGCGGTGACACTTCTTGTACTTCTTTCCACTGCCACACCAGCAGGGATCGTTGGGGCCGGGGCCGCGCATGCTCGGCTGGGTTCTTAATCAGGGCGAGGCGCGCTTCCACCGGACCACCAGCACGGAACAGGGCGCGAGGTGAACGAGCCGCTCGGCCACGGAACCGAGCACGAGGTGGCGGAATCCGCGCCGACCGTGGGTCCCGGTCACGAGCAGGTCGAGATTGCGCGCGGCTGCGGCGCGGGCGATCTCCGGTGCCGCTGGGCCGTCGAGGAGGGCCGCCTCGACCGGGCGCCCCAGGGCCCTCTCGGCGCCGGCCCTCGAAACCTCGAGCTTCTCCGCCAGCTCCTTCCGCATGGCCTCGATCGCGCGGGCGGGCGGCGGGATCTCGCTCCCGGCGGGCCACTCGACGACGTGGAGGAGCACCAGCTCGGCTCCGAATCGGCGTGCCAGCGCCTCCGCTTCGGCCAGCGCGCCGAGCGAGCCGTCCGAGAGATCGACGGCGCAGCCGATGCGCTTCCAGTCGGCCATGCGGCGCCCTACCCGCCGGACCCGGACGAGCGAGCGTCCTGCGGTGCGGGAGACGAGCCCGGCGGAGGATTCACGACGACCCGCAAGACCTGTCGCACCGAGGAGGCGTTGCGGAACGAGCAAAGGGTCGTGCCGACGCGCAGCCCCTTCAGCGCGACCCCCGCGTCGGTGAACTGGAGCTTGACGAGGCTTCCGTCGTCGCAGAGGAATTCGCGGACCGGTCCGCCGCTGATCGTCCCCTCCTGACCCAGCAGGATCACCATCTGGATGACGCCAGGGTCGTCGGCTCCGGAGCCGGATGTGGCGGTGAAGAGGATCGCCGCGGCCGCGAGGGCGACGGCAGATCGACGCGGCCACTTCATGTGAACCTCCCGGCGAGCCTCCAGGGCTGCGCTCTCAGGAAGGATTGTAGCCCATGCGCCCCGGGCGCGCCCCGGACCATCAAGTCAGCCGCTGACCCCGCACGCCGATGGTCACCTCGGACACCGACACGGCCACACCGGAGAGGCGCACCGCCTCGTGCGCCGCCCAGGCAATGCCGCCACAGCACGGGACCTCCATCCTTGCCACCGTCACGCTTCGGGGCCGAGCGGATCGGAAGAGATCGACCAGCTTCGCCACGTAACCCTGGACGTCGTCGAGCTTCGGGCAGCCGACCAGCACGCGGCGGCCGGCAAGCAGGTCGCCGTGGAAGTCGGCGTAGGCAAAGGGCACGCAGTCGGCCGCCAGCAGGAGGTCGGCCCCGGCGAGCCAGGGGGCCTGTGGCGAGACCAGCCCGAGCTGGATCGGCCAGTGGCTGAGCTGGCTCGCGCCGACCGGACCTGGAACCGGCGAGACCGCGCTGGGCGGCCCGAGGTCGACGCTGCGAGCCCCGGGGCAGCCCCCCGACGAAGGCTCCCCGGCCGTCTGCACCACGGACAGGGAACGGCGCGGCGCGGCGGGAGTCGAGGTGGCGGGGGGCGGCCGCTTCGCGAGAACCGGTGCGTGCCCGAGGTGACGGACCACGGCCGCCTCGTCGAAGGGCGCGGCCTCGCGCTCGTGGACGCGAATGGCGCCCTGCGGGCACTCGCCCAGGCAGGCGCCCAGGCCGTCGCAGAGCTCGTCGCCGACGAGCTTCGCCTTGCCATTCACCATCCGGATGGCACCCTCGGCGCAGGACGGCACGCACTCACCGCATCCGTCGCACTTCACCTCGTCGATCTCCACGATCACCCGTTGCATGTGGACCCTTGTTGCCATGGGTTGCCTCGCGGTGTCGAGGCGGGCCGGGATCGGCAGGGCCAGGGGGCGGTAGTCTGGCGCCAGGGCGCGAGTGGTGGTGGTGGGCATCGGAAACGTCCTGAACGGCGACGCCGAGATCTTCGACGCCGGGACGCGCTCCTCCCCATTCAAGACCCCGCGCGACCCGGGCGTCTGGTGGGAGCGCTGAGACTCCAGATCGCCAGCGCCCCGGCGCCGATGGCCGCGCCGCTCGACGCCGCCACGCCGGGCCAGCCCCAGCGCTCCCAGGCCAGGCCCGGCAGCCAGGACCCGAGCGTCCCGCCCGCGTAGTAGAAGGCCAGGTAGAGGGCGTTGGCGCCCCCCTTGGCCTCCGCCGCCGTCTCGTTCACGAAGGACGGTCCGAGCGCCTGCGCGGTGAACATCCCCACCACCAGCACCAGCAGGCCTGCCACCACGACAGGGAGTGAATCGGCCAGCGTCACCGCCACCCCGGCCGCCGAGAGGGCGAGCCCGGCCAGCATGAGCCGCTCCGGCGCCACCCGGGCGGCGAGCCGGCCGGCCAGCGGCGAGACCGCGATGCCCGCCACGTAGACCAGGTAGGCCGACGAGATGGCCTCGGTGGAGAGCCGGAAGGGCGCGGCGGCGAGCCGGTAGGGCAGGTAGGTGAAGATCGCGATGAATCCGAAGAAGAGGCAGAAGGCCAGCGCGAACGCGCCGACAAGCCGGCGGTTGCCCAGGTGGCGGACCATGCCGGAGAACGCGCCGCGCCAGGGCGCGGGGGCGGGCGATGCGCGCGGAAGCTCGAGCCACATTCCCGCCGCGCCGGCGGCTGTGACGACGGCGGAGACGAGGAAGGCCGAGCGCCACCCTCCCCGCTCGGCGGCGAACCCGCTCGCCACCCGTCCCAGCAGCCCTCCGGCGACGCTCGCGGCGATGACCGCGCCCACCGACGTGCGGAGCTGGGCCGGAGCGTAGTGGTCGCCGGCCCAGGCGACCGCCACCGCCGTGACCCCGGGGATGAGGAGCCCCTGGATTGCCCGCAGGATCACCAGTTCCGGGAAGGTCCGCGCCGCGGCGCACCCCAGCGTGGGGACGAGAAGCAAGAGGAGCGCCCCCACCATGACCTTCCTGCGCCCCACCGCGTCGGAGAGCGGCCCGGCCACGAAGGACCCGGCCGCGATGGCCAGGACCACCGCCGACACGCTCAGGCCGGCAGTGGCGGGCGCCACCTGGAACTCGGTCGAGAGAAGCGGGAGGAGCGGCTGGGTCACGTACATGGCCGCGTAGGCCGCGGCCGTGCCCGCACACAGGGCCACGGTGGCGCGGCTCCGCAGCGGAACCCACGCCGTCGTCTGGGGAACTTTCACCGCGGGGCGGCGACCGCGATCGGACGGAACGGGACCGTGAGCTCGGCGAAGAAGAACGTCCACACGTCGGCGCGCTCGGCGATGTCCTGGTCGCGCGAGGTCCCGATGCCGTGCCCCCAGCCGGAGAGCCGGAGGACGACGGGCAGGCCGGACGCATTGGCTTCCTGGAGCCGGGCGGCCATCTTCTTCGCCTGCCAGGAGTCGACCCGCGGGTCCCCCTCACCGGCCGTGAGGAGCACCGCCGGATAGCGCGTGCCGTCGACCACGTGGTGGTAGGGCGAGTAGGCGTACAGCGCCCGGAACTGCTCCGGGTCCTTGACGGTGCCGAACTCGGTGACGTTGAAGGCGCCGTTGGGCGTGGTCTCGACCCGGATCATGTCGGAGATGCCGACCTGGCTGGCCGCGGCGCGGAAGATCTCGGGACGCTGCGCGATCACGGCGTTCACCAGCAACCCGCCGTTCGAGCCTCCCAGGAGGCCGAGCCGCTGCGGGCGGGTGTATCCCTCCTTCACGAGCCACTCCGCGGAGGCGATGAAGTCGTCGAAGACGTTCTGCTTGCGGGTCAGGTTGCCGGCCAGGTGCCACTCCTCGCCGA
>Ga0315271_10003171_pt1 | contig 10395 bp, 9 predicted proteins | sample C3_top_MG_FD_204664 | JGI IMG/M metagenome (GOLD analysis project Ga0315271, IMG submission 204664) | Sediment microbial communities from Yellowstone Lake, YNP, Wyoming, USA - C3_top | ecosystem: Environmental > Aquatic > Freshwater > Lake > Sediment | place: USA: Wyoming | collected 2017-08-01
CAACGCGAAGGTCTCCAAGGCCGTCGAGGTGAAGGCTCGCCTCCACAGCCGGTTCAGCCAGAACTTCTGGACGAACGGCGGCGGCTGGGGCGGGAACAACCCCCCCACCGTCCCCTGCGTCGCGGGGAACTGCGGCGAGATGGACGAACGCTCGAACCAGTACGTGAAGCTCCGCGGCGTGACGGTCACCCTCACCCCGGGCTACTCGTGGCTCGACTCCGCGACGATCGGCTCGAGCGACTGGGGCATGTTCGACCCGTTCGCCGTCGGCCGGATCCGGTACATCGACCGCGACAACGTCCAGGGGCTCCTCTTCCAGGGGTCCGCGCTCGGCAAGTCGCTCACGTGGGACGCGGCCCGGATCTCGCTCTATCGGCTCGCTCAGGGCCCCAACTGGACCACGGGCGACTACCATGCTTCCGACGGGGCCTACGTGGGCCAGTTCAAGTACTCCGGCGGCTCGCTCTGGGACATCGGCGGCCTGGTCCAGTGGGTGAATGACATCGAGATCGACCAGAAGGACATCAACTGGGACAACGGCCGGGACACCCGGATGCGCTTCCGGAATACCGTCCTCGCCGCCAAGGTCGGGGTCCACCCGTCGGCCACCATCGACGCGCGGGCCGCGTACTACTACTCGACGTACGAGTCGGCGAACGACCTGGCGCCCGCCTCACACTCGTACGGGATGAACGGCTATTCGACGGTCCCCGCCGGCAAGCACACCGACTGGACCGGGAAGCTCAACCTCGACTTCAACGACCTGGGCGGCTCGGGCTTCGGGTTCAACGTCGAGGCCTTCCACATCGGAGCCGAGTACGCCTCGATCCTGGCGGCACGGCGCGAGACCGACGTCCTCCTCACCGAGGGGCACGACGCCACCTGGGCCTTCCCGGGCCCGTCCAACGCCCGCTACGGTATCTGGGGAGGCAACGCGTCGGCCATCGGCTACGGCGGCTGGGAAGGAAACGCCCAGCAGGTCGCCACGATCAGCGTCGACAACGAGTTCACCGACTTCAACGAGCCGATGGCCGAGACCGCGATCGGCTGGGAAGGCATCACGGTCACCCCGACCTACCAGAAGGGGGCGCTCGAGCTCGCCGCCGAGTACTCCTACATCACCTACGACACGAATTGGCAGGCGTGGGGCGACCCGACCAGGTCGATCACGAGCACGGACTACCCCGCCGCGGACATGTCGGTCGGCATGGGAAGCTTCCGGTCGGCCTACGCCCCGTTCCAGGACAAGAAGACCCAGATCGGCCTCGTCAAGGGCAAGTACGTCATCGAGGCCGGGAAGGGCATCGACGTCTTCGGCAAGATCAAGTTCATCAAGGAGACGGACAAGCGCCTCAACGACGCCCGTTACCTCCCCTACGCGGCCGGCGACTGCGCGACGTCGGGCACCCTCGGCTGCAAGAACGTCAAGAACAACTACTCCACCGGCAACTCGACGGCCGACTTCTTCAACAACCCGAGCGTCATCACCGGCGCGAACGGCCAGCAGGGCTACCAGTGGAAGCCCTTCAGCGATATCTCCGACGACGACCGCGACCTGAGCTACTACATGTTCCAGCTCGGCGCGGGCTACCAGATGACGCGGGACGTCTACGGCTCGCTCGAGTACCTCTACTACAACGGCGACCTGAAGGACGGCAACACCGCGTTCCAGGCCTACAACATGATGGAGATGGCCTCGGGCAAGCACCAGAAGAACCAGTTCATCGCGAAGTTCCGCTACACCCTCGGCGGCCTCTCCGAGTGCGGCCTCGTCTACGAGTACAACTTCGGCACCTTCGAGCCCGACTACGGCACCGGCTACGTCGCCACCAAGGCGAGCCAGGACACGGCCAACAACGTCCACGTCCCCGTCGGCTCCCTCGGCTTCTTCAACCGCTACGGCGGCTGGAACACGCTCGAGAAGAGGGAGTTCGACCAGCAGCGCCTCAAGGCCTACATCAAGATCCTCTTCTAGGCTCCCTTCCCGAAAGGGTCCCCCGACGGGCCCGGCGGCTTCGGCCGCCGGGCCCTTTTTCGTTTTCTCCCCGGGGCCACCTGCGGCAAGATCTCCGCATGACGAAACCACGCTCGTTCCGCCGGCGCCGCCTCCTCTCGGGCGCCGCGCTCGTCGCCCTCCTCTCGAGCATTGCCCCCCCGGCGCTCTCCGCGGAAGAGAAGCTGTTCGTTCTCACGGACCCCGAAAAGGACGATCACGGAGACGGAAGCCTCCGCTACCCGGTGAGGTCGCAGAACGACCTCATCCCCGGGCACCTCGACATCCTCTCCTTCTCCGCCCGGAACACGCCCGACGGGACCTTCTTCGAGGTCACCTTCGCACGCGCCCCCCAGAAGACGGAGAGGCGGCCCATCGACGACGGCGGCACGATGATGACCGACGTCGCCAAGCTCGGCTTCTACACCTTCAACGTCGACGTCTACATCGACACCGACGGCAAGCCCGGCTCCGGCAACACGCGGATGCTCCCGGGCCGAAACGCCGAGGTCGACCCGGCGAACGGGTGGGAGAGGGCGATCTGCCTGACGCCGCTGCCGGAGCAGGCCGGGACCCTCCTGCGGCGCATCTACGCCGAAGCGGAGCGAAACGACGCGCGGGAGACGCGAACCGAGGACGGACGGCTGACGACCGAGCAGAAGACGGAGATCAAGGAGGCTGTCGGGCGCCAGATCGCCGAGTCGGTCTTCTTCCCGACGGTCGTGGAGATCCGGGGCCGCCTCGTCCGCTTCTTCGTCCCGAACACGTTCCTCGGCGGCCCCGCGAAGGCGGACTGGGGGTACGTCGTGGCTTCTTCCGGAGCCGCCGTGACGGGGCGCTACGACCTGGCCAAGCTCTCGGGGCTGAAGAAGGACGCGCCCATGGAGCCGCTCTTCATCATGCGGGTGGCTCCCGGTCGAACCGAGGACGCGTTCGGGGGGGCCGACGAGAGCGACCCGGCCCCGCCGGCGCTCGTCGACATCATCGTCCCGCCCGGGGGCCCGACGCAGGAAACGCTTCTCCGGAGCGGCAACCCGAGAAAGGGAATCCTCCCGAAGCTTCCCGCCGTCGTCCCTTCGAAGATCGCGGCCTCCCCCGCCAAGTAGGTCCCTCCAGGGGAACCGTCCCGAACGCGGGGGCCGCCCGGCGGCCCCCGCGTTCGAGCGTCAGGCCACGTTCAGGCGGCTCCGCCGTCGCCCGTAGAGGAAGTAGACGCCGAGCCCCACCACGAGCCAGATGACGAAGCGCTCCCACGTCAGGGCGGGAAGCTTGGCCATCAGCGCGACGCACATCGCGATGCCGATGAGGGGGACGAACGGGACGAACGGCACCCGGAACTTCCGCGGCCGGTCGGGATCCCGGTAGCGCAGGATCAGTATCCCGATGCAGACGAGGGTGAACGCGAAGAGCGTCCCGATGTTCGTCAGCTGGACGATCTCGTCGATGTTCGCGATGGCCGAGAAGAAGGCGACGAAGACGCCCGTCAGGATGGTCCCGACGTGGGGCGTCCGGTACTTCGGGTGGATCTTCCCGAACCACGGCCCGATGAGCCCGTCCCTCGACATCGCCATGAGGATGCGCGGCTGGCCGAGCTGGAAGACGAGGAGGACGGCCGTCATCGAGAAGACCGCCCCCGCCGCGAGGATGCCGGCCGCCCAGCCCTGATTCACGTAGGCCAGGGCGGCGGCGAGGGGGTCGGCCACGCCCACGAGCCTGGTGTACGGGATCATCCCCGAGAGGACGAGGGCCGCGCCGACGTAGAGGACGGTGCAGATGGCCAGCGACCCGAGGATGCCGCGCGGCATGTCCCTGCCTGGGTCCTTGCACTCCTCGGCCGCCGTCGAGATCGCGTCGAAGCCGATGTAGGCGAAGAAGATGAGAGAGGCCCCCGTCCAGACCCCCGAGAACCCGCCCGGGAAGAAGGGATGCCAGTTCGAGGGCTTGACGAAGAAGACCCCCACGGCGACGAAGAAGAGGAGCGTCGCGACCTTCAGGACGACGATGAAGTCGTTGACGCGGGCCGACTCCTTGATTCCCCGCACGAGGAGGATGGTGATGGCCCCCGTGATGAGCGCCGCGAGGAGGTTGAACACGACCGGGATCCCGAAGAGCTCGGGATGGTGGAGGTGCGCCGCGTACGCCACGACCTGTTCGGGCGAGAGGGCCCCGACGCCCCCGTCCGCCACGGCTTTCGCGGCGAGCAGGGTCGAGCGGTAGTCGGTGGCGAGGAATGCGGGGAACTCGAGGCCGAAGCCCATGAGGAGCTGCCGGAAGTAGGCCGCCCACGAGATGGCCACGGCGATGTTCCCGACGGCGTACTCGAGGATCAGGTCCCACCCGATGATCCAGGCGACGAGCTCGCCGAGCGTGGCGTAGCTGTAGGTGTAGGCCGACCCGGCGACCGGGACGAGGCTCGCGAACTCGGCGTAGCAGAGGCCGCAGAAGCCGCAGGCGACGGCCGTCAGGAGGATCGAGACGACGACGCCGGGGCCTGCGGGAGGCAGAGTGCCGCCGCCCGAGGTCGCCGTCCCGAGCGTCGCGAAGATCCCGGCCCCGATGATGGCGCCGATCCCCAGGGCGATGAGGTCGACGGCCGTCAGCTCGCGCTTCAGCCCGCTCCCCTCGTCGCTCCCCTCGGCGACGAGCATGTCGATCGACTTCGTTCGGAAGAGGCTCATGGACGGCTCCTCTGGGCGCGCGTTCGCCCGGGTGTCAGGGGGCGACCCGGGGCAGGATCTCCTGGAGCGACCGGATGCTGTCGAAACCGCCGCGGGCGATCCCGGCGCGGTCGAGGAGGAGGGCCGGGAGGCCGGCGTTGCGGGCCCCCTCGTAGTCTTCGGAGGGAGAGTCGCCGACGTGGAGCGCCTCGTGGGCGGCGACCCCGGCGAGGGCGAGGGCCGTGTCGAAGATCTCGCGTGCGGGCTTGGAAGCCCCGACGAGGGCGGAGACGACGACGCCGTCGAAGTGGCGCGTCAGGTCGAGACGGTCGAGGAGGGCTGGGAGGGTGGAGTCCCAGTTGCTGACGACGAGGACCTTCAGCCCCCGCTCATGGAGAGCCTCCAGGACCCCGAGGACCTCCGGGTAGACGGCCCAGCTCTCCTGCCTGTGGAAGTGCGCGATCAGCTCGTCGAGGAGGCCGTCCGGAAGCGCCCCGCCGCCGACCCGCTGGAAGACCTCCTGGACGAAGCTCCGCCAGAAGCCGCGCTCCCCGTCGTCGTGCCCCCAGCGCTCCTCGCCCTGCACCTGCCGGGCCGCGACGAGGCCCCACGTCCCGTGAAGGGCGTCCCGGACCTCCTCGTCCGCCGCCGGTACCCCCCACCGGCGGAAGGCGGCGCCGTAGGCGCTCTCCACCGGCGGGTCGGCTGCGAGGAGCGTGTTTCCCGCGTCGAGGAAGACCGCTTTCGTCTTCCTCAGGGCATCACCTGCCCGCCGTCGATGACGATCGACTGGCCCGTGACGTTCCTCGCGTCTTCCGTGGCCAGCCAGGCGACGAGGCCGGCGACCTCCTCCGGGACCAGGACCTGCCCGAGCGGGGCCATCTTCCCGGCCGCGGCAAAGGCCTCCTCCTCCGTGAGGCCCACCGCCTTACCCCAGCCGCGGATCCCGTACCGCCCCATGTCGGTGTCGACCCAGCCCGGGCAGACGGCGTTGACGGTGATCCTCCGCGGCGCGAGCTCGAGGGCGAGCGCCCGCGTCATGCCGACGACGGCGTGCTTGGCGCCGCAGTAGCCCGCCTGGCCCGGAACGCCGAAACGCCCGGACACGGACGAGATGTTGACGACCCGCCCTCCCTCCGCCAGGAACGGAAGGGCCGCGCGCAGGACCCGCCAGGTCCCCGTGACGTTCACCTCGAAGATCCGCTCGAAGGAGAGGTCCGACCGCTCGTCGCCGTCGAGAGGGGTCTGCCCGGCCAGACCGGCGTTGTTGACGACGACGTCGAGGCGCCTTTCGGGCCGTGCCGCCCGCTCGACGCCGGTCGCCACCGAGGCCGCATCGGTCACGTCGAGGAGGACCGCCACGGCCGACCCGCCCCCGGCGGCGATCTCGGCCACGAGCGGCTCGCCGTCCTCCGCCTTCCTCACTCCGACCGCGACGAAAGCCCCCTCGGCCGCGAGGCGCAGGGCGATGGCCCGCCCGATGCCGCGCGAGGCCCCCGTCACGAGGGCTTTCTTTCCGCTGAGCCGCCCCGTCGTCTGGATCATGTCCCCTCCTGGTGCGGCCGGCATTCTAGCGGCCGCGCGACGGTAAGATCCCGGCCCATGCGGGTCGAGATCCTCCTTTTCGCCTCCCTCAGGGACGAGCTCGGTGGCACACGCGCCGTCGAGGTGCCCGAGAGCCGCCCGGGCGAGACGACCGTCGGCGCCCTGCGGGAAGCGTTTCTCTCATCCTGCCCGTCCGCCGCCCCGCTCGGGAAGCGGATTCTCGTCGCGGTGAACGAGCGGTTCGCCCGGGACGCAGATCCGGTCGCCGCCGGCGACACGGTGGCCTTCCTGCCGCCCCTGGCAGGAGGCTGAGCGTGGCGCGCATCACCCGTTCGCCCCTCGACCCGGCCGTCCTCCTCTCCGAGGCCAGGAGGGACGGGGACGGGGGCCTCACGCTCTTCGTCGGCGTCGTTCGCGACAGCGCGGACGGGCGGGCCGTCGAGGCGATGGAGTACGAGGCCTACGAACCGATGGCGGAAAAGGAGATGGAGCGGATCGAATCCGACCTCTCCGGGCGCTTCCCCGCGGTCCGCCTCCTGATGCGGCATCGGATCGGCAGGCTCACCGTCGGGGAGGTGGCCGTGGTCGTCGCCGCCTCGGCCCCGCACCGGGAGGAGGCCTTCGCCGCCTGCCGGGCCGGGATCGAGGAGATCAAGGCCCGGGTGCCGGTCTGGAAGAGGGAGTGGGGCCCCGACGGCAGCGTCTGGGTCGATCCCTGCGCTGCGGGGCGTAAACACGAAAGTTGTTGAAAAGTCAACCACTTTCTGGTAAAGAGCTTCGGCAGGGGAATGCTCCCCGGGAAACGTCTGAGAGACCGGCGGCGATTCGGCCACGGCCTGGCCGCTGGTGCACCACTCGGGAGGTTGAGATGTTCGTGGCCCTGCGGCGGGTTCACGTCGCCGCCAGCGATTTTTCGCGGTCTCGCCGCTTCTACGGGGAAACGCTCGGCCTGCCCGAAATCGGGGGGTTCGAGAAGGACTGGGTCGAGTTCGGCCTGGGCCCCGTCCTCGTGAAGCTGACACCGCTCCGCCCCGGCGAGGTGCCGGCCCGCAACCAGGTGGCCCTGACCCTCTCCACCGCCGACCTCGAGGCCTGCCTTTCGGCCCTGAAGGAGAGGGGAGTGACGGTCACCCGAGGACCGATGGAGGAGTTTACCGGCCGTTCGGCCGAGATCCTCGACCCGGACGGCTACCGGATCATCGTCTTCCATTCGTCCGACCTCCATCCCGACGAGGAATACGTCCCCATGTCGGAGGTCGACGAGAAGGTCAAGGAGAAGATCGCCCTCCTGAGAGCCAAGGACAAGGGGAAGGTCCTGCCCGCCAGGCCGCCCGCTCCCGCCAGACCGGCCCCGGCCAAGGCCGCCCCGAAAAAGCCGGCTCCGAAGGCTCCGGCCAAGCCGGCGCCAAGAAAACCCGCTCCGAAGAGCCCCGCGCCAAAGAAGGCGGCAAAGCCCGCTCCGAAGAAGCCCGCCCCGAAGAAACACAAGAAGTAGCCCTTCGAGCCGACCCCGCCCCGGGATTCCGAGCGCCCCGCACCCGCGGGGCGCTGGTATTCTGGCCGGTCATGAGCACCGCCCTCATCGACTACTGCCGAACCGAGATCGAGGCCCTCAAGGAAGCCCGCACCTTCAAGAAGGAGCGCATCCTGGAGGGGCCCACCGGAGCCCGCGTCCGCGTCGACGGCCGCGAGGTCCTGATGCTGACCTCCAACAACTACCTCGGCTTCGCGAACCACCCGCGAATCGTCGAGGCCGCCCGCAAGGCCCTCGAGCGCTGGGGCAACGGCCTCGGCTCCGTCCGCTTCATCTGCGGGACGCAGGAGCTCCACAAGGAGCTCGAGCGGACGATCTCGGCCTTCTTCGGCACCGAGGACACCATCCTCTACATGTCGTGCTGGAACGCCAACGAAGGGCTCTTCCAGCCGCTCCTCGGCGAGGAGGACGCCATCCTGACGGACGGCCTGAACCACGCCTCCATCATCGACGGCATCCGCCTCTGCAAGGCGAAGCGCTACGTCCTGCCGCACGGCGACCTCGCGGCGTCCGAGAAGGCCCTCGTCGAGTCGCAGTCCCAGCGGCGGCGCCTCTACATGACCGACGGCGTCTTCTCCATGGAGGGCGAGGTCGGCCCGATTCCCGAGCTCGTCGACCTCTGCGCCCGGCACGACACGCTCCTCGTCGTCGACGACTCGCACGCCACGGGCGTCCTCGGCGCCACCGGCCGAGGCTCGGCCGAGGAGTGCGGCGTCCACGGGAAGGTGGCCGTCTTCACGTCGACCCTCGGCAAGGCGATGGGCTCGGCCGCCGGCGGCTTCACCACCGGCCCGGCCCCCCTCGTCGAGTTCCTCCGCCAGCGCTCGCGGACGACCCTCTTCTCGAACGCCCTCCCCCCCGCCGTCACCGCCTCCTCCCTCGAGGCGTTCCGGATGCTGATGGAGGACCCCACCCCGGTCCAGCGGGTCCGCGCGAACGCGGCTTACTACCGGACGAAGATGACCGACGCGGGCTTCAACATCCCGAAGGGGGTCCACCCGATCGTGCCGGTCATCGTCGGCGACACGGCGAAGGCCCTCGCGATGTCGGCCGCCCTCTTCGAGAAGGGTGTCTACGTCTCGGGCTTCGGCTACCCCGTCGTCCCCCAGGGGCACGCGCGCCTGCGCTGCCAGATCTCGGCGGTCCACTCCCTCGCCGACCTCGACGAGGCCGTCGACGCGTTCGTCGCCGTCGGGAAGGAGTTCGGCGTCATCTGAAGGGAATCCCGGGGGGACCGTGGCCCTTCGGCGGCCAGGCCCCCCGCCTTCTCTCCCGAACCCGCGGTCTCAGCCTGCCAGGCCCGGGACGGTCGCGAAGGGCTCCTCCGAAGGCGTCCGACGCGCCACGAAGCCCTTCCTCACGAGCGCCCAGGCGAAGGCGAGGCTCGCCGCGGCGACGAGGAGGCCCGATTCGCCCACCCAGATCGACGGTTCCTTCGTGGAGACGTCGAACGCTCCCTGGATCACGGCGTTCCAGACCCCGTGGAGAACGATCGCCGGCCAGACGCTCCCGGTCGTGAGGCGGAGGAACGCCATCGTGAAGCCGATCCCGACGACCGTGGCGACGAACGTCGCCGCGGAAAGGAGGCGGTTCGGCCCGGCGGCGTACTGCCCGCTGACGATGAGCGGAACGTGCCACAGCGCCCAGACGAGGCTGCTGACGAGGACCGGCCTCGGCACCTCGGCTTCGATGAGCCGCGTCAGGAGGTAGCCCCGCCAGCCGATCTCCTCCCCGGCGGCGGAGAGCAGGCTCAGGACCGAGCCGAGGGTGAGCGTGAGAAAAAGGAGGGTCGCCAGCCGCGCCGGCTGGCCAAGGGCCGAGAGCCCCACGTCCGCGAGCGCCGGCACGCCGAAACTCGCGAGCCCCGTCGCCCAGGCGAGGCCGTAGACGACGGCCCCGAAGACCGGAGGCAGGAGCCACGCGAGACCGATCGCCCTCCAGCCCTCCCTGCCCCCGACTCGGAACGAGACGTCCCGGAACCCCTCTCGCAGCACGAGCCGGCAGACGATCGAGGCGATCCCCGGCGTCCACATCAGCCCGTAGACGAACCACGGGCTCTCGCCGATCGGCTTCCCCGACCGGAGGAGCAGCCCCTGGAAGACGCCGCTGCCGAGCGCCACGAGCGCGAAGAAGACGAGGAGGCCCTTGCGCGCCTCGTCGGCGCGCGTGGGGACGGGCTCGGCCGGCGGGGGAACCGTCGGCGCTCCGGTTTCGGCAGGTTCGCTCATCCGGCGGAGTCTCGCACCGCACGGCCCCCGAAGACGCGAAGGCCGCGGCTTTCGCCGCGGCCTTCGACCGGAACGGGTTGATTCCCCCGGGGCTACATGATCGCCGTCGGCGGGGCCGGCTCGTCCGGAGCGCCCGCCTTGCCGAGCGGGACCCAGATCAGGTACGCGGCGAGGAGCGCGACGACCGGGATCGCGAGCCAGGGGGCGATCGGCGCGAACGCGGCGATCGTCGGGAAGGTGTTGTCCGAGCGGAACGCCACGACGCCCGCCACGAGGAGGCCGATGAGCGCCTCGCCCGCGATCAGGCCCGACGCGGCGAGGACGCCGGCGTTCTCGACGCGCGCCTTCTGCGCGGCGTTGTAGTCGCGTTTTGCGGCGAGCTTGTCGACGAAGCCGCGGATGAGGCCGCCGATGAAGATGGCGAACGTCGTCTCGAGC
>Ga0315271_10003172_pt1 | contig 10392 bp, 10 predicted proteins | sample C3_top_MG_FD_204664 | JGI IMG/M metagenome (GOLD analysis project Ga0315271, IMG submission 204664) | Sediment microbial communities from Yellowstone Lake, YNP, Wyoming, USA - C3_top | ecosystem: Environmental > Aquatic > Freshwater > Lake > Sediment | place: USA: Wyoming | collected 2017-08-01
CCCCGGCGGCGCTTATCTTTCGCTCCCGGAAGCCCTTACGATCTGGAGACGCATGGCCACACAGACTCGCGCCGAACGCACCGCTCGTGGCGAAGGCACCCTTGGGACCGCGGGACTGACCCGCGAGCAGTTCCAGTCCGCCTACCGAACGATCTACCTGTCGCGCCGGCTGGACGACAAGGAGATCCAGCTCAAGCGCCAGAACCGGATCTTCTTCCAGATCTCCGGCGCCGGGCACGAGGCGGTGCTCACGGCCGCCGCGATGAACCTGCGCGCGGGCCATGACTGGTTCTACCCCTACTATCGCGACCGGGCGCTCTGCCTGCAGCTGGGCGTCACGCCCGCCGAGATGCTCTACGAGGCCGTCGGCGCCGCGAAGGACCCCGCCTCCGGCGGCCGGCAAATGCCGAGCCATTGGGGGAGCAAGACGCTCAACATCGTCTCGAGTTCATCGCCCACCGGGACGCAGTTCCTCCAGTCCGTGGGGAGCGCCGAGGCATCGCTGCACGCCGGGAAACTCGGTGAAGCGGAAGGGTTTTTCGGTGACGAGGTGATCTACGTCTCGACCGGCGACGGCACCACGAGCGAAGGGGAGTTCTGGGAATCGCTGAACAGCGCCTGCAACCTGAAGGCGCCGGTGGTCTATCTGGTGGAGGACAACGGCTACGCGATCTCGGTGCCCGTAGAGGTGAACACGGCGGGCGGCTCGATCTCGAAGCTCCTCACCGGCTTCCCGGGGCTCTTCATCCAGGAAGTGGACGGCTGCGACTTCGCCGCGAGCTACGACGCGATGGCGCAGGCGGTGGCCTACGCCCGCGAGCGGAAGGGACCGGCGCTGGTGCACGCGCACGTCATCCGGCCGTACTCGCACTCGCTGTCCGACGATGAAGTGATGTATCGCCCCACCGAGGAGCGCGAAGCGGACGCCGCGCGCGATCCAGTGACCGTCTTCCCGAAGTGGCTGGTGGCGAACGGTCATGCGACCGAGGCCGAGCTCGCGGCGATCCGCGACCAGGTGGACGCGGAGATCCTCACCGCGACGGACGATGCGCTCGCGCAGCCGCAGCCCGATGCCGGCACGGTGCACGACTTCGTCTACTCCCCCGACGTGGACCCGTGCGGCGATTCCTTCGACACCGAGGGCGACCCGCAGTTCGCCGGCGAGCCGACCACCATGGTGGACCTGCTCAACGCCTGCATGAAGGACGAGATGCGGCGCGACGAGCGGATCCTCATCTTCGGCGAAGATGTCGCGGACGTCTCGCGCGACGAGCACCTCGGCAAGGTGAAGGGGAAGGGCGGCGTTTTCAAAGTGACGTGGGGGCTGCAGAAGGAGTTCGGCTCGCAGCGGGTGTACAACTCGCCGCTCGCCGAGGCGAACATCGTGGGGCGGGCGATCGGGCTCGCGCTGCGGGGCTTCCGGCCGGTGGTCGAGATCCAGTTCTTCGACTACATCTGGCCCGCCTTCATGCAGATCCGCGACGAGCTGGCGACGATGCGCTGGCGGTCGAACAACGCGTTCAGCGCGCCGGTGGTCATCCGGACCACATACGGCGGCTACATTCGCGGCGCGATCTATCACTCGCAGACCGGCGCGTCGCTCTTCACGCACAATCCCGGGCTCCGGGTGGTGTGCCCGGCGACGGCGCTCGATGCCAATGGGCTGCTGCGCACGGCGATCCGTGGCGACGACCCGGTGATCTTCCTCGAGCACAAGCATCTGTACCGGCAGACGTACAATAAGTCGGCGTATCCAGGGCCGAACTTCATGATCCCCTTCGGCAAGGCGCGCATCGTGCGCGAGGGGACGGATGTGACGGTGGTGACCTATGGCGCGACGGTGCAGCGGGCCTACACGGCGGCGAACCAGGTCGCCGAGCGCGGGATCAGCGTCGAGGTGATCGATCTGCGTACGCTCTCGCCGTGGGACCGGGAGACGGTGTTCGCCTCCGTGAAGAAGACGTCGCGCGTCATCGTGGCGTACGAGGATTCGATGAGCTGGGGGTATGGGGCGGAGATCGCGGCGCGGATCGCGGATGAGTGTTTCGCGTGGCTGGATGCGCCGGTGAAGCGGGTGGCCTCGACGGACACTTTCGTGGGGTATGCGCCGCAGCTGGAGGATGCCATTCTTCCTCAGGTCGAGGATTTCGTGAAGGCTTATGAGGGGATCACGGCTTATTAGGGCAGTCCGAAGTCAGAAGTCAGAAGTGGGTGCTTGAGTGTAAAGTGAGAACAACGGGGGCGCCGCTCGATCGGAGTTCATTCCGAAGAGCGGCGCCCCCTTTCACTTATCACCCACTTCGGACTTCGGACTTCGGACTTCGGACCGCTCTAAGGCGCCTTGAACCGTATCTCCGGCAATTGCACCCATTGCCGCACCTTCTTCCCGCCCATCATTGCCGGACTGAACTTCCACTCCGGGAGCACCGCCCTCACCGCCTCCCCGAACATCACGTCACTCGCCGTCACGTACTTCACGGTCGACATATCCACCTTGCCGGTGGTGTCGACCACGAAGCGTACCGTCGTGTATCCCGACTTCTTCGTCTCGAGCAGCCCCGCGGGGTATTCCGGCTTCTTGTTCCCCGGGTCCGCGACGGCCGGCTTCTGCACCTGCCAGACCTCGAACGCCGCCGCGGCGGCGGGCGCGACCGGCGGCGCCTGCGTCCGGTCGTAGACGATCTTCCCGCCGACGATCGTCGCCACGACCTTGGCGTCGCGAATGGTGTTCGGATCGATCTTCGTGAGATCGCGATCGATGATCACGATGTCCGCGAGCTTCCCCACCTCGAGGCTCCCCTGCTCCTGCTCGGCGAACTCGGCGTAGGCCGCATTCACGGTGTAAGCCTTGAGCGCCTCCTCCACCGTGATCTTCTCCTGCGGCACCCAACCGTTCGGATTCTTGTTGTCGAGCGTGCGGCGCGTCACCGCAGCATAGATGCCGTAGATCGGCTCGGCCGGCGCCACGAACCAGTCGGAGCCGAAGGCGACGATGGCCTTGCTGTCGATGAAGGTGCGGAAGGCATACGTCCAGCGGGTCCGCTGCGGACCGATCACTGAATCCATCCAGCGGCCGTCGTCGATGGCGTGATACGGCTGCATGCTCGCGATCACGCCGAGCTTCGCGAAACGCGGGATGTCGCCCTGGGCCGGATGCTGCGCGTGCTCGATGCGGAAACGCCGGTCGCGCGGCCCGTCCTCCTTGGCCACGCGCTCGAAGATGTCGAGCTGGGTCTTGATGGCGCGGTCGCCGATCGCGTGCACCATCACCTGAAGCCCCGCCTTGTCGGCGGCCGACGTCCAGGCGTAAAGCGACTCGGCCGGCGTCACCCAAAGTCCGCTGTCCTTCGGTGAGTCGGCGAAGGGACGGAACATGAGCGCAGTGTGCGAGCCCGCCGAGCCGTCCACGAAGCCTTTGAGGCCGCCGATGCGCAGCCAGGCGTCGCCGCGGCCCCGGGCCGCGACGGTGTCCTTGAGCTGCGCCCACGTCGAGAGCGGGACCGACGCGAACATGCGCGTCTTCATCCGGCTGGCCTTGTGCGCGCGCTCGGCCACGGCCACATCGCGCCACCCATCCATGTCCACGACGCTCGTCACGCCGTGGGACGCGACGTAGTTCATCGCGGCGTCGAGGGCGCGGTCGGCGAGCTCCGGCGTCGGCTCCGGGAGCACCTCATCCACCAGCCCCAGCGCGTTGTCCTTCAGGATCCCGGTCGGTTCGCCGCTCTTGTCGCGAATGATGCGGCCGCCTTCAGGGTCCTTCGTGTCCTTCGTGATCCGCGCCCAGCGCAACGCGTACGAATTCGCGAGCGACATGTGGCCGTCGGTGCGGTTGATCCACACCGGGTTGTTCGGCGTCACGGAGTCGATCCATTCCTTCGTCGGGAGCTCTCCGCCCCACAGCGAGTGGTCCCAGTCGCCGCCGATGATCCACGTCTGCGCGGGCACCGTCAGCGCATATTCCTTGATGCGCTTGATGAACTCGGCGCGCGTCCTCGCGTCGCGCAATTGCACCGATGACAGGCTGAAGCCGCTGCTGACGAAATGGGTGTGCGAGTCGATGAAGCCGGGCGCCACGAGACCGCCACGCGCATCGATGACGGTCGTCGTCTTCGTGGCAAGCTTCCGGATCTCGGCGCTGGTGCCGACGGCGACGATCTTCTCGCCGCTCGCGGCGACAGCCTCGGCCCACGGGTGCTTCGGGTCCCCGGTCCAGACCCGCGCATTCACGATGGCCAGCGTGACGGGGGGAGGAGCAGCGGTGCGGCCGCCGAAGGACATGAGAAAGAGAAGGATCAGCGTCATGGCGGCGGGGGCTAGAGAAGCAGGGTCCAGGGTTCAGCGTTCAGGGACGGCAGGCAGAACGGCCTACCGTCCGTTCCGCTCGATCGCGTCGCGCACGTCGAGGAGGATCTCGAAGTACAGCTGCTCCCGCCGGTAGGCGAAGTCCAGCGTCGCCATCTGTGCGTCGTCGCCGGTGGTCTTGGCGCGCTCGAAGGCCTCACGGTACATGTCGTCCAGGTTGCCGAGGATGCGTTCGCGAGAGCGGGACATGGGGGTCTTCTCGAGGGCCTTGAGGGTGAGGCGCGGCGGATCGGCGACGGGATTGCGCAGCAAGCTTTCCTCAGCCTGGGTGGCGAGGAACTTCTTGGCGGAATCGAGGAGCGCGCGGCGCGGGGTCGGGAGATCTGGCATTGCGGAGTTGAGATATCGCCCCAAGTTAGCCGCGGGCGCAATATGCTTCAACGTCGAACGAGGAGCCGATCCGTGCCACAGACGCCGCATGTCGAGAAGCACTTCACCGGGACGGCCGCCGTCCGCGATATCGTCATCGGCATGTCCGACGGCCTCACGGTCCCCTTCGCCCTCGCCGCCGGGCTCTCGGGCTCGATCGCCAGCGCCCGGATCATCGTCACTGCCGGTCTCGCCGAGGTGGCGGCTGGCTCGATCGCGATGGGACTCGGCGGCTACCTCGCCGCCCGCAGCGACGCCGAGCATTATGCCAGCGAGCTCAAGCGTGAAGAGATCGAGATCGTCGAGAAGCCGGATTTCGAGCGCGCGGAGGTAGCGGCCGTCTTCGCCGAGTACGGGCTCACGGCGGCCGAGTCGGCACCGGTGGTGGAGGCGCTCGCGAAACGTCCAACGGCCTGGCGCGACTTCATGATGCGCTTCGAGCTGGGGCTCGAGGAACCGGACCCCAAGCGCGCGCTCATCAGCGCGCTCACGATCGCGGGGGCGTACATCGCCGGCGGGATGATCCCGCTCAGTCCGTACATGCTCGAAGCGAACGCGAACCGGGCGCTCCTGATCTCCGTGAGCGTCACGCTCGTGGCACTCGCCATCTTCGGCTACGTGAAGGGACGCTTCACCGGCGCGAACGCCCTCCGCAGCTCGGCCCAGACCACGCTCATCGGGGGACTCGCGGCCGGTGCCGCGTTCCTGATCGCGCGTGCCATCTCGTGATACCGGCCGTTTTCGCGTCGTCAGCGATGACGATGAGGAGCCGACCGGGGAGATAGTCACATCGGAGGTCCGCCGCCCCGCGCGTGAGGGGTGGCGGGTGGTGGCGCTCGCCCGGAGCCGCGTCGCACACCCGGTGAGCATGGCGCGCCGCTTCCTCGACGGGCTCGGGCCGGGGTTGATCGCCGGCGCGGCCGACGACGACCCCTCGGGGATCTCCACCTACTCGACCGCCGGCGCGGCGTTCGGCTTCGCCACGCTTTGGACGGCGCTCTTCTCCTTCCCGCTGATGGCCGCCGTGCAGTTCATGTGCGCGCGCATCGGCATGGTGTCGGGGCGCGGACTCGCGAGCGTGCTGCGGAAGTTCTACCCGCGCCCACTGCTCCTCTTCGCGCTCGTTCTGCTGCTCGTCGCGAACACGGTGAACATCGCCGCCGACCTCGGCGGCATGGCCGACGTCACTTCGCTCCTCGTGGGCACCGACTCCCTCTGGTACGAGCCGGCCTACACGGTGGTCATCCTCGCGGTGCTCGTCTTCGGCTCCTACCGCACGATCGTCCGGATCTTCAAGTGGCTGACGCTGGTGCTCTTCGCGTATGTCCTCGCGGCCTTCCTCGCGCGCCCGGACTGGTCGGAGATCCTGCGCGACACCTTCGTGCCGCAGCTGGTCTTCTCGCGCCAGTTCCTCATGACGCTCGTCGCGATCTTCGGGACGACGATCTCGCCGTACCTCTTCTTCTGGCAGGCGGCGCAGGCGGTGGAAGTGGATCGCGTCGCCGGCAAGGTGACGACCGCGCAGCGCATGGGCGCCACCCCCGAGGAGCTGCGCGCCGCGCGCACGGACGTGGTGACGGGGATGTTCTTCTCGAACTTCATCATGTACTTCATCATCCTCACCACCGGCGCCACGCTGCACGCGCACGGCCAGACCGACATCAGCACCGCCGTGGAGGCGGCGCAGGCGCTCAAGCCGCTCGCCGGGAGTTCGGCGTCGCTGCTCTTCGCCTTCGGGCTGATCGGCACGGGACTGCTCGGCGTCCCGGTGCTCGCCGGTTCGGTGGCCTATGCGGTGGCCGAGGCGGGGGGCTGGCAGATGGGGATGGACGAGAAGCCGCTCCACGCGAAGGAGTTCTACGCCGTGCTCGGGATCGCCATGCTCGCGGGGATGGCGATGGATTTCGCGCAACTGGATGCGATCAAGATGCTCTTCTGGGCGGCGGTGCTGAACGGGGTGCTGGCGCCGCCGTTGATCGTGATCATCCTCATCGTGTGCAACAACCACTCTGTGATGATGGAGCACGTGAACGGCTGGTGGCTGAACATCCTCGGCGGGATCACCGCGGTCGTCATGACCGCGGCGGCCGGGGCGATGATCTGGACCTTCTTCCATTGACCGGGAGGCACACGTGCGGAAGGTGACGATGCCCAGCGGGCTCACGCTGCTCAGCATGGATGCGAAGAAGGGGGCGAAGGCGCGCCCGCCGGTGCTCTGCGTGCACGGGATGTTCGGCGGCGCCTGGCAGTTCGAGGGCTGGCTCCCCCTGCTGGCGGAACGCGGCTACGAGGCGCAGTCGCTCGACCTGCGGGGGCACCACGGGAGCCGCCCGGTGGGCGATGTCGGGAAGCTCTCGGTGCACGATTACGTGGAGGACGCGCTGGAGGTGGCGCGCGCGCTCGGGAACCCGGTGATCATCGGCCACTCGATGGGCGGGCTGATCGCGCAGAAGGTGGCGGAGGCGGGGGCGGTGCGTGCGGCCGTGCTGCTGTGCGCCGCGCCGCCGCGGGGGATCGTCGTCACGAGCTTGCCGCTCATCGGCCGGCAGCTGAAGCATCTGCCGAACATGCTGCGCTCGCGGCCGCTGGTGGCGAGCCGCTCGGACGCCGACTGGCTGATGTTCAACCGCACGCCGCCGGAGGAGGCCGATACGGTGTTCGAGCGGCTCGTGCCGGAGAGCGGGCGCGCGGGGCGGGAGATGTCATTCGGGATGATCGGCGTCGCGGCGCAACGGGTGACCTGCCCCGTGCTCTCAGTGACGGCGGCCGACGACCGCTTCGTCGTGCCGCGCATCGGTCGCGCGCTGGCGAAGAAGTACGGCGCGGACCACTTCGTCGCGGATGGGCACGCCCACTCGGTGATCAGCGAGCCGGGCTACGCGAAAGTGGCATCGCGCGTGATCGACTGGCTCGACAAGGTGGTGCGCTAGCCGCGATCCTCGATCTTGTTGTCACCCGGCGGGGCGATGTGGCGGTAGCTCTCGACGACGCGGCCGGCGAGGAGATGCTCGCGGAGGATCCGCTCGGCGCCGTGCACGTCCACGTGAGCGTACCATACATCGTCGGGATAGACGACGACCATCGGACCGTGGCCGCACTGGTTCAGGCAGCCCGCCTGGTTGATGCGTACGGTGCCCTTGAGGCCGGCGTCCTTCGCCCCCTTCTTCAGGGCGGCGTAGACGGCGTCGCCCCCCTGCGCCGGGCAGGTGCCGCCCGACGTGCACACGAACACGTGATGCTTGTATTGTCCCATGCCGTAATCTAGCGGCCCACTCGACCCTGACGCTCACATGGCCACCTTCGAAGAATTCCAGCAGATCGACATCCGCGTCGGCACCATTCTGAACGCCGAGGCGTTCCCTGCGGCGAAGAAACCGGCGATCAAGATGCAGATCGACTTCGGCCCGGAGATCGGGATCAAGCGGTCGAGCGCACAGCTCACGGTGCACTACAAACCGGAGGGGTTGGTCGGGCGGCAGGTGGTGGCCGTCGTCAATTTCCCGGTGCGGCGCATCGCGACCTTCGATAGCGAGGTGCTGGTGCTGGGAGCGCTCCCGGTGCCCACGGAGGTGGTGCTCCTGCACCTCGACCACGCGGTGGCGAACGGCACGCGGATCGGCTGAGGCGAAACTTCCCGGCATGGCGGCGGGTTTAGATTCAGAGAGACCGCCCCCGCACCCGGAGTCCGCCATGTCCGCCCCCGACCCGACCATCGCCCCCAGGGGCTATGCGCATCCCGAGATGCTCGTCTCCACCGAGTGGCTCGCCGCGCACCTGAACGACGAGCCGCTCCGCGTGATCGAGAGCGATGAGGATGTGCTCCTCTACGACACCGGGCACATTCCCGGCGCGCTCAAGGTGGACTGGCACATCGATCTGAACGATCAGCTCACGCGCGACTACGTGGACCGCGAGCACTTCCAGCGGCTGCTGCGCGGGATGGGGATCGACGAGACGACGCCGGTGGTCTTCTACGGCGACAAGAACAACTGGTGGGCGTGCTACGCCTTCTGGGTCTTCCGGCTCTTCGGCTTCACCAACGCGCGCATCCTCGATGGCGGGCGCGTGAAGTGGGAGCAGGAGGGGCGGGCGCTCGTCACGGACGTCCCGGTCTTCCCGGCGAGCACGTACACGGCGCCGGCGCGCGACGACGCGCGGATCCGGGCCTTCCGGGATGAGGTTCTCGCCCACGCGAAGTCGGGGAAACCCCTGGTGGATGTGCGGTCGGTGGACGAGTACACTGGCAAGCGGACGCACATGGCCGAGTATCCGCAGGAGGGGGTGCTGCGCGGCGGTCACATTCCGGGGGCGAAGAGCGTGCCGTGGGCGCGCGCGGCGAATCTGGATGGCACCTTCAAGAGCGCGGAAGAGCTCCGCGCGATCTACGAGCAGGAGATCGGCCTGAAGAAGAGCGACGATGTGATCGCCTACTGCCGCATCGGCGAGCGGTCGTCGCATACCTGGTTCGTGCTCACGTACCTGCTCGGTTACGAGAAGGTGCGCAACTATGACGGCAGTTGGACCGAGTGGGGCAACGCCGTCAGACTCCCGATCGAGAAATGACGAAGACGATGAACGAGACCCCGGCGGCGGCGCCGGTGAAGCGGGCGCCGCAGGTGATGATCACGAAGTGGATGGGCGATCAGGAATTCGCGTCGTCGAAGCCCGGCGGTCCGGCGATCCTGATGGATTCGCACGGCAAGACGGGGCCGGGGCCGATGGAAGCGCTGATGGCCGCGCTCGCGGCGTGCTCGGCGACGGATGTGGTGGAGATCCTCGCGAAGCGGCGGACGCCGGTGGCGGCGCTCGAGATCGAGACCGTGGGGAAGCGCGTGGAGACGACGCCGCGCCGCTTCGAGCACGTGGTGATGAAATTCAAGATCACCGGCAAGGGGATCGAACGGGTGCACGCGGAGCGGGCGATCGACCTGGCGGTGACCAAGTACTGCTCGGTGGGCGCCTCGCTCGACCCGGTGATCAAGGTAGAGTGGGAGCTGGCGCTCGCGGAGTGAGCGGCGGCGGCCAGCGCCTAGGCCAGTCCGGCCTTCCGCAGCTTCGCGACGACCTTGCGGCGGAGGTCTTCGGGGGCGGCCTGCTCTTCCTTGCTCTTCGCCAGCGCTTCGAGGAAGGCGCGCTCGAAGTCGAAGTGCGGGAAGCAGCCGCGGCACGCTTTGAGATGCGCGCGCACCTCGGCCATCTGTTCGTCGGTGAGCTCGCCGTCGAGATAGTCCCAGAGCTCCCGGACCGCCTGTTCACAATCCATCGCTGGCCTCCTCCTGAGGCTTGCCACTCTTCGCCGTGCCGATGATGCCGGCATCGCGCGCGTACTCGATGAGCGAGTGCTGCAGGATGCGCCGTCCCCGGAAGAGTCTCGACCGCACCGTGCCGATCGGCACACCGAGCACGGCGGCGGCCTCGTCGTAAGTCTGTCCTTCCACGTCCACCAGCACGACCGCCGTTCGGAAGACATCGGGCAGTTCATCGAGCGCGCCGCGGATCGCCGGGACGAGGTCGAGTCGGGAGAAGATCGTCTCGGCGTCCGTCATCGCGAACGGGGACGCTTCCCGAACCGCCGCCATCGTCTCGAGCACCGCGTCGTCGCCGCCGGTGTCCACCTGCCGCGCTTCCCGCTCTCGGGTGCGGAGGAAGACGTTGCGG
>Ga0315271_10003175_pt1 | contig 10387 bp, 7 predicted proteins | sample C3_top_MG_FD_204664 | JGI IMG/M metagenome (GOLD analysis project Ga0315271, IMG submission 204664) | Sediment microbial communities from Yellowstone Lake, YNP, Wyoming, USA - C3_top | ecosystem: Environmental > Aquatic > Freshwater > Lake > Sediment | place: USA: Wyoming | collected 2017-08-01
CTGGTCGCCTACCACAAGGCCACCGGCACGATGGAGGAGTATCTCAAATGAAGCCGCGTCTGGTGGTCCTGGTTCCGGTGGTGCTGGTCCTGGTGGCGGGCGTGATCCTCGTCCGGAAGAAGCTGGAGATCGCCTCGCTGCCTCGCCCGACGCAGGCGGCGCCGAGCATCCAGACCGCCGCCGTGATCCACGGCACGCTGGAGGTGACAGCGCACTACATGGGGCAGGTCGCCGCCTACACCAGCGCCGATCTCTCGGCGCGGATCTCGGGCAACGTGCTGGCCATCAGCAAGCGCGAGGGTGATCCGGTCCGGGCGGGCGAGGTCGTGGCGACCCTCGATGACCAGGAGCTCTCGGCGCGTGCCCGGGCGGCCGGCGCGGAGGTCCTGGCGACTCGCCAGAAGCTGATCGGGGCACAGAGCGCCGCTGAAACGCAGCAGGCCATCTTCGGTCGCGACGAAACGCTGTTCGCGGCAGGCGCGATCTCGCGCGAGGCGCTGGAGCGTTCCCGCGCGGCCGCGGCCGGCGCGAAGGCGACTGTGGACGCCTATCTGGAGAGCATCAAGGGACTGACCGAAGGTGCCGAAGCAACCCGGACGCAGGCCGGCTACGCCCAGATTCTCGCGCCCTTTGCTGGGGTGGTGACCCGACGCTGGGCGGAACCGGGCGACATGGCCGTGCCCGGGAAGCCCATCCTGAGCATCGAGCAACGGTCACCGTACAAGGTGATGATCCAGGTGCCGCAGGAGGCGATGGGCGGCTTGCGTCGGGGAGGCAGCGCACGCCTCTCCAACGGCGGCAAGACCCTGGCCACCACCATCAACCGAGTCTATCCGGCGCTGGGAGCGAACATTCTCGGTTTGGTGGAGGTCGTCACCGCAGCATCCCCCTTCGGTCTGCCATCCGGCAGCACTGTCGCCGTCGACCTGGTCACGAAGTCGTACGCAGGCACCATCATCCCGAGCAGCGCCCTGATGCGGAATGCTCAGGGGAGTTTTGTCTGGGTGGTCACCGAGGGAATCGCACATCTTCGCCGGGTCACCGAGCTCGGGAACAACGACGGAAGGTCCGCGGTCCAGGGTCCCATCACCCCAGGGGACCAGGTGGCCATTGGTCAGGAGAATCGCCTGCTCAGCCTGCATGACGGTGACCGCCTGCATGTCGCCGGAGCGCCGAAATGACGTTCGTCTCGAACTACATCAGGAAGCCGCACCTGGTGCTCTCGTTCGTGATCCTGCTGTCGGTCGTGGGGATCATCGGCTATCGCCGGATGCCCTTCAACCTCTTCCCGGACACGGATCGTCCGCAGATCAGCATCGTCACGGTGATGCCCGGCGCGGCGGCCGGCGACATCGAGACCGACATCACCCGCACCATCGAAAAGGAGATTGCCACCATCGATGGAGTGCGGCGCGTCACCTCGACCTCCAAGGACGAAGCGTCGGTGGTGACCGCCGAGTTTGAATACAGCAAGGGGCTGGACGCCGCCGCCACCGATGTCGCGAACGCGGTGAGCAAGGTCGGCCCGCGCCTGCCACCGTCGATTCGGGCCCCGCAGATCTTCAAGATCAGCCAGGCCACCCAGCCCACGATGACGCTGGCGCTGTCGCCGGCGGCCGGCTCCCCGGTGAGCCTGGAGAAGATCCGGGAACTGGCGGACAACCAGATCAAGGAGGAACTGCTCCGGGCCCCGGGCATTGCCAACGTGGAGGTCTTCGGCGGCCACCAACCGGAAGTCCAGGTGATCGTCGATGCCGATCGGCTGAATCGCTTCGGCGTGAGCCTGCCCGAAGTCATGGGGGCGCTGACCGCGCAGAACCAGAACATTCCGCAGGGGCTGGTGATCCAGCGCGGCAGCCAGTTCCTGTTCAAGACCGAAGGGGCGGTGAAGCAGGCGGCCGATCTCGAGAATCTCGTCGTGGCGCGACGCGGCACGGGCACCGTCCACCTGCGCGACATCGCCGTGGTGCAATCCGGCATCCAGGAGCCGCAATCGGCCTACCACGGCAACGGGAAGGACGCCATCGGCATCAACATCCTGCGGGCCCAGAGTGGGCACACGCTGGATGCCATCCATGCCGCCGAGTCGGTGCTGCCCAAGCTGAAGGGGCAATTTCCCTTCATCGACTTCTCGGTCAGCTACACCCAGAAGGACCTCATCGAACTCAGCGTCACCAACATGCTCGACGCCCTCAGGGATGCCATCCTCATCACCGTCCTGGTCATCTTCCTCTTTCTCGGGAACTTCCGCACCACGCTGCTGTGCGCCATCTCGATCCCGTTCACCTACCTGATCACCTTTGCGGTGATGTGGCTGTTCGGCTTCGAGTTCCACATGGTGACACTCACCGGCGTGATCCTGGCCGTGGGGATGCTGCTCGATGACGCCATTGTGGTGATCGAGAACATCGAACGGCATTACCAAGAGGGGAAGAAGGACGTCGCCGCGATGGTCGCCGGCGGCACCGAAGAGGTGATGCTCGCGATCTTCTCCGGCACGTATGCCACGGTGGTCGTCCTGCTGCCCATCATCTTCATTGGCGGATACGTCCAGACCGTGCTCCGGCCGCTTTCGCTTTCGTTGAGCATCGCCCTGGTCGCCTCCTACCTCGTGTCGGTCACCATCATTCCGATCCTGGCCCCCATCCTGCTGAAGGCCAGGCACCAGCCGAGCCGCCTGGAGCGGTTCGTCAGCCGGGGAAGCGACCGGTTCGTCCACGGCATCCGCGATTTCTTCCTGGGCACCTTCGACACGGCGCTCCGTCACCGGTTCTGGTTCATCGCCGGCGCGTTCGCGCTGCTGGTTGTGACGATGAAGGTTGTGCTTCCCCTCGTCGGGCGGGATGTGCAGCCGCCGATGGACACGGGCATCATCAAGATCAGCTTCGAGGCCGATGCCAATTCCACGCTGGGCGGGGCGAACGCCATCCTCTCCCGGATGGACTCGGTGATACGCCAGGAACCCGGGGTGGTGCTCTCCAGCGGGACGCTCGGCTCGGAGCCCTCGGTGGTTTCCTTCGGGAGCGGCAAGAACCCCCAGCAGGGAACCATGACGGTTAACCTGGTGGACCGCTTTCACCGCCAAGCCACCATCTGGCAGGTGGAAGAGCGATTCCGGCAGGGGTTCCGGCAGATTCCGGGGCTTAAGTTCGCCGACGTCTTCGACTACGGCGCCACCGCCATGTCCAGCATCCGGGCGGCTGTGGACGTGATGGTGACCGGGCCCGATCCGCAGGTGCTGAATCAGGTCGGGCAGGACGTCAAGCAGCGACTCGAGCGCGTGCGCGGACTCTCCTCCGTCTCGCTCACCTGGGGCAACGACAAGCAGGAACTGCTCTTCGTCGCCGATCGCGAACGGTGTGCCTATTACGGGGTCTCGCCCCGGGAGATTGCGGCGCAGGCCCAGGTGGCGCTGCAGGGAGGGGTCGCGTCCGTGCTCCGGGTAGCCAACGAGGACGGCTTCCCGATCCGGGTGCGCTACGCGGCGCCCTACCGCGATCGTGCAGCCGTGCTCGCGACGCTGAAGGTCCACACGCCCATGGGGGAGATTCCCCTCTCGGCGCTCGGCACGATGCAGTCGACCTACGTCCCGACCTTGCTGACGCGGCAATCGCTCCTGAACAGCATCGACGTCTACGGCTACCGCGAACGCGCCGCGTTGTCGCACATCATGAGTAACGTGCAGGGAGAGCTGAAAGGGCTCAAGCTTCCGCCCGGTTATGCCCTCTCCCAGGAAGGAGACTCGAAGCAGGGCGCGGAGAGCTTCGCCGCCCTCATGTCGGCGCTGGCGATCGGCATGGTGCTGCTCTACTTCTCCCTGATTCCGGCCTTCAAGTCATTCCGGCACCCGTTGACGATCATGAGTGTCATTCCGCTGGCCATGATCGGCGCGGTGTGGTCGCTGCTCGCGACCGGGAAGCACCAATCCACCGCCGCGTTCATGGGGGTCATCCTGCTGGCTGGCATCGTGGTGAAGAACTCCATCCTGCTGATCGACTTCATCGAAATGGCCCGGGAGAAGGGTGTCCCCATGCTGGAAGCCCTCCGCGACAGCGTGCGGGTCAGGACCCGGCCGATTCTCATGACCGCCTTCGGCACCGCCGTCGGTATGCTGCCCATTGCGATGGAGCGCGCCATCGGGCTCGAGCGCCTTTCGCCGCTCGCGGTGGTCGCCATTGGCGGGCTCATGGTCGCCACGTTCCTGACGCTGCTCTACGTGCCGATTTTCTACACGCTGTTTGAAGACCTGCATGACTGGGCGCAGCGGCTGCGTACCAGGCGCCCGCTGACGTGATGGTTCACCTGCAGGTGGGGGCTGAGCATGCCTGACCCCAAGCCCTTGCTCGAATACTCCGTCACCGCCGAGCGTCTCGACGCCCACGGCAGCGTGGCGCGGTGCAAGTCGGCGACCGTGACGCTCGACACCGACCTGGCGGGTCGTCCTGACGCGTTCAATCCTGCGGAGTTGCTGCTGGTCGCTCTCGCAGCGTGCATGCTCAAGGGAATTGAACGGGTGACCCCGATGCTCCAGTTCAGGTTGCGGGGCGCGCGCGTCGAGGTGCACGGAGTGCGACAGGATGTGCCGCCGAAGATGGCGTCGATCAGCTACGAGATTTTCATCGATAGCGACGAGAGTGATCAGCGGATTGACCTGTTGCACACCAACGTGCGCAAGTATGGCACGGTGTTCAACACCGTTGCCCCCGGCACGGAGCTGCACGGCACTATGCGACGGACCGGATGACGCCCGCCCACGATCACGCGCCGGCGAGTTTCGGCCGCGCCTTTGCCATCGGGATCGCCCTCAACCTCGGGTTCGTGCTCATCGAGGCCGGATACGGTTGGCATGTCGGCTCGCTGGCGCTTCTCGCCGATGCCGGGCACAATCTCAGCGACGTCGGCGGACTGGTGCTGGCCTGGGCCGGCGTGGCCGCGAGCCGGTGGCGCGCCGACGATCGCCACACCTATGGCTGGCGGCGTGGTTCCATCCTCGCTAGCTTCGTCAACGCACTGATCCTGCTGGTGGCCATGGGCTCACTGGCCTGGGCGGCGGTGCAACGACTGAGCGTGCCCACACCGATGGCAGGCCGCACCGTGATCATCGTCGCGGCCATCGGCGTTGTGATCAACGCGGCCACCGCCGCGCTGTTCGCCGCCGGCCGCAAGGGAGACCTCAACATTCGCGGCGCCTTCCTGCATATGGCAGCCGATGCCCTGGTGTCGGTGGGCGTCGTCGTGGCGGGCGCGCTCTACCTTTGGAAAGGCTGGACATGGATCGATCCGGTGGCAAGCCTCGCCATCGCCGCCGTGATTGTCATCGGGACGTGGTCGCTGTTCCGGCAATCGCTGCACCTGCTCTTCGACGGGGTTCCCGAGCATCTTGATGTCACGGCGATCCGTCAGCGGCTGCTGCAGCTGCGCGGCGTGCAGACCGTCCACGACCTGCACGTCTGGGCGATGGGAACGTCGGAACCGGCGCTCTCCGTGCACCTGGTGACCGGGCCTGGCGCACCGGACGCAGATACCCTGCTGCGCTCGGTGGCGACCGAACTGCACGACCATTTCGAGATCGAGCACGTCACCGTGCAGCTCGAATCACTTTCCTTTGCACGAGCTTGTGCCTTGCGATCACCTGCCGCACCCGCGGTGTCGGCGCAGGCACCCGACGCTCCGCCAACGGGAGTGTCTTGATGTGGGACGAGCGTTACCGCCAGCGCCTCCCTATGTCTCGGATGCGGCACGTTGAGCCCCCGCCGGATCTTGCTACAGGAAGCGTTGGTCAACCCGGTGACTGCCATGAGCTCGGAGAGTGGACAGTTTCCCTCAACCGTCTCGAACACCTCAGCCTGCGTGAAGACATGGGAGCCGAGGAGGTCGAGGACGAAGGCGTCGAGCAGCGGCCGAGGGCGCCGCGACCAGGAGCCCGGTTCCGTCCGTCGGCGGGAGTTCCCGTGTGGTTTTCCAAGTCACAATCGTTTTAGGAGGGCGTTATGAGGCTGTCATATTGGGTCGGGCTCATGGGACTTGTCGGGGTCACTCTCGTCGCTGCGCCGGTGCATGCGCAGGGCATGGGGACCATGCGCATGGGTATGGGTCGAGGCATGGGGATGATGGGCATGGGACGCGGCATGGGGATGGGCCATGATTCCATGGAGATGACCCGGATGCTCGCGGTGCACGAACTGGTGATGGGGCACGACCGGATCACTCGGACGGTCACGGTCCTTCGCGACGGGATTCGCACGACCACGGAGTCCGATGACCCAGGGCTGTCGCGGCTGCTCCAGGAACATGTGGCCGGGATGGATCGCGGGGCCGGGGATAGCAGCAGGCAAGCGCTGCCAATGGAGTCGCCGGCGTTGCGCACCATCCTCCGGAACATGGACAAGATCCACACCACTAGGGAGATAACGGCGAAGGGTATTGCCGTCGTGCAAACGTCGAACGACTCGGCCACAGTGGTTGCCCTGCAGAAGCACGCCGCGGAGGTCACTGACCTGGTGCAACGCGGCATGGCGGCGATGCATGATGCTATGATGCAGCGCATGGGCGGCATGACCGGCATGACCGGTAGGGGTGGGATGGGCGGCATGGATAAGATGGTGGTGCCGACCACGACGGACACCGGGTTCACCGCGTTGCAGCAGCGTGGTAAGCAGGCGATGGGGGTCGACCAGTACACCTCGACCCATCACTTCGACCCGCAACCGGACGGTGGCCGCATCGAGCTGCAGCGGGACGTGGACGACGCGGCAGGGGTGGCCCAGATCCGGCAGCACCTGCAGGAGATCGCCCGGGCCTTCGCGAAGGGTGACTTCAGCATCCCGGGGTTCGTCCACATGCAGGAGGTGCCCGGCACCAAGGTGATGGCCGCCCGGCAGGCGGCGATCGCCTATTACTACCGGGAGCTTCCGCGTGGTGGTGAAGTGCGAATCATCAGCAAGGACCCGGCCGCCGTCACGGCGATCCACGAGTTCCTGCTGTTCCAGCAGCAGGATCACCACGCGCATTGAGGTGTGGTGATCGGCGCCGCCGAAGGGCGAAGGTCGACGTGCGGCGACAGTCCCACTACCCGGCACGCCCGCACCACCGACAGGTGATGCTCGGCAACCCGCAGCGTGATTACTGGGTGATTACTACCAGCAAAGATGCCCCGCGAGCGATTCGCGGGGCATTCTATGTAAGATCCATATTCATAATCACTTACAAAATCGGGGCGCGGGGATTTGAACCCCGGACCTCCTGCTCCCGAAGCAGGCGCGCTAACCGGGCTGCGCTACGCCCCGTCTCTCCTGCTGCGCGCCAACGGGATGGCGCGAACTCCTACATGGGCCCAGAGGGAGTCGAACCCCCAACCTTCTGATCCGTAGTCAGATGCTCTATCCAATTGAGCTATGGACCCTGAACTACACGAGAAGCGCGATGCGAGAGGCGAGTTGCTGCCTCGTCACTTCCCTGGAGCCATCCGACTCCTACCCGCGCTTCTCGCTCCTCGCTTCTCCTGCTGTTCCGACATGGGCGTTACAAGACTCGAACTTGTGACCTCCACGATGTCAACGTGGCGCTCTAACCAACTGAGCTAAACGCCCGGTCACGACAACGGGCAGGCGACCCCTTTGGGCCGGCTGCCCGTCGCATCAAGCATGGCGGGGGTGGGATTTGAACCCACGACCTCCGGGTTATGAGCCCGGCGAGCTACCAGACTGCTCCACCCCGCGTCGTACCTTCCCGAGGTTGCCAGCCACTCCTCGGTCACTTCCTGTACCCAGAGCGGGAAACGGGACTCGAACCCGCGACCCCAACCTTGGCAAGGTTGTGCTCTACCAACTGAGCTATTCCCGCGTCACCTGAGCGGACGCCGAACCTACCCGCGCCGCGCCACCTTCGCAACCGGTCCAACCCCATGCGCAAACGGCCACGGGAGTGGAGGCGAGGGGGATCGAACCCCTGACCTCGTGAATGCCATTCACGCGCTCTCCCAACTGAGCTACGCCCCCATTACCTTGCCGCGCTTCAACTTCCAGCGCACGCCGAGGTAGCACGACAACCTATCCGGCGCGCCAAAAAGTGTCAAGGAAATCGCTTGTCCGACACCCCGACTCCTCCCCCTCGCGTCCCCCGGACGACCCGCTTCGCTGCCGACCTCTCCCTCGCGGAGATCCTCGCAGCCGAGCCGGCCCCCACGCGCCGTCCCCGCAAGCGGGAGACCTCGAGCTCCCTCGGTGTCCGCGATGCCGATCGAGATTCCCTCGACCAATACCTCTATGAGGTCTCCCGGACCCCTCTCCTCACCTCCGATCAGGAGGTCGCGATCGCCCGGCGGGTACGCGGCGGTGACGAAGAGGCGATGCAGGAGCTCGTGAAGCGCAACCTGCGATTCGTGATCTCGGTCGCCAAGAAGTACCAGAATCGCGGCATGGCGCTCACCGACCTGATCGGCGAGGGTAACATCGGTCTGATGACGGCCGCGAAGAAGTTCGATCCCGACCAGGGCGTGAAATTCATTTCCTACGCCGTTTGGTGGATTCGGCAATCCATCCTCGCGGCATTGGCGCGTCAGGCCCGCACGGTGCGCGTGCCACTCAATCGCACCGCCGACCTCTCGCGCATCCTTCGCACTGCCGAGACGCTTCGTCAGGAACTCCGCCGCGAACCGACGCCGGAAGAACTCGCCGAGGCGACGTCGCTCACGCTCGAGGTGGTGATCTCGCTGGCGTCGCTCAATGTCGCCGAGGTACGACTCGACGCCCCGCTCGACGTCGGGGGTGATCGCTCCCTCATCGACCGCTTCGTGGGCGAGGATGAGGCCGACCCCGAAGCACTCATCATGGAGCGCTTCCTCACCGAGGAGATCGAACTCGCGCTGCGGACGCTGCCGCCCCGCGACGCCAAGGTGCTGCGACTCTACTTCGGGCTCGATGGCGGCCGGGAGCACACCCTCGAAGAGATCGGGTCGATGCTGGGAGTGACTCGCGAGCGGGTCCGCCAGCTGCGAGACCGCGCCCTCGCCCGACTCAGGGAAGGGGAGGTCGGCCGCGCCCTGGCCAGCTTCGCCGCCTGAATTGTGCGAGAGGCCTCTCGCTTCTCGCTTCTCGCTTCTCGGCAATAGATTCCAGCTGTGAAACCCATGCTCGAGGCCATCGGTGCCGTCGCCCGCCGTGCCGTGCGTGCCCTGCGCGACACTGCTACCTGGCGCCCCCTCCTGCTCGCTCAGATGCAGAAGCTCGGCGTCGAATCGATTCCGATCGGTCTCTTCATCGCGCTCTTCACCGGCATCGTCCTCGCCCTGCTGGCGTCGTACATCTTCACTGGCACGGTGCCGCGCTTCTTCGTCGGCGCGCTGGTGGGCAAGACCATCATGATGGAGCTGGGCCCGGTGCTGACCGGGATGGCACTGGCCGGACGCGTCGGGGCTAACATCGCCGCCGAGATCGGGACGATGAAGGTGACCGAACAGGTCGATGCCTTGGAAACACTCGCGTACGACCCGGTCAGTTATCTCGTCGTCCCCCGCGTCATCGCCGCCACCGTCATGTTCCCGGTGGTGACCGCGTTCGCGATCATCGTGGGTGTCGGCGCCGGCTGGATCGCCGCCGTCGCACTGCTGGACATGACCAATTTCGAATTCGAGAAGGGACTCAAATTCTTCTACGAGTTCAAGGACATCTGGTTCGGCCTGGTCAAGAGCGCATCGTTCGGTTTCGCGGTGGCACTGATGGGTGCGCTGCGCGGGCTCGCCACCACCGGCGGCGCCGAGGGCGTCGGCCGCGAAACCACGCGCGCCGTGGTGCTGGGCTGCGAGGCGATCCTGGTGCTCGACGCTTTCTGGGCACTGGTGCTGCTGTGATTCGATTCGTCGACGTGCACAAGCGCTTCGGCGATCGGGTGGTGCTCGACGGCTTCACACTTGCCGTGCCCGATGGCCGGATCATGGTCCTGATCGGCGCCTCGGGTTCGGGGAAGAGTGTGATCCTCAAGCACGTCGTCGGGTTGCTCCGGCCCGATACCGGGTCGATCGAAGTCGATGCGCTGAAGGTGGAGACACTCGATGCCGAAGGACTCACCGCCCTGCGCCGCGAGATCGGCTTCGTCTTCCAGTCAGCGGCGCTCTTCGACTCCCTCACCGTGGAAGAGAATGTCCGCCTCGGCCTGGTGCGGCAGCAGCTCGACGAGGCCGAGATTGCCTCGCGCGTGAACCGCTCCCTCGCCATCGTGGGGCTGCCAGACGTACTGGCGCGACGGCCGGCAGAGCTCTCCGGTGGGATGCGGAAACGGGTCGGAATTGCTCGCGCGATCGCCCTCCAGCCCCGTTACATTCTCTGGGACGAGCCGACGACCGGCCTCGACCCGGTGACCGCTGCCACCATGGACCTCCTGATGCGCCGCA
>Ga0315271_10003178_pt1 | contig 10386 bp, 3 predicted proteins | sample C3_top_MG_FD_204664 | JGI IMG/M metagenome (GOLD analysis project Ga0315271, IMG submission 204664) | Sediment microbial communities from Yellowstone Lake, YNP, Wyoming, USA - C3_top | ecosystem: Environmental > Aquatic > Freshwater > Lake > Sediment | place: USA: Wyoming | collected 2017-08-01
GCGGAACGCCTCGAGGGACTCCGCGGAGGCCGCGCGCCAGCCGGCCACGTCCCCCAGCGCCGCGTACGTCACCATCGCGTAGTAGCGCGACACGGCGAGATCGCGCCGCGCCACCATGCTGCGCGGGTCCGCCTCCGCCTGGCGTCGAGCGACGACGGCCGCCCGTTCGTAGAGCGGGATCGCCTTCTCGGCGTGGCCGGAGGCGATCCACGCGGTGCCGACCTTGCTCGCCGCCACCCCGACCGAGCGAAGGGCCTCCGCATGGCCGGGATCGCGGGCCGAGGCGGCCTCGGCGATCTCGAGCGCTCGACGGTACGAGGCGAGCGCGTCCTCGGGCTTGTTCATCGCGATCTCGCAGTTGCCCTTCTTCATCCAGCCGGTCGAGAGGTCGAGCTGCGCCCGCGCGCTGGTGGGATCGGCGGCCGCCAGCCGCTCGCCGAGCACCATGCCCTTCGCGTACGCGGCCTGCGCCTCCCCCGCGCGACCCGAGGCCAGCAGGAGGTCGCCCAGGCGGTCGTGGCCCACGGCCACGTCGCGCTGGAGCTCGACGTTCTCTGGATCCGCCGCCGCGAGCTCCTCCGCCATGCGCAGCGACGTCTGGTAGTGGGGCAAGGCCTCGTCCGCGCGCCCGAGCGCCAGCAGGGCGCGACCGATCTTGTCGTGCCCGACGCTCAGGTCGCGCTTGCTCTCGGGCCGGTCGGGCGAGCGCGCGGCGAGTCGCTCGCCGATCGCCATGCCGGCCTCGTAGCGGTGCAGCGCCTCCAGGGGGCGGGCCAGGGCCGTCTCGAGATCGCCCATCCGCTCGTACGCGACGCTCAAGGCGCGGGACGCGTCGGCGTCGTCGGGCGTCGCCCGCACCCGCGCCTCCTCGAGGGCGGTGGCCTCGAGGAGCGCCCGCTCGGCGTCCCCCGTGCGTCCGACCACGCGGTAGGCCCCGGCCACCTTGCCGAGGGCCCCCGCCAGGTCGGCGCGCGCCCCCTTGGCCTCGAGATCGGATCCCACGAACTGCCTCGTGAGCGTCAGGCTCTGCTCGTACGCCTTCAACGCGTCGTCGCTGCGCCCTTGGAGGCCGCGCACGTCGCCCAGGCGCTCGAGGGCCAGCGTCCGGTTCCAGAGGGCCTGGCGGTCGCCGGGCGCCTCGGCGGCCAGCTCGTCGGCGAGGGCGCCGGCCGCCTCGAAGGCCTCGGCCGCCTTCGCCGTGTCCCCCAGCTGACGCCACGCGTCCCCGGCGGTGACGTAGTTCGACATCTTCTCGCTGCGCGCCACCGTCGTGTCGGGTTCGAGCGCGAGCACCCGGTCGAGCATCGACAGGTTGCCCTGCACGAGGTCGCGCACCACGGGCAGCGCACCGGGCACGTCGCGCAGGCGCTGCGGCACGTCGTGCGTGAGTCTCGAGATGCCCTCCAGCGCCAGTCGCTTCTGCGCCTGCGCCAGGTCGCGCTGGCGCACGGCCTCCGCGCGGTGATGATCGGCCTCGCGCCACTTCCAGACCGCGATCCCGCCGAGCGTCAGGAAGACCGCCGCGCCGAGCGCGATCCCCGTCAGGAGGCGGCGCATGCGGGTGGCGCGGACGACCACGGCGGCGTGCGCCCGCTCCAGGGAACGCCGCTCCAGACGGCCGTCGTGCGCTCGGAGCGCCGTGGACAGCTCGACGGCGCGACGCCATCGATCGGCGGGATCGGGCGCGATGCAGCGCCGGACGTCCTCGCGGACGATCTCGTCGGGCAGCCGCTGCTCCCAGTCGATGGGCAAGGGCCGCGTCACGTCGCCCACCACGATCTGGTAGAGCGTGAGGCCGAGGCTGAAGAGGTCGCTCTGCGCCGTCGCCGGTCCCCCCGTACGCCGCTCCGGGGCGACGTAGTCTGCGGTGCCCACGAGACCGTCGGACCGCGACGTGGAGATGCTGCGGAGGAGGTCCTCGTCCTCGGCCGCGCCCAGGCCGAAGTCGGAGAGCTTGGCCAGGAGCGCGCCGTCTTCGCGGCGCGTCAGCAGCACGTTGGAGGGCTTCACGTCGCGGTGCGTGATGCCCGCGGCGTGGACCACGTCCAAGGCGTCGGCCACCTGGGCCACGACCTCGAGCCGATCGTGGAGCGGCGGATCGCTCGCGAGCCACGCGGCCGTGGTCGGGCCTTCGACGTACTCCATCTCGAGGAAGTAGGGCGGACGGTCGCCCTCGGTCACGTCGTAGACCTGGACGAGGCTCGGGTGCCCGTGCTGGCGCAGGCGCTTCAGCAGCCGGGCCTCGCGCTTGAGCGCCGGGAGCCTGTCGCTCCGGAAGCAGAACTTGAAGACCTCCGCCGACCGGTCGGCGCGGTTGAGCGCCTTCCACACTTCGCCGAAGCCGCCCTCGCCGAGCTTGGTCTCCAGCACCCAGCTCGTTCCGGGGACCACGACGCCCGCGGCGGGACGCCAGCCGAGCTCTTCGTCGCCCGCCGCGACGGGCCAGCCCTTGGAGCCGGCCGGCGGGGCCTTGAGGGGCGCCGTGCCCTCCTCGCCCACCTCGCAGACCTCGTGCGCGTCGGAGACGCCCTTGAAGTGGTACGACCCGTGATTGCGCCAGGCGACGGGAGCGAGGCCCGCGAGGTCGTCGGACGTGAGGATCGCCCGTGCGTCGTCGAACACCGCGCGCGAGCACAGGATCTGCCCGCCCGCCGCCAGGTCCATGATGCGGGCGGCGGTCGAGACCTGGAGCCCGTACACGTCGTACGCCTTGGCGCCCTGGGCGGACTGGTCCACGACGACCTGCCCCTGGTGCAGGCCCACGCGGACCAGGGGGATGGCGGGCTCGGTCGTCCGCGCCTCCCGCAGCGCCGCCTGCACGCGGAGCGCGAAGCGCACGCCCTCGGACGGGGTCGCGAACACGAGGAGGAAGGAGTCGCCCTGCGTGTCCACTTCGCGCCCGTCGAAGCCGCGCAGCACCGCCCGCACGACGGCCTGGTGCCTCCCGACGATCTCCGTGGCGCGCAGGTTCCCGACGTCGCTCTGGAGGCGAGTGGAGCCCACGAGGTCGCTGAAGAGGATCGTCAGGACGCGCGTCTCGTGCGCGGCCCGGTACTCCTCGAGGCGGCGCCGCGCGGCCTCGGAGATCACGATCCCGTCGGTGGGGGCGGCTTCGCTCACGGCAGGATCTTGGGGCACCGGAGGCCGTGGCGCCCCCGAATTCGCCTCCGGCCCCGCGAGGTACGGGAGTCGTCTCGCAAGAGGGCCGCAGTCGCGGGCGGGGCTAGAATCGGCACGTCGGCGAGGTCGGTCCCCGGAGGAATGCCGTGCCGGAAGGCGAGACCCCCGACGAGACGCTGCTCGAGCGCTCGCGTCGCGGGGACGCCGAAGCCTTGAGCGCGCTCTTCGACCGCCACACCCCGGCCCTCGAGGCCCGGATCCGCCGCTTCCTCCCGCCCGCCGTGCAGCAGCGCGTGTCGATCTCGGACGTCGTGCAGGAGACCCGCATCCTCGCGTTCGAGCGGACCGCGGCGTTCGAGCCCCAGGGCGAGGGGGACTACCGGGCGTGGCTCCTGCGCATCGCGGAGCTGAAGGCCCGCGAGGCGCTGAGGGCGCACGCGGGGACGTCGAAGCGCGCGGTGGGCCGCGAGGTGCGGCCGTCCGCGGCGGGTGCGTCGGAAGGGGGGCCTGCCCTCGGGCCGTCGCCCTCCGAGGCCGCCATGAGCCAGGAGCGGCGGCGGGCGGTGGTGCGTACGCTGGAGGCCCTCCCTCCCGACTACCGCGAGGTGCTGCGGCTCGCGCGGCTGGAGGGCCATCCGATCGCGATCGTCGCGGCCCGCATGGGCCGATCGACGGAGGCGGTCAAGAAGCTCTACGGCCGCGCCCTCGCGCGCTTCGCCGAGACGTTCGCCGCCTCGGAGGGGCCGCGTCCGTGACCCCCGACGACCCGGTCGCCGACGTGCTGGGCGACTGGTACGGAGACGGCGGGGCCGGGGATCCCGAAGAGGTGATCCGCGCGCACCCCGAGCTCGAGGAGCGGCTGCGCGCGGGGTTCCTGGCGGGCGAGATCCTCGAGCAGGCGTTCGACGTGCGCGTCGCGGGGGCATCCGTCGGGCCGACGACGATCGGCGACTTCGACCTCGTGCGGGAGATCGGCCGAGGGGGGATGGGCGTCGTCTACGAGGCGGAGCAGCGCTCCCTGCGTCGCCGCGTGGCGCTGAAGCTCCTCTCGCCCACGGTCACCGCGGCGGGGGCGAAGGCGGTGGAGAGGTTTCGGCGCGAGGCCCACGCCGCCGGGCGCCTCCACCATCCGAACATCGTCCCGGTCTACGCCATGGGGCAGGAGCACGGGGTCTGGTACTACGCGATGGAGTGGGTGCGCGGGACGACGCTCGCCGAGGTGATCGAGGGGCGCCGTCGGGCCGCGGGTGCCTCGGTGCCCCCGCCCGCGCCCGCGGGGGCGGAGGCCCTCGGGGTCGGGGCCGGCGGATCGCTCGACCCCGCCTGCGCCGCCGGGGCCGTCGCAGGCGTCGCGGACGCGCTCGAGGCCGCGCACGCCGCCGGGGTCGTCCACCGAGACGTCAAGCCCGCCAACCTCGTGCTCGACGATCAGGGCGTGCTGAAGGTGATGGACTTCGGGCTCGCGCTCGTGAAGGACGAAGGCTCGCGGACGCTCTCGGGCGACCTCCTCGGGACGCCCGCGTACATGAGCCCGGAGCAGGCGCGCGGGGGGAGCGCTCCCGTCGACGCGCGGACGGACGTCTACTCCCTGGGCGCCACGCTGTACGAGCTGCTGGCGCTCCGTCCGCCCTTCGACGGGGTGAGCGCCCACGCCGTCTGCCTGCGGATCCTCACGGAGGACCCGCCGCCGCTCCGACGCCTCGACCCGTCGATCCCGCGGGACCTCGAGACGATCGTCGGGAAGGCCATGGAGCGCGACCCGGAGCGGCGCTACGCCACGGCGGGTGCGTTCGCCCGCGACCTGCGCGCGTTCGCCGCGGGCGGCAAGATCGAGGCGCGACCCGTCGGGGCGCTCGGGCGGGTGCTGCGACGCGCGACGCGTCGTCCGACGCTCGCGGCCCTCGTCGCCGGCGTCGCGCTGCTCGTCGGCACCGCGGCGGCGCTCGGGGCCGTCGCGCTCGGCGCTCGCCGCGTGCGCGACGCGGGCCCCGCGTCGTCACCGCCGGCCGCGAGCGCTCCGCGCGCCCCGGACGGCCCGGGGTGGCGGATGCGGGCCCCGATCCCGATCGGAAGCTCGGGCCTCGGCGCGGCCGTCGTCGCCGGAAAGCTCTACGCGATCTCCGGGTACTTCACGGAGCGGCTCGCCGTCTACGACCCCCAGACCGACGTCTGGAGCAACGGCGCCCCGCTCGCGCACCCGTTGCAGTACTTCGGCTCGGCCGCGATCGACGGGCGGATCTACGTCGCCGGAGGGGACACCGGCGGCACGGGCCCGAGCGCCGACCTGCTCGTCTACGACCCGCAGCAGAACGCCTGGACGCAGGGACCCCCGATGCCCGGCGGGGCGCGCTGGGCGGTCGGGGCCGCGGCGCTCGAGGGACGGCTCTACGTGGTCGGAGGGACCGACGTCGCCAGCCCCGGCGGGCTCCGCCGCCTCGAGGTCTACGACCCCGTCGCGCGCTCGTGGGGAGCTCGGGCCCCGATGCCCACGGCGCGGGCCCCCGCGGGCGGAGTCGGCGTCCTCGGCGGGGCGCTCTACGTCGTGGGCGGGAGCACGGGCACGCGCATCCTGGCGACCGTGGAGAGGTACGACCCGCGGACCGACGCCTGGACGACGTTGGCGCCCCTCCCCGCGCCGACGGACACCCAGGCCTGCACCTTGGAGGGACGGCTCTACCTGGTCGGAGGCTCCGACGGCGACCATCGCTCGGTGAGCGTCTACGAGCCCGCGACCGACCGCTGGTCGCCCGGGCCGCCGATCGCCCACGGGCGCTGGGCGCACGGCGTGGCCGCCGATCCCGCGTCCCGCACGATGTACGTCGTCGGCGGGTACGACCAGGCCTGGATCCCGTCGCTCGAGGCCTTCACGCTCCCGCGCTGACGTCGTGGACGAGTCGCGGAGGTCGGCGCGCGGCAGCAGAAAGGGGCGGCGCGCCGAGCGCGCCGCCCCCGCACGACTTCCCTCTTCTTCGAGACCGGGCCCTGCCGCGTGGCCCGCGGCGCCTACAGCAGGCCGAGGGCCTTCATCGCGGCCTTCCAGGCCCTGCGGTAGTGGCGGATCGCGTCCTGGGGCGCGCCCGCGGCGGCGGAGGCGGCCGCCGAGACCATCTCCGCGTCGGCCGTGACGAGGTGGGTGGACGTCGGGTTCGCGGCCCGCGCGTCGGCGATGGCCGTCTCGGCGAGCGCCTTGTCGGCGTCGACGAGGCTCGCGATCGCCTGGAGCACGATGGCGTTCGGGCTCAGGATGTCGAGCAGCTGGCCCACCGCCACGGAGTCCTCCTTGAAGGTCGTCCGGCCGAGCGCCGACAGATGGGTGTCGTCGGTCCAGAGGGCGGGCGCCAGGCCGTCCTGGATGTCCCCGATGGCCTTCAGGAGCTTCTTGACGGTCTTCTTGTCGCTGCTCGCGAGGAGCGAGTTCAGCTGTTCGGCCACCTGGCCCTTCAAGTAGAAGGGGTCGATCGTGACGATCACGTCGAACGTGCTCGTCGCGGTGTTGCCGTGCGTGTCGTGCGCGGTGCAGGTGACCGTCGTGACTCCGACCTCGAACAGCGTCCCCGACGCGGGGACGCACGTCACCGCGACCGCGCCGTCGACGGCGTCCGTCGCGGTCGGCGTCGCGAAGGTCACGACGGCGCCGAGCGTGCTGGTGGCCTTCGCGTTCACGTCCGCCGCGGCCGCGATGACCGGCGGCGTCGTGTCGGGAGGCGGAAGCGTTCCGAAGCCGAAGAGCTCGCAGGAGGCCCCGGCGTACGGGAGGACCGCGAGGCTGGAGGCGCCACCCGCCAGGAGGACCGTCTCGTCGCCGAGCAGGGTTGCGGAGTGCTGATAGCGGGGTGCGTTCATCGCGGGGAGGGGCGTGATCACGCCCGCCACCGGGTCGATGAGGTCCGCGCCCGACTCCACCGCGCCGACGGCGTAGTCGTATCCGCCCGCCGCGAGGACGCGGCCGTCGGCGAGCACCGTCAGGGTCATCGTGTGGCCGCCCGCGGTCAGGGTGCCGGTCATCGAGGACCACGAGTCCGTCGCCGGATCGAAGATCTCCGCCGAGTGGAGCGAGACCGCTCCGTCGCTCCCGCCCGCGACGATCACGCGACCGTCGTGCAGGACGGCGATCGCCGGGTACGCGCGGCGCGCCGACATCGACGGCACGGTCGACCACGTCCCCGTGGCCGGGTCCCAGACCTCGCAGTCCGCGATCGACGCGTACCCGTGGTCGGCCCCCTGACTGCCACCGGCGACGAGGACGCGGTGGTCGGGGAGGAGGACCATCCCGAAGACGTTGCGCGACGTCGTCATGGAGCCGGTTGCCGACCACGCTCCCGAGGCGGGGTCGTAGATCTCCGCCGAATCGAGGGGGTAGGCGCCGCTGCTCCCGCTCGTGCCGCCGGCGACGAGGATGCGGCCGTCGGCGAGCGTCACCGAGCGGTGGAGCTCGCGAGCCACGCTCATCGCGGGGCCCGGGGTGAACGCGTGGGTCGCCGGATCCCAGAGCTCGGTCGAGGCGTACACCGCCGTGCCCTCCTGGCCGCCCGTGACCAGCACCCGCCCGTCGGGCAGCAGGTTCGCCGTCAGCTGGAGGCGCGGCGTGGCCATCGTTCCCGCCAGGGACCACACCCCGGTGGCGGGGTCGTACATCTCGGCGAGCGCGTGCGCGTACACGTGGTCCGGTTGGTTGCCGCCGACCACGAGGACGTGGCCGTCTCCGAGGAGCACGGCCGCATGCGTGTCCCGGCCCCCGTCGGTCAGGCTCCCCGTAGGCACGAACGTGCCGGCCGCCGGCCCGTCGGCCCACGCCCTCCATCCACCGAAGAGGGCCGCCACCGCGACGACACCACCGAACAGCATGCGATTCATCGATTCGCTCCCGGGGCACGAGACGCCCATGGAAGGGAATGGCGGATCCGGCACGAAAGGGGACGGGCCGTACGGAGCCAGGAAAGCCGCGCGCGGAGTCCGTGACGGTCCGGGGGGGAGGGCCGCGTCCCGGCGCGGGCCGTGTCATCGAATCCGCGCGCGGGTTTCCTGGCTCCGTACGGGTCAGCGAGCGTCGGCGGGCAGGTTCTTCTTGGCCTCGGCGAGGATCCGCTGGACGAGGTCGTCGCCCATGCCCGTGACCTCGATCCAACTCGAGACGGCTTCCTTGCCGCGGCGGAGCCGGAAGCGGACGGTGGTGACGCCGTCCTTGGTCGTGTAGGTGCCCGAGAGCTGGAAGGCCCCGGGGAAGCCCGCGGCGTCCACGAACACGAGGGCCTCTCCGCGCGGGCTCGCCGTCTCGTCGCGCAGGCAGGAGCAGATCTTGTCGTTCAGCCCGAGCACGTCGGCACCCTCGCCCGCATCCTGGAAGCTCGGGCGGCTGAAGAGGGGACGGACGGTGTGGAGCGGCACCTCGGCCCTCTCCTTCTCACCGAGCATCCCGATGTCGAAGCTGCTCCCGCCGCGCGGCGAGGCCACGATGGGCCGCTGCACGCCCCCGATGTCCTTGGCGAGCTCCGGGACGCGGTCGGCCGCGAACCCGAAGAGCAGGGCGACGTCGACGTACTCGCTCTCGCGCAGCTGCCCGCCCTTCATCCCGAGCAGCAGGCTGTAGGTCAGGAGCCCCTGGCCGTACTTCGTCGCCTCGTAGCTCACGCTGTCCGAGGCGCAGCCGGCCAGCACGAACATCCCGGTGCGGTCCTTCACGCGATCGATCGCCCGCTCCTGGCTCGAGGGCGCGCCGCGCTTGCCCGTCAGCGCCTCGACGAAGCTCCCCGACGCGCACGTGTCGAGCACCAGCACCTGCTTGAGCGCCGGGATCGCCTTGATCGCATCGACGAGCTCGGCGCTCGAGAGGGCGGTCGTCGCCCGCTGGTTGGGGTCGGCGAGGTCGGCCGTCTCCGCGTCCGCGGTGAGGTAGTAGAAGCCTTCCGGGCGGTTCACCCCGTGCCCCGCCAGGTAGATCACGAGGATGTCGGACGCCTTCGCCTGGCGCGCGTCGGTGAGCGCGGCCACGAGCCCGTCGCGCAGGGCGTTCTCGAGGAGGGCCACGTGCGTGCGCTCGGCGCCGAAGAGCTTGGTGCCGGCCACGCGCAGCGCGGAGGCGAAGTCCTTCGCGTCCTTGGCGGCGAACTTCAGGTCGAGCGCCGTGCCCCGGTAGTCGGAGGTCCCCGCGATCACGGCCCAGAGCGCGGGGGCCTGCTTCTCGCCCGCCGGCTTGTACAGGACCGCTCGGCCGCGGCTGCGCAGGTAGCCCTCGCCGTTGACGGCGAAGACCTCGATGCGGTTCTCCTCGCCTGGCAGGAGGCGCGGGTCGCCCGTCAGGTCCTCGAAGAGCGTCAGCGACTTCGCGTTCGGGTCGGGCTTGGGGCCGCGGGCGTCCGCCGTCCGCTCCTTCCCGTTCACCATGACCACGACGGGGCCGATGCCGCCGCCCTGGTCTTCGAGGTGGATCGCAAGCTTCCCGTCCTGTTCCTTGACCGTCACGTCGGGGTAGAGCTTGGGGTCGGTGAACGCCGCGACCGTGCGCACCGGCTCCTTGTTGAACCCCAGGAGCTTCGCGAGGAGGCCCGGCTCGAAGTAGCGGTCCTTCAGCTGGGAGAGGGCGATCACCTCCATGCCCACCACCCAGTGCAGCCCGCCGACGTCGCCGCCGTTGCTGGCGTCGAAGCGCCCGTCGGGGTCCGTGACGGCCCAGTCTCCGTCGCGGAAGGACACCAGCGAGCCGAGGAGGCGGCCGCTCGCCGCGTCCCACAGCTGGCACGTGCCGTCGGGGCCGCCGGTCAGGAGACGAGCGCCGTCGGGCGAGAACGCGACCGAGCGCACGCCCCGCGTGCTCCCCTCCAGTTGCAGGAGCCTCTTGCCGGTCGCGGTCTCCCAGACGCGGGCGGTGGTGTCGCCGCCGAAGCCGTTCAGGTCGCCGCTGCCCGTCAAGACGCGCGCGCCGTCGGGCGAGAATGCGACCGAGGTCACCCGCGCGCCGTGCCCCTCGAAGCTCTGGAGCTTCCGGCCGGTCGCCGCCTCCCACAGCAGAGCGGTATGGTCGGCCGAGCCCGTCAGGACCTGCGCGCCGCTCGGCGAGAAGGCGACGCAGAAGACGATGCCCTTGTGCCCCTCGAAGCGCCGGATCTCCTTGCCCGTCGCCGTCTCCCACAGGCGCGCCGTCCAGTCGTACGAGCCGGTGAGCGCGTAGGCGCCGTCCGGCGAGAACGCGACCGACGTCACGCCCTTCGTGTGCTCGTCGAGGCTCCCGACCTGCTTGGCGGTGGCCAGGTCCCACAGGCGGGCGCTCTT
>Ga0315271_10003179_pt1 | contig 10386 bp, 8 predicted proteins | sample C3_top_MG_FD_204664 | JGI IMG/M metagenome (GOLD analysis project Ga0315271, IMG submission 204664) | Sediment microbial communities from Yellowstone Lake, YNP, Wyoming, USA - C3_top | ecosystem: Environmental > Aquatic > Freshwater > Lake > Sediment | place: USA: Wyoming | collected 2017-08-01
GGGCTGCACGCGTTTCCACAGCAGCGGCGAGATCTTGTAGCCGACCAGCCGGTCCAGGATGCGCCGGGCTTCCTGGGCATCGAAGAGGTTGCGGTCGATCTGGCGGGGATGGGCGAAGGCCTCCAAGATCGCGTCGCGCGTGATCTCGGTGAATGTGACCCGGCGTGCCTGGTTGGGGTCCTCGCCGAGGAGGACGGCAACGTGGTGGGCGATCGCCTCGCCCTCGCGGTCGAAGTCGGTTGCCAGCACGAGCCCGTCGGCGGACTTCATCGCCCGCTTCAGGACCGCCACATGGTCTGCGGACTTGTCCGGCACGACGTATTCCACCTTGAAATCGTGCTCGGGGTCGACGCCGAGCTTGGACTTCGGCAGATCGCGGATATGCCCGTAGGAGGCGCGGACCACGTAGTCCGCACCCAGGTACTTCTCGATCGTCTTCGCCTTGGCGGGCGACTCGACCACCACGAGTGTTTTGCCCATGCGGGACGGTTCCTTTACGAGAAAGCCGCGGCGTCCGTCAAATCGACGCCTCGGGGCCGGACGGTACCACCGAGCCTGCGAAACGCCGGGGAACCGGCGCGTTCAGCCCGCCGGGGGCGGTTGGTACCCTCGGTGCGTCCACACTGGTCAACCGGAAGGTATTCCCCCTGCTCGCCGTCTTCACCGACTCCGTCCAGCGACTGATCGCCGACAACGGATACCTGGCCGTCTTCGTGCTGATGATGCTCGGTTCGATGTGCATCCCGATCCCCTCGGAGGTCGTGATGGCCTTCGCCGGCGCCCTGTGCGCCCCGGCCTTCGCCGCGAGCGTGCTCGGCAGCCCCGAGGCCGCGCTGTCGGTCGGCTGGGTCATCGCCGCGGGCATCGCCGGCAGCATGGTCGGCTCGTGGCTCGCCTACGGCCTCGGCGCCTGGGGCGGAAGACCCGCGATCGACCGCTGGGGCCGATACCTCTTGTTGCGCCCCCACGAGGTCGACCGGGCGCACGCCTGGTTCGAACGCCGAGGCGAGGCCGTCGTATTCCTGGGCCGCCTCGTCCCGCTGATCCGGGCATTCGTCAGCCTGCCCGCCGGCGTCGCCAAGATGGACATCCGCCGCTTCACCCTCTTCACGCTGTTCGGCGTCATCCCCTGGTGCGTTGGCCTCGCCTACGCCGGCAAAGCCCTCGGCGACCAATGGAAGACACTGGAGAAGTACTTCGTCCCGGTCTCGATCGCCGTCGCCATCGCGCTCGTGATGGGAGCGGTCTGGTGGATCCGCATGCGGCGCCGGGCACTGGCCACCGAAGTCGCCGACTGACGGGGCGAGGTCAGAGGTTGGCGACCATGGTCCAGTGGTCGCCGGATTCCGATACGCGCTCGAAGCCCGCTCGCTGGTACATCATGCGGGATCGGTTGTGGGCGGCCACCGAGAGGGACAGGGCTTGGAAGCCCTCTTCTCTCGCTTGGACCATGCAGGAGCGCAGGACGGCCTCGCCGATGCCTTTGCGGCGGTGCAGGGGCACGACGGCGATGGAGAGTTCGGGGGTCTTCTCGTCGACGAAGCCGTAACCGGGCTCGTCGTCGGTGAAGCGGCGGTACCAGGCGGCGCCCACGGGCTCGCCCTCGGTCTCGGCGATCACGCCCCCGTCTCCGGGGCGGCCCCAGTCCTGGTAGTAGCGCAGCAGCATCGGTTCGGCGAGCACCTCCTCCATCGGCTCGCGCGGCCAGTCGGGGTTCCAGCGTGCGGCCTCATAGAGCATCCTGCGCAGGAACGCCAGGTCGTCCTTCGTGGCGGGGCGGATGTTCATGCCTGCGATGCTAACGCGCTCAGGCCGTCTCGGTCTCGCTCGTCGGTGTCCCCTTGACGAGCATCGGCACGCTCGTCAGTACGACGCGATCCTCGAACAGGAACAGCCGCTTGATGAACAACGCGTTCTGGTTGTGCAGCGGCAACTGCCACCAGTGCGACACGATCACCTCGGGCACGATGACGTTGACCACCGTTGCCGGATCGCTGGAGTACCGCCGAACCTCCTCGAGCATCGGACCGGTGAGGTCCCGGAAGGGCGCCTCGACGATGTCCAGCGGGATCTCGAGCCCGGCATCGAACCACTCGGTCTCCAACCGATGCGCCGCCTCGGGGTCCAGATCGAAGTAGATCGCCCGCGTCGTGCCGGCGTCCAGGCTCTTGGCGTAGTTCACCGCTCGGATCGTGAGGTCGTTGATACCGGAAAGGAACACCAGCGTCGCGGTCCGATGCGGGATCAACGGTTTCGCGTCGCCGTCGCGGACGCCGTCGTGCGTGCTCACGACCGGCACATCGGTCACGACCACATGCGGGATGCGCAGCATCGCGGCCTTCAGCCGAACGAGGTCCTTCGTATGCACGACGTGGCTGGCGAGATGGTCGCCGACCATCTCGGGGACGACGACGGTCACGACATCGGGCGGCGCGACGTGCAAGTCGTTGACGAAGCGTCGAACGACGGACGTGAGGCTGCCGGCCCCCAGCGGCGTCAGCGCCGGAGTGACCTGCCCCGCGAACGCCGACCACTGGGTCGCAAGCTCCGGCGCCACCGACGCTCCTGGGGTCACGACCTGCAGCGATCGCGGGCGCAGCGAGCGGATGTAACCCAGCGCCTCGGCCACGGACGGGTCGACCTCGCGCACCAGCAACACCACGTGGTTCGTCCCGACGACGCCGACGCGTTCGGCTCCCCGATGCACGACCGAGCGGACCCATGTGTAGTGCCGGTGGATCAGATAGAAGAGCACGACCAACAACCCCATGATCAGGATCGAGAGCTTCGCGCCTTCTTGGAACTTCGACACGACGACGACGATCAACACGACGAACGTGGTGATCGCGCCGATGATGTTGATCAGGATCGAGCGACGCCACCCCTTCATCGCGCCGTCGCCCTTGCGGCCCTCCGCGATCCAGTGCCGGACCATGCCGCTCTGGGACAACGTGAACGACGTGAACACGCCGACGACGTAGAAGTGGATCAGCTTGTTCAGGTCGGCGTGGTACGCGTACAGCATCACGCAGGACAGCGCGCCCAAGACGATCACGCCGTTGGAGAACACGAGCCGGTCGCCGCGGTTGACGAACTGGCTCGGCATGTAGCGGTCGCGGCCCAAGATCGAGGCCAGCCGCGGGAAGTCCTGGTAGGCGGTGTTCGCCGCAAGGATCAGGATCAGCGCGGTGAAGGCTTGCACCACGTAGAACGCGACCGAACCGCCGCCGAAGATCGCGACGGCGATCTGGGCGACCGCCGACTGCTGCTCGCTCGCGACCACGCCATGCACGTGGGTCACCAGGTAGGAGATCCCGAGGAACATGGTGACCGCGATCGTGCCCATGATCGCCAGGGTTGCCGCCGCGTTCTTGGCCTGGGGCCGCTTGAACGCCGGGACGCCGTTGGAGATCGCCTCCACGCCGGTCAGCGCGGTCGCGCCTTGGGAGAACGCCTTCAACAGCGCGAACAGCGTGATGCCCGCGACCGCGGTCGCTGTCTCCATCTGTTCGGGTGCGGGCACCACCGACGGACACCCGCCGAGGCACTTCACGAGCCCGACGCCGATCATCACCAGGATGGAGACCACGAACCCGTAGGTCGGGATCGCGAAGAGGGTGCCGGACTCCTTGGTCCCGCGCAGGTTCATCAGCGTGATGAACACCACGAACGCGATCGACAGGACCACTTTGTGCTCGAGGGCCCAGGGGAAGGCGGAACCGATCGCGAGGACGCCGGCCGCGATCGACACGACCACCGTCATCATGTAATCGAACAGCAGGGCGGCCGCGGCGACCAGCCCCGCGAACACGCCGAGGTTCTCCTTGCTCACGATGTAGGCGCCGCCGCCGCCGGGGTAGGCGCGCACCGTCTGTCGGTAGGAACTCACCACGATCGCCATCAGGGCGGCGATCGCCAGCGAGATCGGCATCACGTACTTCGTCGGCGACGTGGTCGCGATCGTCAGGGCGATCAAGATCTCGCCCGACGCATACGCCACGGACGACAGCGCGTCGGAGGCGAACACCGGCAGCGCGAGCACCTTCGGCAACAGGGTGTGCTCGAGGTTGGCGCTGGTGAACGCGCGCCCGAGGAGCACGCGCTTGGCGACCGACCGGGAGGACGTCTTGGAGGGAGAGCTCATCGGCCCCAGATGCTACGGCCTTCGATGCCGGCTGGTGGAATCAGCCGGTCGGCTCCGCGATCCACCGGTAGCCAACCCCGGGTTCGGTCACGATCAGTGCCGGCGCCGAGGCGTCGTCGCCGAGCTTCTTGCGCAGGGCACGAACGTAGGTTCGCAGGTACGTCGTCTCGGTCCCGTAGCCCTGGCCCCACACGCGGCGAAGCAGCCACTGGTGGGTGAGCAGCTTGCCGGGGTTCGTCACGAGCGCCTCCAGGAGCCCGTACTCGGTCGGCGTCAGGCGCACCTGCTCACCGTCGTCGGTCACCAGGCGCCGGGCCAGATCCACCTGCAAGGCACCGAACATGAGGATCGGCGCCGTCGGCTCCTCCGTGCCGCGCCGACGCAACGCAGCGCGGGACCGCGCGAGCAGCTCTTCCATCCCGAAGGGTTTGGTCACGTAGTCGTCGGCGCCGGCGTCCAGGGCGGCCACCTTGTCCGTTTGGCTCTCGCGCACGGACAACACGATGATCGGCACCTCCGAGAACGCCCGGATCCGCCGGATCACCTCGGTACCGTCCATGTCGGGCAACCCGAGGTCGAGCAGAACCAATTCGGGATGCGTGCCGGCCGCGGCAACGACGCCCTCGTCGCCCGTGCCGACCGTGTCGACGACGTAGCCGTGGGCCTCCAGGCTCGTCCGGAGGGCACGGCGGATCTGCGGCTCGTCATCGACGACCAGCACCTTCACGCCGGCACCTCCTCCTCGATCGGCAGATCGAACACCACCGCGGTGCCACCGCCGGTGGTCTCCTCCACCCAGATACGCCCGTCGTGGGCCGTGACGATCGCGCGCGCGATCGCGAGGCCGAGCCCGCTGCCCGGTCGCTCCGGTTCTTCCCGACCACGATAGAAGGCTTCGAACACCTTCTCGCGTTGCTCGGGTGGGATGCCGGGACCCTCGTCCGAGACCCGGACCCGGACCCCTGCGTCCGTTCGGCCGACCTGGACGCGGACGGTGGCGTCGCTCGGCGAGTGCCGTCCCGCGTTCTCCAGCAGGTTGGTCAGCACCTGGTCCAGCTGTACGGGATCGGCCGCGATCTCCGGCAGATCCGGCGCGACCTGGAGCTCGAGCCGGACCGAGCCGAGCCGCGAACGCATCCGCGCGACGACCACCTCGGCGACCTCATCGATCGCGGTCGGCACGCGCCGGGGGATCAGGGCGCCGGCGCGGATCCTCGCCAGGTCCAGGATGTTGCCGACCAGCCGGTTCAGCCGATCCGTCTCCTCCAGGATCGTGAGCAGGAGATCGTGCTCCTGCTCCTCCCCCAGGGTCGCCGACTCGTCGAGCAGGCTGGTCACGCCGGCCTTGATCGAGGCCAACGGCGTGCGCAGATCGTGGGTCACCGACGAGAACATGGCCGCCCGCAGCTGGTTCGTCTCGGCGTCGAGCTGGGCGAGCCGGGCACGCGCGTCCAAGCGGGCACGGTCCAGCGCAACCGCCGCCTGGCGCGTGGCCGCCTCCAGCAGCTCCCGTTCGCGTTTCGTGAACGGGCGACCGCGAAGGGGCCGCTCGGCGGTCAGCGTGCCCAGCGGGATCGAGGCCACCACCACGGGCACGATCTCGGAGGGGCCACCGCGCTCCAGGTCCTCGCGCGTCGCGGTAGCGGCCATCGTCTGGCCGTCCAGGGTCACCTGCACGGTGCACGCGACGAGCCCGAATGGGTCGAGCAGCACGTCGACGAACTCATCGAGCACCCGATCGGGCACATCGCCCGACAGGAGCTTCGTGGACAGGTAGGCGAGCAGTCTCGCCTCCCGCTCCCGTTCCGTCGCGCGGCGCCGCTCGGCGGCCGCGTTGCCGACCACCAGTCCGACGACGGCGGCGATCGCAAGGAACACCACGGCCGCGATCACGTCGCGCAGCTGCTCGAACTGCAACCCGAGATCGGGGTGTTCGATCACCGGACCGATCAAGGAGGCCAGGACCGCAGCGATCACCCCGGCCCAGATACCACCGCTGACCGCGGCGATCGTGACCGCCAACATGAAGATCGCGACCGAGGACCCAGGGCCAAGCCCTCGGGTCAAGAGTGCCAGCAGCGCAGCGCATGCCACGGAGACCAGTCCGACGAGCACCGCCCGCCACGAGATCTGGTCGATGCGGGGGTCCTTGCGCTCGGTGGTCACGCGCACACGCTACCGCCGCGCCGGGGTCGCTCCAACGCCCGCAGGGCCTTCACGACTTCTTCACGCGGGACCCGTCTTCCTTCACGCCGCCCTCACGCGGTTGGCCTGAGGCTTGCACATGGAAAGAGGTTCTCGCAGAGACCGACGCAGGGATGTCACCCCCGGTGGCGGGCGACGCGGGAAGGGAACACCAACACCACTTTCCTCCGAGCCCGTCTGAGGGGCCGGCAGCTCCCTCCAGCTGCCGGTCCTCAGGCATATCTGGGGTCCGTTCGACCGGCGACGACCCGGTGTCACCGAGCACAGGGACTTGTACGCTTCCCGCCCATGCGGGTCTTGATCATGGGTTGCGGTCGCGTTGGTTCCGAGCTGTCGCACGCGCTCGGCGAGGGCGGGCACGAAGTCACGGTCATCGACAAGCGCGAGGAGGCCTTCGACAAGTATCCGCCGGGCGACCACGCACGGCGGATCGTCGGGCTCGGATTCGACCGCGACGTGCTCGAGCTTGCGGGCATCCGCGAGGCCGACGCATTCATCGCGGTCTCCAGCGGAGACAACTCGAACATCGTGTCGGCTCGGGTGGCGCTCGAGCACTATCACGTGCCCAAGGTGATCGCGCGGATCTTCGATCCACGGCGCGCCGAGATCTACGAGCAGCTCAACATCCCGACGGTCGCCACGACGACCTGGGGCGTCAAGCAGATCCAGCTGATGCTGCTGCACACCGACAAGGAGGTTCGCGAGAGCCTCGGGGGTGGAGAGCTCCTGCGGCTGCGGACCCCCGCGCCTACGCACCTGATCGGCAAGCCGGTGTCGTCGCTCAACGTGGACGGCCACATCCTGATCGCCGGCGTGTCGCGCGGCGGGAAGGGGTTCGTCCCGGCGGCCGACTCGACGATGCAGGAGGGAGACTTCCTGATCGTGATGATGGGCAAGGACTACATGGCTGAGCTCGACGCACTCCTCGAGGCACCGGCGGAGCACCACTGATGCGGGTCCTGGTCACCGGCGGCGGCGCGATCGGACGTCACGTCGCGGCAGACCTCGTCGCGCGCGGCCACGAGGTCACCTTGATCGAACAGGATCGTGCGATCGTCGACGATCTTCGTCAGGAGGTCCCCGAGGTGACCGTCATGCTCGGCGACGCCTGCGAGCCCTGGGTGCTGGAGGACGCCGATCTGGCCCACACGGACGTCGTCGTCGCGGCGACCGGCGACGACGAGGACAACCTCGTGACGTCGCTGCTCGCCAAGCAAGAGTTCGCCGTGCCCCGCGTGCTGGCAAGGGTCAACCACCCGAAGAACGAATGGCTGTTCACCGAACAGTGGGGCGTCGACACCGCCGTGTCGCCCCCGCACATGCTGACCTCGATGGTGGAAGAGGCGGTCACGTCGGGCGACCTGGTCCAGCTGCTGCGGCTGGAGGGTGGGCGCATCTCGATCGTCGAGATGAAGCTCCAGGCGGACTCGCCTGCCGCGGGTCACCCGCTGTACGAACTGCGACTGCCCATCGACTCGGCGATCGTCGCGATCCTGCGGGACGGCCACGTCGTGATCCCACAGCCCGAGACCGTCTTCGGTGTCGGTGACGAGCTGGTCGCACTCGCGAGCTCGGGCGCCGATGACGCGCTTCGCGCCGCGATCGTCGGCGACTGACCCCCTGCGCCGCTAGGCGGTCAGCTCGAGACGCGGGTTCATCATCTGCACGTGTCCGTGGCTCTCGCCCAGCACGCCTTCGACGACGACGCGCGAGCCCAGCGTGAGCCCGCCGATCGCACGGCGGCCCATGAACCGCACGACAACGTCGCCGGTGCCGTCGGAGACCACCGTCTCGAGCGACTCGTTGTCGGCCATCGGAAACACGGTGAGACGACGGATCACGCCCGCGATCTTCACCCGTTCCCGAAGCGGCGCCTCACCGATGCGAACGGAGCCAGGGATCGCCTCGGCCCAGTCCCGGATCTCGGTATCCAGGCGCGCTTCGTCGGTCTCGGTCAATCGGTCGAGCCACCGACGGATCGCGCCCATGCGTGCCTACGACGCCGAGCCGCCGGCTCTGGCGGCCGCGAAGTCGTCCTCGAGACCCGAGGTGCGGTTCTTCGACACCCAGATCATCACCCCGAGCACCGCGGCCGAGATCACGACGATCGCCGTGCGCAACGCGATGTCGTCGGCGTGCTGCACCACGACGGGTGCGATCAGCAGCGCCACCAGGTTCATCACCTTGATCAGCGGGTTCAGCGCCGGACCGGCCGTGTCCTTGAACGGGTCGCCGACGGTATCGCCGATCACCGCGGCCTTGTGGCTGTCGGAACCCTTGCCGCCGAAGTTGCCGTCCTCGATGAACTTCTTGGCGTTATCCCAGGCGCCGCCGGAGTTCGACAGCATGACGGCCAGCAGCTGACCGGTCAGGATCGCGCCCGCAAGGAACGCCCCGAGCGCCTCGTCCTTCAGGAAGAAGCCGGCGATCAACGGCGCCAGCACCGCCAACAGTCCGGGCGTCATCAGCTCGCGCAGCGAGGTCCTCGTGCAGATGTCGACCACCGCGCCGTAGTCGGGCTTCTCGCTGTAGTCCATGATGCCGGGGTGGTCGCGGAACTGCTTGCGCACCTCGACCACGACCTGCGCGGCGGCGCGACCGACGGCGCGGATCGCCAGCGAGCTGAACAGGAACGCGACGCAGCCGCCGATCAGAAGCCCGACCAGCACGTTCGGTCGGTCGACACGGATCCCGGGGAACTCGTAGCCGACCCCGTAGGCAGCGCGTAGGGCCTCCTCGAAGGAGCCGAACAACGAGGTCGCCGCGATGACGGCCGTCGCGATCGCGATGCCCTTCGTGATGGCCTTCGTGGAGTTCCCGATCGCGTCCAGGCCCGTGAGGATCTCTGCCGGCCGGCCCTCGAACTCCCCCGACATCTCGGCGATGCCTTGGGCGTTGTCCGAGATCGGCCCGAACGTGTCCATCGACACGATCACGCCGACGGTCGTCAGCATGCCCATGCCGGTCAGCGAGATGAAGTACAGCGCCAGCCGCGGGTCGTTCCCGCCCAGGAAGTACGACGAGATCATCGCCGCGCCCACGATCAGCGCCGACCACACGGTCGACTCCAGGCCGATCGAGAAGCCCGACAGGATCGTGGTCGCCGGGCCGGTCACGGTCGCCTCCGCGATCTCCTGGACCGGTCGGTACTTCGTGTCGGTGAAGTACTGCGTCAGGACCTGGATCACCGAGGCCAGGACGAGGCCGATGATCACGGCGACCGCCGGCTTGTAGCTGTCCATGTACTGCCCGGACAGGATCAGCACCGCGACCGCCGAGACGAACGCCGACGCGAAGAAACCGCGGTTGATCGCCTTCATGCCGTGCTCGTTGTCCGAACGCGGCGTCACGGCCAAGATCCCAACCATCGAGGTCACGACGCCGATCGCGCGCACGAACAAGGGGAACATCACCCCGACGATGGCGCCTTGGGGCGAGCCCGTGTAGGCCGCCGCTCCCAAGATCAGCGAGGCGATCAGCGTCACCTCGGATGACTCGAACAGGTCCGCGGCCATCCCGGCGCAGTCCCCGACGTTGTCCCCGACGTTGTCCGCGATCGTCGCCGCGTTGCGTGGGTCGTCCTCGGGGATGCCCTGTTCGACCTTGCCTACGAGGTCGGCGCCGACATCGGCCGCCTTGGTGAAGATGCCGCCGCCGACCCGCATGAACATCGCGAGCAGCGCGCCACCGAAGCCGAACCCGACCAGCACGCTTGCGGCGTCGGCCTTGAAGATGATCAAGATCGCCACGGCCCCCAGGAGCCCGAGGCCGACCGTGAACATCCCGGCGACACCGCCGGAGCGGAACGCGATCCGCATCGCCTGCTTCAGACCTGACTCACGCGCGGCATTGGCCGTGCGCACGTTGGCCCGCACCGCGAGCCACATGCCGATGTAGCCCGTGATCGCCGAGAAGAACGCGCCCATGATGAAGGCGATCGACCGACCGAATCGGATCGAGGCATCGGAGTGGGTCGCGTCCTTGGGTACCGGCAACAGGAAGAAGATGATCACGGCCAACGCCACCATGAACACGGC
>Ga0315271_10003180_pt1 | contig 10385 bp, 16 predicted proteins | sample C3_top_MG_FD_204664 | JGI IMG/M metagenome (GOLD analysis project Ga0315271, IMG submission 204664) | Sediment microbial communities from Yellowstone Lake, YNP, Wyoming, USA - C3_top | ecosystem: Environmental > Aquatic > Freshwater > Lake > Sediment | place: USA: Wyoming | collected 2017-08-01
GATGCCGGGCCTTGGCCTGGCCCATGATGAAGGTGTCGTACTCCTTCGCCAGCTTGCCCAGGTACTCGGTCTCCTCGCCCGGAATGTCGATCGCGCCTTCGCGCGCGAACTTCACATGATCCAGATCGAGCACTTCGTCGTTGAACCCCTGCAGCGCGCCCTCCGGGATGGCGATCAAGCGTACCGGAAGGCTCAGGCTCGACAACCACGCCGCCGCCTTGACCAGGTGCGACAGGTGCTCCAGGTTGACCTCGATGTCCTTGCGCTTGCGGATGCCGCGCACCGTGGGAATGAGGCCAACGGCCGTGTATGGCTTGATCATGATCAGCTCCTCCGGTGGATGAATGGCGTGGGGTTCGCCGGTGTCAATGCGGCCGTCTTCGCGGCTGTCCTCTTTGCGTTCGCCGGTCGAAGTGTAACGTGCTCGGAACAGGGGAGCGAATCCCTGTCACGACCGTTATGGGGACAGCCCGGATATGGCACGTCGGTTATGGTCATAGACCTGTTATGGCGTAGCCAGTACACCTTGCGTGATCCCTTCAGGGAATCCCCTTGCGGGGCACGCCGTCACGGCTTCACCCCGCGGTCACGATCTGCTAGCCGAGAGCCTTTGTGACGAGATCAACGCATTCGTCGAAGCTTCGCCGGTAATCAATAGTCTCCAGTGCGGCGAACGTTTCACGCAGATCGGCGCCGTATTTGCCGATCCTTGTCATGATTGCTTCTCTACGGTCTTGCAGTATGGGTTTTATGCTGGCAAGCGCGTCCGGTTCTTTCTCCACCACCATCGCCAGGTCGAAGATATCCCGGGCAGCAAAGTCTGCACCACGGTGCCAGACTTTCTTTGCGATGATTTCCGTAGATGTCTCAACATTAATTTCCCGGTTAAACAAGATCTCGACTGATGTCGGTTTGGGAGTTAGGGGGCCGGAGACGACGAAGTCGATCTCGCCTTCAGGAAAGGTCAGTTTCAATGCGCCTTGATGTTCGATGTAATGAGTGGTCAGGATCTCAACTTCGTTATTGAGTCTCGGAGTCAGGTGATTCAGGTACTGCGGATCGGGAATGAAGATATCGATGTCCTTGCTGAAGCGATGATGATGCCGCCGCATGAGTACGGTTCCACCGCCAAAACTCCAATCTTCGAGCGCATGGCCCGACCGCGCCACGGATTCGATTATCGTAAGGGCACGCTGAAACAGCGTCTCCCAGATCTTCAGCCGCTCTTCGTCCATGCCGAAATCTTTCGGGATGTTCCTAAAGCCTTCGATATGGCCGCAAGATTCTTTTCGATTCGTCCCGGCTTGGTCCAGCGGCCAACCTCTGCCGCCAATCCTTGCAGCATTTTGGGCGAGGCTTCGTCGAGCAGGGCTCTCATATGCGGACGCCGGTTCGCAGGTACCTTGCCTGTCAGCAGAATGCGGATCAGTTCTTCGTCCGTAAGGGTTTCCCTGAAACTAACGCTCGCTGAAGTGCTGGCCATGCGGATGAAGTCAGGTCTACGTTGCGCAGGACTTTCGGCAAGGGCCAGTTCAAGACCAAGATTCTGCAGCAGCGCCTGCACTTTTCGGATGCCGAGATCTGGGAACAGTCCGCTCTCCAGTTGATTGAGCGTGACGCGGGAAATACCGGAGGCACGGGCAAGCCTGGCCTGCGTCATGCCCTGCCGCGTGCGGGCCTGGCGGACCTCGTATCCCAACTCCTGTACTCTCATCGCCCCACCATAATGTTAAGTATGCTTAACATTATAGAAAGGAAAGGGAGGCCGCAAGGGGCTAACGCTAGGAGTTCTTGCTCTTGACTCCTATAATAGTACTATATTACTATTTACGCTATCAGCCATGATCGAGGAAGTCCCATGCCGGCCATTGAAGTGGATTTTGAAGTTTACAAAGAAATCATCAGGCGTCGCCCGAGCGAGGCCGTGAGTGAGAACGACGTGCTTCGCCAAGTATTGGGCCTCGCGAACCAGAGGGCCTCGGCGAACGCGAGCTCGAGCTCCGCGCCTGGCGAATGGGTGACCAAAGGCGTGAGATTCCCGGCAGGCACCGAGTTTCGTGCAACTTACAAAGGCAAGACCTATTTGGCCCGGGCGGAAAATAGGGCGCTGGTTTTGAATGGCCGGCGATTCGATTCGCCTTCCGCGGCGGCCATGTCCATTACCGGCAAGCCGGTCAACGGCTGGACGTTTTGGGAAGGACGTTTGCCGGGTCGAACTGCATGGCAGATCATCAAGGCGCAGCGCAGCTGATGGCTGCGCTTCGGGTCGATATTGCGGCGGCGGAATCGCCGTGGGGAAGGGCTGGCGCTGCGAGCCGCTGGTTTCGAAGGCGACGGTGGACGAACTGATGCGCGTGCTCGGCTATCCGAAGTTCAAGCTTGTTGTCGACGAGCAGCACGAACTCCTCGCGGATTACCTGCCCTATTGCCGGACAGTGGCCATCGCGGCGAAGTGGCCCAGGACACCTCCTTGCCGTGACCCCTGCGACCTGCCGTTTGATATATCTGTGGTTGCCGAGTGCCGACTTGGCGGTCGCGCGAGTGGCGGAAAGCGTGCGTCGGGGTGGACACACGGTACCTGAAGTCGTCATCCGGCGGCGTTATGAGAGAAGCCTCTCCAATTTCTTCAACTCTTACCGGATGCTTGCCGACTCCTGGCTGATGCTGGACAATTCGCTGCAGACGGCTCCCGGGGCGATCGCGTGGCGTGAAATAGGCGGTCCGATTCACATTGTGTCGGGAGGTCCGTGGGAAGGGCTTCGAAAGGCTTATGAGAAAGACAGCTTCAGTAACTGAGGTAACCGTTTCCGGCGAAGAAAAATACGGCCCCAAGGAAGGGCTGCATCGTCGGTTGATCGATGCTGCGCAAAAGGCGGTGCGGGCTGCTTTGCGTGAACATAAGCTGATGGGGAACTCGATCGCTGTCTGGCGAAATGGTCGGGTTGTGTTGGTTCCCCCCGAGCAAATCGACGCCTGATCGATTTCCTGCAACGGCCGCGGTCCTCTGCCCCACACCCTGCCGCTCCAAGTCTGAAGTCCCGGGAAATAGGTACTTCGTTCCGAGTCCTGCCCGTTACCCCGTCACGTTCGTCACGCGTTATGGGGGTAGCCCGGTTATGGCAGAGCCTGTATCCCCTTGCGGGAATCCAGCGAATACCCTACGTGCGTAGCACGTCGGAGTACCCTTTTAGTCGGGCACGTCTTTTTTCATTCGGCCGGGAGCAGCCCGGCGGCTGGTCACTTTTCTTGCGCGGCCAAGAAAAGTAACCAAGAGAAGGCACCCCTGGTGTCGCGCCCCTTGTCAGGGGCGCCCCTGTGCTGCCTGCCTCGACGGGGCGACTGCGGAACTCGACCTGGCGAGGCGCACACAACGCGCCTCAGTGCGGGACTGCCTCGGTTCCCGGCGGGCGTAGCTTGGGGCGGAATCCGATGCATGGGCGCCTGTATCGACATTGGTGGACCGAGTCTAGCCTGGATTTCCACGGAGGGGAATTCCCCTAAGAACTGACCGGGATCGGCCTCCGGTTGGCTTCCTCGCCGGCGCGGTTAAAGCGTGGGCCGAGTGCAGTGTCGGCAGCCGGCGTTGCCTCGTAGTTCGGGTCGGCGAGCGCGCGATCCTCCGGCTTTCGCTCACCGGCCCAAGCCTGAACGGATTCCGACCGGAGTCTGAGTGCGTATGGTACTCTGATCGACTCTGTGGTACATCCATCCTTCGTAATGTATGGCTCGTTGTCTTGTCTGATCGTTCGCAGGGTGCACAGGCAGAATCCGGTAGCGTCATAGGCAAGCTGAGCCAGATAGCGGTAGCAGCGGTTCGGACCCGTGTATTGTGCTTGACGATTAGCCTTATTATGAGTACTGTCCATATATGCCTATCGGATCACCAAAGAGCATAAGAACGTGCAAGCGCTTCTTCCTTGAACCCAGCTCCCCAAAGCAGCGGCAGTACGAGGCCCTCCGGGCCTACTTCGCTGAAGAACTTCCGTCCGCGGAAGCAGCCCGCGCGTTTGGCTACACCCCTGGCTCTTTCCAAGTGATGTGCCATCAATTTCGCCGGGAGCCGGCGCCTTCGTTCTTCCTCACGCCCCGACCGGGTCCGCGCTCCCAACCGAAGAAGTCAGCGGCTCGTGACCTGATCGTCGAGTTGCGCAAGCGCAATCACTGCGTCTACGAGATCAGCGAGGTCCTCAAGTCTCGCGAGCTTGCCCTCAGCCCCACCGCCGTGCGCGAGGTTCTCAAGGCCGAGGGGTTCGCCCCCTTGCCGCGCCGGCTCGACGAGGAACGTCCCGAGCGACCTCGCCCCACCATCGAGGCCCCCGCCGACGTGCGCCAACTCTCGCTCTCCCCGCGCCGCTTCGACACCGCGTGCGGCGGCCTGTTCCTGTTCGTTCCAGGCTTGGTGAGTCTCGCTCTGGACAAGCTCGCCGAGTCGGCAAGCCTCCCCGGCTCCAAGATGATCCCCGCCAGCCATGCACTGCGCTCGATGTTGGTCCTCAAGCTGTGGTCCATCGAACACCGCAGTCACGTGATGCCCCATGTCGCCGACCAGGGGCTGAGCCTTCTCGCCGGTCTGAACGTCATCCCCAAGCGCAGCTTCTTGTCCGAATACTCCTCTCGTGTGGGTCACCAGCAAATCGTCGATCTCCAGGCAGCCCACCACAAGCAAATCGAGGGCAGCGAGCTCTTCAAAGGCGAGTCCTTTAACCTGGACTTCCACTCGATCCCCTACTACGGAGAGCACCCTCTGGTGCAGTGCCACTTTGTGGCGATGCGCAGCCGACGTCAGAAGAGCGTGCTCACCTTCCTCGCCCAAGATATTGACGGTCGCGCCTTCTGCTACTCCAACGCCGACCTGCGCAAAGGAGATGAGTCTGAGGAGATCTTCAAGTTCATCGCCTTCTGGAAGCGCGTCCACGGTGAGCTCCCGCGCCACCTTGTCTTCGACTCAAAGCTGACCACGCTGGCCAATTTGGCACGGCTGGACAAGATGGGCATCACCTTCATGACACTGCGGGGGCGATCTCCCGCGCTCAAGAAAGAGGTCGCCCTTCTGCCAGCCTCCGCGTTTCGTGAGGTCGAACTCGATGTGCCCACTCGCAAGTACCGCTTCCCCAAGGTCTACGAGCAGGCCGTACGGATCGCCGAGCGCAACTTCCGTCAGATGTTCATCAAAGACCTCGGACATGAGCAATCAACGATCTTGCTGACCAACGACAGTAAGAGCGCCAAGAACGTCATCACCCGCTACGCCAAGCGCATGCTCATCGAGAACGCTCTGTCCGACGCGGTTCGCTTCTTCCACATGAACGCGCTCTCCTCGTCTGTGGGCATCAAGGTGGACTTCGACATGGCGCTGCTGGTTATCGCCAGCGGGCTGTACCGACAGGTGGCCAAGAAAATGCGCGGCTACGCTGACGCCCAGGCGGGCCACATCTTCCGCGACCTAATCAACATGCCCGCAACCGTCACCGTTGACGCATCTGAGGTGACGGTGCGCTTCCATCGTCGCGCCCACCTCCCCATCATCATCGACTCGGGCATGCTCGACTCCCCCGTGAAGGTGCCATGGTGGAACGGCTCAACCCTTCGAATGCTCGCCTGACGTGCCAGTCCGATTTGCCGCTCGATGCAGGAAATCCTTAGGGGAACTACCATCCGTGGAAATCCAGGCTAGGCGCCTGCTCCCGCAAACGGAGCTGCGCTTAACGAGTCACAGGCGCACAGTTCTCGTCGACTTTTCCCCATCGAGTCGAGTTGCTCGGCGCGTCGCAAGGGGTACAAGGGCAAACTCAGCACGGCCTTTGGCTCTTACTCAGTCCTCAGCACCCAGTACTCAGTACTCAGTACTCAGTACCCAGTACTCAGTACCCAGTACCCAGTACCCAGTACTCAGTACTCAGTACTCAGTACTGCTCTTACCCCGTCACGCCCTCTATTGAGCCCCGCCGAAAATTCGGCTAAAGTAAGGAATCCTTACTTTCCTCACTAGGCGAAATCCCATGCTTGCCAAGCTGACCTCCAAGAACCAGCTCACGCTGCCCAAGAGCGTGACCAACGCCGTCGGCGCCGTCGAGTACTTCGAAGTGCAGGTTAAGGGCGGCCAGATCATCCTGACTCCGGTGCGCATCCAGCGGGCCGACTCCGTGCGCGCCAAGCTGGCGGAACTCGACATCGCCGAGCAGGATATCGCCGACGCCGTAGCCTGGGCGCGAAAGTCCAAACGCCGCGCAAAATGAAACGCGCGCCCCGCGTCGTGCTCGACACGAACGTCGTGCTGTCGGCGCTGGTGTTCACGCACGGCCGGGCGGCTGCGCTGCGCGAAGCCTGGCAGGGCGGGCGCTGCGAGCCGCTGGTTTCGAAGGCGACGGTGGGCGAACTGATACGCGTGCTCGGCTATCCGAAGTTCAGGCTTGTTGCCGGCGAGCAGCACGAACTCCTCGCGGATTACCTGCCTTATTGCCGGACAGTGGCCATCGCGGCGAAGTTGCCCAGGACACCCCCTTGCCGGGATCCCTATGACCTGCCGTTTCTGCAGCTCGCAATGGTCGGCAAGGCTGAGGTCCTGGTCACGGGCGATCAGGATCTCCTCGACATCAAGAGCAAGCTCCTTTGCCCCATCGTTACACTCGAAGCTTTCCTCGCCGCCCTGCCGCCCAACTGACGCCACCAGAGTCCCTAAAACGCCCGCAGGTCGCGTTCGTTATCGGCGTAGCTCGATTGTGGTCGAATACCCGTGCGCATACCCTTGCGAATACCCTACGTGCGTAGCACGTCGGAGTTATGGGTGTCACCGGTTATGGCAACGCCGGTATCCCCTTGTGGGAATCCCTCTGGGGACCCTTCTAGCCGGAATCCCTTGCGGGGCACGGTCCTTTACTCTCGGGTATGATTAATTCACACCATCGACAAAAAGGGGTGACCAATGGGCACTGCGGTCAAGAAAACCATCTCCCTGCCGCCGGATCTCGCGCGCGATGCCGAAGCGCTCGCCCGCGCGGAAGGCAAGACGCTGAGCGCTGTTATCCAGGACGCGTTGCGCCTCGCGGGAATCGAGCGCCGGCTTCAGGAATTGCGTGACCTGCAAGGTTATTGGAGCCGCCAGGCACGTGCGAAAGGCATCCTCTCCGAGCGGGACCTGGAACGCTACCTTCGCCAATGAAGGTCGTATTCGACACCAACATTCTGGTGTCGGCCTTGGTTTTCCCGGGCGGACGCGCGGACATCGCGCTTCGCCGGATCATCGAAGCACGAGTCCAGCTTCTCCTTTCCAAGCCGATTCTGGATGAACTTCTGGGCATTCTCGCGAGGAAATTCTCGCGCGATGTCGAGGAATTGGCGCACGTTGCAGTTTTTCTTTCCGACCTGTCCGTCGTCGTCAAGCCTCGACGAAAGTTCGCAGTCCTGGCCGATGAGCCCGACAACCGGATTCTCGAATGTGCTGTTACCGGCCGCGCGGACGCTATTGTGACTGGCGATAAGGCGCTTCTGGGACTTAAAAACTTTCGCAATGTGAAGTTGCTCAGCCTTCGGGCTTACCTCGAAGAGGGCCTTTGACACGCCTGGAACTTGAACTCGTGGTAAATATACTCATTTGGGTATAATCTAACAATGACATCGGCTATCAAGCCACTCATCTGGATAGGCAGTAGCAAGAAAGACCTGCTTGCGCTGCCGGACGAGGTAGTCGATGTATTTGGGTACGGGCTGCACTTGGCCCAGATTGGGCTGAAGCATCCAGACGCAAAACCCTTGAGTGGCTTTGGTTCGGCGGGCGTGTTGGAGATTGTCGAAGATTGGCGTGGCGACACTTATCGAACGGTCTATACCGTACGGATCAAGTCCGCCATCTACGTATTGCATGTGTTTCAGAACAAATCCAGGCATGGCATTGCCACGCCCAGAGCAGATGTGGAGTTGATTCGCGAACGCTTGAGGAAGGCCGAAGCGATGGCCAGGGAGTAATCGAATGACCGCCAAAGTTAAAAGTGTCTACGAAGACCTCAAATACGCAAATGCCGATGAAATGCTCATCAAGGCGCGGTTGGTGACTGAAATTGCGGATCAGTTGAAACTTCGCCGCCTCACGCAGGCCGAAGCAGCGGAATTGCTGGGGTTTTCGCAGCCGAAATTATCAAACCTGTTGCGCGGGCAGTTCCGGGGTGTTTCCGAAAAAAAACTGATGGAGTGCCTGACCAGGCTCGGTCGGGACATCGAGATCGTCGTAAGACCCGCACCGCGTTCCCGGCGGGAAGGCAAGATCACGGTTGCGGTTACATAGCCATCTGCTACGTCTGAAACGATCCTGAATGCCGTTCGCTGCGAACTTATTGCGGCGTGACACCGTGGGGCGCTAAAGTACCCAAGGTCAGAATTCCTGGAGGTCGTTAGATGAATCAAGTCGTAAGCAAGTTGGCCGAGCAGGCGAGCCAACTCACACCGGACGAGCGTGTGGAGCTCATCGAAACCATCCTGGTGCATCTGCCGGAGCCTGACCCTGAATGGGCAGCGGCGTGGATGGCGGAGGTCGAGGGGCGAATGGATGCTGTCGAGCGGGGCGAGGCAGAGCTGGTTCCCGCGGAGGAAATGTTGGCGAGGTTGAAGGGGAAATATCGCGCCCGATGAGAGTGCGCTATCACCCGGAGGCGGAGGCGGAACTCGATGAAGCGCTTGCCTATTACTTCCAGGCCCATCCGTCCTTGTCCGCGGCTCTCTTGGAAGACGTCGTTATCGGGGAGCGTGCAATAGCGGAAAGACCGAAGGCCGAAGGCCTGGCGACCACTCGAGCGCGGCGTGCGGGTGTATTGGTTGCGTCGATTTCCCTACGGGATGATTTATCACGTTTCGGATTCGACAATTGTGGTGTACGCGCTGGCGCACATGCGGCGCCGACCGGGCTATTGGGTGAAGCGTGTATCGTGATCTGGCCATATCGTCGATCACTGATTACTGTTCACTTTTCACCTTTGAGCTTTCACCTGCTTTTCCGCAGCACGCAGCACTGTACTTTCGGAGGTAAGCCATGAAGCTCATCCTGATCGCACCAATAATGATATTGTTGGCGGTGAGCGCCCACGCGGCGGTGCCGGGCGATGGCGCCGAGGGCAAACGCCTGCACGATGCAAGCTGCACGGCGTGCCACGATTCTTGGGTCTACTCCCGTACGGATCACAAAGTCCGATCGTTGGATGGTCTCAAGCAGCAGGTCGAAAACTGCACCCACATGGCACAAAAGGAATTCTCCTCGGCCGAGAAGCAGAACATCGTCAAGTACCTGAACGATCGGTTCTACAGATTCCAATAGAGCGGGTGGGGCAGGCGCGGGCGGGGCACATGGCGTTTTTTATGCAACATACCAAACCTGATCCGCTGTCGGTGTGCACCGTAGGTTGAATCTACCCGTACCTCGTCTCGTTTGAAATGCCAGATGAAAGCTGCAAAAACCTTTGATTCACGAAAGACTCTGGAAGGTGCAAAGGCCGGCCAGCTCAAGGGCGCGGAATTGCGTAAAGCAATTGCGCGTGCTGACGATCTTGGGCTGAAGGTACTGGTTGGCGAATTGAAGTTCTTTCTGGTATCCGCTGATGCGTTCGCCGGCGACGATGCTCCAGAGGATGTGCGCGAACGTGTGGCGAAAGGCATGAGCGCCCTCACGGCAATGGGGCATACCCTCAGTAGAACAAGACAGATGCTCAAGAGGAACGGAGTCATAGAAACATTGAATCGAATAGGGCAATACCCGGCTTCGTCTAAGAATTTTGAGAGATTGTGTGACGCAGGTCTCGAGAATCTAACTGCAGAGGCTATTGTTTTGGATCATCCAGAGTTGTTCAGCGAGAAGGCCGTGGAAGTCTCGCGAGCGAGACTGAAACGATGAAGCGCGTACGAGTGTGAGGATTTTCAATATGAGGCGAAGTGTCTTCGTTCATTGAAAAAACTGCCATGAATTTCAGACAAATAAAAGTGGGATATTCGTATTCCAGGAATACTCTAACTGAACTCTGGGGTGGTCAGTGCTTCTCGCCAGATCGCACGAACGCAAAGAGGAGGCGATAGTCGCGGGCATCGGCGGCACGCAATGCCGATATGTACCGCATCCTGATTTCTCCGGCGTTCAGACTTCCGCCGCCCCATGAGAATCCTTCTTCGCTTTTCGACTTCAGAAGCAAGTCGGTCATCGTCCGGGAAAAGCGGCCGTTCCCGTTGGCAAACGGGTGAATCGACACCAGTCGATGATGAAAACGCGCCGCGATCTCATCGATAGGGTCGGACCGATGCTCAAGTTGTGCTTCGACGTCCCGAAACAATTCCGTAGATTTCAGTCCGATAAGCCGCGGATCGACCCCGATGTTTTTTTCACTTGTGCGAAAGCGTCCAGCCCATTTCCA
>Ga0315271_10003181_pt1 | contig 10385 bp, 8 predicted proteins | sample C3_top_MG_FD_204664 | JGI IMG/M metagenome (GOLD analysis project Ga0315271, IMG submission 204664) | Sediment microbial communities from Yellowstone Lake, YNP, Wyoming, USA - C3_top | ecosystem: Environmental > Aquatic > Freshwater > Lake > Sediment | place: USA: Wyoming | collected 2017-08-01
ACGCCTTCCTCGAGACGTTCCGCCACGATGTCTCCGACCTGAACACCCTCTTCGTCCAGCTGCTCGAAACCGCCGAGCAGATCGCGATGCCCAACCGCGTGGCGCGTACGCCCGTGGACCTCAGGGGGCTCATCGACGATCTCGCCGTCAAGATGCGGGGGCTCGCCAGCGAGCGCAACTCCGGCCTGACCTGGACGCTCCCCCCGCACCTGCCTTCGCCCGCGGGCGACTATCAGTGGCTCTACCTGGGACTGTTCGGGGTGCTCGCCCACGCGATCCGGACCGCCCCCGCGCTCACCGACGTCACGCTCGCGTCCAGCGCCGGCAACGGGCGGGTGGCGACGGTCGTCACGGTGCGGGCGGGCGAAACGGTCGACACGTCCCCCTGGCCCCCGGCGGCGCTGATCCCCCTCGAGGATGCCGACCCGCGCATCGGCCGGCTGGCGATCGACGAACTCGCCGTGATTCGCGCGATCTTCCTGCTGCACGACGGGGAGCTGGAGATCTCGCGCCTCGCGGACCGCACCGAGTACACCGTCACCCTGCCGGCATGACCGAGACGTCCGAGACCGCCGGGGCGATCGGCTTTCTGACGGCCCCCGAGCTGTTGAGAGACCTGCTCGTGCGCAAGGCGACCGGGCAGCTCGTGGTCGCCCAGGGCGAGCGTGTCAAGAAGGTCTTCTTCAAGAGCGGCTTCATCATGTACGCCACCTCGAACCTGACGACCGACCGGCTCGGCGACATCCTGCTGGCCCGGGGGATGATCACCCGCGACCAGTACGAAGAGTCCGCCAGTCAGGTCCTCGCCACGGGGCGCAAGCAGGGGACCGTTCTGGTGCAGATCGGCGCCCTGGCGCCCAAGGACCTCTTTCGCGGCCTCATCGCCCAAGTGCGCGCCATCGTCACCTCGCTCTGCGCGTGGGACGTGGGGAGCTGGCGGTTCCTCGAAGGGTTGCCGCCGCAGGAGGAGATCGTGAGCCTGCGCCTGCACACGGCGGGGCTGATCTTCGAGGGGCTGGCGTCAGTCGCCGCCGACCCGCGCTTGATCGGCGCGTGGGACGCGCGGGAGCTGGCGCTGCGCCCCGCGGTCGACGCCCCGTTCGCCATCGATCAGATCGACGCCCCCGACGCCGCGCGGCGACTTTTTTCGCTCATCGAGCAGGGGCGATCGCCGGAGGAACTGGCGAAGCTGACGGGCCTCGCGGCTGGAGAAACGGCCGCCCTGCTCTGCGGGCTCTCCCTGCTCGGGCTGATCGAAGCCCGCCCGCAGCCCGCCGCGCAACCGGCGCCGGCCGACGGGGTCGCGGCGCCGCCCCCCCCTGCCGCGCCTGCGCCTGCGCCTGCACCGCCAGCCGCCGAGCCGGCGAGGCAGGATGAGGAGGTCATCCGCTCCCGGCGCGAGAGGGTTGCCGCGTTGATGGGGCGGCTCGGCCGGCTCACGCACTACCAGCTCCTCGGGCTGGAAGCCCAGTCGAACGCGGACGCGATCAAGCGCTCGTACATCGCGCTCGCGAAGGAGTTCCACCCCGACCGGTTCTTCCACCCCGAGTACGAGGACCTGCAGGAGTCGGTGAACACGATCTTCATGCACATCAGCGAGGCCTACGCGACGCTGCACCACCCGGCGGCGCGGGCAGAGTACGATCGGGAAATAGCTCCGGCGACCATGCCGGTGGCGCGGGAGAAAGCGCCACCGGCGGATTCCCAGCTCGCCAGGGAACAGTTCGCGAAGGGTCTCGCCCTGCTCAATGCGGGGGACGTCTGGTCCGCGATCCAGGCGATGCGCTGGGCGGTGAACCTCACGCCGCAGAATCCGCGGTACCACACCTGGCTCGGCGTGGCGCTGATGCGGACCAAGAAGCGGCTGCACGAAGCGGAGGAGCACTGCAAGACGGCGATCGCCCTGGACTACAACAACGCCCAGTACTACGTGCACCTCGGTCAGGTGTACCGCACCGGGCGCCTGTTCGACAAGGCCAGGAAACAGTTCGAAACGGCGCTGCGGCTCGACCCGAAGCACCCGGGGGCGCTCAAGGAGATCCGCGAGATGGAGTCCTCGCCCGCCGAGAAGGGGCTGTTCGACCGCCTTCTCGGAAAGTGACCGGCAGAGCCACCGGGACGGGTTCGCAGGCAATGGCAAGCTCCCGCCCGCGGCGTGAGGACGGGAAAAAGGCCGCATTTCTGGCGCTGGCGCTGGCCGCCTGCACGATCGCGCTCTTTGCGCCCGCGACCGGCTTCAAGTTCGTCTCCCTGGACGACCCGCTGTATGTCAGCGAAAACCCGCGCGTCGCCGGCGGGCTGACGCCGGCGAGCCTCCGCTGGGCCTTCGTTGCCACCGCTGCCGCCAACTGGCACCCCCTGACGTGGGTCTCGCACCTGACCGACGTCACGCTCTTCGGCCTTGACCCCTCCGGACACCACCTGACCAGCATCCTGCTCCACGCGGCCTCGACCGCGCTGCTCTTTCTGCTGCTCCGGGAGCTGACCGGCACGCTGCTCCCGAGCCTGTTCGCCGCGGCCCTGTTCGCGGCCCACCCCCTGCGGGTCGAATCCGTCGTCTGGGTCGCCGAGCGCAAGGACGTGCTCGGCATGCTCTTCGGCGTGCTGACGCTGCGGTCGTACGCGCGCGACGTCCGGCGGCCGGGCGGGAGAGTCGGCGGGCTGACGGTCCTGTGCTTCGCCGCCGGCCTGATGTCCAAGCCGGTCCTGGTGACACTCCCCCTGGCCCTGCTGCTGCTGGACTACTGGCCCCTCGGCCGCTTTGAGGGCGCACACCCGCGCCGCGCGTTCGCCGCGGCCGCCGGGGAAAAACTCCCGCTCCTGGCGCTGTCGGCGATCGCCGGCGCCATCACCTGGTCCGTGCAGAGCTCGGGGGGCGCGGTTGTCGCGACCACGCGGGCACCGCTGCTCGCCCGGTTCGCCGACGTCCCCGCCGCCGGCATGGCCTACGTGGCCAAGACGCTGGCGCCGATCAACCTCAGCTGCTTCTACCCCGCCCACGAGACCCCCCTGCCCTGGTGGGAGATCGCGGGCGCGGGCGCCACGCTCGGCGCGCTGACGCTGCTCGCGATCCACGGCCGGGCGCGGCGGCCGCACCTGCTCGCCGGCTGGCTCTGGTTTCTCGGCACCCTGGCGCCCACGATCGGGTTCATCAGGATCGGCGGGCACTTCATCGCCGATCGCTACACCTACCTGCCGCACCTCGGACTCTTCGCGGGACTGGCCTGGGAGGCGCGCGCCATCGCCGCCCGCCGCGGCGCGCAACGCGCGGCCGCGCTGTGCGCCGTGGCGACGCTGGCGGCCTTCGCGTTTCTGACCTGGAACCAGACGGCCGTCTGGAAGAGCGATCTCACGCTCTTCGAACACGCGGATGCCGTCACGACCGACAACTGGCAGGTCAAAAGCCATCTGAGAAGAGTCTACCTGCAGGCGGGCCGGCCGGCCGACGCCGCGCGGGTCTACCAGGAGACGATCGGGATCAGGCCCGACCAGGCCGGCGCTCACGGCAATCTCGGCCTGGCGTTGATCCGCATGGGAAAGTTCGCCGAAGCGGCGGCGGCGGCGGAGCAGGCTCTGCTGCTGCAGCCGGACTCCCCGGAGGCGGCCAACACCCTCGGCAACGCCCTCGCGGGCCTCGGGCGCTGGGAGGAGGCCGCCGCCGCGCACCGCAGAGCCCTCGCGCTGCGGCCCGGCTACCCCGAAGCGCACAACAGCCTCGCGCGGGCGCTCGGGCGGCTGAACCGCCACCGTGAGGCCGCGGAGCACCTGCAGGCTGCGATCAGGCTTGACCCGGGCTCCAGCGCGGCGCACCTCAATCTGGGCGCCGAATATCTCGCGCTCGGGATGCGGGCCGAGGCGCTCGCGGCAACCCGCGGGGCGCTGGCGCTGGACCCCGCCCTGGACATCGCCCATCTGCAGCTCGGCTCGATCTGCGCGGCGCTTGGCGACCGGATCTGCGCCCGGCGCGAACTGGAGCTGCTGCTGGGAACGAACACCGGGCTTGCCGCCCGCCTGCGTCGGGAGATCGACGCGTCCCCCGGCCGCTGAGGGGTGCGACGATTGCGTGAGCCGATGCAGCCGCAGGGGAACCAGGGCGCCCCCACCACGATGGGCGCGCGGCTTTGCCCCGGGATCCTCCGCGCCGTGGTTCTCGCAGCGGCGCTCCTCGCCGCCGCGCTCTACGTCTACCGCGGCAGCGGGGGCTTCGACTTCGTCAACCTCGACGACCCGGACTACGTCAGCCGCAACCCGAAGGTGCTCGACGGGCTGAGCTGGGGCGGCGCCCGCTGGGCGCTCACCGCCTTCCACGCCGCCAACTGGCACCCCCTGACCTGGCTCTCGCACATGGCGGACGCGAGCCTCTTCGGCGCCGGTGCGGGCGCGCCGCACCTGGTGAACCTCGGGCTGCACGCCGCGAGCGCGCTGGCGCTCTTCGAACTGCTGTGCGCGCTCACGGGCAGTATCTGGCGCAGCGTCGCGGTGGCGGCGCTCTTTGCCGTTCACCCCGTGCAGGTGGAGTCGGTGGCCTGGATCGCGGAGCGCAAGACCGTCCTGGCGGGGCTGCTGGGAGTGCTCGCGGTGCGCGTGTATCTGCGTCAGCTCGCCCGCCCGCGGCCCCGCTCCTTCGCAGGCGTGGCGGCGCTCCTCGCGGCCGGCCTGCTGGCCAAGCCGATGCTGGTCGTGCTCCCGCTGCTGCTCCTGCTGCTCGACTGGTGGCCGCTCGGGCGCCTGGGTCGACGCGGCGGCACCCTCGGCGACGCCCGTCCCCTGGTCGTCGAGAAACTGCCGCTGTTCGCGCTCGCCCTGCTCTCGGGCGCCGTGACCATTGCGGCGCAGTCCAGGGTCGGCGCGGTCGCGTCGCTGGAGTTCTACCCCCTGTCGATCCGCCTCGGGAACGCCCTGCTCAGCTGCACGGCGTACCTGGGTGAGCTGGCGCTGCCCCGCGATCTCACCGCCTTCTACCCGCACCCGTCCGCGAACCTGTCCTGGGGACGAGTCGGGCTGGCCGCCCTCGCGCTGGCCGCCATCTGCGCCGCGGCGTGGCGGGCGCGCCGCGCCGCGCCGTACGCCGCGTTCGGGTGGCTCTGGTATCTGGTCGCCCTGCTTCCCGTGATCGGGATCATCCAGGTCGGCAGCCAGGCGCGCGCCGACCGCTACCTGTACCTGCCGCTGATCGGCGTCTCCCTGGCCCTGGTCTGGGGCGTCGCCGACCTCGCGCGCAGCCGGCCGCGCTGGCGGCTTCCGGCCGCGCTCTCGATCGCGGCGGCCATCGCCCTGCTGGCGGCGGCCGCCCACCGCCAGGTCGGCTACTGGCGCGACAGCCGGACCCTCTGGGAGCACGCGCTCGCGGTGAACCCGAAGGACGAAGTGGCGCTCTATCAGCTGAGCGAGTACGACAAGGACCTCGGCAGATTCTCCGACCAGGCCGATCTGCTGCGACGGTTGATTGCGGTCAACCCGCGACACGAGCGGGCGCGCAACAATCTCGGCATCGCCCGCTACCAGCTCGGCGAAAAGCCGCAGGCTCTGCTCGCGGACTACGAAGCGCTGCTGGCGATCAATCCGAAAAACGTCAAGGCCCTGCAGAACTACGGCTACCTGCTGATCGAGGCCGGCCGCGCCGCCGAAGCAGCGGCGCGCCTCGAACTCGCCGTGGCCGCCGAACCCGGGTACTGCACGGCGCTCAACAACCTCGGTCGGGCGTACCTGGCCGCGGGCGACAAGCCGCGGGCGCGGCGCGCCTTCGAGAGAGCCGCGGCGTGCGACCCCCGACAGGCGAAATACCGCGCCAACCTCGAACTCGCCCGCTGACAGGGTGCTGAAAAATCGAGACGGGCCGGCCGCTCACCCCAGGTCCAGATGCAGGGAGTGCAACGCCGCAGCCGGGCCGGCTTCAGCGGCCGGCTAGGCCAGCGCGATCAAACCGGAGATCAACCCTTCGGCGAGCCCGACGGACGCGTAGTCCTCGTTGCGCAGGAACGTGAAGGGCGGCTGGTGGAAGATCGAGGTCCGCCACCCCGTGGCGAGTCGCCCCTCGCGCTGCCCGCGATCGAGCCGCTCCTGCGTGTACCGGGGCGCCGAGCCCGTGCGGAAGACCGGCTCGCCGACCAGGCTCTCGTCGAGAAACGGGATGATCGTCCGCACGCGCGCCAGCAGGTGTTCACGGGCGCCGGCCGTGTCGGCGGGGGCGAAGAAACCGAGCACCTCCAGCGCGCACGTGCCGTCGTCGGCCTCGTCGGCGGCGGCGAGCAGCACCGCCGGCGCGTCGGTGTCGTCGCCTCCCGCGGCGATCACGAGATAGGAGCCCATGCCGACGGGCCGGCGCCCGGGGGCCAGCTTCAGCTCCAGCAGCCCGTAGGACTGCTCCTGCCGCTCCTCGAGCCCCTTGCGGGAGAGCGCCTTCAGGGCCTCGGCGGGAATCTGGCGCAGCCCCTCGGCGAGCGGCAGGTCGATGATCACCCGGTCGGCCTTCACCGCGCCGCCGGCGGCCAGGTGCAATCGCGCGCCGCCGGTGCGCTGGACCTCGATGCCCTCGAGCGCGACGAGCGGGCGCAGGTCGCCGCCCGTCGAGATCAACGCCGCGCGCAACCCGACGAGGACGCCGTCCTGTCCCGCCGAATTGCGATAGAGTCCGCCGTTGGCGACGCGCAGCGCGCGCACCCCCTCGGCCCAGGTGAGTTCCGCTCCGGGGCGGCGCAGGATGGCCTGGGCCTGGGCGACGAGCGTCGAACGCAACTCGGGGGTCAGGTCGTGCTCGCCGAGGAATGCCGCAAACCCCTGCCGGGCGGTCTCGCGCTCGAGAGACTGCAGCCGCACGAACCCCGAGACGCTCGCCAGGGCCCGCCCCAGCAGCGCCGTGTTCGCGTCCCCCGACTGCGGCGCGATCCGGTCGAGTTTTTCGCGCAGTTCCTCCTCGCGCTGCAGGATCGCCGGCAAGGAGCGCTGGGCATCGCCGAATTCGCGCTGCAGCTCCCAGGTCCGGGCGGTGCGGTCGGCGTAGAGGCTGAAGCGGTGCCGCGGCAGGCAGATCTGAAGCGGGGTGCTCAGCGCGTGAAAGTGAATCCGGTCGTCGCCCTGAGGACCGAAGGGGGCCAGGCCCAGCTCCTGGAACAGCCGGCCGAGCCCCGGGTCGACGTCGGGCCCCCCCGTGACGGCGTTGAGCTGGTCGAACGGGCGCACGGTGTCGGCCGAGGCCGTCTCCAGGAGCAGCACCCGCTGCCCGCGGCGCGCCGCGAGCGCCGCCGCCGCCAGACCGCCGAGGTGGTCGCCGAGCACCGCGAGATGATAGGTGCCGCTCACCGCGCCCCCACCCCGGTCATCGGGCTCCACAGCCTGACCCTGCGGCGTTTGAAGGGGATCAGCAGCGTCATGCCGGCGACGAAGCCGCCGAGGTGCGCGGCGAACGCCACGCCCCCCCCGGAGCCGCCGCCGAGCATCCAGGAGGCGAGTTGCACCAGGAACCAGAAGCCGAGAAAAACGAAGGCCGGGACCTGCACGGTCTGGGCGAAGAAACCGAGCCAGATCAGCGTCACGATCCGCGCGTAGGGGTAGAGCAGGAAGTAGGCGCCGAGAACACCGGAAATCGCGCCGCTCGCGCCGACCATCGGCACGTTCGAGGCGGGGTGCGTGAGGATGTGCGTCAGGGCGGCCGCGGCGCCGCAGGCCAGGTAGAACACCAGAAAGCGCAGGTGGCCGGTCGCGTCCTCGACATTGTTGCCGAAGATCCAGAGAAACACCATGTTGCCGAGAAGATGCAGGAACCCGCCGTGCAGGAACATCGAGGTCACCAGGGTCAGGCCCGGGGAGAGCGCCGGCGCGGCGTGCGGTGCCGCCCCGGTGAACTGCGCCGGCACCGCGCCGAACGTCGCGACGAACGCGGCCGCGTGCGTCTCGCCGAGGTCGAACTGGTGCAGAAAGACCATGATGTTCGCGACGATGAGCACGATGGTGATCAACGGAAAGGTCCGCCCCGGGATGGTGTCTCGAAGGGGGATCACGCCGGCAGCGCGGGGTTGACGATCGCGGCGGTGTCGGCGAGCGGGTCCGTCCCGTCCACCAGCACCCGGCGGCCCGCGAGCCGCAGGCGGCCTTCGGCGAACAACCGGATGGCGTGCGGGTAGACCCGGTGCTCCTGGCGCAGGATGCGGGCGGCGAGCGTCTCCTCGGTGTCGTCGTCGAGGACGGGCACCACCGCCTGCGCGACAATCGGGCCGGTGTCGACGCCGGCATCGACAAAATGAACCGTGCACCCGGAAAAACGCGCCCCGTTCTCGATGGCGCGGCGCTGGACGTGCAGGCCGGGGAACGCCGGCAGCAGCGAGGGGTGAATGTTGAGGATGCGCCCGGGGAAGGCCGCGAGCAGCGCCGGACCGCAGATCCGCATGTACCCCGCCAGCGCCACCAGCGCCACCCCGTGGCCGCTCAGCACCGCGGCGAGCCGCCGTTCGTAGCCGTCCTTCCCGCCGGGGCCGTGCGGGTCGACGAAGACCGCCGGGACGCCGGCCCGGCGGGCGCGCTCGAGGGCGAACGCGTCGCCGACGTCGCTGACGACGACGCTCACGGCGGCGTGGAGCCGCCCGGACGCGATCTCGTCGAGGATCGCCTGGAGATTCGACCCCCGGCCGGAGGCGAGAACCCCGAGGGTGAGGGCTCCCGCGGTCACCGTTCTGTCCGGCCGCCGGCCGGGGCGGGGCGCTCGCGGTAGAGCACCCGGCGGCGGCCCTTCACGATGGCGCCGACGACGTGGCAGGCCTCGCCGCGACGGCGCAACGCACGCCGCAGGCCCTCGGCGACCTGCGGGGGCGCGATGAGAATCAGCCCGATGCCGAGGTTGAAGGTGCGCAGCATCTCCTCGCGCCCGATCCGCCCCTCGCTCTCGAGCAGCGTGAACAGCGGCGGCACCGGCCAGGAGCCCAGATCGACCGCGGCCGCGCACCCGGCGGGCAGCACGCGCGGGATGTTCTCGGTCCAGCCGCCGCCGGTCAGGTGCACGATGCCGCCGACCGGGAAACGCTTGAGCAGCCCGAGCACCGGCTTGATGTAGATCCGCGTCGGCGCGAGGAAGGCGTCGCCGATGCTCCGACCGTCGCCAGGAAGCTTGCGCCGCCAGGCGCCCCTGCCCCAGCGGGCCTCGACGACCGCGCGCGCCAGGCTGTAGCCGTTGCTGTGCAGTCCGCTCGAGGGCAGGCCGAGCATCACGTCGCCGGGGCGGATGCCGCTGCCGTCGATGAGCGAGCCGCGCTCGGCCGCGCCCACGGCGAAACCGGCCAGATCGTACTCGCCCGGCTGGTAGAACCCCGGCATCTCCGCGGTTTCGCCGCCGAGCAGGGCGCACCCGGCCTGCAGGCAGCCGTCGGCGATCCCCTTGACCAGCTCGGCGATGCGGCCCGGGCGCAGCTTGCCGCAGGCGATGTAATCGAGAAAGAAGAGCGGCTCGGCCCCCTGGACGAGGATGTCGTTCACCGACATCGCGACCAGGTCGATGCCGACGGTGTCGTGGCGGTCCAGGGCGAAGGCGATCTTGAGCTTGGTGCCGACGCCGTCGGTGGCGGCCACGAGAACGGGGCGCTTCAGGCGCGGGGGCACGGCGAAGAGGCCGCCGAAGCCGCCAATGCCGCCAATCACCCCGGGCCGGCGCGTGGCGGCCGCCAGGGGCGCGAGGCGGCGCACGGCCTCGTTGCCGGCCGAGATGTCGACACCCGCCTTGCGGTACGTCCAGCGTTCGGTGGTCATGGTGCACTCTCCCCGGGATCGTCCCCGACGTGGCGCTCGAGCTCTTCGCGACCCTCCTGGAGCACGCTGATCTGTCGGTCCAGCAGCCCCCGGATGCCCCGCAAAGCGTCGCGCAAACCGCAGTTTTCGGCGCGGAGCCGACGCATCTCCTCCATCAGTGCCAGCGCCCAGGGAGGGGGCGGACCCGTGGAGGCATCGACCGCAGGTTCCGCCGGCTCCTCGGCCGGCAGCTCGACCAGCCAGTCCTCCTCGCCTTCCGTCGCGGGCTCGAGCACCGCTTCCGAGTATTCCTCCACGACCGGTGTCTCGGGAGTGTCGGGGGCAGCTTCGGCGGGGTGGGTTTCGGGGATTCCCGCCGCACTCAGCCCCTGGCTCTCCATGAGCAGATCCATGTCGGCTTCAAGATCGACGAGTCCTTCCTCGCCGACCTCCTCTTCGAAAGCGACATCCTGCGGTGCGTCGGCGACTGGCGCCGCGGCTTCGTCGGAAAAATACTCGAGATCGAACTCGTCGAGGCCGTCCGCAGGGCCGGCGGAGCGGACCTCGGCTTCCTGCTCGGGTTCAGGCGCGACCGCCTCCACCGGCGGTGGCGGCGGTGGCGGCGGTGGCGGCGGTGGCGGTGGCGGCGGTGGTGGCGCAAAGACCACCGAAGG
>Ga0315271_10003183_pt1 | contig 10378 bp, 6 predicted proteins | sample C3_top_MG_FD_204664 | JGI IMG/M metagenome (GOLD analysis project Ga0315271, IMG submission 204664) | Sediment microbial communities from Yellowstone Lake, YNP, Wyoming, USA - C3_top | ecosystem: Environmental > Aquatic > Freshwater > Lake > Sediment | place: USA: Wyoming | collected 2017-08-01
GACGACCCGGAGACCGCCGCGGGAACCCTCGAGACGGCCGTGCGCGCAACCGTTGAGGGCCGGCCGGGTCCGGCGTTCCTTGCGCTGCCGGAGGACGTCCTTGACCTGCCGATCCCGGCAGGGACCCGGGTCCCGGTCGTGCGCCAGCACCCCGAGACGCCGTCCGCATCGGATATCCGCGCCGTGCTCCACTTCCTCGCCGGTGCGGAGCGCCCGGTGATCATCGCGGGCGCCGGCGTCCTGCGCGCACGCTGCTCGAATGACCTCGTCCGGTTCGCGGAGCTGCTCCACGTCCCGGTCGTCGCCTCCTGGCGCCGCGGCGACGTGATCCCCAACGAGCATCCGCTGTACCTCGGCATGACCGGCTTCGGGAGCCCGCGCGTCGTGCGCGAGCGGATCGAGACCGCGGACGCGCTGCTGGTCATCGGGTCCCGGTTGTCGGAGCCCACCAGCTTCGAGTACCGCATCCCGGCCATGGGCCAGCGCTGGATGCACGTGGACCTGGAGCCGCGCTCCGGCCCCGTGGGCTTCGCGTCATCTCCTGAGCGGGCGATCCGCGCCGACGCCCGTGCCTTCCTCCGCGCAGCCGTGGCGAGGCTCAAGGACGCCGTCCTGCTGGCGGAGCCGCTCGCCGCGCGCGACCGGAACAACACCGCGGACCGGGCCGCCTGGGAGGCCGCCACGGTGGTCGACGACGGCGCCTGGTCCGGCCCCGGCATCCACCCGGGCAAGATCGTCATGGATCTCCGCCGGCTGCTCCCGGACGACGCGATCGTCACGACGGACGCCGGTGCCTTCGGCGGCTGGATGGCGCGCGGCTTCCGCTTCAAGCGCCCCGGGACGTTCCTGGGCCCCACGTCCGGGGCGATGGGCTACGGCGTCCCCGCTGCCCTTGCCGCCGGCCTCGTCCACCGCGAGCGCCGCGTCGTGGCGATCGTGGGCGATGGGGGCATGGGCATGACCCTGGCCGAGATGGAGACGGCGGTCCGCGAGGGCGTGCACATCGTGGTCATCGTCTTTGACAACGAGCGCTATGGGATGATCCGCGCCCACCAGGACAAGGCGGGGAGCCCGCTGGCGCCCGGGACCGACCTCGGCCCGCTGGACTTCGCCGCCGCCGCGCGCGCCTGCGGTGCGCGGGGGATCCGCGTGGACACCAACGCCGCGTTCGAGCCCGCGCTGCGGACGGCCCTCGCCGCATCCGGACCCTCGGTCATCCAGGTCGCGCTGGACCGCTCGTGGGTCAGCGTGGACGAGCCGGCCACCCGGGCCGGAGCTTGACCCGGCCCACACTCCACCTCGTGCCGGAAGCGGCCTGGGATGGGCGCGACGCCTCGGCGCCCTACCTCCCGGCCGCGTACGAGGCGGATGGCTTCGTCCACTGCACGGACGGCGACGAGGAGATGGTCGTGGTTGCCAACCGCTTCTACCGCGGCGATCCGGCGTCCTTCCTGCTCCTGACGCTGGACCTCGACCGGACGGGGAGCCCGTGGCGGCTCGACGACCCCGGCAGCCCGTACCCGCACATCTACGGGTCCATCGACCCCGCGTCGGTCATGGAGGTCCGTCGCATGGCCAGGGCGGAGGACGGGACGTTCACGGGGATCGCGCCCCGCTGATCAGGCTTCGGCCGCCTCCACCGGCGAAGGGTCGCCGTGCGCAGGTGTCTCCGGCGGTATCGCGGTGCGCGGGAGCAGCACGAACGCGAGGACGGCGGCGGTCGCCGTGAACAGGATCGTCGCCGTGATCGCCGGCGACGGCCCATAGACCACGAGCGCCCCGCCGATGGCCGCCCCGAACGGGTAGCCCATGAAGTTGAGCGACATGGACACGGCAAAGGCGCGGCCCATCCAGGCGGGGTCGGTACGGCGCTGGCGGAGCGTGAACAGCGCCACGTCCATGGGCCCGTTGAGGAACCCCTGGATCGCCATCACGGCGATGATCACGGCCAGGGTGGGGGAGACCAGGAGGGCCACGGCGCTGACCGCCATGCCCGCCATCGGCCAGATGAGCATCGCGCGCTCGCGGCCTTGCGTGCGCCAGCGACCCGCCAGCAGCGCGCCGATGCCGCCCGTGATCCCGGAGACGGCGAACACCACGCCGACCACCGCCTCGCCCATGCCCAGCCCCTGCAGGATCAGCACCGGGAGCAGGATTGTCATGATCCCCCAGCCGAGGTTCGCCACAGAAAGCGACAGTCCGAGCGCCCGCAGGGTGGGATTGCGCAGCGTGTAGGTGAGGCCCTGCCAGGCGTCGAGGAGGAGCTTGCCGGTGGTCGACGTCTCGTTGTGGGGCTCCTTGGTGCCGACGAACACGAGCGCCGACACGCTGTACAGGGCCGCGATGAGGATCAGCGTCACCGGGCCTCCCACCACCTGGGTGAGCAGGCCGGCGGCCGGGGGCCCGATCAGTGTCGCCACGACATATCCGTTCGAGTCCAGGGCATTGACGCGCTCCCAGAGGCGCTTGGGGACCATCAGCGGGAACAGCGTCCGCAGGCCCACGGAGCTCAAGGGCGCGGTGAGCCCGGCGACCGCGGTGATCAGGATCATCGCGAGCGGCGTGAGGGACCCGGTGAGGGCCAGCACCGCCACCAGGACCAGCGAGGCGGCCCCCACCAACTGGTCCAGGATGATCAGCCGCGTGCGGCCGTGGCGGTCCAGGAGGGCGCCCACGATCGGGCTGACAAACAGGCCGGGTGCCACGCTCGCGAATGTGACCGCGCCGGCCAGGGCAGGGGAGTGGAAGCGCTCCAGGGCGAACAGCACGATGGCGACGCCCAGCATGCTCCCGCCGATGCGGCTGAGCGCCATGCCGAGGAGGATCCGTCCGAGCGAGGGGATCTGGAGCAGCGCGCGATACGAGGGCGGCGGTTCCTGGCGGTGCATCGCATCGACGCTACCAGACGCGCCGCAGGGGCTCAGCCGCCACCGGGCGTCGGCTGGCTCGCTGCGAGCCGCGCAGCGGCTGAACGGTGCGTTGGATATGCGGCGGCGCCGTTCGGCGGCCGGGGATCGACGCCGTCTGGCCAGAGCCGAGCCCTATCGGCCGCCGGGCGGCTCAGAACCGTTGCTCAGCGCACCGTAGAACCGCCCAGCGGCTGGTGTCTCGTGGAGGGCCGTTGGGCGTCGGCTCGTGGTCGCCGACCTGTGCCAGGCCCCCGCATCAGCCGTCTCGGTGCCTGGTCTTGTGGGCGTGCTTGGGCCGCGGCTCAGGCTCCTTGCCGATGGCGTCCGTCATCTGCTTGTAGACCTTGGCCATGCCGGGACGCAGCAACTCCCGGTGGTGCGCCTCGGCGTCGTGGTCCCGCCGCTGGATGCGCGCCTCCTCGCGGGGATCGATGGCCTCCTCGTCGTCCATGTCGCGCTGATGCTCCACGCCCGAGCCTGCCCCGTCAACCCGCGATGGCACGCCAGATCAGCGACGTCTGGCATGCTTGTGGCCTTGTCCAGCCCAGCCCGCGTCCCCGAGTCGGCCGGTCCCGCCACCGCGGTCCCGCTGTTCGCGCTGCTCGTGGTGGCTCTCACGCTGCGCCCGCAGCTCTCGGCGGTGGGTCCGCTGGCACCCGGCATCATCGACGAGCTGGGCGCTTCGCACGCCTTCGTGGGTCTGCTGACCACGATCCCGGTCCTGTGCATGGGGATCTTCGCGCCGTTCGGGCCGGGCCTCGTCCGGTTCGTGGGTGCCCGGGCCGGCGTCGCCATCAGCGTCGGGATCCTGGTCCTGTTCGCCCTGTTGCGGCCGTTCGCCTCCGACGCGGCAATGCTCCTCGTCTTCACCTTCGGCATCGGCATCGGGACGGCGGTCGTCGGTCCCATCCTCCCCATGTTCGTCCGCGGCCGGATGCCCCAGCGCATGGTCGCGGGTACGGCCGCATATGCGGCGGGGATCATCGTGGGGGCCGCCATCGCGAGCACGGTGGCCGTCCCGCTCGAACAGGCCCTGGGTGGCTGGCGGGGGTCGCTGCTCGCCCTGTCCCTGGGCTCCATCCCGGCGATCTGGCTGTGGATCGTGCTCGTACGCGGCGCCCCATCGAGGGCACCGGGCGGGAGCGTCGCCCAGGCGGGTGCGGCACCCGCGCCCAAGCCGTCAATCAGCCCGCACCTGCCGCTCCGCAGGCCCATCGCCTGGGTCATCGGGCTGCTGTTCGGGCTGCAGTCCTGGCTCTACTACGGGGTGATGGCCTGGCTCGCCAGCGTCTACATCGAGCGGGGCTGGGAGCCCGCCACGGCCGCCCTGCTCCTGACGCTGGTGAGCCTCGCCAGCCTGAGCGGCATCGTTGGGGTCCCATATGCCTCCCGCCGCGGGGCCTCCCGCCGGTCGCTCCTGGTGAGCGCCGCAGGCTCGTCGGCGGCCGGGCTCCTCGGCGTCGCCCTCGTCCCGGGCCCGGCCGTCCTGTGGGCGATCCTCCTGGGGATCGGTCTCGGTGTGACCTTCACCCTGGTCCTCACGCTGCCCACCGACATCAGCGACGACCCGCGCGAGACCGGTGGGGCCGCCGCGCTGATGTTCCTCGTCGGCTACATCCTCGCCTCGCTTGCCCCTTTCGCCCTGGGGGCCGTGCGCGACGCGACCGGGGACTTCGCGGCCAGCCTGTGGCTCCTGGTGGTCATCGCCGTGGCGATGATGCCGCTGTCCTGGGTGCTCGCGCCGCACCGGCTTCGGCCCGCTGGCCGGGGTGGTCCCGGTGCACGGGCGCACCGCGAAGCCGTCCCCGCCGAACCGGGTCCTGCCTCCCGGTAGTACGTTCTGCGCAGCACCTGACACCCCGCCGTACGTCCCCGTCACCCGGAGGCCTGCATGCTCTCGAGCCGCGTTCGTGCCGCGCGAACCGTCGTCCTCGGCCTGGTGGCCGTCGCGCTGATCGGCGCGCCGGTGGCCACGGCCGCCATCCCGCCCACGCGCACGCTGGTCCCGATCGGGTCCGACTACCAGCCGGACACGCTGCAGCTGTTTGCGAGGGCGGCGGCGGAGCGTGACACGGACGGCCGCGTCGCCCTCCTGGTGATCCCGATCACCTACTCCCTGGACGCATACACCACCAAGAACGGCGAGCGGAACAAGAACGAGACGCTGGCTCAGGCTCGCACGGACCTGGTCCAGGCGGCCTGCAATGTCGTCAGGTCCGCGCTCCAGACCTGCGACGCGCGCATGGTGCCGGTGCTGATCCGGGACGACGCCTACCTCGCCTCGAACCTCGCCTACTTCGACCAGGACGTGGACGGCATGTTCGTGCTGGGTGGCGACCAGACCGTGGCGATGCAGGTCGTGGCCGGCACGCCGGTCGAGGACCGCATGGCCGCGGCCTACGCGCAGGGCGCGGTCTTCGGTGGCAACAGCGCAGGCGACGCGGTCCAGTCACGCAACATGATCAACGGCTTCAACCCGGGCTTCGGCCCAGCGACCTCCATGCGCCGGGGCGCCGTGGACGTGTGGACCTGGGATGGCACCGGGACCGACATGACCCGTGGCCTGATCTTCGGCTTCCCGACGGTGGTCATGGACCAGCACGTGTTCGAGTACGGCCGCACCGGCCGCTCGCTCAACGTCTCGCTGGAGACCGGGCGCGTGATGCTGGGCATGGATGCCGCCACCGGCGCCGTCGTGCGCAACGAGACCACCCTGTCAGGTGTCACCGGTGACACGTCCGGGTACGTGATCGACCCTCTGACCTGGGGTTCGGTCGGCACCTGGCGCGGCCCCAACGCCACGCTGTCCGTCCGCCACGTCGCTCTCTCGATGCTGGCGCCCGGCGCGTACGGCTACGACTTCGCCACGCTCCGGCCCACCGTCAACGGCGTGGCCCAGGGCGCCCCGTCCATCGCCGGCCGCACGTATCCCGCCTTCGCCACCGCCAGGGGTTCGGCCCCGCTCCTCCTGGCCGGTGGCATCGTGGGCGACCCGGCGGGCGCCGTCGGCCAACGCCTGACCGCCCTCGCGGGTGGCACGAGCGCGAAGATCGTGGTCCTGGCGCTGGGCTACGCCCGGAGCACCGACGCGGCTGCCGACGCCAAGGTCATCGCCACGGCGCTCCAGCCCGGCGTCACGGCTCCCGTCGCGGCGTTCGTCCTCGACGGCAAGACCAGCGCGGCTGCGGTGAACGCCGCCATCGGGTCCGCGACCGGCATCCTCATCACGGCCCCGGATCGCTCGCTCGTGGGTCCCGCGCTCGCGGCGCAGTCCACGATCGTCAAGGCCGTCAAGGCGCGCTGGCAGTCCGGCAAGGCGATCCTGCTGGCGGACAACGCCGCGGCCGCGGCGCTCGGCGCCACGTACATCGCAGACGGCATCCCGGCCGACGTGGAGGTCTCCGCGCCGCTGGACATGCTGACCGACGGCGTGACGACCGCGTCAGGCCTGGGCTGGTACACGGGCTTCACCGTCCAGCCGCGGCTGCTCCCGGACCAGAACTGGCCCCAGCTGTTCCAGCTGGACAAGGCCCGCAAGGCGTCGCTCGCCGTTGGCGTCGACGCAGGCACGGCCCTCGAGGTCAGTGGCGGTTCGGCCAGGGTCCGCGGGGACTCCGCGGCCGTCGTCCTCGACGGGCGCAAGGTGACCTTCGACACCGGCAGCAACGGCTCGATGGCGTTCCGCTGGATGGTCCTCGACAGCTTCGCCGACACGGAGACGCTCGCCCCCTGAGGGCCGCCCTGCGCGAGCGAGCACGACGGGCCCGGCATGCGCGAGCGGCCGGGCTCGTTGGCGTCTAGGGCGCCGTGGCCACCACGGAGAACGAGAGGGGCACGCGGCCCCGCTGGTCGGCACGGACGTCACGGTGGCCCGCCCACCAGTCCACCGGGTGCTCGGTGACCCGCTCCAGGCGCAGGCCGGCGCCCAGGAGCGCGGTGATGATCTCGCCCAGGTTCCAGGCGCGGGCGAACTTCGGATGCTGGGCGTCGTCCGGGACGGAGAGCGCCTCGATGTACTCGGGCGACCAGCCGCGCGAGACCTCGGCCCCGCCGAAATAGTCGTAGTCGGTCAGCATCCAGCCGCCGTCCCCGTCCCCGTCGAACAGCCATTCGGCCGGGTGCCCGTCGAAGATGACGAGGCGGCCACCGGGCGCCAGGAGCCGTCGCAGGACGGCCGCCCAGCGGTCCAGGTCGGCGAGCCAGATGATGGCGCCTCGCCCCGTGTAGAGCAGGTCTGCGGTGCCGTCCAGCTCGCTGGGGACGTCCAGGACATCCGCCTCCACCCAGGTCGCCGGTGCACCGGTCGCCTCGGTCAGGCGCCGGGCCAGGTCCAGCATCCGCGGGCTGAAGTCAACGCCCACCACCTCGTCGGCACCCAGGTTCCAGAGCGAGAGCGTGTCCCGCCCGCCGGCGCACTGGAGGTGGATCGCCCGCCGGCAGCGGCCGCGGAGGCTGCCGATCAGGTCGTGCTCCACGGGAAAGAGGTTGGAGCCGCCGCCACGGATCAGGGTCACCGCCTCGTCGAACCAGCCCTCGTAGCGTTCCGCCGCCTCATCCCAGGCAATGCGGTTGGCGGCGTGCCAGCCCGCGACATCGGCCTCCTCGTCGGGCGTGGCGGGTCGGACAAGGTCCGGGTCCTGGGGGTCGATCATGGCCGCCAGAGTCTACTGCCACATGGAATCGCTGGGGCCGTCGTCCTTGCGGACGACGGCCCGGTCTTGATGAGTGCGAGCCGTGCGCAGAAGCCGGCTCGTGCGGTGTGGCGGTCCAGCCTTCACGCAGACCGCCGATCTCAGCCGGCCCTGGAGTCGCTCGACAGGTTGCCCGAGCGGGGGCGTGTCGCCGTGTTGCCGGCACCGCGTGATGCGTCAACGCCTGCTGTCGGCCGGCACAGACAATCCTTGTGCCGTTGCAGGTTGCGCCCTGGGGCCATTCGCATCGCCACCACCGGCTACCTCCGGGACGTCCTCCGCAAGGGGAGGGAAGAGATGCCCTGATCATAGACCCGGGGCGCAAGCCCCCCACCTGGGGACTGTTCCCCGGTTCCAGGCGCGCGCCGGCTCCTACTGGAGGGCCAGCTTCACCACGCTGCTGTTGGCGCCGCCCTTGATGTCGGTCGCCTTGACCGTGAGCGAGAGCGTGCCGGCGGCGCCGGTCTTGCTGGGCGTCACGGTCGCGGTCCACCTGGTGGCCGACACCTTGGTCATGGTCACCTTCCGGGCCGTGAGGCCGGGCTGGCGGACGACGACCACGGGCGTGGTGGACAGGCGCTCGGCCGTGACCGCGGTGATGGTGACGGCCTTGCCGCGGATCGCGGTGGTGGTGGAGGTCGTCAGCCGGAAGGCATCCGCACGGACCGCCGTCACGAGGGATCCGGCCTGTGACCCGTTGGTGGCGTCCACGACAACCCGGTAGGTGCCACGCGGCGCGAAGGTCCCGTCGTCGCGCCTGCCGTCCCAGGCCCAGGTCTGCGGCCCCGCGAGGAGCGGCGCGTCGGTCATCGCGGTGCGAACGACGCTGCCGCCTGCATCGAGGACATGGACCGTGACGGTGGCCGGCGCCAGGAGCGTGTAGCCGATGGTCGTCTGCGGGGCGAGCGTGTCGGCGTCCTGGGGGAAGAACAGCGAGACGGAGCGCGTGACGGTCGACAGGGCCCCGTAGACGTCGACCGCGGTGGTGACGGGCTCGCTCGTGTTGCCTGCCCCGTCGCGACCCCGGAGCGTGACCGTGTACCGGCCGTCAGGAACGGCGACACCCGCCGCGGTCCGGCCGTCCCAGGTGGCCATGGCAGCGCCTGCGGCGGTCCTGGTGGTGATGGTCCGGACAGTCGTTCCCGCCTCGTCGGTGACGGTCGCGGTGACGGTGGCCGCCTCGTCGATGGAGTAGGGGACCGCCAGCGTCTCGCCGGTGCCATCGCCGTTGGGGCTGACGGACGGGATCGTGCCACCGGCCTCCGGCAGCTCGATGACCGGTGCGGTCGTGTCGATCGTGAAGGTGACGGCCGAGCTGCCCGTGTTGCCGGCGACGTCGGTCGCGGTGACGGTGACGGTGTGCGACCCGTCGCCCTTGACGACGAGGGGCGTGGACCCCAGGGCCACCGGCGCCGCGTCATCCACGGCCACGGTCTTGGGACCGACGCCGGAGGTGGCGTCCGTGATGCCCGGCGTGATGGTCACGGCACCGCGCCAGAGTCCGGCCACGTCGCCGGCGGTCCCGGTGAGCGGCAGGGCGATCGCCGGCGCCCTGGTGTCGATCTTGAGCGTGAGCTGGCGCCACGCCTCCTTGTTGCCTGCCTTGTCCACGGCGCGGTACTCGAACGTGTGGGTGCCGTTGCCGGCGTACGCGACGGGCGCCGTGTAGGTCTTGGAGGACGCTCCGTCCACCCGCCAGACGATGTACCAGATGCCCGACGTGGCGTCCTTGGCGGTGATCGTGGTGGTTGCCGCGGAGACCATCCAGCCGCCGCCGCCGGCGGTGCCGGCCGCCACGCCCTTGGACGCGGGCGCCACGGAGTCCACGCTGAAGCTGCCGGTCCGCGTGAGGCCGGTGTTGCCCCAGGTGTCCTTGCCCTTGAGCGCCCAGGTGTAGGGGCCGTCGGGCATCGCGTTGCCGCTGCCGTCGAGCAGGTTCCACTCGTAGCGGGCGAGGTCGTTGGTCAGCGCAAGAGACTTGACCGTGGTCCCGGCGGCGTTCTTGACGACGAAGGTCGACGCGATCGATTCGGAGAAGCGCGTGGTGATGACGAGTGCGTCGTTGGTGCCGTCGCCGTTGGGCGACAGCATCGCGGGGCTGGCGTCGGCGGTCCAGGCGACCGTGGCTGCACTGTCACGTGGTCTCACGGATGTGGCGCGGACGAAGCCCGTGGTGGACCCGCCCAGGACCGAGATCTCGAGGATGCGGGTGCCGTCTGCGGCAGGCGCTGCCTCGGCGCCGATGCGCAGGCGCGTCGCCGGATCCAGTGTGGAAGGTGCGGTGGCGGCCGGGTCCGCGGCGGCTTCCGCCGTGGAGAAGAGCCCGGCACCGGCGCGATCGGTGACCTCCGCCGCGCCCGGAACGACGAAGTCGGCCGGATGGGTGCCGGTGGACTCGAGCGTGGACCTCGTGACGGCCGACGCTGTCAGGGCCAGGTCGCCGACGAGCGAGCGGTAGAACCCGGACGGCGCGCTGGTGTCGGGGTCCATCTCGAACGCCAGGCCCGGCGTCCGCTGCGAGGCGAAGGGCCCCACCACGTGCCCGTGGTACGTGGGTGCGGCACGGAAGACCTGGTCCATCGTGCGGTTGCTGTTGAACAGCTGGCGGATGTAGCTGGCGACCGGGTGCTCCGGGTGTCCTTCTGCGAACACGGCACGCGCGCCGGCACCGATGAACCCCGCCCCGTAGTTGTCCACCCGCAGGCGGGAGTCGGCGTACGTGCCGGTGGCCATGCCGGGCTCGGTGTTGCCCGAGGCATAGCAGAGATGGAACAGCAG
>Ga0315271_10003184_pt1 | contig 10377 bp, 4 predicted proteins | sample C3_top_MG_FD_204664 | JGI IMG/M metagenome (GOLD analysis project Ga0315271, IMG submission 204664) | Sediment microbial communities from Yellowstone Lake, YNP, Wyoming, USA - C3_top | ecosystem: Environmental > Aquatic > Freshwater > Lake > Sediment | place: USA: Wyoming | collected 2017-08-01
CTGGGTCTCACACTGGGGGAGGCCGGTCAACATACCGCAGCCGCCGCTGCCCTGGGACGTGCCGTCGCACTGAAACCTGACCTGCCGGACGCCTGGCGCGCGCTGGGCGATGTGCTGACAGTTACGGGCGATCTTACTGGCGCTGATACCGCCTACGCCAACCACATCAAGGCATCGACCCATGATCCGCGGCTCCTGGAAGCGGCCTCGGCCCTGGTCGAAAAGCGGATACCGGAAGCCGAATCCCTGCTGCGTGCACATCTGCGCCGTTTTCCCACCGATGTGGCGGCGATCCGCATGCTCGCCGAAGTCGGCGCACGCCTCGGTCGCTACGCGGACGCCGAAACTCTCCTGACGCGCTGCCTGGAACTCGCCCCGAGTTTCATCGAGGCGCGCCACAATCTTGCCATCGTACTGCTGCGTCTCAACAAGCCCGCCGCGGCCCTGCAGGAGGTGGAGCAGCTGAGCAGACTGGAACCGCATAACCTTGGCTATCGGAATCTGAAGGCCGTCGTGCTGACAAAAGTAGGCGACTACGTCGAATCGCTGGAATTGTTCGCCAGTGTCCTGGCGGCCAACCCGAAGCATGCCAAGATCTGGATGAGCTACGGCCACGCGCTCTCGACGGCAGGTCGTGAAGCGGAGAGCATCGATGCCTATCGGCGCTGCATTGCGCTGGCGCCGAATTTTGGCGAGACCTACTGGAGTCTGGCCAACCTCAAGACTTTCCGCTTCAGCGACGCTGAGCTGGCGGCAATGCGCGAACAACTCGCTCGCCCCGAACTGACGGCGGAAGATCGGTTCCACTTTCATTTCGCCATTGGCAAGGCTTTGGAAGACATGCGGGAGTTCAAGGAATCGTTCGAACACTACCTCCTGGGGAATAGCCTGCGTCGCGAGCAGATCAGTTATTCGGCGGAGCGTACCTCGGCGCGTGTGCGGCGTTCCAGGGCGCTGTTCAGCGCTGAGTTCTTCCAGGCTCGCGCCGGCTATGGCGCCGCCGCGCCTGACCCGATATTCGTGGTCGGCTTGCCACGCGCGGGCTCGACCCTGATCGAGCAGATCCTTGCCAGTCACTCGGCGGTGGAGGGCACGATGGAGCTGCACGACATTCTCGGCATGGCCGGCAAGTTCATCGGCGAGCAGGGCGAAGAGGAGGAGGCCAGGTATCCGGCGATGCTGGCAGAGTTGAGCGCGGCGGATTGCCGCCAGCTCGGCGAGCAGTACATCGAAGCGACGCGCATCCAGCGCAAGACCGGCAAGCCATTTTTCATCGACAAGATGCCCAACAATTTTCTGCATCTGGGCCTGATCCATCTGGTGTTGCCGAACGCCCGGGTCATCGATGCCCGCCGGCACCCCATGGCCTGCTGTTTCTCAGGCTTCAAGCAGCACTTCGCCCGGGGCCAGCACTTCAGCTACAGCCTTGAGGACATCGGCCGCTACTATCGCGACTACGTTGAGCTGATGAGCCATTTCGATCAGGTCCTGCCGGGCCGTGTCCATCGGGTGATCTACGAGACCATGATTGAAGACACGGAGACTGAAGTACGGCGCCTGCTGGCGTACTGCGGGTTGCCGTTCGAAGCGGGCTGCCTGCGCTTCTACGAGAATGAACGCGTGGTCAGGACGGCCAGTGCCCAGCAGGTCAGGAAGCCCATATTTCGCGAAGGGGTGGACCACTGGCGGAACTTCGAGCCCTGGCTCGAACCGCTGAAGACTGCGCTTGGGCCTGTGCTGCCCGCCTACCCTGGCGTACCCGGGCTTTGATTTCCAGGATCTGTGGACTACACTCCGGTGTGCGACGTTAGCAACAACCAGGGATAAAGGGGATCACGCCATGACTCGTAGTCGTAAGCGAAAATTGCAGCGTATTGCGGCCAAATGGGCCGGCCTGCCGCTGGCCTCGGCCGCCTTGGCATACGGTGGTGTTGCGTACGCGCAGCAGGCCGACACGGGTGGGCCAGGCCTCGAAGAGGTGATCGTCACTGCGCAAAAGCGCACGGAAGACGTCCAGAAGGTACCCATCAGCATCCAGGTCCTGGGCGGCGAAAAGCTCGGGCAACTGCAGGCCACCGAATTCCTCGACTTCGCCAAGTTCATGCCCAGCGTCACCTTCAAGACCCTGGGGCCTGGCCGCTCGGAAATCTACTTTCGCGGCATTTCGACTGGCGTGGAGGGACTGCACGCCGGCTATCTGCCCTCCACGGGTCTATACCTGGATGAAACGCCGGTCACTACGGTGTCCGGTTCGCTCGACCCTCACATCTATGACATTCAGCGCGTCGAGGGCCTGGCAGGACCCCAGGGCACTTTGTATGGCGCCAGCTCACTCGCCGGCACCATGCGCATCATCACGAACAAGCCCGATCATACCCGTACCTACGGCAGCCTTGATGTCAGGGGTACCAAGTTCGGCAAGGGCGATAGCGGTGGCTCCGTCGAGGGTTTCGTCAATATTCCGGTTAACGACAAGGTCGCAGTACGCCTGGTGGGGTACTACGATCATGCCGGCGGCTACATGAGTAACGTGCCGGGGCAGGTAACCTACTTCCGGCCCGATACGGTTGTCGGTGGGGGCGTCTGGCCACCCAATCCGCCGGTAACGTGCTCGACGCCCGGTACTCATTGCGTGACTGTCGACAATTACGCGATTGCCAAGAACAATATCAACGATGTCGACAGCTACGGTGGGCGCGCGGCGCTCAAGATCGATCTCAACGATCAATGGTCGATTTTGCCGGCCATCATTTACCAGGATCAGAAGGCCAACGGTAATTTCGGGTTCAACCCCAAAGTGGGAGATCTGAAGTACCTCGACCTCAGGGCTACGACCAACAAGGATCGCTGGTACCAGTCGGCATTGACGATCACCGGGAAGATCTCCAACCTGGATTTCATCTACTCGGGCGGCTATATGGACCGCAAGGTGGATAACCAGGTCGACTACGCCCAGTACTCCCAGGCCTATGAGTACTATGGCTACTGCTGCTACACGTACCTGACTGGCGATCCCGCCAATCCGACGCCACCGCTTGCCGATCCGACGCAGTACACGCGCAATCATGATAAATACACCAAGGTCAGCCATGAAGTTCGCCTCAGCTCGCCAGCCGATTGGCGCCTGCGCTTCACTTTGGGTGCGTTCCTGCAGCACCAGACCGACAATATCCGCGCGGAATTCCGCATCGATAACCTGCAACCCTGGTACGAGGTGGACGGTGCGCCCGACATCCTCTATTTGTCACAGCAGGACCGCACCGATCGGGATAGCGCGGTTTTTGGTGAGTTGAGCTATGACCTGACTGACAAGCTGAAACTGACCGGCGGCATCAGGGGATTCAAGGTCGACAATACGCTGTTCGGGTTCTTCGGTTTCAACGACAACGGCAGCCATGGTACGGGTGAAGCCCTGTGCCCCCACGATGCCAATGGGGATGTTATCAGAGACGATCCGAGCACCGGGCGGCCTTGCGTCAATACCAACAAGCGCCTGACCGAATCCGGTGAAACCCACAAGGTCAATCTGACCTACCAGATCGATCCGGATCGGATGATCTACGCTACCTATTCCACGGGGTTCCGGCCTGGCGGCAACAACCGCAAGCCGATCGTGCAAAGCTGGAAGTCCGATACGCTGAGCAACTATGAACTGGGTTGGAAGATGAGCCTGCTCAATCGCCGCCTGCGCTTCAACGGCGCGGTGTTCCTCGAGAAATGGAAGGACGCACAGGCCTCGATCCAGGGCCTGAACGGTATCACTTCAATCGTGAACGCGGACACGGCTGAAAGCAAAGGCTTCGAGACCGAGATCACCTGGCTGGCACTCGAGAATCTGACACTGTCGTTGTCAGGAACCTATGCCGATGCCAAGACGACCGCCGATTGGTGCGGACCGAACCGCAACGGCGTGGTAATCAAGCCTCAGGACAATTGCAACGTCACCGGTCTTTCTGCGAAGTCAGGCTCGCAGCTGCCGTCGGTACCCAAGATCAAGGGGAACGCAACGGCGCGCTACCATTTCAATGTGGGTGATTACGACAGCTTCGTACAGGGTGTGGCCCTTTACCAGGGGTCGTCCACTTATAGCCTCCAGGCCGCAGCGAATGCCTTTATCGGCGATACGCCGTCATTCACATCCTTTGACCTTTCGGCTGGGACTGGCAAGAAGAACTGGACCCTGGAAGCGTATATCCAGAACGTGACCGATGAGCGTGGCGAGCTGGGCCGCGTGTCGGAATGCGCTGACCCCAACGGCTACTGTTATTCGAACTATAAGGTCATCCCGATCAAGCCGATGAATTTCGGCATCAAGTATGGGGTGAAGTTCTAGCGCTTGAGTTTAGCGTGGGGCGCGGTGCCATTCGGGTGCCGCGCCCTGCATCGTTCTTGCGTGTGTTCATGATTCACGCTTTAAAGTCGGTGATCGCGAAACAGTTCGCGCAGCCTGGTCTTGAGAATCTTGCCAGTGGCGGTATGGGGAATCTCCCCGACCACGACTACATCATCGGGCAACCACCAGCGGGCGACCTTATCGCTCAGAAACTGGAGCATTTCCGCGCGTGTCACGCTGCGGCCTTCCTTGAGCACGAGTATCAGCAGCGGCCGCTCGGTCCATTTCTCATGCGCAATGCCGATCACCGCGGCCTCGGCGACCGCCGGGTGCCCGATCGCCGCATTCTCGAGATCGATGGATGAGATCCACTCGCCGCCCGATTTGATGAGGTCTTTGGAGCGATCGGTAATGCGCATATAGCCGTCGGGGTCTATCGTGCTGACATCCCCGGTGGCAAACCAGCCCTCGGCGTCGAGTGCCGATTGCGCAGCTTTGAAATAGCGCTCCGCCACCCAGCCACCGCGTACCAACAGGTTTCCGTACGCGACCCCGTCGTGGGGCTGCTCCGTGCCATCCTCGGCCACGATCCTGAGATCGATGCCACATATCGGTCGCCCCTGTGAGGCTCGCACCGGTTCGAGTTGCGCAGGCTCGAGATGTTGATGTTTGCTCTTGAAAGCCGCCGCGGTACCCAGCGGGCTGGTTTCTGTCATACCCCACAACTGCCTGACTTCAACGCCGTGACGCTCGCGATATTCCCGCACGAGAGCGCTGGGCACTGCCGCGCCGCCAATCGTCAGGCGCTTCAAAGTCGACAGCCGCAGGCCGGTTTTTTCGAGGTACTGAGCGAGCCCCAGCCAGACTGTGGGAACACCGCAACTCAGGGTTACGCGTTCAGATTCGATCAGATTGTAGAGGCTCTCGCCATCGAGCTGCGACCCGGGAAGCACCAGCCTGGCGCCAGTCAGGGTTGCCATGTAGGGCGCCGCCCAGCCATTGGCGTGGTACATCGATGAGGCGGGCAACAGGGTATCGCTGGCCGAGACGCCAAAGGCATCCGGCAACGCAATCGCATAGGCGTGCAATACCGTGGAGCGATGCGAATACAGCACGCCCTTCGGATCACCCGTGGTGCCCGAGGTGTAACACAACGAAGCGGCGGTCTGTTCCGCGAGCTGCGGCCAGTGGAATTGGGCGCTGGCCGCTGCGATCAGGCTTTCATAGGCCAGAACTGCCGGGAGCTGCCGGGCGGCGGCGAGTTCCCGCTCGCCACCCAGCACAATCCAATGACGGATAGCAGGGCAATCGCGTGCCAGTCTGACCGCAATGTCGATGAAGCTGACGTCGAAAAACATCGCCTGGTCATCGCCGTGATTGGCGATGTAGGCGATCTGCTCGTAGTACAGGCGCGGATTGATCGTATGACAGACCATGCCAGAGCCCGACACGGCGTAATAGAGTTCCAGATGCCGGTGAGTGTTCCAGGCCAGGGTGCCAATGCTCGCGCCGGCAGGCAGGCCGAGCGTAGCCAGTGCATTGGCCAGTTGCCGGGAGCGCTGGGCGATGGTCTGGTAGTCGAACTGCAGCAATGAGCCATCGCTCAGGCGCGAAACCACCGGCGTATCACCGTGCCAGCGGGCCGCGTACTCGATCAGGTCTGAGATCAGCAGCGGCCGCTCTTGCATGAGCCCGTTCATGGTCGCTCTCCGTGGTGAAACGCCAGTGTACAACGCCGTGCTTTAGCCGATCGACGCTGACGATCGGGCGATCCGGTCGAGATAGTCGAGCAGTTCCGGAGCCGTACAGTGGGCGACGTTGAACCGCCAGTAAGGCGTCGCCCGGCCATCGGCACGAAACAACTCACCGGGCGCGAGCAGAATGCCGCGGGCTGCCGCCTCGCGCCACAGTTTGCTCACCGGCTGACTGGTGGGCAGCCGTGCCCACAGAAACATGCCGGCAGCGGGGCGGAAGGCGAGGGTGACACCGCGCGCTTCCAGCAGCGATTGCACTTCCAGCTGCGCGCTGGCAAGCCGGCGGCGCAGCGTGTCGAGATGGCGCCGGAAGTGTCCGCGCGCCAGCACATGCATCACGATTTCCTCAGCCAGTTCGCTTGAGGCGAGTGCGGTGGCGGTTTTGGCGCGCGCCAGCCTGGCGACGATGGGTGCTGCGGCCACCAGATAGCCGACGCGCAGATCAGGCGCGATGGTCTTGGATACGCTCGAGATCAGAATGACGCGCCGGCACTGATCGAGCGCAGCCAGACTCGCTTCCGGGCGCGGCGCCAGCTCTGCGAAAATATCATCCTCGACGATGCGCAGATCGGCACGATCGGCGAGTTCGAGCAGGCGGTGGGCCACGGGCAGTGAGGTACTGGTGCCGGTGGGATTGTGCAGTGCTGAGTTGGTGAACAGCAGCCGTGGGCGCCGACGACGCAGCAGCCGGGCGAGTTGTTCTGTGTCCGGACCGTCAGCGTTGCGGGCAATCGCCAGCAACTTTACGCCGCGCATGCGTAGCATGTTGAGCAACGGCGGATAGCAGGGGTCTTCGACCACCGCGAGATCGCCGGGCTTGAGCAACTCGCGGATCACCAGGTCGAGCGCCTGGGTGGCGCCCTGCGTGGTCAGAATCTGCTCTTCCTGCGCGACTACGCCACGCGCCCGCAGCAGGGTCGCAAACTGGGTGCGCAGACCGAGCAGGCCGTAGGGATTGCCATAGCTCAGATTCAGCAGCGTGCTGCGCGCCCGCGCCCGCAGTGCGGCGCGCACCGCCCGATCATGCAGCCATGCGGCCGGCAACCAGCCGCATCCCGCATCGACCTGAATGAGCCCAGGTTCCGTTTCATGGCGACGCTCCCAGACCGAGTCAGCGCGAAATTCGGGTGGCTTGCGGCGCCCGCGAGGTGGTGACGCGCCGGCCACATAGTGCCCCGCGCCGCGCCGCGCCTCGACCGCACCGGCGGCAACCAGCAGGTCGTAGACTGCGGCGGCCGTAAAGTTCGAGACCCGGCGGGTGCGCGCCAGGTCGCGCACCGAGGGCAGGGCGCTGCCCGGCAACAGGCGTCGGCTGGCGATATCCAGGCGCAGTTCGGCCGCCAGGCGCTCGTGGACCGGGAGACGCGGCGCTGACCTTGCGACAGGCTGTACAGGTGTTGTCACCATTACAGTATAGCGCAACATTGCCGCTGCCGTGACTGGTGCCGGGCCCCCGGTGCGCGCAGGGTGGCAGGCTATGAAAACCGCAACGCTCCTGCACCCCGACGCCACCCCGCCTGAGCTGCGCTCGTGGTGGATGCCTTTTACGCATAATCGATATTTCAAGGAACATCCGCGCCTGATCACCGGCGCCAAGGGCTGCTACTACACGCTCGCCGATGGCCGCAAGCTCTTCGACTGCCTCTCGGGCCTGTGGTGCTCGCCATTGGGTCATAGCCACCCGACGATCGTCGCGGCGGTCCAGCGCCAGGTCGAGACCCTCGATTTCAGCCCCAGTTTCCAGATGGGCCATCCGGCGGCCTTCTCACTGGCCAGCCGCATTGCCACGCTCGCGGGGCGCCCCCAGGATCGCGTCTTCTTCGTGAACTCGGGTTCGGAAGCGGTCGACACCGCGCTCAAGATCGCCGTCGCCTATCACCGGGTACGCGGTGAGGCTTCGCGCACCCGCATCATCGGCCGCGAACGTGCCTACCACGGCGTAGGCATGGGTGGCATTTCCGTCGGCGGCATCGCCGCCAATCGCAAGATGTTCGCGCCGCTGATGATTCCGGGCGTTGATCATCTGCCGCATACCTACAGCCCGGAACACATGCGCTACAGCCGCGGGCAACCCAGCTGGGGCGCGCATCTGGCTGAGGACCTGGAACGCATCGTCACGCTCCATGATGCCTCGAACATCGCGGCGGTGATCGTTGAACCGATGCAGGGCTCGACCGGCGTGCTCGTGCCACCACGCGGTTACCTGGAGCGGCTGCGCGAGATCTGCAGCAAGCACGGCATCCTGCTTATTTTCGATGAAGTCATTACCGGTTTTGGTCGCCTGGGCAAACCCTTTGGCGCCGACTATTTTGGCGTGCAGCCCGATCTGACCACCTTTGCCAAGGCGGTCAACAATGCCACGGTACCGCTCGGTGGAGTCATCGCCCGCGATGAAATTTATCAGGCGTTCATGAGCGGACCGGACTACGCCATCGAGTTTTTCCATGGTTACACCTACTCCGGCCATCCACTGGCCGTCGCCGCTGCCCATGCCACGCTTGACGTGATGGCCGCCGAAGGGCTGGTAGCGCGCGCCGCCATGCTCGCACCGGTACTGGAAGAAGCCATGCATTCGCTCAAGGGCGAACCGCACGTCATTGATATTCGCAACCTAGGCCTGGCCGCTGCCGTCGAACTGGCGCCGCTCCCTGGCCAACCAGGCCTGAAAGCGATCCGGGTTTTTGAACGGGCACTCGCCGAGGGTCTGCTGGTGCGTTTCAGTGGCGACATACTGGCGGTCGCACCGCCCTTCGTTGCCACGAAGGAACAGGTACTCGATATGGTTGAGGGCCTGCGCCGCGCATTGCGCGCTGTGCCGATCGGCTAGATCACCATGAATGCTGCAACGCCTATCGCCCCCGGCGCTGATACCACCGCGCTGGTCGGTCATTGGATCAGTGGTCGCACCGTGCACTCCGCCGGGCCGCGTGGTGCCATCTTCAATCCGAGCCTCGGTCGCCAGGTGCGTGAGGTGGCACTGGCCAATGCCAGCGACGTCGATCAGGCCGTTCGCGCCGCGCACGCGGCCGCGCCGGCCTGGGCCCGGCTGCCCGCTCTGCGCCGGGCGCGCGTGCTGTTCCGGTTCAAGGCACTGCTCGATCAGAACACAAGCAGATTGGCCCGGCTGATTTCGGCCGAGCATGGCAAGACGCTTTCAGATGCTGAAGGCGAGGTGACGCGTGGCATCGAAGTGGTCGAGTTTGCCTGCGGCGCGCCCAGCCTGCTGAAGGGCGCCTACAGCGACAGCATCGGCACCGGTGTCGACAGCTTCAGCCTGCGCCAGCCACTGGGCGTCTGCGTCGGCATCACGCCCTTCAACTTTCCGGCCATGGTTCCGATGTGGATGTTTCCGGTGGCGCTCGCCTGTGGCAACACTTTCGTCCTGAAGCCCTCCGAGCGTGACCCCTCGACATCCATGTTGCTTGCCGCCCTGCTGAAGGAGGCGGGACTGCCCGACGGCGTCTTCAATGTCGTGCAGGGCGACAAGGTAGCCGTCGATGCGCTGCTCGAGCACCCTCTGGTCGCGGCGGTCAGCTTTGTGGGCTCGACGCCGGTCGCACGCTACATCCATGCGCAGGGTACGGCGCACGGCAAGCGGGTGCAGGCACTGGGCGGCGCAAAGAATCACATGGTGATCATGCCGGATGCGGATCTTGACTCCGCCACCGAGGCGCTGGTGGGCGCCGCCTACGGCTCTGCGGGCGAGCGCTGCATGGCGATCTCGGTCGCCGTGGCAGTGGGCGAGGCCACGGCCGATGCGCTGGTTGAGCGCCTGAAGACACGGCTGCGTACCCTGAAGATTGGCCCTTCAGATGGCGTAGACGTCGAGATGGGCCCGCTCGTCACCCAGACGCATCTCGATAAGGTGCGCGGCTACATCGATACCGGCATCAAGGAAGGCGCCCAGCTCGCTGTCGACGGGCGCGCGCTGAAGGTCGCGGGGCACGAGCAGGGCTACTTCCTCGGCCCCACGCTTTTCGATCACGTGCGTCCCGAGATGCGCATCTATCGCGAGGAAATATTCGGGCCGGTGCTGGTGGTGGTGCGCGTACCGGACTACGAGAGCGCCGTGCGTCTTATCAACGCGCATGAATATGCCAATGGCACGGCCGTGTTTACCCGCAGTGGCGCGATCGCCCGCAGCTTTGCGCATGAGATCGAGGTCGGCATGGTCGGCATCAACGTGCCGATTCCGGTGCCGATGGCCTTTCACAGTTTCGGCGGCTGGCGTAATTCACTGTTCGGCGATCACCATGCCTATGGCGAGGAAGGGGTGCGCTTCTACACCCG
>Ga0315271_10003185_pt1 | contig 10376 bp, 6 predicted proteins | sample C3_top_MG_FD_204664 | JGI IMG/M metagenome (GOLD analysis project Ga0315271, IMG submission 204664) | Sediment microbial communities from Yellowstone Lake, YNP, Wyoming, USA - C3_top | ecosystem: Environmental > Aquatic > Freshwater > Lake > Sediment | place: USA: Wyoming | collected 2017-08-01
CTGCCGGTCCTTGGCCGAGGGCTTCCCTTCGGGCACCTTCTCCTGCCCCAATGGGACTTCCTGGCTCGGCGCCGCCGGTGTCGCCGCGACCTCTTCAAAGACCACCAGGAAATAACGCTCCAGGGCGAGGGCCGGCCGCAGGGGAAAAACCTCCAGGTTGATGATCCGCAGGCCGCCATTGTCGCACAGGCGCAACCCCTCTTTGCGCACCTGGCTGCCGCCCTTGATGGCGGCGTACACCGCGGCCCGGAGCTCCACCTGCAGGTCCTCCCGGGCCATCTTGATAAGATTGAGGCTGGCCTCTCCCTGGGCCGGCTCCAGAAAGAGCCCGGTGCGCCCCCGGAAGTGGAGGATGTTCAGATTATCATCGATGACCACCCCCGGCGGTCCAAATTTTGTCAGGACCAACCGGTCCGCCTCCCGCAGCAGGTCCGCGGGAGTCAAGACTTCCAGCCCGGCTGCGGCCGTCTCGCCGCGCCTCCCGGGCGGCGTATATTCCGAGGCCAGGGCGGGGATGACCAGGTACGGCGGCGCCATTTTTTTGAGGTAAACCTTGAACTTCTTATCCAACAGGGTGAAGAGCTCGGGAAAGGCGCTCACGGCCTCGGATTTGCCCAAGAGCAGGAAACCCGTGGGCTTCAGGGCGAAATGAAAGATGGGAATCGCTTTCTTTTGCAGGACCGGCCCGAAATAGATGAGCACGTTGCGGCAACTGATCAGGTCCAGGCGGGAAAAAGGCGGGTCCTTGACCAGGTTCTGTTTGGCGAAGACGCACATGTCCCGGATAGTCTTGCTCACCTGATAGCCGCCGGGGACCTTGACAAAAAAGCGCCGCAGGCGCTCCGGCCCGATGTCGTCGCCCACGGACTCCGGGTAGATGCCGGCCCGGGCCTTGTCGATCATCGCCTCTTCGAGGTCGGTGGCGAAGATCTGAATCTGGACGCCGGAGGCCATGTCTCCCAAAAACTCCAGGAGACTGATGGCGATGGAATAGGCTTCCTCCCCGGTGGCGCAGCCGGGCACCCAGACGCGGATGGGCTCATCCGGGCTGCGGCTCCGCACGAGTTCCGGAAAGACCAGTTTCTGCAGGGCCTCGAAGGCCTCCGGCTCCCGGAAAAAGCTGGTGACGTTGATGAGGATGTCCTCAAAGAGGATTTTCACTTCCGAGGGCTGCTCCCGCAGGTAATGGACGTAATCCGCCATCGTGTCTTGCTGCGTCAGCATCAGGCGCCGGAGGATGCGCCGCTTGATGGTGCTGTGCTTGTAATGGATGAAATCCACCCCGGTGCCCGCCTTGAGCAAAGCGAGGATCTGGTTGAAATCGCTTTCTTCTGCGGCGGGGAGTTCCTCCTTGGCCGGCAACACCGCGCTGGCGAAAGGATGGTGGGCCAGGCGGGTTAGTTGGCGGGCGATCTGGTCCGGGGGCAGGACAAAATCCACGCAGCCTGCGGCGATGGCGCTTTCGGGCATGCCGGCATACTTGGCGGTGCTCACGTCCTGGGCGAAGGTGACGCCTCCCTCGCCCTTGATGGCCTGGAGGCCCAGGACCCCGTCGGAGGCGGTGCCCGACAGGATCACCCCGATGGCCCGGCTCCCCTGGTCTTGCGCCAGGGAGCGCAGGAACATATCAATGGGCCGGTGCCTTCCCTGGGGCTCAACGCGGCTGGTCAGGCGCAGCACCCCATCCTCCAGAGTCATGGTGGAGTCCGGGGGGGTGACGTAGACGCGATTGGGCTCCACCCGCATACCGTCCCGCGCCTCGGCGACCGGCAGGCGAGTCACCTTGGCCAGGATTTCCGGCAACAGGCTGTGAGCCCGGGGAGCCATGTGCTGCAATAGGATAAAGCCCATGCCGGTGTCCAGGGGCAGATTTTTCAGCAGTTGGGTAAAGGCCTCCAGGCCGCCAGCGGAGGCGCCGACCCCGACGATGGGGAAATGAAGCCCCGGGGCCGGCGATTTCTTGGCGGTCTGGGCGGGGCGCTTCCCGGCGTCCTTTTTTTCCTGCTTTTTTAGGTTCTTAACGGCCCCGGCGGCGGCGGCCTTAGCCTTATGGGAGGGAGCGGGACTGCCGGACTTCTTCTTAAGCATGGCGTTTTCCGCCTAAGTGCGAGGAGGTATCTACTCTGGCAAATATAATTATCATTTTCTAAATGACCGTAACACATTAGAGGGAAAATATGAGACTACTATAATAAACGGAAGTTCTTAGGTTTGACAAGGTCCCAGGCGGGCCGCCGGCCATTTTTTTATTTCGTTCCCCACTTGGCTAAGGCAGGCGTCATGACCTCACCCCTACCCGTAGTAGGGGCGGGGTCTCCCCGCCCTGGTCGCCGGTAGAAAAGGCGGGCACGGAGGCCCGCCCCACCGGGAAAGCAACCAAATCCCCTCTCCCGAGCCGCTAGACAAAAAAAGGGGCGGTTCGAGAACCGCCCCGACAAAGCCTCGTTTTCTTTGCTGATAGCTGATACCGAGTTGCGGTCAAAAAAGTAATATGGTCATTCTGAGCGCAGCGAAGAATCTAGATTCGAAACGAAGCTGCGCTCCGTTCAGAATGACAGCTCTAAATAATACCTGTTTGAACGTAACTGGGTATGAAAGCCGACCGCTGAAAGCTCTTAATCCAATTCGTATTCCTGCCGCCAATCCCCCTCTTCCCGCCATTTGGGCTGGTCCTTTTTATCGAACAGAAAATCTCCCAGAACCAGATAATCCATCTCGGTGCGCATGAAGCACTGGTAGGCGTCCTCCGGCGTGCAGACGATGGGCTCGCCCCGGACGTTGAAGCTGGTATTGACGATGAGGCCGCAGCCGGTGTGCTCCTTAAAGGCGCGAATTAAACGCCAGTACTTCTCGTTCGTCTCTTTATGCACCGTCTGGATGCGGGCCGAATAGTCCACGTGGGTGATGGCCGGCACCTCGGAGCGCAGGTGGTAGAGCCGCTCGAACAGCTCCAGCTTCTCGTAGCCCGGCGGCAGGGGGTGGCGTTTCTCCTCCCTGACCGGCGCCACCAGCAGCATGTAAGGCGATGGGGTGTCCAGCTCGAAGTAAGTGGCGCACTCCTCCATCAGCACCGACGGGGCAAAGGGCCGGAAGCCCTCCCGGTACTTGATCTTGAGGTTGAGGCGCTTCTGCATCTCCGGGTGCCGCGGGTCGCCCAGGATGGAGCGGTTGCCCAAGGCCCGGGGCCCGAACTCCATGCGGCCCTGGAACCAACCCACCACCTGGCCCTGGGTCAGAATGGCGGCCACCTCTTTAATCAGTTCGTCATAATCCTGGTAACGCTTGTGGGGCGCCTGGTGCCGCCGGGCCAACCGCACGATCTCATCGGCGCCGAATTCCGGTCCCAGATAGGCGCCCTGCATGTGGTCCAGGGCCGGCTTGGGGAGGTGGCGCTCCTGCCCCTGGACGATATGCCAGGCGGCCAGAGCCGCGCCCAGGGCCCCGCCGGCGTCGCCCGCAGCCGGCTGGATCCAGATATCCTTGAAGGTCCCCCGGCGCAGGAGCTTGCCGTTGGCCACGCAGTTTAAGGCCACACCGCCGGCCATCACCAGGTTTTCGGCGCCGGTGAGCTGCTTGGCGGTGTCCGCCAGGCGCAGGACGATCTCTTCGGTGACCTGCTGGATGGCCAGGGACAGGTCCATGTAGCGCTGGTCCAGGTGGCTCTCCCGGGCCCGGGGCGGCAGCCCGAAAAGCGAAGTCCACTTGTCGTCGCAGCACATCTTGAGCCCGGTGGCGTAGTCGAAGTAATCCATGTTCAGGAGCAGCGACCCGTCGGACCTAAGATCCACCAGCTCCTCCAAAATCAAGTCCTTCCAGCGCCGGGTCCGCTCCGCCTCGGGGTTGCCGTAGGGCGCCAGGCCCATGAGTTTGTATTCGCCGCTGTTGACCTTGAAACCGGTGTAGTAGGTGAAAGCGGAATAGAGCAGCCCCAGGGAGTGCGGAAACTGCAATTCCCGCAAAATGGTGATGTCCTTGCCCTGGCCGAAGCCGATGGTGGAGGTGGCCCATTCCCCCACCCCGTCCAGGGTGAGAATGGCGGCCTCTTGAAAGGGCGAGGGATAAAAGGCGCTGGCGGCGTGGGACAGGTGATGCTCGGGAAAAAGCATCCTCGGCTGGCCCTCCCCCACCTTGGCCAGTTCCTCCCGCAAGAGCGAACGCATCAGGAGCTTTTCCTTGATCCACACCGGCATGGCCATGAGGAAGCTCTTGAGACCCCGGGGCGCAAAGCCATGGTAGGTCTCCAGCAGGCGCTCGAACTTGAGATAGGGCTTGTCGTAGAAGGCCACGACAGCCAGGTCGCCGAGCCTGAGCCCCGATTCCGCCATGACGTAGGCCAGGGCCTGCGCCGGAAAGGCGGGGTCGTGCTTCTTGCGGGTAAAGCGTTCTTCCTGAGCCGCGGCGATGATCTGTCCGTCCACCAGAATGGCCGCGGCGCTGTCGTGATAAAAGGCGGAAATGCCGAGAATAGCGTCAGGCAAGGATAACCCCCATTAAAAAATGGTATAGATGAAGGGGGCGATGGCCGAGCCGCTGGCAAAGATCATCAGGGCCCCAAAGAACAGCAGGGTCAGGATAATGGGCAGCAGCCAATATTTTTTCCGGGTTCTCAAAAATCCCCACAGGTCCCGAACAAAATCCATAAACGTCTCCTTAAATTCAAATACGGTAGCACAGGCTTCCAGCCTGCGTCGGTACAGGCTGGAAGCCTGCGCTACCGAATATTATCAATAAGGCTCCAGCAAGTCTTTGTCCTGGATCGCTCCCTGGCGCTCCACGAACACTGAGCTGTTGCCCTTCTTCCATTTTTTCAATTGCAGGGAGTCGGCCCCCATCCACCTGCGAATCACCCCGATGGGAGTGACAATCAGGAAAAAGGCCAGGCTAAGGACGATCTTCGAGACCACCTGGCCCATCAGGTGGGACAGGCCGAACCAGAGGCCCGCCAGGGGCTTAAAGGCCTTGGGCCAGGCCATGGTGAGCAGCAGCAGGGCAATGCTCAGGGGCAAAAACTTGGGGAATTTCCCGAAGTAGCCCAACAGCAGGCAGATGAGGACCATGGCCATGCCCGTATCTTTGGCCTGCTCCGGGGTTGAACTCAACCAACGAGAGATTATCTTAAGGCCAGTCGGCTTTTTCTGAGCCATGATATTCCTTTAACTCCCTCCCCTTGGGGGGGGAGGACTGGGGTGGGGGTGAAAGTCAGACTGTTTTTCTCTCCCCTTATAAACTTGCGGACGCCGGCTTTTCCCGGGGACCAAGAGGGGCGCGGCCCTGGCACAAATCCCGGGGCGCCGACATCTTATTCTACCCTGGTACCGGAGATGGGATCCAAGCGGCTGATGCTACGGGGGCTATCCTGCCCCTAAGCGCTAATAATACACGAAATAAAAAAATTTTCCAGGGTCTCTGACGTCTGACCCTGACCGGCGGGAGGTGCCATGAGCCAGATGATGGACCATCTGGAGAGCTACTTCCGGGGCTTTGCGCCCCGGCGCGACGACTTGCTCCTGGAGATGGAACGAGACGCTCAGACCGAAGGTATCCCCATCGTCGGCCCGGTGGTGGGGGAATTGCTCTTTATCCTGACCCGGGCCACCGGGGCGGTAAACGTCCTGGAGTTGGGCACCGCCACCGGCTATTCCGCCATCCACCTGGCCCGGGGCTGCCTGCCGGCGCTGGGCCGGGTCACCACCCTGGAACTGGATAAGTCCATGGCGGACCGGGCCCGGGCCAACTTTGTCAGGGCCGGACTGGCGCGCCAAATCGAGGTCCGGGTGGGGGAAGCCCTCAAGCTCATGGCCGAGCTGAGCGGCCCCTTTGATTTCATCTTCATGGACATCGACAAGGAGTCCTATCTCCCGGCCCTGCCCCATTGCCGCCGCCTCTTGAAGCAGGGCGGCCTGCTGTTCACCGATAACGTGGGCTTCGCCGGCGCCGACTCCTTCAACCGGGAAATCTTCGCAGCCGCGGACTGGCGCACCGTCAACCTCCTGGGCTTCCTGCCCTTTCATTCTCCGGAGCAAGACGGGCTCTCCCTGGCGCTGAGAATCAAGTAGGGGCGAACCTTGTGTTCGCCATAGAGGACGCAGCGTCTTGTAGGGGCGGCTCGCGAGCCGCCCCTACAACTTTGCATCAGCAGTCCGGCTCAGCCGTAACTCGTCAGAAGGCCGGTGGGGCGGGCCTTCATGCCCGCCTCTCCCAGCAAGTGCGGTTCTCTCAGTTCCGGCGGCCACAGGCCGCCCTATAAGGTGAACGCACCCGCAAATTTAGAAAATGTCTTGGTGGCACAGGCTTTCCAGCCTGTGCAGACAAACCTCTTCATAAAATATGACGCCTTTGCCTTTACTGCTTACTGCTCACCTATTCCCTTGAGGCAAATTTCAAAAATTTTTCCTTCCTCTGGTTACCAGGTTTTGCCATTATCTGGTATAAATGAAGCTGGCTTGGAGGTGCTCATAAGTCCAAGTTGCCAATCATAAACCCAGACAAATATAGCCCCGGTTCAGAACCTGATGCCCTTTGCCAGCCCTAAACAACCCGGCCACCACCGCATTATCAAAAAGTTCGCCTACCTGCTCAGCTCCCGCTGGGTCCGGGGCGCCTTTGAGACCGTCTTTCTCATCTACCTGGCCCGGTACAGCACCACCACCTTTGGCGACTTCACCGTGGCCCTGGGGCTGGGCAGCATCCTCCTGTCGGTGTCCGAGTTCGGCCTCAACCTGCCCCTGGTGCCCCTGCTGTCCCGCCGGGACCGGGAGCCGGGCGAGGCCCTGGGCCAAGTCAGTCTCCTAAAAGGGCTGCTCCTGACCCTGGCCATTGCCGGGGCCCTGATCTTCGTTGAGTTGCAGGACTATACCGCGCCCGTGCGCCAAGTCCTGCTGCTGCTGGCCTTCGCCGTGGCCCTGGAGGCTTTGTCCAATACCTTTTTCGTGGTCCTGCAAGTCCAAGGCCGCCAGGCTATCCAGTCCCAGGTCAATGTCCTGGCTACGGTTCTGGGCTACGGCTACGGCCTCGGCGCCCTGGTGCTCGGAGCCTCGCCCCTGGCCGTGGCCGCCTATAAACTCATCGAGACCCTGGCCAACCTGGCCGGCGGGCTCTGGCTGACCCTGTCCCAAAGGCAATTCCGCCCTCAATGGCCCTCACTCAGGGGCCTGTGGCGCACCCTGCGCCTGGGGGCGGTCTTTGGCCTCATGAATGTGACTAGCATCACTTACAATAAGGCCAACCTCTTCTTCCTGCGGCGCTATGCCGGGGCCGACGCCGTGGCCCAATACGGCGTCGCCTGGAATTTAGTGGACAGCGTCTCCGCCCTGGTCTCCGGCCTGTTACTGCAATCCATCCTTTACCCGGTGTTCGTCAAGCTCTGGGAGTCGGACCGGGACCAGGTGCCCCGACTGGCCCAAAACACCGCCCGCTGGCTCCTGGCCGCAGCCCTGGTGGCGATGTTCGTCCTGTTCATCGAAAGCGACCGCTTCGTCCTCCTGATCTATGGCCCTCACTACCTGGAGGCGGTGTGGCTCCAGAAGGTGCTGGTGATCACGGTGGCCATCTCCTTCCTCCACAACCTGGCGGCCTTCCTGATGATGAGCATGCAACTGTCCCGGCTGCTCTTGACCTTCTTCCTGGCCGGGCTGGTCGTCAATCTGCTCTGGTGCTCCCTGGTCATGCCCTGGAGCCCGCTGTTGGGCTCGGCCCTGGCCATGGTGGTCACCAGAGGCGCGGTGGCGGCCCTCACCGTGGGTTTCTGCCAATGGCGCCTGGGCCTGATCCCGATAAAACCCCTGTTGCACCTGGTCATGGCAGCCCTGGCCGGCTTACTCATTTATCTGGCCGCGGCCGGCCGCCTGCCCCGGGAACTGGCCGAAGCCCTGGCCCTGGCCCCCACCCTGGCCCTGGCCTTCCATTGGTGGCGCTCAGAGAAGTGAGTTTCGAGTTTCCAGTTCCAAGTTCCAAGTTTTCTGGGAACTGGCAACTGGCAACTGGCAACTTTCTGCTCACTGCTTACCGCTTACTGCTAAATCCCACCACCCTCCCCCGCCAGCCGACCCGGTAAACAATCCCCCGCCAGCGCATCTCCATGGTGCCCAGGGTCTGCAAATGACCCCAACTGGCCATCCCCATGGCCGCAAAGTAAGCCGGCAGCCACTTCCCCCACGGTCCGGGTTGCGGGTGGCAAGACCGCAAAACCATCCCCAGGCCGGTAAGTCCGGCCAGAAACAGCGCCGCGGCCAGGGCCAGGCTCCCGGAGGTCAACCCGAGGGGCGCCAGCATCAGGGACGCCGCGGCTATCAGCACCAGGGCCAGGTTCACATGGACCGCCAGGCCCGCCGCCAGCCAGGTGACCGGCATGCAGAACTTCAGGTAAAGCCACTGCCGGGTCAGCCACTCCCGCCAGCCTACCAGGGTCTCGCCCTCGATGGGGGTGTCGAGGCAGGCCCCTTTGGCGAGGAGCACCGGCAGGCCCGCCCGCACCAACCGGGCCGCCAGAGAGACGTCGTCCACCACGTTTTCGGCCCAGACCTGGGCCACGGACAAATCCTCAAACAGCCGGCGCCGGATGGCGGTGGCGCCGCCCCAGGGTTGGTTCAGGCGGCGAAAACCTTTGGTCAGGTAGAGGGCCAGAACCGAGATGGCCCGGCCCAGGGCGGCGACCCCGGGGTCTACGGCGATGAGCTGGTGGTAACCGCTGGTGACTTGGGCCTTGCCGGCGACGATGGGCCCCACCAGTTCCTTGAGCCAGTCCGGGGAAGCCGACTGGTTGCCGTCGCAAAAGACCAGGATTTCCGGGGTCCGGCCGACCAGTTTAACGGCCGCCAGCAGGTTGTGATTCTTCTGGCCGCAACTCCGGGCCGGGCCGGCGACCACGTGCCGGGCCCGGGGATGGCGGGTGATTAGCGACAAAATGACGGCAGTGGCTGGGTCCTCGGCGTCCCGGGTGGTGAAAACCACCTGGTAGCTGGGATAATCCTGGCTAAGGAGCGCCTCCAGGCGCCCCGCCAGGCCCGCCGCCGCCCCGGTCACCGGCACCAGCACCGCCAGCCGGGGCCACGCCGTCAACCGGCTGACCACAGCCGCAGCCTCCGGGCGTATTCGCCGCCCCCCGGCGAAGATCAAAAATGCCAGGGCCAGAAGCACCAGGGCCATGGCGGCTATGATAAAAACTTCCATCAATGCCCCAGGTTCAATTTATAATTTAGTTATGGTTAAACGTTTAAGATGAGATTTCAATAGCTTCAATGCCAGATGAGAAATATTTACTGAATTCGTCTCCATCACTTAAAATGTCATATTTTGCTGACTGCTGAAAGCTGAGCGCTGACAGCTTTTTATAAGAGGATTGACCTCTTGAGCCAGGTGGTTTACATTGCCTGACGATATGGGCAGAATTCTCTATGGGGTGCACGGCACCGGCCACGGCCACGCGGTCCGGGCCCTGACCATCGCCCGCCACTTTGCCGGCCTGGGCCACGAGTTCCTTTTCGTCAGCCACGGCGCCGGGGCCGCCATCCTGCGCCGGGAATTCCCGGTGGAGGAGATCCCTAATCCCGAAACCCCCATCCGGGGCCACAAGGTGGCGCTGGCCGCCACCATCTATTCCAACCTGGCGGTCCGGAGCCGCTCCCGCACTTATATCAACCGGATCTTGCAGATCATGGCGCGCTTCCAGCCGGACGTGGCCATGAGCGACTACGAGTATTTCGTGCCCCGGGCCGCCGCCCTGGCCGGCGTGCCCTGCCTGTCGGTGGACCATCAGCACATCATCACCGGCTGCCGCCACCCGGTCCCGTGGGCCCATTACCTTAGCTATCTCTCCACTGCCTTGGCGGTGCGGACCTTTTTCAGCCGGGCCAGCGATTACCTGGTGATCTCCTTTTTCCAGCCGCCGGTCCGGCCCGGGGTCCGGGTCAGGGTCCTGCCGCCGCTGCTGCGGGAGACGGTGCTCCAACGCCAACCCACGGCAGGCGATCACGTCGTGGCTTACCAGGGATATACCACCTTCAAGCGCTTTTTGCCATTCCTCCGGGCCATCCCCTCCAAGGTGGCGGTCTATGGCTTTGATACCGAAGGGAGCGACGGGAACCTGCACTTCAAGAAAAATTCCGAGACCGGCTTTCTGGATGATCTCTCCTCCTGCCGCTACGTGGTCTGCGGCGGCAGCCACACCCTCATCTCCGAAGCCCTCTACTACGGCAAGCCGGTGATCGCCTTCCCCATCCAGGGCGCCTTCGAGCAGTTCCTCAACGCTTTTTACCTGGAGCGCCTGGACTACGGCCGGTACTTCACCGGGCTAAATCCCCGGCCGGAGATTATCCCCGCCTTTGAGGCCAGGCTCATTGATTTTCGCCGGAACGTCGGCCAGGAAAACTTCTGCGGCA
>Ga0315271_10003186_pt1 | contig 10375 bp, 5 predicted proteins | sample C3_top_MG_FD_204664 | JGI IMG/M metagenome (GOLD analysis project Ga0315271, IMG submission 204664) | Sediment microbial communities from Yellowstone Lake, YNP, Wyoming, USA - C3_top | ecosystem: Environmental > Aquatic > Freshwater > Lake > Sediment | place: USA: Wyoming | collected 2017-08-01
TTCGGGCAAGCTGCCCTATGAGGCCTCCACCCCCGGTGGCCTGGTGGCCAAGATGCTGGTCGAGCCACCCGTGCCCCTGCGTCAACGCCGCCCCGACCTCGCCGTCCCCCACGACCTGGAGGCCGTGATCATGCGGGCCCTCGCGACCGACCGCCAGGCCCGCTTCCCATCCGCGGACGCCTTCCGCCGCGCCCTGGTCGCCTGCAGCGACACGGGCGAGCACCCCGTTCCCCTCCCTCGGGCCCAGGCCACCGCCGTCTTGAGCCACGAGCCGGGCGCCGCGAAGACGCCGCCGCCGGGGCGGCACGCCCCCCCGCCGGCGCCACGGCCGGTCGCCGCCCACGCCCACGCCCAGGGACCAGGGCACACGCCGGGGCACGCCCCGCGCCACACGCCGCGACACCACCCGGCCACCCCGCTCCCGCGCGCGGCCGTGCGTGAGACCGCCGGCGCCCTGGCCGTCATCCTGGGGTCCGTTGGGGGCGCCGTGCTCCTCGGCGCCGGCGTCTGGCTCGGCCTCAGCTGGCTGGGTGGGCCCGGCGCGGGGCCACCGAGACCGATCGAGCCCCAGGAGGCCTCCAGCGCCGCGACGGCCCCCTCGGCGCCTCCGGCGGTGGCGCAGCGCGCGGTCATGGCGCCGATCGCCGGCAGCCTGGAGGGGGTGGTCACCGTCCTCGGCATGCCTGGCGCGAAGATCACCGTCGACGGGCGCCTGGCCGGGCAGAGCCCCCGCGAGCTCCGGCTCGCGGCCGGGCCCCACCGGATCCAGCTCAGCCACCCCACCGCGGGCGACGCGGAGGAGACCCTGTTGGTCGTGGCCGGGGAACGGAAGCTCTGGTCACCGGCGCCAGCCAAGTGACGACACGAGAGGGGGCCTCATGAGGCTGCTGCTGAAGTTCAGCCTGGTCTACGTGGTGGTCTTCGGTCTCGGCCTGGGCGTGGCCGGTTACATCTTCTACGGGCAGCTCCAGCGCAACGCCCGCGAGCAGGTGGTCTACCAGGCCCGCATCCTGATGGAGACGGCGCTGGGCATGCGCAACTACACCACCGAGCAGGTCCGGCCTTCCTTCAGCGACGCCAGCCAGCGCGAGGACGAGGTGGCGGGAATCGTCCAGGAGATGTGCGCCAAGCGCACCGTCTTCAAGGCCGCCATGGAGCGGCGCCTCGCCGCCGAGCGGGCCGCCACCGCTCGAGCGCGCGCCGAGCGGGCGGAGCGCACCGGCGAACCGGTGGCCGGCCCGGCGGTGCTGCGCGAGGAGACCGTCCCCGACCCCTTCCCGGAGCTCTGCGCCCAGAAGGGCCCTGGGCGCCGCTCCTTCCGGCCGCAGACCGTGCCGGCCTACGCCGCCACCGAGATCTTCGCCTACCTCTCCAAGCGCTACCCGGAGTTCACCTACAAGGAGGCCACCCTCAACCCGACCAACCCGCGAGACCGGGCCGTCGAATGGGAGGAGGACATCATCAAGGCCTTCCGCAACCGGCCGGACCTGAAGACCTTCGACGGCGAGCGGCCCTCCCCGCTCGGCCTCTCGCTCTTCCTGGCCCGGCCCATGCGCGCCGGGAAGTCCTGCCTGGAGTGCCACTCGACGCCCGCGGCGGCGCCACCCGAGATGGTGGCGCTCTACGGCACCGCCAACGGGTTCGGCTGGAGGGAGGACGAGGTGGTCGCCGCCCAGATCGTCTCGGTGCCGGTCTCGGTGACGGTGGCCATGGCCGACCGGGCCTTCCGCCAGGTGGCGACCTCGGTGGTGGTGGTGGCCGCGGTGACGCTGGTCCTGCTCAACCTGGTCCTCTACCTGGCGGTGATCCGGCCGGTGAGCCGCTTCGCCGCGCTGGCCGACGAGATCAGCAGGGGGAACATGGACGTCCAGGAGATCCCGGTGACCGGCCACGACGAGATCTCGGTGCTGGGCGAGGCCTTCAACCGGATGCGACGCAGCCTGGCCGCGGCCATGAAGCTGCTGGAGCCTTGATCGCCATGGACGAGCTGCCCAAGCTGGATCGGACCTGGCTCTGCAGCGTGGTCTTCGTCGACATCGTCGAGTACTCCGTCCAGTCGGTCGCCCTCCAGATGTCCTGGAAGGACCGCTTCAACCGCTACCTGGGCGTCGGCATCCAGGAGGTCCCGACCGCAGACCGCGTCATCCTCGACACCGGCGACGGGGCGGCGGTCTGCTTCCTGGGCGACCCCGAGGCGGCCATGTTCTGTGGCCTGCGGCTGCTCGGCGCCCTGGTCGAGGAGGAGCCGAAGCGGGAGAACGCCATGAGAGCCCGGGTCGGGATCAACCTGGGCCCGGTCAAGCTGGTGCGTGACATCAACGGGAACCTCAACGCCATCGGGGACGGCATCAACGTCGGCCAGAGGGTCATGAGCTTCGCCTCGGACAACCAGATCCTGGTCTCACGGTCGTTCTACGAGGTCGCCAGCTGCCTCTCCGACACCTACCACGACCTCTTCCGCTTCCTCGGGGTGCGACGCGACAAGCACACCCGCGAGCACACCGTCTACGAGCTCCTTCCCCCCGGGGCGCGCCAGTTCGCCATGACCACGCCGGTCGCCAACGTCCTCTCCAGGCCCACCGATACCCTGGCGGTGTCGCAGGAGGTGCTGGAGCGGATCGAGGACCTGTTGACCGAGGTGATCGGACCCATGGCGCGCTTCCTGGTGCGACAGGCCGCCGGCCAGGCCAGGAACCTCCCGGAGCTCCGCGATGCGCTGCGACCCCACCTCCCGGCCGGGGCCGAGGGCGAGCACTTCCTCGCCACCTGGGCGGAGGAGCTCAGCGTCGAGACCATCGACGTCGACGTGGACGTGGACGAGCCCGCCATGCAGATCGATCCCGACCGTCTCGACCCGTCCTCGCGGCCGGTGACTCCCTTGCCGGCGTGGGATCCTGCCGTGCTGGATCGCGCCCGGCACGCCCTGGCCATCCACCTCGGGCCCATGGCCCGCATCCTGGTGGCTCGGGCCGCATCCCGCGCCCACACCGAGGACGAACTCTACGAGCTCCTGGCCGCGTCGATCGACTCACCGAAGGACCGGGAGGCGTTCCTGCGGGCGTAACGGCAGCGGCGGGGCGCCGGTTCCGCGTCACGGCCTGAGGCCGTAGCCGAGGTAACGGGCCACGCCGATGTGGGCCACCAGGGCCAGCGCCAGGAAGGTCGCCGCCGTGGTGTGGAAGAACCGCCACCGCCGCAGGAACCACAGCCGGATCCGCGGCGAGGTCGACGGCCTCGGTCATCGCCACCTTGTGACGCGGGTAGTGGAAGATGGTCCGCCGATCGACCCCTGCTCGAGCAGCCGATAGGCCACCCCCTTGGCCTTGAGCGCCAGCGCGGTCGGCGGCCTGCAGCTCCTGGGTCAAGGCGTTCTTGATGAACCCCCTCCCGGCCAGTTCGCCGACGATGCGGAGGCCGGGGCGCGACGACTCGAAGAAGCGATCGACCTGGGGCAGGTCGACCCCTCGCTCGGCCGACCCGAAGACCAGCCGGGTGGCCTGGACCGGGCACTCCTCGACGTAGCCGCCGTGGTCGATGCCGTGGTCGCCGTGGGTCAGCTGCGCCGAGTGCCCGACCATCCCGACGATGTCGCCCTCGGGTCAGGCGTTCAGGCAGGAGCCGATGTAGATGTCGGCGTCGATGACCGGGTAGAGGGAGCGGGCCAGGTGCTTCCTGGACTCCTCCGGGTGGTGAAGGGTGTCGGCGTCGCGCCGCCGCCGGGCCAGGTGGCGGAGGTACGCCAGGCCGCCAGCCAGGACGGGGATGGCCGCGATGGCGAGCACGAACAGTCTACCCTGCTCCATGTGCGCCGCCTTTCACTGGGGTTTCCGGGCCAAGCCCTGCACCCCACCGGCCCGACCGGGCTGGCGTCGGGCCTTCCGTGATTTCAGTGGCTTGAACCCCCGCACGCAGCGCCGGCCGATCACCGGTGGTGAAGGGCGTCGAGGAACCGAGCATCCGGCGTTCGAGCTGGCGGTGCTCGCGCCGGCCGTGCGCCGCCAGGCCTTCCATCGGCACCCCGGCGCCGCTGCCGCAACGCGTCGCCCCGTGCAGCGACCGCGCACGCTGTCTGCGGCTGTGCCTCTTCGCTCCTGATCTGAATCAACTCCGGCCCTGGCCAGGCACATGATGTGGTTCAGGGGTTGCCCGCTCGCATCCCACCTGTCACTCTGGGTCATCGGAAGGCAAGGCTGAGGAGTCCTGCTCCACGCCCACCGCGGATCTCTCGTGGAGACCTGGTCACTCCTCGGGATGGCCTGAGCTGGGAGGGGACATGTCCCGTCGCACCTCTGCTGGTCTCCAAGCTGCTGTTCTCCTCTCCGGCGCGCTGGCCGGGTGCAGCGTCGATCTCCAGCCGCCGGACGGCGCCAGCATCACCTGCGCCTCCGACGCCGACTGTCCGTCAGGCTGGTTCTGCAAGGTGGCCATCCAGACCTGCTCGCGGAGCCACGAGGTCGGCCTTTCGCCGACCCTCGCCAGCGCCGCGGTCATCACTCCCCTGGTCGCGAGCGCCGGGGCGGTGGTCACCGTGACCTTCCGGACCTCGGTGACCCTGTTCTCGGACCCGGTCGTCGAGCTGGTCATGCCGGCGTCGGCGCGGATCGGGTTCCTGAAGCAATCTGTCGATGGACAGAACTACACCTACTCGCTGGTGATCAGCCCCACCGCGGCCGAGGGGATCCGGCAGGTGGTCGCCACGCTGGTCGGCCGGGATGGCGCGGAAGCCAAGGACGTGGCCCTTGGAAGCGTCACCGTGGATCGGACACCGCCGGCCATCACCCGCATCGACGTGGAGCCGCCGGTGGCACGGGCGGGCCAGGAGGTGGCCGTCGCGGTGACCATCGGCGAGGTGCTCGCCGTGGCGCCTACCGCACAGCTTGGCGGCGTGAACCTGGCGTCCCCCACCACCGACCCCACCGGCCGGGTCTGGACCTTCAGGTCCACGGTGTCGGGCTCCGAGACCCCCGGGGCGATCCCGGTCAGGGCGCAGGCGGTCGACGCGGCCGGCAACTTCGCCGAGGGCTCGGCGGCCGTCATCCTCGACTTCACCCCTCCGGCGCTGGCGGGGCCGGCCGAGATCCCGGTCGCCGCGGTGCGGGAGGGCCAGGCGGCCGTCGTCAGGCTCGCCTTCAGCGAGCCGCTCTCCGGGGATCCGGTGGCGGTCCTGGTGCCAGCCGGAGGTGGCGCGTCGCTGCCGCTCACCGTGGCCGAGCGGGTCGGGACCACCTACACCTTCTTCCGCACCGTCGGCGCCGCCGACGCGGAGGGGCCCTGGCAGGCCCGGCTGGTGTCGGCGTCGGACCTGGGTGGCAACACGCTCTCGGGGGTCACGCTGGGCGCGCTCACCATCGATCGCACTTCGCCCACGGCAATCACCGGTCCGACCGTGGGCCCGGTGGTCGGCACGGCGCCCTACACCTGGAGGGCGGGCGTGACCCCCACGGTGAGCTTCAGCGTCAGCGAGCCGCTCGCCACCGCGCCCACCGTCCGGTTGCTCACTCTGGCGGCGCCGGCCTTCCTCTGCTCCTCGCCCGCGGCCCAGAGCTACACCTGCACGCTTTCGCGCGCCCTCGACGCCACCGTGGACCTGCCGCAGGGGACCACGCCGATCAGCATCTCCTTCACCGACCTGGCCGGGAACCCGGGGACGGCCAGCGCGAGCGGCGTCGTGGACTATGCGGCGCCGACGCTGCTCACCGCCGCGCCCACGGCCGCGCGCTTTCCGTCGGGCGGGGCCATTGGATACCAGGTGAGCGCCTCCGAGCCCCTCGGCGCAAGCCCTACCCTCACCGTGAGGAAGGGCGGGGTCGCGCAAGCGGACTTCTTCGGTGCGCCGGCGTCTTCCTCTTCGACCAGCGCCGTGTGGACCAGGCCCGTGGCCGGCGGCCTGGACGGCAGCTACACGGTCGACGTGGTCCTGCAGGACGTGGCCGGCAACGTCGCGCTCACCGCGCCCGGCGTGGGCTTCGCCGTGGACACGGTCTCCCCGCAGATTGCCACCGGTCCGACGCTCGGGCCGGTGGTCGGGCTGGCCCCCTACGCCTGGAGGGTGGGGGTGGTCCCAACCGTCAGCTTCACGGTCACCGAGGATCTCATCACGGCTCCCACCGTCCGGCTCCTGTCCGGCGCCCAGCCGGCGTTCACGTGCTCGTCACCTGCGCCCCGGAGTTACGCCTGCACGCTCTCACGCTCGCTCGACGCCGCTCTCGACCTGCCGCAAGGGACCACGCCCGTCTCCATCTCCTACACCGACCTGGCCGGGAACCCCGGCTTCGCCTCCGCGGCCGCGGTGCTCGACTACACGGCGCCGGCGTTGATCGCGGGCTCAACCAGCCTCCTGCTCACGCCGCCGCCCGGCGCGCTCGTCACCACCGTGACCTCGGCCACGGCCGGCACCCGGGTGCGCTGCTCCTTCTCGGTCAACGAGCCGCTGTCGGCCGATCCGGTGGTGAGCACCGCCTCGCCCGAGGCGCTCACCTTTACCAAGGTGATCCAGGCGGGGACCAGCTACACCTACGACCTGGTCGTGCCGGCCGGCTCGCACGAGCCGGGCACCTACGCCGTGCAGGCACGCCTCACCGACGTGGCCGGCAACGTGGCCACGGTCGCCGTCCCGCTCCCGGGCGCCGGGCTGGTGATCGACACGACGGCGCCAGCCTCGCCCGACACAGTCACCGCCTCGCGCATCGTCTATGCCCGCGCGCCGTGGGGGACGAGTGCCGCGGCCGCCGCGCCTAGCTTCACGATCACGGGTGCGGCCGGCGCAGTGGAGCGCGGCGCCACCTTCATCGCCTACGACGGGCCGAACCCGGCCCTGGCCCGGGAGATCGGGAGGGCCGTGGCAGCGAGCGACGGCTCGTTCACGGCCATGTCGCTCGTCGCCGCCGACCGGCAGCGGGTCTACCTGCTTCAGGTGGACGCCGCCGGCAACGCCAGCGACGCGGACGGCGCGGTGGCCGGGCCCCAGGCCACCCTGGTCCACGACGTGACGTGGACCGCCACCCTGAACGGAAAGGTGCCGGGCTCGACCCAGGAGAACCCCAGCACCCTCGAGGCGCGGCAGCGCTTCCACGGCGCGCTCGAGGAGCCCGCCTCGGTCTCCTCCACGCTGCCGGCCTCGTCGAGGGGCAGCCTGGCCTGGACCCTGGGCGCTGCGCAGGCCTGGCCCGCCACCGTCGGGCCGGCCGCCTTCGACGCCCGCCGCGGGAGGCTCGTCTTGCCCCTTGTCGGATCAGTCTCGGAATGGGACGGCAAGACCTGGACCACCGTCACCACCACCGGCGGACCGTCCGAGATCGGCTCGGTGGTCTTCGACGCGCGCCACGGTGAGATACTCGTCTACACCAACTCCTGCGCCGGTGGCACGGTGCTCTGGGCTTGGGACGGCGGCACCTGGTGGCCCCGGGCCGACGGCGTCTCCTACACGCAGTGGGGCGCCGCACCTGGCGGTCCGCTCCCCGGGCCGCACCGCAACTCCCTCATGGTCTACGACGAGGCGCGCGGCGAGGTCCTGCTCTCCCAAGGGCAGTGGGGTGGCCCGTACATCTGCGGCGACGTCGGGGGCAACGTCGACAGGGGCGTCTACGCCTGGGACGGGTCCAGCTGGATCGCGCGTCCAGGCTCCTTCGGGGCCCTCACCGCCTATGCCCACATGGCGTACGACGCCTCCCGCTCGGTGATCGTCCGCATGGACGGCAATGGACTGCAGGAGTGGAACGGCACGGCCTGGACCGCCATCACGGTCACTGATCCGGAGGGGGACGGTAACCCGAGCAACGCCATCGGGGAGTTCGTCTACGACCCGAGCCTGGGACGGGTCATCTTCCGGGCCGATGGCTACACCTGGTCCTGGACCGGCAACAGCTGGCGCCGCTACGGCGTCAGCCAGGCCGGGTCAATGGCCACAGACACCGTGGCCCGGACGGTCTGGGTGGTATCGACCACCGCGCTCTGGAGAGGCAGCGGCGGCTCCTGGTCGCAGGCGGTGGCGCCCGCGGCGGCCATCACGCCAGTGGCGGCCGCCTACAACGCCAGCTACGCCACCATGGAGGTGTTCGGTTCGGCGGGCCAGGTCTACCGGTGGAGCGCGGGCGCCTGGACCGAGGTGACGCCGACCGATCCCGAGGCCGATGGCAACCCGGCGTCGCTCCAGACAGCGGCGCGCGAGCCGCTCAGCAACACCACCTTCGCCTACGAGGCGGGCGTGGGGCTCTGGCGCTGGAACGGCGTGAGCTGGGCCAGGGTGACGCCGTCCGGCGGCGTGACGCCCTCGTACGGCTCGTTCGCCAGCTACCCGGGCTACGGCCTGGTCAACGTCACGAACGGCACCGGCGCGACCATCTCGCTGTGGACCGGCTCGCAGTGGGCGGCCTGGGGCGCCTCCTACTCGGTCGGGTATCGGACCTGCGGGCCGCCCAGCTACTCGGCGGCGCTGGGCAGCCTCGTCGTGCCGTCCAAGAGCAACCCGTACGGCCCGGACTGCATCCTGAACCTCTTCGCCGCCGGCACTTGGTCCAGCTCCGGTGTCCTGACCGGCTGGGGCGCCATCAACGTCCTCGCCGACGACGCGCGGGGCCGGACGTTCGGCGTGCACAACGCGACCACCACGTACCAGCTGGCCGCCTCACCCTACGTCTCGGTAGCCCAGGTCGACGATCCCGGCGGCACGGGCTACCCGGTGTCGGTGACCGCCTCGGCGTGGGACCCGAGCCGGCCGGCCACGCTCCTTCTCTCCGGGGGCAGTACCTGGTACCTCGAGCCCGAGGCTGCCAGCACGCCCGCCCACCTGTTCCGGGCCGCCTACGCCTCGGCCGGCGGGCCGCCGGCGTCGAGCTGCCTGGCCGGCACCTGCTCCATCAGCAGCGTCCGCCTCGGCTGGACCGGCGTCGCCACCTCCGCCGAGAACGTGGCCGCCACCCAGGCGCTCCTCTCCATCTGGGACGGGACGCGCTTCTACCCCGTCACGACGGTATCGGCCGCCGTCGGCGCGACCGCCACGGTGTCGCTCGACATCACCAATCCGATCCTCATCGGCAGGATGGGGAACACCGCGGGCGAGCTGGTGACGGCCCTCAAGATCAACGCCTCGCCCCTGTCGACGCCGCTCCTCCGCACCGACGACGTCTCGGTCACCGTCACCTACCGGCTCCCCTGAGGCGGCTATGCCCATCTTCCTCAACGCGGCCGCTCTCCTCGCCTCCCTGGTCATCTCCCAGGCGTCGGCGCCCAGGCCCATCGGCGTGGACGTCCCCCTGCCGCCTCCGCCAAGGCCGGCCAAGAAGAGCGTAGTCGACGTGCCGCTCCCGCCGCCGCCGGTGGACATCCCACCCCCGCCGCCGCCCACGCCGGCCCCGCCCAAGCCCCCCTCCAAGACGCCCCCGGCCTCCCTCTTCCCAATCGCCCCCCCGCCGGTGAAGCTCCCGCCCGGCGCCACGGGCGGCGCCATCCGCGTCGCGGTGGTCGACCCCACCGTGGTCGGCCAGGTTCCACCTCGCCCCCTGGCCGCCTTCGTCCAGTCGCTGGCGCCGGAGCTGCGCAAGGTGCAGGGCGTCTCCGCCATCGGCTACCAGGACATCCGCGACATGATCGGCCTGGAGAAACAGCGGCAGATGCTCGGCTGCAGCCAGGACGAGGCCTGCCTCGCCGAGATCGGCGGCGCGCTGGGCGCCGACGAGATCCTCTCCACCACGCTCAGCCTCGAGGGGAAGAGCTACGTGCTCTCGGCGCAGCGACTCGACCTGCACCGGACCAAGGTCCTCTTCAGCGAGGTGCGCCGCTTCGCCCAGCGCGACGGCGAGGAGCTCCTGCAGGTGGTCGGCCCACTGGTCGAGTCGCTCTACCCCGATCGGCCGCTCAAGGAGGGGAAGACCCGCGGGGTGGCGAAGGAGACCATCCGACGGCTCAACCCGCCACCGCTCCCGGTCTGGGTCTTCGCCACGACGGCCGGGGCCGGGGTGGTCGCGGCCGGCGCCGGCGTGCTCTTCGGCCTGTCGGCCAAGGACTACGAGCAGAAGTACCAGCAGATGGCGGGCAGCCCCGGGTCCATCTCGGGGAGCGACCTCATGGCCCTCTCCAACTCGGCGGAGTCCCAGCAGCAGATCGCCAATACGCTGTTCATCACCTCGGGCGTGCTGATCCTGGCGGCCGGGGTGGAGGCCCTCTTCACCGACTGGCATGGGGACCGGGCCATGCCCTTCCAGCCGCTGCCGGTCCAGGGTGGCGTCGGCCTGGGCGTGGCCGGGAGCTTCTAGGCCGGAAAAGAAAGACCCCGCCAACGGGACGAGCGCTGGCGGGGATGATGGTGACCCCTACGGGAATCGAACCCATGTCTTCGCCGTGAGAGGGCGACGTCCTAACCGCTAGACTAAGGGGCCAA
>Ga0315271_10003187_pt1 | contig 10375 bp, 8 predicted proteins | sample C3_top_MG_FD_204664 | JGI IMG/M metagenome (GOLD analysis project Ga0315271, IMG submission 204664) | Sediment microbial communities from Yellowstone Lake, YNP, Wyoming, USA - C3_top | ecosystem: Environmental > Aquatic > Freshwater > Lake > Sediment | place: USA: Wyoming | collected 2017-08-01
GCTTCGGTGCGGGTCGTCGTGGGCCGCCCCGCCCGCGCGCCCCCGGGCCCCCCCCCCCCCCCCCGCGCTTGGCCCCGCGGGACGCCACTACCAAGCCCGCGAGATTGCTTCGGCCCACTGCGAACGGACTGGGGCCTCGCAATGACGGTATTGGGTTTCTCCCATTCGTCACGTCCGAAGGCCGTGACTGGCTCGCAATGACGAGCTTGCTGCTTCTCGCTGCACCACCTGTGTCGTGGGGTACGGAATCGCGTCATAGCGGACGTGAAACTACCTGGGTGGGAATGTCCGACTCCGAGTAGCCCTCGGCGTCGTATCCGCCCGCGTATTCGGAGTCGTCGGGACGGCGGATCTTCGAATGGGCGACCACGCGGTCGCGGCGAAGGCCCCGGAAATCCTCGACGTTGTTCCAGCCCTTGTCCGCGTTTCGTTCGATGAACTCCGCGAGGCCTTCCTTCAGATGCCGGATGACGTTCGGGCCGATCGCCTTGTCCAGCATGGCCGCGGTGCACACTTGCACCGTGCCGCACCCGAGCAGGAAATAGCTCGCGGCCTGGCGGAAGTCGGAGACGCCCCCGATCCCGGAGAACGCCTTGTCCGGGAAGGCCTTCGTCATCTTCGCCATGTTCGCGAGGGACATGGGCAGGATGGCCGGACCGCCCATGCCGCCGCTCGAGACCAGCCCGTCGACGTTCATCTCGAACTCGAGGGTCTCCGCGTCGATGATGGGCAGCGAGGGGAACGTGTTCGACGACACCACCGCATCGGCACCGCCGCGGAAGACCGCGCCCGCTTCCACGGTCATGTCCGCCGAGGCCGGCGTCAGTTTCGCCCACACCGGAACCCGCGCCACCTCCTTCACCACCTGGGTGACGAAGGAACAAAGCGCCTGGTCCTTGCCGATGTTCGAGCCCATGTCGGCCCGGTCCATGTGCGGGCACGACAGGTTCATTTCGATGCCGTCAGCACCCGCGTCCTGGCAGGCCTTCGTGAGGTCACGCCAGTGGTCGAGTTCCTTGTCGCTCCCCGACCCGGCCATGATCGACGCGATGAGCATCTTGGTCGGGTACGCCTTCTTGATGCGCGTGAGCCGCGGAATCCACCAGTCGAGCGGCTTGTCGGAAATGAGTTCCCAGTTCCACGACGAGACCAGAGCGCCGTCGCGGCCCTTGTTCATGGAGAGCGTGCCGGTGGCGGGGTTGGAGCGGGTGAACTTCGTCTTGGGCCCGGCCACGTTCACCACCGGATGCATCCCGATCGTCTTGACCACGACCCCGCCCCAGCCCGCGTCGAACGCACGCATGATGTTGCTCTCCGACTCGGTCGGCGGAGCGGACGAGAGCAGGAAGGGGTTCTCGAACTTGAGGCCGGTGAAAGTCACCGAAAGGTCTGCAGCCATGGGTGGCCTCCAGCGGTTAGAGCGCGGTCAATGAACCATACGTCTCGGGACGGCGGTCGCGATAGAACTGCCAGGTCGAGCGCACCTGATCGATCATGTCCAGATTGAGGTTGGCCACCACCACCGCGTCCTTGTCCCGCGGGGCCTCCGCGATGATCTGGCCCCGCGGATCGCAGAAGTAGCTCTGCCCGTAGAACTCCCCGATATCCCACGGCGCCTCGTGGCCGACGCGGTTGATGGCCGCGATGAAGTAGCCGTTCGCCACCGCATGCGCGGGCTGTTCCAGCTTCCACAGGTACTCGGACAGACCGGCCACGGTGGCCGAAGGATTGAACACGATCTCCGCACCACCGAGGCCGAGCGCGCGGGCGCCTTCCGGGAAGTGGCGGTCGTAGCAGATGTAGACGCCGACCTTCGCGTAGGCAGTCTCGAAAACGGGGTAACCGAGATTCCCGGGCTTGAAATAGAACTTCTCCCAGAACCCGGGCTTGGTGTGCGGGATGTGATTCTTGCGGTACTTGCCGAGGAACTTCCCATCCGCGTCGATGACCGCGGCGGTGTTGTAGTAGATGCCGGCCTGTTCGACCTCGTAGACCGGGACGATCAGCACCATCTTGTGCTTCTTCGCGAGCTTCTGCATGAGCTTCACGGTGGGACCATCGGGAACGGGCTCGGTGAAGTGGTACCAGCGGGTCTCCTGCTCCGCGCAGAAGTAGGGGCCGTAGAAGATCTCCTGAAGGCACAGGATCTTCGCCCCTTTCTTCGCCGCCTCCGCGATCAGCTTCACGTGCTTGTCGATCATCGCCTTCTTGACCCTGGCGAGCCCGGCTTCGGGCCCCAGCACATTCCTGGCCTGGATAAGTCCACAACGAACGATGCGCGGCATGGGCGATCTCCTTCGATGATGGGGACGGGGGCGAAGTATGCCACGCACGGGCCGCGGCGGACCCCGGTTCCCGCTTCCCGCTCAGGGCACGACGCTGAGCGTCACCGACGAGCCTCGGTGCACTCTGTGCGTCGCCTTCACGAAGTCAGCGTCCGCGGCCTTGCTGATGTCCATGAATTTCTGCGGATTGCGATCGACGAGCGGAAACCACGAACTCTGGACCTGGACCATGATCTTGTGGCCGGGGCGGAACGTGTGGGCGATATCGGGCATCTCGAACTCGACCGTCTCGACCTTGCCCGGGATCAGCGCCTCGGGCTTTTCCAGCGACCGCCGGAACTTCGCGCGGAACGGCTCGCCGCGAACGAGTTGCTGATAGCCGCCCATCGGGACCGCGTTGGCGGGCCGGGGCGTCGGCTGCGGACGCAGGGCGGGCGCATCGCCCGGGTAGACGTCGATGAGCTTCACCACGAAGTCCGCGTCGGTGGCGGTCGATGACACGCTGAGCTTCACCTTCACCGGGCCGAGGGTTCGGACATCGGATTCGAGCGGCGCCGTCTCATACACGAGCACGTCGGGCCGGGTGGCCGCGAAGCGCTGGTCCTCGGTCATGTAGTCGCCGCGCATGCCCATGTTGACGTACGCAAGGTACGGCACGGGTTTCGCCGGGTCCGCGGTGTATTCGTCGCCTCCGTCGTTTGCGGGTGGCGCATTCGAAACCAGCGAACCGCGCGGACCAAGGTAGTAGGTCGCTCCCTTCGCATCGGCGGGCGGCCAGGCGTCATGCTTGTGCCACTCGTTGCGGCCGGTCTCGAAGACCCACGCGCGAGGCATCACCGCCTCGACGCTCTTGAGGTGCTTCATGAAGAACGGGAACTCGATCTCCTCCCGATAGAACTCGCTCGTCTTCTGACCGAAGTCGAGGTTTCCGAGACTGTCGCCGTCGCCGCGCGCCCATCCCCCGTGCCGCCACGGGCCGAGCACCAGCGTATTCGCGGTCTGCGGAGAATCCTTCGCGATCGCGCGGAAAAGGCGTTGCGGCCCCTGAAGATCTTCGGCGTCGAACAGGCCCCCGGTCACGAGCACCGCGGGCGTGATGTTCTTCATGTGCGCGGAGATATCGCGCGAACGCCAGAACTCGTCGTACGTCGTGTGATCGAGGTAGGCGCGGAAGTACGACTTACCGGTCACGGTGTCGAGCGCCCGCTGCATCGTCCCGAGCTTCAGGTAGTACTCGTAGCCGTCGGGCGTCCCGTAATCGAAGTCGGGCCCCTCCATAGGCCGCGCGGGCGTCTTCTGCTCGACGAAGTTCACGTAGAAGCCGTAGTTGGCGGCCAGCATGAAGGCGCCATTGTGGAACGCGTCGTCGCCGCGGAAGACATCGGTGACCGGAGCCTGCGGTGAAACCGCCCTGATCGCCGGATGCGCCTCGGGGAGAGCCGCGGCCGCGTAGAAGCCCGGGTACGAAATGCCCCAGATGCCCACCTTGCCGGTGTTGCCCTTGACGTTCTTCAGCAGCCACTCGACGGTGTCGTAGGTGTCGGAACTCTCGTCCACGTCCTTCGGCGCGCGCTTCCCCGGCTTGTGCGGGGTCTCCTCGATGAATGTGCCCTCCGACATGTAGCGGCCGCGGACGTCCTGGTACACGAAGATGAAGCCCTCCCGTAGAAACGAAGGCGAGGGCCCGAGGCTCATCGGATAGTTGTCGATGCCGTAAGGCTCCACGCTGTAGGGCGTCCGCTCCATCATGAGGGGATAGGAACGCGAGGTGTCCTTCGGGGTGTAGACCGCGGTGAACAGCGACACCCCGTCGCGCATCCGGATCTTGAATTCGTGCTTGGTGTACTTCGCGCGAACCGGATTCGAGGCCGGGGCTTCCTGGGCGGGAACCGGCGTCGGCGAGAAAGTCAGCAGGCCGGCGCCGAGCGCGAGGCGGGTCAGGAGATGTCGCATGGGGGGATCCTAGACCGAGATGGATCCCAGTTGGCGCCGGGGCCGGCCTCGTCGAGATCCAGTACGCAGCCGGCCTACGTCAGCAGCCCGCTACACATCGACGAGAAGCTCTTTCGCGAACGTGCGCAGGAAGCGGTCGCCGAGACCCCGGGGCCGCCACGCGGCGACACGCGTGGGGTGGATGGTGACCTTGTCGCCGCGAACCGTGACGCTCAACCGGGGCGTCGCCCCGCGGGGCGCGCGCTCGAGGAGATCGTCGGCCAGCAGCAGGATGACCGCCGCGCGTTCCACGGTCGCGCGATCGGCCCCGTCCACGAGCGGCGAGTATTCGTCGAGATCTATCCCTTCCTCGTCGGCGGCGTGCAGCACGGCGGCGATCCGGGCCACCTCCACCTGCGAGAAACCATCGAGCTCCGACGCCAGCACGATGCGCGCCGCGTGCTCGTGCCGATCGAAGAAGTCCACTGCCCGTCCGATGTCGAGCACCCGCGCCGCGTACTCGAGGGCGAGGCCGAAGACCCGGCCCCGTTCTCCCTCGTGCCTCACCAGACGCGAGAACAACTCGACCGCGAGTTTCGCCCGGCGCGCCCCGTGGTCCGCGTCCACCCCGTGGAACCGTGCCAGCAGGGCCTCGATCGACGTAGCCCGCACGCTCTCGGGCTCCGCGTCCATCTCTCCGAGCGCGGCGTAGGCCAGCCCTTCACGAAGGCCCTGGCCGGAGACGAGAATGAAGTCAGCGTCGACGTAGTCGAGGAGCCGGCCGATGACCACGGCGCCGGCCACGATCGAGTCCGACCGGTCCTTCGAAAGGCCGAGGATGTCGGTTCGCTTCCGACGCGGCAGGCTGCGGAGATCCAGCTCGATCTCGTCGATGGCCTCGCGGGCAAGGTCGTGACCGTGGAGCCGCGAGCCGGGGGTCTTCAGGCGGAAACGTTCGATCTTCGCAAGGTTCCGCACGGTGCCGCCGGTGCCGACGAGCCGCGAGCCGGGGGGCAGGCGATGGAGCGGAAGCTCTTCCAGGAAACCGTCGATGTGCGCCCGGAGGCTTCGAATCTGCTTGTCGGTCGGAGGGTCGTGCTCGAGATACCGCCTCGACAGGCGCAGGGCGCCCAGGGGCACGCTCCACGACCGCACCCGCGCCCGCTGTCGGAACTGGGTGAGTTGAAGCGATCCGCCGCCCAGATCGAAGAGAAGCCCCGACTTCGCATCGAGGCCGCGCAGCGCTCCGTGAAACCCGTACAGGGCCTCGGTCTCGCCATCCAGCACCTGGAGCGGAACCTTCATGGTCCCGGCCACCAGGCGGGCGAATCTCGCGACGTCGCTGGCCTCGCGCACCGCCGCGGTGGCGTAGACACGGATGGCCTTCGCCCCCGCGCCCAGGGCGATGGCCCGGAAGTCGCGAAGGGCATCGCCCGCGCGATCCATCGCGGCCTCGCCGATCGCGCGATTCTCCACCACGCCTTCGACCAGCCGCAGCGACGAGCGCGCGCTGGCCACGATCCTCAGATGCCCCCCGGCCTCACGGTTATAGACCACAATCCGGGCCGAGTTGCTCCCGATGTCGATGATGGCGAGCGGCGGAGAGGCCTTGCGCATGTCTTGTCCTATGCGGGCCGCAGGTGCGGGAGAGGGCGAACGGAAGGTAGGATCGACACCATGATCGCACCCGAACTGCTCGAAGTCCTCTGCTGCCCCGCGGACCGTTCCGCGGTCCGACTCGCCACCCCCGCCGAACTCGAGGCCCTCAACGCGCGCATCGCGGGCGGGGTGAAGAACAACGGCGGCGCCCCTTCAGGCGACAAGCTCGAGGCCGCGATCATCCGCGTCGACGGAACGTTTGCTTACCCGGTCCGGGAGGAGATTCCCGTGATGCTGATCGACGAGGCCATCCCCCTTCGGGACGGTCTGCCCCCGCTGCGCTACGTTCCGCCTGCGGCCTGAAACCGGAACGAGGCTTCACCGCGTCGAATCCGGACTTGCGTCCGTAGGCAGGCGGCCGGTCGCCGCGAGGCCGTTCGTTCTCCCCACCCGGCCTCGGCCGGAAGCGGGATTCGCCCTCGGTGCGCGCCCGAGGGGAGTCATCGCGGTGAGGCGCCCGCACCGGGGCAGGGACGCCATACGTGACCTTCTCGAGCGAAAGACCGGAAGGAGGGGCGGTGAACTCGGCCACCGAGGCGCCGCTCGCCTGCATGATCTTCGCGACGTCGGAGGCGCTGAGTCGGCCGCGACCCACTTCGACCAGGACGCCCACGATGCGCCGGACCATCTTCCACAGGAAATGCGACCCCTGGATGCGGATGAAGATGTTCGGCCCGTCCTCGAACACATCCACCGCTTCGACCTTGACCTTGGTCGACTCGTCGGGCTTGGAAGGATCGGCCTGGGCGAACGCGGAGAAATCGTGCAGGCCGCACAGCGACTTCGCGGCCTGGGTCATGGCCGCCAGGTCGAGCGGATCCCTCACCCACCACACCACCGGCTTGTCGAAGGCGCTGCGCCTTCGCGAGATCCGGTAGAGGTAGGTGCGCGCGGTCGCCGAATGGCGGGCGTGAAAACCTTCGGGCGCCAGTTCCACCTTCAGCAGATTGATGTCGCCGGGAAGCTCGTCGTTGACCGAGCGCATGAACTCGTCCGGATCGACCTGCTTCGCGAGATCGATGTGCGCGACCTGGTGGATCGCATGCACGCCGGCGTCGGTGCGGCCCGAGCCGTAGACCTCGATGACCCTCTGGCCGGTGGCGCGATGGATCGCCTCCATGATCTCGCCCGCGACTGTGCGCGCATTGGTCTGGAACTGCCAGCCGCTGTAGCGCGTGCCGAGATACTCGAGGTCGACGCGATAGCGAAAGCCGTGTCGCGGGCCGGAAGGGCGCGCCTGCTCCGACCGCTCGGGATAGCGAGGCCGATCGGACGCGGACGAGCCCTCCGGACGGCGCCCTGGGCTCTCACCCCGGCTCGCGGACTGCGGCGGCTTCGGCCAGCGGGGCACATGAACCTTCGGGCGGGCCGGACCGGAGGAGTCTTCGGAGTCGTCGGTCATGGGATCTCCAGGTGAGTCTACGTGGAACGCTCGCGCGAGTTTCGCCGGAACTTCCCCTATATGCTCGCGCGATCTTCACCAATGAACCGTCGCGACATCGCCATCCTCGCCCTGTGTTGCGCCCTTCTGGGCGTGGCGGTGTTCCGCCTGCTGTCCCCCGCCGCCGGGGCCACGAGGCGGATCTCGGTGGAGGCGGTCGAGATCAGGAGTGCGCCGATCAAGAGCGGCGAGTCCCTGGTGCAGGAATCGTCGTGGACGCCTCCCGACGACGTGTTCATCGTGGGCTGGGCGCCCGACCTCGGCGCGCCCAGCGCGCTGCCCGAGCTCTACCTTCTGGCCGGCGACACCACCATCTTTCTGGCGCCGCGCGCTTCCCTGGAGGGCTTGAAGCCGGCTTTCCTGCCCTCGGGAACGGGATTCCTCATCCGCAAAGGCGAAACCGTGAAGCTGCGGCTTCAGATCAACAACTCCGGTCCGGACGGAGAGAGCCGGGGCGCGCGCGCGCTCATCTACTTCCATCCGGTCGCCTGGCGTTGACCGAAGTCGTCACGCCCTCTTCGCCGAAAGGCCGCTGCTTCCTCGAATGACCTTCCCTTCCGCCGTGGACGTCGATCTCTACCGCGCGGTCGCGGCCGACGCCGCTCTCATCGCCGGGCGCATTCAGAAGGCGCGGCTCGGAACCGATATCGGGGTCGAGAACAAGGGCGCGCTCGATCTCGTGACCGAGGTCGATCGCGCCTGCGAGGTCGCGATCCTCGCCCGGCTCCGGCGATCGTTCCCGACCCACGATTTCGTGGCCGAGGAGAGCGCTCCTTCGCTCTCGGGATCCGAGTACGTCTGGTACATCGATCCGCTCGACGGCACCACCAACTACGCTCACAAGTACCCGTTCTTCTGCACGTCGATCGCTCTCACCCGGAACGAGACCGTGATCGCGAGTGCCATCTACGATCCGGTCAAGGATGAACTCTTCACCGCGGCGCGCGGGCGGGGCGCCTCGTGCAACGGTTCTGCCCTGAAGGTCTCGCCGTCCTCGGACCTGCTGCGCTCGGTCTTCCTCACCGGATTCCCCTACGACCTGCGTGACGACGTTCGCCACACCCTCCGCCTGTTCGAGAGATTTCTCCACCATGCCCGCGCCCTTCGCCGGGACGGCGCGGCCGCTCTCGACCTCGCCTATCTCGCCGCGGGCCGCATCGACGGGTATTTCGAAGAGCGCCTGAAGCCCTGGGACGTCCTCGCGGGCTCGCTGCTCGTCGAGGAGGCGGGAGGACGGGTGTCCCGATTCGACGGTTCGCCGATCGGTGTTTCCGCCGATGAGGTGGTGGCCTCGAATGGCGGGACGCACGAGGCGATGCTCCGCGTCCTCGCAGAACCCTCGCCGACGCGATAGCCTCGCTCCCGCCAGCCAGAGTGGCGAAATTGGCAGACGCAGGGGACTTAAAATCCTCCGACCGTAAGGTCATCCGGGTTCGATTCCCGGCTCTGGCACCACCGCGCTGAACGCAAGGAAACGAAAACACCTCAGGATGGCCGACACCGACAACGTTCCCCGAGAGGCGTCAGCGCCCGAACCGCGCTTCGTGGCCCCGAAAGACGCCGCGCTGATCCTGGGGCTGCAGTTCCTCCTGCTCGCGTTCCGGCTCGGGCAGATTCCCCTCCTCGGCCCCGACGAACCGCGGTATGCGCGCGTCGCGGTCGAGATGGCGCGCGCCAACGAGTTCATCACCCCCACCCTCGCGGGCGAGGCCTGGCTCGAAAAGCCCCCGCTCTACTACTGGCTCGCGGGCCTCGGATTCCGGGTCTTCGGTGAAAACGAGGCGGCGGCCCGATGGCCGTCGGTGTTCGCGGCCCTGCTGATGACCGGCTTCACCGGCCTCATGGGCGCAAGGCTCTTCGGACGCAGTTGCGGCCGGCTCGCCATGATCGTGATCGCGACGGCGCCTCTCGTCTTCGCTTACAGCCGGGCCGCCACCATGGACGTCCTGGTGGCCGCGTTCATCACCGGCGCGAGCGGCCTCTTCATCCTCTCGAACCTCGGCATCGCGGGCCCCTCCGCCGCCCCGGCAGCCTGGGCGCTCATGGCCATCGCGGCCCTGGCCAAGGGCCCCATCGGCCTTCTGATTCCCCTGGGCATCGCCGTGGTGGCGGGCCTCGCCACCTTTCGACTGAGTCTCCCTCGACTGGCCTCGCCCCTCGGCATCGCGCTTGCCGTCGTGATCGCAGGCCCCTGGTTCGCGGCGATCTATCTCGACCAGGGGTTTCACTTCATCGAGGTCTTCATCCTCAACCACAATCTCGAGCGGTTCACGAGCACGATCCACAACCATCCCGGCCCCTTCTACTACTACCTGCCGGTTCTGCTCCTCGGGATCTTCCCCTGGACCGGCCTCGTCCCCGGGGCCATCCTCGCGACGCTTCGAGCGGAGCGTCGAGCCGCGTGGTGCCTGCTGGCCTGGATCGCGGTGCCTCTGGTCCTGTTCTCGCTCGCCGGGTCCAAGCTTCCGGGCTACATCCTGCCCTGCCTGCCCCCGCTCGCGATCGGACTCGCCCTTTCGGAGCGGGTCCTGTTCGACGCCGAGGAACCGAAGGGCGCGCGAACCGCCGGACTGATCGGCCTGATCGTGTCCGCGGTCGCGGTGGCCCTCGTGATCCGCGCCACTCGAGAGGGCGAACCCTGGGGCCGAAGCGCGCTGGCCCCGGCGCTCTGGCTCCTCGCCACCACCTTCATGGCTTCGCGGGCGTTCGAGCGGACGCGAAGCGAGGGACTGCGCATCCTGTCGATCGGCGCCGCCGGCTTTCTGCTGCTCCTGACCCTCGTGGCGCCGCCGGTGCTGGAGGCCATGCAGTCCGGCCGCCGGCTCTTCCTGCCGGCGCAGGGCCGCGAGGTTCTGGTCGTCGGAGCGTGGCGCACCGCGTGGATGTCGGGCTATTTCTACAACAACGGAAGGGTCAGAGAGATGACTTCCCGCCCTCAGGCTCTCGACCTCGTCGGCAACCAGCCGCGACTCATGCTGCTGGGTCCCTCGGAGTGGCGGGAGGTCAAGACTCTGAACCGCTACGCAACCCTCGAACTCGCGCAGGGGACGCGCGGCAA
>Ga0315271_10003188_pt1 | contig 10374 bp, 11 predicted proteins | sample C3_top_MG_FD_204664 | JGI IMG/M metagenome (GOLD analysis project Ga0315271, IMG submission 204664) | Sediment microbial communities from Yellowstone Lake, YNP, Wyoming, USA - C3_top | ecosystem: Environmental > Aquatic > Freshwater > Lake > Sediment | place: USA: Wyoming | collected 2017-08-01
GTGCGGATCGATGACGAAGATGACGTCGGGCAGCGAGCGCATGTCGCGGATGCCGTGGAAGCTGGCCTCCAGCTTCAGGCGGGTGCGGTTCAGCGTGAGCAGTTCCTTCTTGGAGAGCAGCGCCGTGCGGGCGGGATCCGCCAGAGTGGCTTCGATCTCGCGGAACTTCTCGAGGCTCTTCTTGATGGTGGTGAAGTTGGTCAGCATGCCGCCCAGCCAGCGGTTGTTCACGTAGAAGGCGCCGCAACGGGCGGCCTGTTCGGCGATGAGTTCCTGGGCCTGGGGCTTGGTGGCCACGAAGAGGAAGTTCTTCCCTTCACCGGCGGACTTGGTGAGGAAGTTGGCAGCGGTGTTCCAGAGGCGCAGCGTCTTCTGGAGGTCGATGATGTAGATGCTGTTGCGGGCCCCGAAGATGTACTTCTTCATCTTGGGATTCCAGCGCTTGGTCTGGTGGCCGAAATGGGCACCGGCCTCGAGGAGTTCCTTCATCTGGATGGCAGCCATGCTGGCCTCCCTGGTCAAGCGGCGCAATGCGAGTGAAGGTCGCCGCGGGTGGGATGAAAGGCGGGTTTTTCCGCCCGAATCGGCCACCCGAGATGGGTGACCCGGTGAAACCTGGGGGGCCGAGGCCCCCCAGTAAAGCTTTTCAATAACTTTTCGGCGAAGCCGAAAAGTTAGCGCTTGCTGAACTGGAAGCGGCGACGGGCGCCCATGCGGCCGGGCTTCTTGCGCTCCTTCATGCGGGGATCGCGGGTCAGCAGACCGGCGCCGCGCAGCATGGACTTGAGCTGGTCGTTGTAGCTCAGGAGGGCGCGGGAGATGCCCAGCCGGATGGCTGCGGCCTGGCCGGCAGGGCCGCCGCCGGTGACGCTGATGAGCATGTCGAACTTGCCGTCGAGGTCGGAGAGCACGAGGGGCTGGTGGACCATCATGCGGAGCACGGCGTTGGGGAAGTAGCTTTCGAGGCTGCGCCCGTTGACGGTGATCTTGCCGGTGCCCGGGCGCAGGAAGGCGCGAGCGGCCGCGCTCTTGCGGCGACCTGTTCCGTAGTTCTGGGGAATGGCCATGGGATCCTCGCCTCTACTTCTGGATGGTCATGATCTGGGGCTGCTGGGCGGACTGCTCGTGCTCGGGGCCTGCATAGACCTTGAGCTTGCGATACATCGCCCGGCCGAGGGGGCCCTTGGGCAGCATGCCCTTGACCGCGCTCTCGATGATGCGCTCGGGGAAGGTGGCCTTCATTACCTCGGCCCGGACTTCCTTCATGGAACCGGGCTGGGTGGTGGTGCGGCGGTACATCTTCTGCACGCCCTTCTTGCCCGAGAGGACGGCCTTCTCGGCATTGATGACGATGACGTGGTCGCCGGTGTCGAGGAAGGGCGTCCAGGTCGGCTTGTTCTTGCCGGACAGGACATCCGCCACGGCGGTGCTCAGGCGGCCCACGGCGATGCCCGTGGCATCCACCAGGAACCACTCGCGCTTGAGTTCATTGGCTTTCGGGAAGTACGTGCTCATGGCCTGCTCCGGAATCACGCTTGCGCTGCGCAGACACCACCCCAGGGGTGACGAATCCACAGAAGGGAAAGCCTATCGTTAAGAGGCCGAAGGGTCAAGCCGGGATTTCAGACCGAGGGCTGAGCCAGCCCCCACAGCTCCTGGGCGATGCGGCTGGCCGCCATGCCGTCCACCAGCGCCAGGCCATCGCGCACCTGCTCCTGGCGGTTGTCCTGGCCTTCGGGACCCAGCCACTGCGCCAGGGCTTCCCGCACGATGTCGAGGTCCGCCTCGGGGCCCACCCCCAGGTCGAAGCAGCCATTGGCCATGGCCAGGTCGGCCAGGATGCCGTGTTGCCGCTCATTCTGGCCCCACACGATGGCGGGAACGCCCATGCAAAGGGACTCGGCGAGGGTCACGCCGGCCGAGCACCAGATGGCGTCGAATTTCGGGATGCGGCGGGTCAGCTCCGGAAGGCTGGGCACCACCGTGCAGCCCGGGAAGGGATCGCCTTCGATGCCGTTGGGGGCAAGCACCGTGCACGCGCCACGCCAGCGATCCTCCGCAGCGAGCCGGGCGAGAGAGTCGAAGGCCTGCTGGGCCAGGTTGGGGCCGTCGCTGCCGCCGAAGGTGACCAGCAGCTTGTGGACTGCCAGGGGCTGGAGCGGCATGCGCTTGGGCCGGAGGTCAAGGGCCACCTTGTCCACCACGATGAAACCGGATCCCCGCAGCACCCGGCAGGCACCAGAGGTGGTCTCGAAGGGACGGACCTTGCGCCCCTTCACGACCTTCACGGGGTGATCCGGCCAGCGGATGCCCTCGAGAAAGGGCTGAAACAGGAGGTCCGCGGTTTCATGGGCGTCCGTGTCATCCTCCAGCACGGCGACCTTCAAGGGGCGCAGGGCCTTGAGAAAGGCGGCCGTGGTGTCCCACTGGTCCACCAGCACCACCGCGGACCTGCCCTTGAGCTCCTCTGGAAGCGGGGTGTGGAGGCCTTCTCCGAGGTAGCAGGCTGCACAGGGCAGGGGCTGATCCAGGAAGGGGTGGGTGCCCCCGCCTACCCGCCGCGCCCGGTCGTCACCCGTGATGGCGATGCAGGCCTCGCCGCCCAGGGTGCGCCAGGCCTCCTGGATGGCGAGGGCGCGGGCCACATGGCCCAGCCCAAGGCGCAGATCAGCGTGGACGCGGAGGATCAGCAGGGGGGACATGATCGGTGAGTCTAACCGTGGTCACGGCGGATGGGGAAGGGGCAACGGCTACCCGGGGCCTGGAGGCATGGCCGCCCGGGGGCAGGGTGGCCAACCTGGTGGTGATGCTCAACCCGCCGGGTGCCCGGATCGGAACGCGGCATGGCCGCGTCCCTCGCCACCCGACTGGACTTTGCTGTCATGGAAAGGGATGCCCTTCGGCGAAACCCGCTTGGGGGGCAGCCACCGCCGGGGTCTCGGCCAGGGGCCAGCCGTCCGCGAAGTAGGCTTCCTTGTAGCGCACGTAGCGGGCCCAGACGCTGTCCAGGAGCTTGCGCTGACCCGCGTTGAGCGGCCCCTTGGTGGTGGCGGGCCAGCCGGCGACGAGACTGTGGGGCGGAGCCTGGAAGCCTTCGCGCACCAGGCTCCCTGCGGCCACCAGACACCCTTCGCCAATCTCGGCCCCGTCCATGATGGTGGTGCTCATGCCGATGAGGGCGCCCTTCCGGATGGTGCAGCCATGCAGCATCACATTGTGGGCGACGCTCACCTCATCCTCGATGAGCAGGGGCCACTTCTCGTTGGTGACGTGCAGGCAGCAGGCGTCCTGGATGTTGCTGCGGGCGCCGATGCGAATCCAGTTCACATCGCCCCGGATGGCGCAATTGAACCAGATGCTGGCGTCGTCGTCGATGGTCACGTCGCCGAGGATGAGGGCGCTGTCCGGCACGAACACCCGCGAACCGAGCTTGGGAACCATGCCTTGAAAGGGGCGGATCATGGACACTCCAGACGGGAAGTCTACCCGATGGAGAGCAGGCCCAATTTCACCGCGCCCAGGCCCAGCGAGCCCACCAGCAGCCACAGCAGCAGGCCCTGCAGGAAAGGTCGGAAGCCCACGGTCCTCAGGGCCTCGCGGCTCAGGCCCGCGCCGATGAGGAAGAGGGTGAGGACCAGCACATGGTGGGCCCCCGCGGCGACGACATGACCGGCGGTGTGCAGGGCGGGAATCCAGGTCACCAGGGCCGCCATGAGGAGGAAACCTCCGATGAACCAGGGCTTCTTCACGGGGAGGGCATCCTCGGCTTCCGGCTCGCCACCGGCCAGGGCGGCCTTCCTGCGGCGGCTGGCCATCATGTAACCGAGGCCCAGGGTCATGGGCACGATCCAGAGGGCTCGCGCCAGCTTCACGGTGGTGGCCACCTCCAGGGCCCTGGAGCCATAGGCCAGGCCGGCGCCCACCACAGAGCTGGTGTCGTGGATGGCCAGGGCCGCCCAGAGGCCGAAGGGTTCCTGGCCCAGGTGGGCCAGGTGCCCGATGGGCGGGAAGACGACCAGGGCGACTGCGTTGAGAAGGAACACGGTGGCCAGGGCCACGGACACCTGATGGGGCCGGGCGCGCAGGACGGGGGCCGCCGCAGCGATGGCGCTGCCCCCGCAGATGGCGGTGCCGATGCTGATCAACAGACCCGCGTCATGGTCCACCTTGAGGTACTTGCCCAGCAGCAGGCCCAGGCCCATGACCAGGGCCAGGCTGATGGCCGTGTAGCCCAGGCCGTGCAGCCCGACCCGGGCCACCGTGCCCAGGTTCATCTCGGCACCCAGGCCCACCACGGCCAGGGGCAGGAGGCGATGCGTCCAGCGGTGGGTATGCGCGTGAATGGGATTCCCGAGCAGCAGGGCGATGGCGGCCCCGGCGATCAGGGCGACGGCCGCGGACACCATGGGCGTGAGTGCCAGGAGGGCTCCCAGGAGCAGGAGGGGGGTGGCCAGGGGTGAGGTGGGAAAGGCGCGGGGGGCAGCTTGGCTCATGCAGGTGAAGGTAGAGGGTTGATATCCAAAAAAATAATCGTAATTTCAGATATATAATCAAAATTTCTGATGGATGGCTCATGCTGCCCGACCTGGATCCCCGCCGGCTCGAGACCTTCCGGGTGGTGGCCCTGGCTGGCCAGGTCTCCGGAGCAGCGCGGAGCCTGAACCTCTCCCAGCCCGCCGTGACGGCCCAGATCCGCCAACTGGAGGCCGAGGTGGGGCGCCCCCTCTTCACCCGCCACGCCTCCGGGGTGGAACTGACCGGCGCCGGTCGGCTGCTGCTGGACTACGCCCGGCGGGTCCACCGGCTGCTCGAGGAGGCGGGGGAGCAGGTCCGGGGGGGGCAAAGGCCCGGCGGCGGGCTGCGCCTCGGGGCGAGTACCACGGCTGCCACCTATATCCTTCCCGAAGTGCTGCGCGGCTTCCTGACGGCCCACCAGCCCAGCTCTCTGGCCCTGGAAGTGGGCAATACCGACGAGGTGCTCGCCTGGTTGCGGGAAGGGCGGATTCCCCTCGCCCTGGTGGAGGGACTGACCCGGGCACCGGGGCTCTCCCTGCAACCCTACCTCCGGGACGAGCTGGTGGCGGTGCGGGCGGTGCGGGCTCCGCAACCGCTCGCCGCGGTGCGGACGGTCTCCGACCTGGCCACGGTGCCCTTGATCTGGCGGGAGCCAGGCTCCGGCACCCGGGTGGTGGTGGAGCGGGCCCTGCGGAAACTCCGAGTGGTGCGGTCCCCGCGGGACTCGGACCTGGTGGTGGGGGATACCGAAGCCATCAAGTCCTGTGTGCTGCTGGGCCTGGGCATCGGTTTCCTGTCCCGGTGGAGCATCCAGCGGGAGGTCGCCCGGGGGACGCTGGCGGTGATTCCGCTGCCGGACCTGAGCATCCTGCGCACCTTCTCCTGGGCCCAGACCGGGGGGGGGCTTGCCGGCCAGGCGGCGGCTTTCCTGCGCTGGGCCAGGGCCGATCCTCCCGTGCTGAGATAGGGCCTGCGGACGGATGTCTCGCCGCGGCGGCGGTTGCCCCATAATCATGAAGATGACACGACAGCTGATCCCCTCCCGACGCGCCTTTCCCGCCGATGACCCCATCTTCGCCCTGAATGCCGAGGCCCAGGCCCGGCGGGCCACGGGTGAAGCCATCCTCAACGCCACCGTGGGCGCTCTTCTGGACGACTCGGGCCAGCTGGTGGTGCTGGACACGGTGATGGACCTCTGGCGTGACCTCGGCTCCCTCGAGGTGGCACCCTACGCACCCATCGCCGGGGATCCAGCTTTCCTGAAGGCCCTCGTGCAGCGCCACTGGCCGCGCCTTGATTCCGCTGGCGCTGCCTGCGCCACGCCCGGGGGCAGCGGCGCGATCTCCCTCTCGATGCGCAACTTCCTGGAGGCGGGCCAGCGGGTGCTGACCACCGCCCCCTTCTGGGGACCCTACGCCACCATGGTCGCGGAGAATGGCTTGGGCCTGGTGACCGCTCCCTGGCCCGGGGCGGGTGAGCCCCTGGATGCGGCCGCCTGGGACCAGGCCTTGCGGTCCCTCCTGAAGCACCAGGGACGGGCGCTGCTGCTGCTCAACGATCCTTGCCACAACCCTTCCGGGCGGAGCCTGAGCTCCCCGGATCGCCAGGTGCTCATGGAGGTCCTGCGCGGAGCGTCCGTTCTTGGTCCGATCACCGTCCTTCTGGACTTCGCCTATCTGGATTACACGCGGGAACCCGAAGCCGTGGCCGCGGCGCTGGCCGACTACGCCGCCCTGGGGGCCGAGGGCCGGGTGCTGGTGGGCGCCTCCATGTCGCTGTCGAAGTCCATGACCCTGTACGGGGCCCGCTGCGGCGCTCTGGCCTTCCCCTGGTGCCGTGACCCGGCCCTGCAGGCGGCCCTGACCCAGTCCTGCCGGGGCACCTGGTCCAACTGCGCCAAGGCCCCCCAGGCCCTGCTGCTGAGGCTGGTCCAGGACGGCAAGGCCCAGGCGCGGCTGGCGGCAGAGCAGCGCCACTGGTCCGAAGTGCTGGCCGTGCGGGCCGCCGCGCTGGATGAAGCGCTGGTCGCCGAAGGCATGGAGGCGCTCCACTGGACGGGAGGCTTCTTTGTCTGCGTGCCCGTGCCCGATCCCGAGGCTGTCTGCGCCCGGTTGAAGGGCGAGGGGGTCTTCACCGTGCCGCTCCCCGAAGGCCTGCGGGTGGGGATCTGTGGCATGCGGGCGGCGGAGGCCCCGCGCCTCGCGCAGGCCCTTCGCCGGGTCCTGGCCACGCGATGATTCAGGCTTGGAATGGCTCTGCCCCTGCGCTATTCTGGTTGGCCGCGGGCGTATAACTCAGCGGTAGAGTGCTACCTTCACACGGTAGAAGTCCCAGGTTCGAATCCTGGTACGCCCACCACTCGAAGCCAAGGCCCTGATCGTGATCGGGGCCTTTTCTTCTTCCCGCAGTCCTCAATATCCTTCGATCGGGAGATTCCTATGCCTCTGATCCTCGCCACCCAGGTCCGCGCCGGGATGATCGTCAATTTCGAGAACGAACTCTGCCGGGTCATCAGCACCGAGCACCAGACCCCCGGCAACCTGCCGGCCCGGGTCCAGGTGAAGATGAAGCGGCTCAGGGACGGCATCAACCGGGAGAACCGCTTCGGCAGCTCCGACAAGGTGGAGAAGGCCAGCCTCGAGCAGCACCTGCTCGAGTACCTCTACGATGACGGCAACCACCTGGTCTTCATGAACAACGAGACCTACGAGCAGTTGGAAGTGAGCAAGGACATCCTCGGCGAGGACATGGTCTTCCTCGAGCCCAACATGCAGGTGGAGATCGAGTTCTACGAAGGCCAGCCCATGGGCGCCACCCTGCCCCCCAGCGTGGTGCTGGAGATCGTGGAGACCGATCCCGTCATGAAGAATGCCAATGCCACAGGCTCCTACAAGCCCGCCAAGCTGGACAACGGCATCACCGTGGGCGTCCCCCCCTACATGGAAGCGGGACAGAAGATTCGCGTGAACACGGTGGATCGCACCTTCATGGAGCGGGTCAAGTAGATGCCGGACTGTTTGGCAGGGAGGTCTTGCGTATCGCCAGGGGCGATACCAAGAGGATTCGCGTGAACACGGTGGACCGCACTTTCATGGAGCGGGTCAAGTAACCCTCGAGTCCTCTGATATGCCCCCACCGGACCCCGCAGGCCAAGCGCCACCGGGGTCTTGTCCTGTGCGAATTTCTGAAGACTAAATTCCTACCCTGGGATAAAATTCGGGTCTCCTGGTTCCCCGTAGCGTGACCGCAGTCACAATCGGACGGGAAATATGAGATAACAGTCTGAATCACTTTGGTGGAGCCCCATGCCTCAAGCTGTACTCAACCTGAGAAGGATCGAGTTCCTGGCCGGCCTTCCGATGAACGCCGCCGAAGAACTGGCGAGCGTCGCCGAGCTCCGCCGCTTCCCGGACGGCGTCCGACTCTACACCCAGGGCGATCAGATACCCGGGGTCTACGTGGTGACCAAGGGCGGGCTGAAGGTCTTCCGCACCGATGGTCGGGGGCGGGTTCAGGTGCTGCAGTTCCTGAAGACGGGGGAATGCGTGGGACAGGTCCCGGTCTTCGATGGGGCCCCCACGCCTTCCAGCGCCGAGTCCCACGGCGAGACGGAGTGCTGGCTCATCCCCTCCGCCCCCCTGCGCCAGCTCGTGCATCGCTATCCGGAAGTGGCGGACATGATCATCCACCACTTCACCGCCAAGGTGCGGCATCTGGTGACTCTGGTGGAGACGCTCAGCCTGCACAGCGTGCCCGAGCGCGTGGCCCAGCTGCTCCTGGAGGCCCACGAAGCGAATCCCATGCGCTCCCTGGTGGAGTTCCAGGAAACCCAGGAAGACCTGGCCCAGTGCATCGGGGCCAGCCGGGAGGCCTTCAGCCGGGCTTTGCGCCTGCTGACGGACCTCAGCCTCATCCAGAGCACCTTCCCGGTGGTGCGCATCCTGGACCTGGCCAAGCTGCAGCGGTACGCCAAGGGGTGATCTCGGCTCCAAAACAAGGCGCCTGCGGCGCCGTGTTTTCGAGATAGAAAAAGATCTTTTCCTATCTCCAAAATCGCGCAGCGATTTTGGAGCAGCGACGGACCTTGGCCCCCGCCGGCTAGGGATGGGTGGTGATGGCGATCACCGTGATCTCATCCTTGCCAGGACCGTAGTGCCAGAAGATGCGGTAGGCAGCTGGAGTATTGTTCTCTGCGTACGCTTCAAAGACCTTTTCCCCGTTGGCGCCATGGAGGGAGGCGAAGGGGTGAGTGTTAAGCGCCTTGTGCCGGGGGTTGGTCTCTAAGAAGCCAAGAGCCTTGCGGACGGCCTTGAGCCGTTTGGCCAGTCCCTTGTCCTTTTCCAGACCCGACAAGTTCCTATCGGCCTCAGCCGTGAATTGGAGGGTGGTCACTCCTCTGTCTCCAGGGCGAAGTGAGCGAAGCTGCCTCGCTTGACGAGTTTGCCCTGGGCCGAGTCCTTCAGTCCCTGCTGCACCGACTTCATGGCGGCAGGGTTCTGCCAGAGCCAGACTTCTGCGGCAGGGATTTCAACCTGCGGTTCGAGGATGATCCGCCCCTTCGAGTCCCGGTAAGCCTTGAAGCTGCTCGCGCCGGCAGCCAGATTGCCCAGTGTGATCCGGCCCTTGCTGTCGGGGCGAACTGTTTTCCGTGGCTCACTGATAGGCATCGAAACCCTCCGGGGACAAGTATGACCTCAGTGGGATTTGTGCCAAGTGGGAAATCCCACCTGTCAGATTTAACCCGAATACCTTTCTGCACCCAGTTGTCTTTTTCTCGCTCCAAAAGTGCCGCAGGCACTTTTGGAGCGAGGCTACACCACCGTCAGGTAGCGGACCTTGGCCTCCGGCTCCTGGCCGGGGGCCTCGATCCAGGCAAAGGCGTCGGCTTTCGCCAGGGTGATGAGGTCGGCGGAGCCTTTGCCGGGCAGGGGCTCCAGCCGACCCTCCAGCAGCCGGCAGGGATGCAGCAAGGGGCGATCACCCTTGTTCTTCACGGCCGCGGTCAACCGTCCCCGGCGCCAGGGATCGGGGGCTGCGCGACCTTCGAGCCGGGCCAGCGCCGGCGCCAGGAACAGCAGGGCGTTGACGTAGGCCGAGACGGGATTCCCCGGCAGGCCCAGGACCAGCAGATCACCCAGCAGGGCCGCCAGCATGGGTTTGCCGGGCTTGAGACGGATGCGATGGAAGAGGATGGTCGCTCCCAGCTCTTTCAGCACACTGGGCAGGTGGTCGTGGTCGCCCATGCTCACGCCGCCCGAGGTGAGCAGGATGCGGATGTCTCCAGGAGCGCGCAGGGCGGTCGCCAGGGCGGCGGGATCATCCGGCAGCGGGGCCCGAAGTTCCGCATCGGCCCCCAGGGCCCGGGCGAGGGCCAGGAGCATGGGGCCATTGGAATCGCGGATCTGATGGGGAGCGGGGTCCGGAACGAGCTCATCCCCGGTGGAGGCCACCCCCACCCGAAGGCGCGGAAAGTCCGGAATGGGGAGGCCCTCCTGGGCCAGCAGGGCCGCTCGGGGGGCATTGAAGGAGGTGCCCTCGGCCAGCAGGAGATCTCCGGCCCGGGCCAGGCCGCCGCGGGCATTCACGTGGTCGCCGGGGCTTGGGTCGATCTGGGGGATGCTCGTGGCTCCGGAGGTCTGCAGCTGTTCCACCGGCACGATGGCATCGGCCCCCAGGGGCATCGCCGCGCCCGTCATGATGCGGACCGCGGTGCCCGGCGTCACGGTGAAGCCAGCGGGGTCAGCCCCGGCGAACAGGGTGCCGAGAATCCGGCGCGGGGCGCGGCCCTCGGCAGCCCGCAGGGCGACACCATCCATGGCCGCCCGGTCCGTGGCGGGTTCATCCCGGTGGGCCCGGACT
>Ga0315271_10003189_pt1 | contig 10373 bp, 8 predicted proteins | sample C3_top_MG_FD_204664 | JGI IMG/M metagenome (GOLD analysis project Ga0315271, IMG submission 204664) | Sediment microbial communities from Yellowstone Lake, YNP, Wyoming, USA - C3_top | ecosystem: Environmental > Aquatic > Freshwater > Lake > Sediment | place: USA: Wyoming | collected 2017-08-01
AGACACGCGAAATCCCCGAAGGCATCCTGGACGCGGTCGTCACCACCACCATCGCCATGCATGACCTCAAGCGCACGGCGAAGGACGGCATCCGCAACTCGCGCAAGGGCTCGGTCTACATCGTCAAACCCAAGATGCACGGCCCGGCCGAAGTCGCTTTTGCCAACGAGCTGTTTGGCCGCGTCGAAAGAATGCTGGGACTCGCTGACAGCACCGTCAAGCTCGGCATCATGGACGAAGAGCGCCGCACCAGCGTCAACCTGAAAGCCTGCATCGCCGCGGCCAGCAGCCGCGTCGCCTTCATCAACACCGGCTTCCTGGACCGCACCGGCGACGAGATGCACAGCGCCATGCAGGCCGGTCCGATGATCCGCAAGGGCGACATGAAAAGCAGCGCCTGGATCCACGCCTACGAGCACAACAACGTGCTGGTCGGCCTGCAATGCGGCCTGCGCGGCAAGGCGCAAATCGGCAAGGGCATGTGGGCCATGCCGGACCTCATGAAAGCCATGCTGGAGCAGAAGATTGCGCACCCGTTGGCCGGCGCCAACACCGCCTGGGTGCCGAGTCCGACCGGCGCCACGCTGCACGCGCTGCACTACCACCAGGTGCTGGTCAGCGACGTGCAAAAGGAACTGGAAAAGATCCACGCCAAGCGCGACCCGCAGCAGGAACACGACGCCCTGCTCAGCGGTCTGCTGCAAGTGCCGGTCACGGCCACGTCGAACTGGGGCGTGGCCGAGCGCCAGCAGGAGCTCGACAACAACGCGCAGGGCATCCTGGGCTATGTGGTGCGCTGGGTCGACCAGGGTGTCGGCTGCTCCAAGGTGCCCGACATCCACAACGTGGCCCTGATGGAAGACCGCGCCACGCTGCGCATCAGCAGCCAGCACATGGCCAACTGGTTGCACCATGGCGTCGTCACCGAGGCGCAGGTGCGCGCCACCTTCGAGCGCATGGCGGCGGTGGTCGACCAGCAGAACGCCGGCGACCCGCTGTACAAGAACATGGCGGGGCACTTCGACACCAGCATGGCTTACCGGGCTGCCTGCGATCTGGTGTTCGAGGGTCTGACACAACCGAGCGGCTACACCGAGCCGCTGCTGCATGCCTGGCGGCTCAAGGTCAAGGCGGCGGCGAAGACTGCTGCAGCCTGAGATTGGTTATTCTTGCGCGAATGTGCGCACCGACGATGCGCCAAGCCGTTCCCGCTGGGCGCCGTGACAGGCGTTAACCGAGCTCGCCACGCAAATGCATCTGCAGGCGATCCAGGTTTTGTTCATTGGCGGGCTCGGCAATGTGACGAATTGCTGCCGCAAGCTTTGGATCGTCAAACTCCTGAATCCACAGGACCTGTGTGCAGTTATCGCCAGGGATGAGCGACACCGTCAGCGTGAACTGCGGCGAAGAAGCATGCCGGATCACAATTTTCTTCCCGGCCTCGAGTTCTTTGAACACGCTGTCGTTGCGGAAGTTCGCTCCGTCGGGTCCATGCATGACAAATTTCCAGCTACCCCCGGCTCTGAACTCGAAGGTCTCCATCGTATTCGTGAAGCCCTTTGGCCCCCACCATTTCGCCAGCCGGTCCGGATCGGAAAATGCCGCATAAACTTCATCCGGCGTATAGGGAACGGTTCGCCGTGTCTGCATGACCCGATGTTGATGGTTTGATTTTTCCACAGCGAATGACTCCAGTTTGTGGCCCGCATAACCCCTGATTTTGCAGACCTTCAAGCGGCAGCGCAAGGCATGAGGCCGCCTACACTGCAAGCGTGCCAGCCTTCCCGGCGGCACCGGAGCGTCTGCCATGCAAGTCAACCCAATCGCTGATCCCACCCGCTGCCCGCTGTGCGGCAAGCCCAATCGGTGTGCCATGGAAGTGGAGCATGAAACCGGCGTCAAGCAGCCACCGTGCTGGTGCACCGAGGTCAAGTTCGAAGCGGCACTGCTGTCAAGCCTGCCGGAGCAGGCGCGCGGCACGGCCTGCATTTGTGCTGCCTGTGCTCAAACCAAGGCGCTGTGAGCAATCTGCCTCGTTTGCAGTTCACCGGGCAGGATAGTCATGTCAGAGCGTGCTCTGTCGTCAGTCCCTGTTTCACACAATCCGGCTTTCATGCCCGACCCAGTATGGATCGCGCAGTTTGCGCTTGTACAACTTGCCGGTTGGCGAACGCGGCAGCTGATCGCTGAAGTCCACTGAACGCGGACACTTTTGGCGCGACAGGTGCAGCGCGCAGAAAGCCATCAATTCCTGCGCCAACTCCGGGCCGGTGGCAATGCCCGGCATGACTTGCACCACGGCTTTGACCTCTTCGCCCAGGTCTTGATTGGGCACACCAAAAACGGCGGCGTCGGCCACCTTTGGATGGATGATGAGCAGGTTCTCGCATTCCTGCGGGTAGATGTTCACGCCGCCCGAAATGATCATGTAGGAGGCTCGGTCGGTCAGGTAGAGAAAGCCCTCGTCATCGACGTAACCGACATCGCCGACGGTCGTCATGCTGCCGTCGGGAGAACGCGTCCGGGCGGTGCGCTCGGGGTCGTTGAAATAGACGAAGGGCGATGCCGTCTTGAACCAGATCTCACCGGGCGTGTCCTTGGGCATGGGCTGCATCTGGTCGTCGAGGATGTGCAAGTCACCAAACAGAACCCGACCGACCGTGCCGCGGTGCGCCAGCCACTCGGCGCTGTTGCAGGTGGTGAATCCGAGCGCCTCGGTGGCGCCGTAGTATTCGTGGATGATGGGACCCCACCATTCGATCATCTGCTCCTTGACCTGGGGCGGACAGGGCGCAGCGGCATGAATCGCGATCTTCAGCGACGACAGGTCGTAGCGCGCACGAAGCTCGGGCGCCAGCTTGAGCATGCGGCTGAACATGGTGGGCACCAGTTGCGTGTGCGTGATGCGGTAGCGCTCGATCAGCGCCAGATACTGCTGCGGGTCGAAGTGCTCCATGATGATGGCGGTGCCGCCGTTGCGAATCACCAGGCCCACATTGCCCAGCGGCGCGGCGTGGTACAGGGGCGCCGGAGACAGGTAGGTCATGCCCTCCTCGCACTGCCACAGCTGTTGCAGCAGCCCGTTCAACGGCAGCGCCTGGCTCGGGGGATTGTCCGGCAAAGGCCGCAACACGCCTTTGGGCCGACCGGTGGTGCCGGAAGAATAAAGCATTGAAGCGCCCAGCGCTTCGTCGGCGACAGGCGTCGCGGGTTGACCCGCCAGCGCCGTCTCATAGCTGCAAACGGCGGCAGTTCCGACTTGTCCTTGCAAGCCAGCGCCGCCGCCGACCACCAGGCACAGCGCCACGCGGGGGCAGCCGACCAGAACCTGCAGGGCGATCTCGAAGCAGGCTTTCGAGGTGATGAGCACTTGCGACTCGCTATTGTTGAGGATGTAGGCGAGCTCCTCGGCCGTGAGGTAGGTGTTGATGCAGGTGTAGTAGAGCCCGCTGCGTTCGCCGGCCACGCAGGCCTCGATGTAGCAGCTGTTGTTCTCCATGAATACGCTGTAGTGGTCCAGGCGCTTGAGCCCCTGGGCGCGCAGAATGTGGGCCAGCTGGTTGCTGCGCTGTTCGAGTTCTGCGTAGGTCAGGGCCTCGCCGCTGTCGGCCATGATGAAGGCAGGCCTTTCGGCGTGCAGAGTGGCGTACTTGCCTGGGTACATGGAGGTCTCCTGATGAGCTGGAAGATGGGATGGCTGCAAGGCGCTCAAGGCTCGAGCAGGGCGTCCCTCAGTTGTTCGATGTCGTCGGCTTGCAGGCCCACCGGTCCGGCCAGGTAGCGTGACAGGCCGCCGTAATCGCGGTCCATCGCATCGAAGGCCGCCTGCAGGAAGGCGGGCTGCACCTGCCATACCACGTCCATCACATGCGCCGGTCCTGCACCTTCCAGCGACGGGCTGCGGCGGTAGAGCCGGTTGGTAAGAAGATAGTCCTGCATGACGGTGTCGAAGTCCACACCCAGGGCCGACAGCAACAGCGCAGCGGCAAAGCCGGTGCGGTCCTTGCCCGCCGTGCAATGGAACACCACAGGCGTGGGATGGGCCAGCAGGTGCCGGAAAAGGCGGCCGAAGGTTGGGCCGTGGGCATGCACAAAGTCCCGGTAGGTTTCACACATCAGCGCCACGGTTTCGGCGCGGCTGGGCATGCACCCCAATGCCGCCAGGGCCCGCATCCGCTTCACCACGGTCGGCTCGATGGCCAAGGCAAGCGTCGTCACGCCCGCAATCCGGTAGGGCTGGGCTGCGGACTCTTCGGCGCCCCTGAAGTCAATGCTGTGCGTCAGCGCCAGATTCTGCAGCGCCTGCACGTCGCTCGGCGTCAGGTCCGCCAGGTGGTCGGAACGGAAGACGCGGCGCCGGCGCACGCGGCTGCCGTTGGCGCCAGGATAGCCGCCCAGATCACGGAAATTGGAGGCGCCTTGCAGGGCTTGCTGGTCGATCATGATGCTGTCGTCTTCATTCGGTCTGGTCACACATTGCGAATCATCGCACCATCGCGTGAAGCAACGCCGGCCCGGACCAGATCGGCAATCAGATGATCGAGCCACTGCGAAAAATCCAAGGCTGAAAAATGCTGCTGGTAGATCATCAGAAAGTGGGGCGTGGCCTGCGCCCAGGCGACGAAGGCGCTGATCTCAAGTCTCTGCAGTTCCAGCAGCTTGAATTTCAGCAGCACCTTGACCGCGTGCCGGATGTGCTTGGCCGGATTGGCGACGAAGCCGTGCAGGCGTTCACGGGCGCTCGCAATGGCCGGGTCGACGCTGGAAAACACCGGCCCGTGGCCCGGGATCACGATCAGCGGCGCCAGCGATTCAATGAGGTCCAGGGTTCGTGCCACTTCATCGAACGCCGCCAGCCCCTCGAGCTCCGGAAACACCACACCGAAACCACGTTCCCACAGGGCATCGGCCGAGACCAGCAGGCGCGAGGCCGGTTCGAACAGGATCACCGAGTGCGGGTCATGGCCGGGTGCGGCGTGCACCTGCCACCAGGTGTCGCCGAGCCTGATTTCGCTACCCGGCACCAGCAGCGCGTCGAAGCCGAACTGCGGGCAGCTCTGGCCGGTTGGCGTGTAGGTCAGCGCCTGCGGGTCCCAGTTGAGGACATGTTGCGACAAGCCCGGTGGAATCAAGGTGCGCAGCGCCGGGTAGGCGCTCTGCAGCGCCGCGTTGCCACCGCAATGGTCGCTGTGCAAATGGGTATTGACCAGCAGGTCGAGCGGCCAATTGGCCAGGGCATGGCCGACCAGGGCGAGCGTCTGCGGCGCATGCGTGGCGTAGCCGCTGTCGATCAGCGCCGTGGCGTCGCGACCGCGGATGAGGATGTTGTTCGACGAGAGCCAGCCGCGTTCGAAAACGCTGATGTCCTGAGGAAGGCGGGGCTGCAGCGCTTTCATTTCTGGGTTAAACCTGTGGCAGCAAAAAGCGCCGCTCCCAGGCGCTGATCTCGCGCAGATAGCTCTCGTATTCGATCGCCTTCACAGCGCAAAAGCCGGTAACGAAGGCATCGCCCAACAAGCGGCGACTCGACCTGCTGTGCTGCATTTGTTCCAGGGCTGGCAGGAAGCTGCGCGCCAGGGCGTGCGCCTGATCGTACGCGCTGTCGCTGACCAGGATGGGCTCGGTGGCTGACAAGCCTTTGTCGATGCCAGCCAGGCCGGCGGCCAGCGAGGCGGCGATCACCAGGTACGGATTGGCATCGGCGCCGGCAATGCGGTTTTCGACCCGACGCGCTGCGGGTGCGCTCAGTGGAATGCGCAGGCCGGTGGTGCGGTTGTCATAACCCCACTGCAGATTGACCGGCGCCTGGCTGTCCCTGACAAAGCGGCGATACGAGTTGACATGCGGCGCAAAGATCAGCATCAGGTCCGGCACATAGGTCTGCAGACCGGCGATGAAGTGCCGAAAACGCGGGCTCTCGGCACCATCTTCAGCGCTGAAGATATTGCAGCCAGCGGCGTCGAGCACGCTCTGGTGCAGGTGCATGGAACTGCCCGCCGCGCCGGCGATCGGCTTGGCCATGAAGACCGCGTTGAGGCCGTGCCGGATCGCAATCTCCTTGGCCGCATACTTGAACAGAAAAGCCTGATCGGCCGCCGCCAGCGCATCACCGTGCACGAGATTGATCTCGTACTGGGTCGGCCCGACCTCATGGACCCAGCTGTCAGCCTGCACGCCCAAAGTGTCCAGCGCGGCGCGGAATTCATCCCAGAAGGCGCTGAACTCATTGAGCATGTTCAGGCTGAACGCCGACTGGCCCGCCTCGGCGCGACCATTGCGCGCTGCCGGGGCCGCGAGTGGCTGGTTCGGGTCGGCGTTCGGCGCGGTCAGATAGAACTCGATCTCGGGCGCCACCACGGGCTGAAAACCCTGCGCCGCATAGCGCGCCAGCACCGTCTTCAGCAGCGAGCGCCCGGCGAAGGCGCAGTGCGTGCCATCGAGCTCGATGCAGTCGTGAATCACGACCGCGCGCGCTGCGGCGGACCAGGGCGAGACCTTGAGCGTGGCGTAATCGGGCAGCAGGCGCATGTCGGGATCGGTCGCCGGAAATATTGGATCGAAGGAGTAGTCGCCCGTGACCGCCTGCATCGCAATCGCCTGCGCGATGCGCAACTCGGCGCCCGCCGCAAAACTGTGCGCCGGCATGAGCTTGCCGCGCGGGTAACCCGAGATGTCGGCAAAAACGCACTCGACGTCGCGAATGCCATGGTGGTAGAAGAAGGCGTCGAGTTCAGTCTTGTTGAATTGCTGCATGGTCGTATTTTCGGGCATGTGGTGATGCAGACATAATTGTTGGGACGCAGTTCGTACGCTCGAATGTTCTTCTCCTGGGGGTTCTACCATGACAGCAGCCAACCCAAACCGCAGGCGCGTCCTTGGCGGACTTGCCGTCGGCGGCGCCACACTGGCCGCAGGCGCCTGTTCGTTCAAAGACGAAGCATCTGCATTTCCACCCAGAAGACCGATCAATGAAGTCGTCAAGCTGGAGCCGGACTTAAAGGGACCTGCGCCCAATATCATCCTGATCAACTGCGACGACCTGGGCTACGGCGACCTCGGCGTTTACGGCAGCCGCGCCATCAAGACGCCCCACATCGACGCCATGGCCGCTGCCGGTGTCCGCTTTACCGACTTCCATGCCTGCGACTCGGTCTGCACGCCCTCCAGGGCCGGAATGCTGACCGGCAGGTATCCCAAGCGCATGAAGCTCGACTTCCCGCTGCAGTCGAGCGAGACATCCTTTGTCAAGAAGCTGCTGTTCAAAGCCTCGTTCATCGCCGGTTCCATGGGCTTGATGGACTCGGGTTCCGAGGCTGGCGCCGCCGGTCTCAATGAATTCGAACTGACGATCGGCGAGGCACTGCAACAGCGCGGCTACCGTACTGCGATGGTCGGCAAGTGGCACCTCGGCGATTTCGCCAGCGATCCCAAGTTCAATCCGCTGAACCATGGCTTCCAGAGTTTTCTTGGCGTTCCGCACAGCAACGACATGAGTCCGTTCCCGCTGTTTCGCGACCGCGAGCAGATCGAGAGCCAGATCACCGACATCTCCAAGCTGACCGGCCTGTACACCGACGAGTCCATCAAGATCATCGAGTCGGCCCATGACAAGCCATTCTTCCTCTACCTGGCGCACACCTTTCCGCATCGTCCGCTGGCCGCCTCGGAGCGCTTTCGCAACAAGTCCGACGGCGGCCTTTATGGTGACGCGGTCGAGGAAATCGACTGGAACTTTGGACGCCTGATGGAGGCCCTCAAAAAGAACGGCCTGGATCGCAACACGCTGATTCTGTTCACGAGCGACAACGGTCCGTGGTACGACGGCAGTCCCGGTGTTTTTCGGGGCCGCAAAGGTCAGAGTTTCGAGGGCGGTTACCGCGTGCCCCTGATCGCGCGCTGGGATGGCAGAATCCCGCGTGGACAGGTGTGCGACGCGCTGGCCATGAACATCGACCTGTTCCCGACGCTTCTTGCGCTGGCTGGCATCAAGGCGCCTGCGGATCGCATCATCGACGGCCGCTCGATCGCCAATCTGATGCTGCAGCCCACAGCCGCGCCCGCTTCCCGCGAACTCTATTTCTATCACCAGGGCGAGCTTGAATCGATGCGCTCGGATCACTGGAAATACATCCAAAGCATCAACCATTACGTGTGGCCCATGCCGGTCAACCGCAAGCTCGGCAAGTTGAGCAACCATACCACCGGACCGCTGCCCATGCTGTTCGATCTGAAGACCGATCCAGGCGAAGCCTACAACCTGGCCGAGCGCTATCCGCAGCAGGTCAGGACGCTTGACGCAAGCATGCTGCGCTGGAGCCAGGAGATGATCCGCAACCCGATCGGCCTGAGCTCTCAGTTCTGATAGCGGGGAGACTTTTTCGCACACCGCCCCCATCTGCCATGCGCTTCCTCATCCGCTCCGTTCTGGGCCTGCTGGTCCTTCTGCTTCTGGCTTTGGTCGTCGGCACCGCCGCTTTCTGGGCGCCCGATGTTCCGGTCGATTCCTTGAAGCCGCGCTGGGCGGCGCCACCGTCCCGATTCATATCGATCGAGGGCATGCAGGTGCATATCCGCGACGAAGGTCCGCGCGACGACCCGGTACCGCTGGTGCTGCTGCACGGCAGCGCGGCCAGCCTGCATACCTGGGACGGCTGGACGCAGGCACTTTCAAAACAGCGCCGGGTCATCCGCTTCGACCTGCCCGGCTTCGGGCTGACCGGACCGGCCCCTGACGCTGACTACAGCCTGCAGCGTTACACGCGCTTTGTTGGCGCCGTGCTCGATGCGCTCAAGCTCAATCGGGTTGTGCTGGCTGGCAACTCGCTCGGTGGTCAGGTCGCCTGGGCTACTGCGCTCGCGTTTCCGCAGCGCGTTGAGCGTTTGATTCTGGTCGACGCTGCCGGTTATGCGTTTCGTTCCCAATCGGTACCCATCGGCTTTCGCATCGCACGGCTGCCCGGCATCAAGCGCCTGATGGAAAACGTGCTGCCGCGCAATCTGATCGAAGCCAGTCTGAAGAATGTCTATGGCAAGCCGGCTGCTGTCACCCCGGAACTGATCGATCGCTACTACGAACTGGCGCGGCGTGAGGGCAATCGCCGTGCGCTGGCACAGCGCTTCGAGCAGAACCAGCCGGGCCAATTGGCGGACCGCATCCCCACACTGCACCTGCCGGTGCTGATTCTCTGGGGCGCGCGCGACCGTCTGGTGCCGCTGGAGAATGGTGAGCATTTCAAACGGGACATCCCCGGCAGCGAGTTACGGGTCTTCGAGGATCTTGGACACGTGCCGCAAGAGGAAGACCCGCAGCGCACGGTGCAGGCGGTGGTGAGCTTCATTGCCGCATAAGGGGCGATACGATCCAACGTTGATCACCAACCATCGAGGAGACAAGTCAATGACACAGGCGGAGTCTAGGCCACGGCTTCGCTGCCCGGCCGCAGCCATGGCGCAGGGGTCGCTGCGCATCGACGGCGGCCAGATCAAGGACGTGCCGCCGGATGCGTCGGGGATTCGAGTCTTCAAGGGCATCCCTTACGCTGCCGCGCCGATCGGCGCCTTGCGCTGGCGGCCGCCGGCGGCTGTGCCGGCATGGCAAGGTGTGCGCGCAGTCGATGCCTGGGGGCCGCGCTGCGTCCAAAGCGAACGGCTCGGCCCGCTGGACCCGCTGAACAGCCGGATGGACGAGGATTGCCTCTACCTCAACGTCTGGACGCCGGCCAAGGCCGCAGCCGCAGCGCTGCCGGTGATGGTCTGGATTCATGGTGGCAGCAACACCAATGGCGCGGCCTCGCAGCCCGAATACGACGGTGCCCAACTGGCCAGGAATGGCGTGCTGGTGGTCAGCATCAACTATCGGCTCGATATCTTTGGCTTCCTGGCGCACCCGGAACTGACGGCCGAGTCGGCAAACCGCTCATCCGGCAACTACGCTCTGCTCGACCAGATCGCGGCGCTGCAATGGGTGCAGAGAAACATTGCCGCCTTTGGCGGCAACCCTCGAGAGGTGACGGTGTTTGGCGAGTCAGCCGGCGCCATCGACATCAGCCTGTTGATGGCATCGCCGTTGGCCAAGGGCCTGTTTGCCCGTGCCATTGCCCAGAGTGGTGGCGCGCTGTCAAGCATGCCGGGCTTTGGTCCCAAGCCATTGGCGGCGGGCGAAAGCGAAGGCATGAGGTTTGCGCAATCCGTGGGCGCCGAAACGATGGCGGAACTGCGCGCCAAACCGGCCCTGGAACTGCTGACTGCCGTGACGAAAAGCCCGATCAGCTACGGTTTTGGTGTCGTCGATGGCTACGTCGTGCCCGAGCATCCGGCGGCCCTGTATGCGAAAGGAACGTACAACGATGTGCCTCTGCTGATCGGCGCGAATG
>Ga0315271_10003190_pt1 | contig 10371 bp, 6 predicted proteins | sample C3_top_MG_FD_204664 | JGI IMG/M metagenome (GOLD analysis project Ga0315271, IMG submission 204664) | Sediment microbial communities from Yellowstone Lake, YNP, Wyoming, USA - C3_top | ecosystem: Environmental > Aquatic > Freshwater > Lake > Sediment | place: USA: Wyoming | collected 2017-08-01
CATCGACGCCGATCAATTGCACGCCAACCAAATAGCCGCCGAAGATACCCATGGCCGAGAACAGCGCCGCCAGAATCGGCATCGAAATGACGCCGGCCCAGAAACGCGGGGCAACGACGCGGGCAATCGGATTGACTGCCATCATTTCCATGGCGGAAAGCTGTTCGGTGGCCTTCATCAGGCCAATTTCGGCCGTAATGGCGCTGCCGGCGCGACTGGCAAAGAGCAGCGCTGACACCACGGGCCCGAGTTCGCGTACCAGAGAAAGCGCAACCAGGATGCCCAGCGCCTCGGTCGAACCATAGCGCTGCAGCGTGTCGTAGCCTTGCAGCGCAAGCACCATGCCAACAAACAGGCCGGAGACAAGGATGATGATCAGCGAGAGGACGCCGGTGAAATAGATCTCGCGGATGGTTAGCTGAAAGCGCCGCAGCGCCGTGCCCGAGTGAAGTAGTGTCGCCAGCAGGAAGCGACTGGCAAAACCCAGGCGGAAAATGCGCGTGGTGACGCGTCGCCCCAGGCCCTCGACGATGCGGCGCAGCGCGCTCACCACCACACCGCCTTTTTGCCGGGGCCGGCAAGCATTTCATCGCCGTAGGGACGTTGGGTCGGGTAATGGAAATTCACCGGCCCGTCGATCTCGCCCCAGACAAACTGGTGAACGAAGGGTTCGGTCGAGTGCCTGATGTCGTCGGCCGTTCCCTCGGCGACGATCTTGCCGGCGGCGACGAAATAAACATAATCGACAATTTTCAGAGATTCCTGAATATCGTGGGTAACCACAATGGAACTGGTACCCAGCGCGTCGTTGAGCTTGCGAATAAGTTCACCGACGATGGACAGGGAGATCGGGTCAAGGCCGGCGAAGGGTTCGTCGTACATGATGAGCATGGGATCGAGAGCGATGGCGCGCGCCAGCGCCACGCGCCGCGCCATGCCACCGGACAGTTCCGAAGGCATCAGGCTGGCAGCACCACGCAGACCGACCGCATGGAGCTTCATCATCACCATGTCGTGAATCAACTCCTCGGGCAGGTCGGTATGCTCGCGCATCTGGAACGCGATGTTGTCGTAAACCGACATGTCAGTGAAGAGGGCGCCAAATTGGAACAACATGCCCATGCGCCGGCGCAAGTCGTAGAGGCCGTCGGAATCGAGTTCGTGGACCACCTGGCCATCGACCTTGACGACGCCGGACGACGGCTTGAGCTGGCCGCCGATCAGGCGCAGCGTCGTGGTCTTGCCGCAACCCGACAGTCCCATGATCGCGACAACCTTGCCACGCGGAATGGTCAGGTTGATCCCGCTCAAGATGGCACGGCGGTCGTAGGAAAAATTGACGTCGGTCAGGCTGACGAGCGGATCGTTGTTCATGCGATGGCGGTAATATTGGCCGGCGGATTCTAGCAGAAGCGCCGGGGTGCAACCCCGCACCATGTGCCGCGTTGCGCTCCTGTATCATTTCCTTTTTCCGACATTCGCATCTTGGCCGTGAGCGATCAACCCGCGACACCTCCGCTGCCAACGCTCCTGATCGTCGACGATGACGCCCTGATCGTCGATTCGCTGGCGTTTTTCCTTGGGCGCGCCTTCCATATTCTCTCGGCATCGACGCGAGGCGAGGCCCTGGATCGACTTGCCCAATCGGCAACCCGTCCGGTCGCCGCGTTGATCGATCTGGGCCTGCCACCGCTGCCGCACCGTCCTGACGAAGGCTTTGCCCTGATCTCCGATTTGCTCGCGCGCGAGCCGGAAATCCGCATAGTCGTGCTGTCCGGGCAGAATGACGACGTCAATGCCCGGCATGCCCGGGTCCTTGGCGCTGCCGACTTCGTCGCCAAGCCTGCCGACCCGCAAGGGCTGCTGCAACTCCTGCTGCGGCTTGTCGCTGTCGGCGCTGCCACCCCAACAATCCAGCCGGCTGGCGACGCCTTGCTGATCGGCGACAGCCGTGCGATGACAGATTTACGCCGCCAAATGCGGCAGTGCGCAAGTGCGCCGTTCCCGGTGCTGATCGAAGGCGAGTCCGGCAGTGGCAAGGAACTCGTCGCAAGTGCATTGCATCGATTGTCGGACCGCGCCGGACGCCCCTACCTTGCACTGAACTGCGCCGCCATCGCGCCATCGCTGGTCGAGCCGACCCTTTTTGGCCACGCCAAGGGCGCCTTTACCGGTGCTACCGGCGCACGTGCCGGCTACTTCGAGGAAGCCGCGGACGGAACACTCTTCCTCGACGAAGTCGGTGAGCTGCCACTTGACCTGCAACCCAAACTGCTGCGCGTGCTCGAGAACGGCGAATACCAGCGCGTTGGCGAAACCCAGTCGCGCACGTCCCGGGCCCGGATCATCACAGCGACCAACCGCGACCTTAAAAACGAAGTACGTGAGGGGCGTTTCCGCGCTGACCTCTATCATCGGCTGTCGGTGTTCACCGTTGGCGTGCCGCCGGTGCGCGACCTCGACGATGACCGTTTTCTTCTGCTCGATCACTTCCGCAACAGCTTCGCCCGGCAGTTCAGCGTGGCCCCCTTCAGCCTCTCAGCCGATGCCCGGCAGTTGTGGCGCGACTACTTATTTCCAGGCAATGTGCGCGAACTTCGCAACATTGTCATTCGCCTCACTGCCAAGCACCCGGCTACCGAGATCAGCCACGCGGCCCTGCAAGACGAACTGGATATCGCAGATGCCGCCACCGGAATCGGCGCGGCGATGCCGGGACGACCGGCTGATCCCGCGGACTTCGAAGCACTGGCGCTGGCACACCTCAGTTCTGCCGACAAGCGAGAGGATTTCAGTCTCGACCGCCTGCTTCGACACTGGGAACGTGCCTACATCAAGGCAGCGCAGCAGCTGGCCCAAGGCAACCTGAGCCAGGCCGCCAAGCTGCTGGGCGTCAATCGGACTACGCTCTACAATCGCATCGAGACACTTTCCCGCAGCGACCAGTGACCCAGCCCCGACACATCAGCCAGCCATGTACCTAGAGCATTTCGGTCTTGTCGAAATTCCATTCCGCATAACGCCGCACACAGACTTCTTCTTTGCCGGGGCCAATCGTGGCGCCACGCTGGAAGCACTGATGTACGCGGTCACGCGCGACGAGGGCATCGTCAAGGTTAGCGGTGAAGTGGGGAGCGGCAAAACCATGCTCTGCCGCGTGTTGATGGAGCGACTGCCGGCCGAAGTAGTCATCGTGTACCTCGCCAACCCGTCGCTATCGCGCGACGACATTCTTTACGCCATTGCCGACGAACTCGGCCTGACAATTCCCGAGCACGTGCGACTCCATGCTCTGCTTCGCATGCTGCAGGATCACCTGATCGGTCTCTATGGCGAGGGCAAGCAGGTCGTTGTCCTGATCGATGAAGCCCACGCCATGCCGGCTGAAACGCTGGAGGAAATCCGGCTCCTCTCCAACCTGGAATCCAATCGCCACAAACTGTTGCACCTGGTTCTGTTCGGTCAGCCGGAACTTAACGACATTCTCGGGCGCACCGACATGCGCCAGCTCAAGGAACGCATCACTCACAACTTTTCTCTTGAGCCGCTCGTACGTGACGACATCGCCGAATACATCGACTTCCGCATGCGCGCTGCCGGCTATAAAGGCCCCACCGTCTTCAGCGCACCGGCGATAAAAGAAATAACCCAAGCCTCGCTCGGTCTCACGCGACGCATAAACATCCTTGCCGACAAAACCCTGCTCGCCGCCTACGCCCAGAATACCCATCAAATAACGCCGGCACTGGTTCAGGCGGCCATCGCCGATTCCGAGTTCGGTGCCGTCCGGGGTGGCCGGTCAATCGTGAAACCCGCCGGCATCTTGTTGGCGGTTTTGGCAATTGGCGCCGGTACCTATGTCTGGCAAACCGAACAGGCCAAAGACCCGGAGATCGTACCCTTGGCGGTTAACAAGCCGACGCCGCCGCCCGCTTCGACTCAAGCCGGGCCTGTCGCAAAGCCAGTAGAGCCGCCGCCGGCACTGCCGCCCCCGCCCATGCCCGAAGCCTGGAAAAAACTGGGGCCGCTCTCCCAGCAGCGGCTGCTTGACCACAGGCAGTGGTTTGAAAAAGCGCCGGATGAACGCTGGTTCGTGCAGATCCTCGGCACGGACGTCTCGCAAGCCGCTCGCGTCGAGGCACTTCTCGCCAAAGGCGAGTCTTTGCTGGGCATCGGTCAGTTCAGGGTTTATTCCGTGGAAATGCGCGGGTCTCAGCGCATCGGGTTGATCTTTGGCGACTTCGCCACGGAGGCGGAGGCCAAGGCGGCAGTCAAACAGCTACCCTTACCCTTGCGCGTCAATAATCCATATCCGCGACAGGTGAAGCGACTCAGGTAAAGCACATGAAAAATGTTTCGAATTCATTGAGTTGCCAATGCTTGCTGAACTGATATCATGATCGTGTCCCTCTCAGGAAAGTTGGCAATGATCAGTATCCGGGATTCTGCATCAAGCATTCGGCGCCGCGCGGCTTTGTCCGCGATCTCAGCACTCGGCCTGCTCCTCACTGGTTGTGGCACTGCGCCGGTACAAACGCCAGGCGGTGGCCACCTGAGTGCAGACAGCGTCAAGCCGCCTCCTCAGAACATACCAGCGCCAGTCCAGAACACGGTATCCCTCGCCCCGCCGAAACCGGCGGCAAAGGTGGAGACCTACAGCGTGGTCGTCAACAACGTTCGGGTCCAGGAGCTCTTGTTCGCGCTGGCACGTGATGCCAAGATCAACGTCGACGTCCATCCCGGCATCGTCGGCAGCGTTACTCTAAACGCCATCGACCAGACCCTGCAGCAGCTCCTGACGCGAATTTCCAAGCAGGTCGACCTGCGCTGGGAGATCGATGGGCCCAATCTGGCAGTCATGCCGGACTCGCCCTTCCTGCGCAACTACAAGGTCGACTACGTCAACATGAGTCGCGACGTCTCGGGCACGGTGGCGATCAACACCCAGATCGCCTCGACCAGCACGGGAGCCACTGGCGGCTCGTCAAGCGGCGGCGGCAACAACTCCTCGACGACCGTCAGCAGCAAGGCCCAGAATCACTTCTGGGAGTCGCTGGAGAAGAACGTCAAGGACATCCTGCGCGAAACCGACAAGATATTGCCCGAAGGCTCCTCCGAAACTGTAGTCGAGCGGCTCGACCAGCAAGCCACGACCGGTACGGGCGCAGCCGCGCAAAGCGGTGGCAGAAGTTCCGGTGCCCAGGCCTCGATCGCCGGCAGTCCCAACGCCGCAGCCCTGCAACAGCAGGGGTCCACCGTGGTGCGCCGAAACACCTTCCGTGAGGCCGCGTCGGTCATCGTCAACCCTGAAGCAGGTGTCATCGTGGTTCGCGCCACTGCACGGCAGCACGAGAAGGTTCAGGAGTACCTCGATCTGGTACTGTCCAGCACGCGCCGGCAAGTAATGATCGAAGCCACCATCGCCGAGGTTCGCCTCAACGACCAGTATTCGCAGGGCATCAACTGGCAGAGGTTGCGCACCGGCAGGGCAGGTTTCGCCATAGCCCAGGCACCGGGTGGTGCCGCTTCCGATCCATCCCTGATCAACCTGCCCGCACAGAACACCAAGGCCTTCCTGCTCAACTATTTGGCGCCCGGACTCAATATTGCCGGCACGCTGCAACTCCTCGAAACCTTCGGCAACGTCAAGGTGCTCTCCAGCCCCAAGATGAGCGTACTCAACAACCAGACTGCACTGCTCAAGGTTGTCGATAACGTGGTCTATTTCACCGTCAAGGCCGACACCACCACCACCGCTGCCGGACCATCCCAAACCACGGTAACCACCACTCCGAATTCGGTTTCGGTCGGCCTCGTCATGAGCGTCACGCCACAGGTCAGTGACACCGACAACATTCTTCTCAACGTTCGGCCAACCATCTCCCGCATAACCGGCTACAAGACCGACCCGAACCCAAGTATTCCGGCGGCGATACCGAATGCCGTGCCCGAAATCCAGACGCGCGAAATGGAATCCATCCTGCGCCTGACCAATGGCGAGATCGCCGTGATGGGTGGCCTGATGCAGGACACCCAGGACAACACGACCAACGCCGTACCCTTCCTGTCCAAAATACCAGGGCTCGGCACACTGTTCACACAGCGCAATGACACCAGCACCAAGACCGAACTGGTCATTTTCCTCAAGCCGACCATCATCCGCGACCCCAGCGTTGCCGGTGACTATCGTGAACTTGCTCGCCAACTGCCGAACAAGGATTTCTTCGCCAACAATCCCGGACCACCCCAGCCAAACATTGACATGAGCGGAGGGCAGACGAAGTGAGCCTTCTCATGGAGGCGCTAAAAAAGGCGGAGCTCGCCAAGCAAGCGGGACAAGCGGCAAGCGGTGACGACAGGCTGCGCCTTGAGCCGGTGGACGGAGCTGCTGCAGCCGCGCCCACGGGAAATGAGCGCTCCGGCAACAGCCTTCCGGACCTGCCGCCGCAACTCGAAATCCTTGATGCCGAATTCATTGCGCATGCCGAAGCCAACAAGGCCGCAGCCCCGCAATCCATAGCCCATCCATCGCATTCGTCTTCATCGACACCAACGACCCCGCATGGCGTGGCGCCGGCACCCAGCCGGCCTTCGCCGCGCCCTGCGGCTGCGGCACCTGACGGCGCTGCACGCATGGCAGCCCAGCAGGTGTTCAGCGCCAAGCAGCCTGAACGCAGCCGTACCGCATTCCATGTCACCGTGGGTGTCGTGTCCCTGCTTGCCGCAGCAGCCATTGGCGGCTATTTCTGGTGGCAGTTGCAACCCAAGTCGAACCTCATGGCACGACAACCACTGGCAGGAATTCCTGCGCCACAGCCACCCATGCAGGCGCCGCAGCCCCCACCGCCCGCCCCGGTTGCCGTGGCACCCTTGCCAGAGCCGACCAACGCCACCACCGGCAAACTCCCGACGGCTGCCAAAGCTGAAGCTGAAGACAACCCACCACGACCACGTGCGGCAGCACCGCGAACAGCCGACGTTGACGCGCCGGTCCGCATCAGCAAGTCCCGCCTCAAGGTCAATCCTGGTGCAGCCCTTGGCTACGAAGCACTGAACAAGGGCGACCTGATGACGGCCAAGGCCGAATATCTGCGCCTGCTGGAAGCCGAGCCAAAGAATGGCGACGCGTTGCGCGGCCTGGCTGCGGTAGCCATGCGGCAGGGAGATGCGGCTACGGCGGGCGACTGGTACCTCAAGGCGCTCGAAGCGGATCCCAAGGACGCCTCCGCCCAGGCCGGGCTTATCGGGCTGCGCGGACATGGCGGCGAACCTGGCGATCCAATGGCCCTTGAGTCGCGTCTTAAAACACTGATTTCCGCCCAACCCGATGTCGGCGCACTACATTTCGCCCTCGGCAATATTTTCGCGCAGCAAAACCGCTGGAGCGAAGCCCAGCAGGCCTTCTTCAAGGCCTTCAGCGCCGAGCCCGAGCATCCGGACTACGCCTTTAATCTGGCCGTGAGCCTCGATCACCTGCGGCAAGGGCGCCTTGCTGCGCAATACTACAATCAGGCACTGTCACTTGCGGCACAGCGCCCCTCCGGTTTCGATAAGGCACAGGTCGCGACACGACTGCGCGAAATTCAACCCTGAACCGCGGTCTTCAGGGCAAGAACAGCTGCGCCTGTTGCTCGTGCAGTCACGATACCTGACAATTACCACACGATGAATTCACCCTCTAACTCCCGCCTGCCGATCGGTCAAGTCCTGATCTCGCAGGGCGTGATTTCGGAAGATCAGCTACGCATTTCGCTGCTTGAGCAAATCAAGACCAAGCAGCCGATCGGCAAGCTGCTGGTCAGCCTTGGCTTTGTTTCCGAGGCCACACTGCGGGACGCACTGGGTGAGTCACTGGGCCAGAAGTCGGTCGACCTGGCGCACGTCACAGTTGACTCCACCGCACTGCGTTTGGTGCCACGCGACCTGGCGACGCGCCATCACCTGCTGCCCCTCGACTACGACCTGGCCGGGCGACGCCTGACCATTGCCATCGCCGATCCCAACGACATCGTCGCGCTGGACAAGCTGCGCACCCTGGTCACGCACGAGTTGGTAATTGACACGTTGCTGGCCGGCGAATTGGAAATTTCGCGTGCCATCGACCTCTACTACGGCCACGAGCTGTCGATCGACGGCATCCTGCACGAAATCGAAACCGGCGAGATCGACTACCGCACGCTGGCAGCAACGATGGACGAGTACAGCCAGCCAGTGGTGCGGCTGGTCGACGCCCTGCTCACCGACGCGGTGAAGCGCGATGTGTCCGACATCCATTTCGAACCGGAAGCAAACTTCCTGCGCATCCGCTATCGAATTGACGGCATCCTGCGGCAAATCCGCGCCCTGCACAAAACGTACTGGGCCGCCATGGCCGTGCGGCTCAAGGTGATGAGCGGCATGAACATTGCCGAGATGCGCGCCCCCCAGGATGGTCGCATCTCATTGGTCATCAGCGGCCGCCATGTCGACTTCCGCGTTGCGGCGCAACCGACCATCCACGGCGAGAACATTGTCCTGCGCATCCTCGACCGACAGAAGGGCATCGTTGCCCTGGATAAACTGGGGCTTGAAGAGTCGCAACTTGACCTGCTCAAGCTGATGATCGCGCGACCCGAGGGCATCATCCTCGTTACCGGCCCGACCGGCAGCGGCAAGACGACTACCCTTTACTCCGTGCTCAGCCACATCAACGAAGAGGGGGTCAACATCATGACCCTGGAGGATCCGGTCGAGTACCCGATGGCCATGATCCGCCAAACCTCGGTGGCCGAATCCGCCAAGCTCGACTTCGCCAACGGCATCCGCTCGATGATGCGCCAGGATCCGGACATCATCCTCGTCGGCGAAGTGCGTGACGCCGAGACGGCTGAAATGGCCTTCCGCGCCGCCATGACCGGCCATCAGGTGTACACCACGCTGCACACCAACTCGGCGCTTGGCGCCATCCCCCGCCTGCTCGATATCGGCATCCTGCCCGACATCATGGCCGGCAACATCATCGGGATTGTTGCCCAGCGACTGGTCCGCAAGTTATGCAAGCATTGCCGCAAGCCCTACTCCGCCGAGGCACATGAGCGCCGTTTGCTCGGCAGCGAAAATGCGCGACCGGCGCCGGTACTGTACCGCGCCACCGGCTGCGAACAATGCGACTACCAAGGCTACCGCGGGCGTCTGGCGATCATGGAAATCCTGCGTATGGACGGCGACATTGACGAACTGGTAGCCCGGCGCGCTACGGCGCGCGAAATCCGCAACGCGGCCCTCACCAAGGGTTTCCATACGCTGGCAGAAGACGGCCTGCGGCGCGTACTCGACGGCTCCACTTCGCTCGACGAAATCGCGCGGGTCGTCGACTTGACCGAACGCATGTAAATATGTCCATTCACGCCCGTCAACGGTCAAGCCAAAGCACCCACAGCTTCGGCGCAGAGCCGTCTCAAGCAGAAGCGGCACGCGCGCGGAGCACGCAGAGGCTCCGCACGTCGGGCAGAGCGACCCTGATCTGCCGAGCGCAGCGAGCACCTCGGTCACCCCTCTCCATGGAGAGGGGTCGGGGGAGAGAATTCTAGCCATGGCACTCTACGCATACAAGGCCATGAATGATGCGGGACGCGTCATCTTCGGCCGCCTTGACGCCATCAATCCGATCGATCTCGAAATGCGTCTGCAGCGCATGGGGCTCGATTTCATCAATGCCGACCCGGTGTCGCAGGGCAGTGCATTCTTAGGCGCCAAGGTACCTCGTCCGGAACTGATCAATTTCTGCTTCCATCTGGAACAGCTTGTGCGTGCCGGTGTACCCTTGATCGAGGGACTGACCGATTTGCGCGACAGCGTCACCCACCCGCATTTCCGCGAGGTGATCGCCGGCATGATTGAAAGCATCGCCGGTGGCGAAACCTTGTCGCAGGCGATGGCCGACTACCCCAGGGTTTTTGACGGCGTTTTCATCAGCCTCATCAAGGCGGGTGAAGACACCGGCAACCTCCCCGACGTTCTCAAAAGCCTGGTCGAATCACTCAAGTGGAGCGACGAACTCGCGGCCCACACCAAAAAGCTGATCATGTATCCGGCATTCCTCGGCACCGTAGTGCTGGGCGTGACCTTCTTCATGATGATCTACCTCGTGCCGAAGATGGCCGGCTTCATCAAGAACATGGGTCAGCAAATCCCGCCGCAAACCCGGCTGCTGATGGCCACCTCCGATTTCTTCGTCAACTACTGGTACGTGGTTATCGGCCTGCCCGTCATCACCGCCATCGCCGTCGCCATTGGCGTGCGCACCAGCCCAGGCATCCGCCGTCGCTTCGATGCCTTCAAACTCGCCATTCCGCTGATCGGCGATATTCTGCGCAAGATCATCCTGTCGCG
>Ga0315271_10003191_pt1 | contig 10367 bp, 12 predicted proteins | sample C3_top_MG_FD_204664 | JGI IMG/M metagenome (GOLD analysis project Ga0315271, IMG submission 204664) | Sediment microbial communities from Yellowstone Lake, YNP, Wyoming, USA - C3_top | ecosystem: Environmental > Aquatic > Freshwater > Lake > Sediment | place: USA: Wyoming | collected 2017-08-01
CGGCCATGGCCAGCAGCCAGGCACGCATGCGGCCCGTGTCATCCATGTTGACCCAGTCGGATACGGCACCCATGGTGCAGAAATTGGTCTTGTTCGCCACTGCGCCCATGATGACGGCGAGGCCGAATGCGGCGAGCAGGACCTGCGTGTGGATGTTGAATTCCATGAAATATCTCCTGAACGAGCCTCTTGTGGCGGGCCTTGCGAAAAAGGGGGGATTCTAGAGCATTCCCCCTAGACGGAGCAGTCGGGGTTTCTATTCCCCGATGCCTATTCCTTATGTCTTGCTCGGCGCACGGCGACATGCGCTCACGGCGTGGGACAGTCAGCGGTTTATGCAAGCTTATGGGACACCTTATACCGGGTGGGGTCCGGAATTCCTGCCGAAACAAAGCCTTCATGGCGCAGTCTGCAGGAATCGCACAGTCCGCAGGCCGACCCGGTGTCGTCGGCCTGGTAGCAGGATACCGTTGCTCCGTAGTCCAGGCCGAGTGCAGTGCCGCGACGTATGATGTCCGCCTTGGTGAGATTGATCAGCGGCGCGTGGATGGTCAGGCGCCTGCCCTCCACTCCGGTTTTGGTCGCGAGGTTGGCCATGCGTTCGAAAGCCGAAATGTATTCCGGGCGGCAGTCCGGGTAGCCGGAATAATCCACGGCGTTGACGCCGACAAAAATGTCCTGCGCGCCGAGCACTTCCGCCCAAGCCAGCGCCAACGAGAGCATGATGGTATTGCGTGCCGGAACGTAAGTGACGGGAATCCCTGGCAGGACGCCTGCCGTGGGCACGGCGATCGAGGCATCGGTGAGCGCCGAGCCGCCAATCTGCCCCATGTCCAGATGCAGGGTACGATGCTCGGCGATACCGAGTGCTGCCGCAACGCGCGCCGCAGCAGTGAGTTCGGCACGATGGCGTTGGCCGTAATCGACCGACAGGCAATGACAGCGGTAGCCTTCGGTGCGGGCGATTGCCAGCGTGGTGGCGGAGTCGAGGCCGCCCGAGAGCAGAACGACCGCGAGTCGGGCGACGTCAGACTCCACGGCGCGTGTTCCAAAGGGTCTTGTGCAGTTGCAACTGGAATCGAACTGGCAATTTGTCCCGCAAGACCCATTCGGCAAGTTGCGCGGGACTGAGTCGATCTGCTACAGGCGAGAATAGTACAGGGCAGATGGCATTCAAACGGTACGCGACCAGGACCGACTTTGCCCATGCGTAGTCTGCTTCTGAGGCGAGTACCAATTTGAGCTCGTCCTTGGCTGTGAGGCAGGCAATGTTCTCCCAGCGATTTTTTTCCGACTCGCCCGAATCGGGCGCCTTGAGATCGACAATGCGTGAGATGCGGTCGTCGAGTCCGCAAACATCCAGCGCGCCGCTGGTTTCCAGAGATACCGAGTAGCCCGCATCGCAGAGTGCCGTAAGCAACTCCGGACAGTCCTTCTGTGCCAGCGGCTCACCGCCGGTGACGCAGACCGTCGGACAGGCATAGGCCGCTATGCGATCCAGCACCTGGCGAATGGGCATGATCTCGCCGCCGGTGAAAGCATATTCGGTGTCACACCAGGTGCAGCGCAGCGGGCAACCGGTAAGTCGTACGAAGACCGTGGGCAAGCCGACGCGCGTGCTCTCGCCCTGAATCGAATGGAAGATCTCGGTGACGCGTATCTTGCTGTCGCCCCGAGCCGTCGCGCCCACTACTTTTTCTTGAGGCGGAGCTTGGCGCCCTGCCCGGCGTTGCTGGACGGATACTTTTCGGCGAGGAGTTCGAGCACCTTGCGGCTGCTCTTCGCGTCGCCAGCGGCCGAGAATGCATTGGCCTGGTTCAGCAATGCATCGGGGGCCTTGGCGTCGTCGGGCCAGTTCGTCGCCATCTGGCCGAAAAGCTCGGCGGCACGCGGGTAGTCCCGCAACTGATACATGCTGGAACCTGCCCAGTAGTGCGCGGATGGCAGAAAGCTGCTCTTGGGGTAGGCCTTGATGAAGGCGGCAAATGCCGCAAAGGCGTCCTTGTATTTGGCACCGCGGAAAGCGGTAAGCGCGGCTTCGTAGTCGCGGGTTTCCGCGGCGGGGTCGACCTTGGGTTCGACGGGTTTGGCTTCTGCAGATGAGGTCTCGAGCTTGCGCAGGCGGTTGTCAAGGTCGACGTAGAAATCCTTCTGGCGTTTTTGTGCGGCTTCGAGCTCGTACGTGAGCACCTCGATCTGGCCGCGCAAACGCGAGATGTCGCCCTTCAGTGTCTCAAACTGGTTGGCGAAGTCGAGCTGGTTCTTGCTGGTGGTGTCGACGCGTTTGGCAAGTTCCGTCGCTTCGGTGCGCAGTGCCTCCACGCGCGCGCGCGCCTCCTCGTCGTCAAACAGTCCGGCCCGCGCCGGAACAGACAGGCCAATAAACGCCATACCCAAAACCAGCAGCGCCCACGACCGGACCGGAACGCCGCGAGCGAAGGGCCGCCCCGAGCCAGCGGCCGCCCCCTCAGGGGGCAGCGAGCCGCACTTGCGAGCGTGGGGGGGCAAGTTAGAACTCGCCCGAGTACAGCATGTCGCCGCGACGGTTCCGCGCCCAGCACTCCTCAGTGGAGTCGGTGCAGACGGGCTTTTCCTCGCCCAGGCTGACTGACTCAACCTGATCTTCCCTTGCACCAAGCAACAGCAGAGCCTTCTTGACCGCCTCGGCACGTTTCTGGCCGAGCGCCAGGTTGTACTCACGGCTACCACGCTCGTCGGCGTTGCCCTGGATCAGCATTTTGAACTTGGGATTGTTCACAAGGAACTTGCCATGTGCTTCAAGCAGCGACTTGAACTCGTCCTTGACCACGAACTGGTCGTAGTCGAAAAATACGCTGCGCTTGGACAGAATGCTCTTGGGGTCCTTGAGTGCGGCAACGCTGTAGGGATCGATGGTGGCGGTTGTTACTGGCGGCGGCACCACGGGCGGCGTCGAAATATTGGTCGGTCGTCGTTCCTCGACCTTGGCGCCGGACTGTTCGGCAGCGGGCGGCTGGGAGGAGCAGGCAGTGATCAGCAATGGTGCTGCAAGGGCAAAGACGGCGAGCAATGTACGCATGGAAGGCTCCTGGCGAAAAATCATTTGAGTTGCGGACCCCACGAGGGTTCCCGAATATCGGCGGCCTGGATAGAAAGTTTCTGCTTGATGCGACCATCGACCGATACCGTGCCCAGAACGCCGCGGCCGTTGACTTCGGACGCATAGAGAATGGTACGACCGTTGGGGGCGAAACTGGGTGACTCATCCTTGGCCGTGTCGGTGAGGATTTGCGACTGTTTGGTGGCCAAATCCATCAACGTCAACTGGAAGCGACCGCTGTTGCGCGAGACATAGGCCATGTTCTTGCCATCGGGAGACAGACGCGGCGTGACATTGTAAGTACCCTCGAAGGTGACGCGCTCGGCGGTACCCCCGCCGACGGAAATGCGGTAGATCTGCGGGCTGCCGCCGCGATCCGAGGTGAAGTAAATCCACTGCCCGTCGGGCGAATATTGCGGTTCGGTGTCGATCCCGCTGGAACTGGCGAGCCGGGTCGTGCTGCTGCCGTCGGCATTGAGCGTATATAGCTGCGAGTTGCCGTCCTTGGTCAGCACCACCGCCAGGCGCTTGCCATCGGGTGACCAGGCGGGCGCCGAGTTGGAGCCCTTGAAATTGGCGGCCACGTGACGACGGCCGGTGGCCAGGTCGTGCACGTAGACAATGGGCTTTTTCGACTCGAACGAAACATACGCAAGCTTGCTGCCATCGGGCGACCAGGTCGGCGAGATTATCGGTTCACGCGAGGCCAGTGCGGCTTGCGCGTTCATGCCGTCGGAGTCGGCGACCTGCAACTCGAAGCGCCCGGTGCTCTTGACAACGTAGGCAATGCGCGTCGAAAACACGCCGGGTTCGCCCGTCAGCTTTTCATAGACGAAATCAGAAACGCGGTGCGCCGTGGCGCGCAATTGACCACCACTGTGGGCGTAGCTGTGGCCGCCGAGCGCAGCGGACTTCTGCACGTCGAAGAGCTGGAAACGCGTTTCGTAGCGTTGACCATTTGCCGGTGCCCCAGCCGGCGAGACGCTGCCGCCGACATAGGCATCCGCTCCGCGTGTCTTGAGTTCCGCGAGATTGGCAGCCGAGGCGTCCACGGCGGCAATCGCACCGGGTTCGACTAGGCGGAACCAGCCGCTGCGTTCGAGGTCATTGCGCACTACGGATGTCAGGGCCAGGGAGACGATGCGCTCGCCGGCAAAGTCGGCGATGCTTATGGGAATTCGGTTGGCGCCGGCGCCGGTTATTTCGATGGAGAGTTGTGCTTGGGCCGACAGTGCGACTGTCAGCAGCGAGGCCAGAAGAAGGGGCGCAGCGCAAGCGTGGCATGATTTCATGGCGATCAATTATAGCGGCTCAGTTATCCAGTGGCCGGAACCTCAGTTCGAGGCTGCGGTTGAATATGTCGCCCTTGTCCGGTTTGGGTAGCGGGCTGGATTTCAGGACGGCGCGCTCGATTGCGGCATCCAGTGCGGCATGCCCGGAGGATTTCTTGAGCTTGACGCTCAGCACCTCGCCAGAAGGCAATTGCGTGACGTCGAAAATTGTCTCGGGGTTGCCTTTAACGTCGGGCGGTAAAACGATGTTGCCGCGAATCTTTGCGCGTATTTTCCCCAGGTAGTCTGCTACTGCGCGGTTACGCGAGGCAGCAGCCTGGTCGGCCTTGAGCTTGTCCAACTCGGCGGTTGCGGCATCGGCCGCGTGCCTTTGCTGCAACTGTTCGGTCTCGTGACGTAGCTGCTCGGCAAAGGGGTCAACCTTTTGGGGCGGCGTCCTGGGTGGTGCGGGCGGTACTATTTTTGGTGGAGGCGGCTTGGGCTTTTCCTTGGCCTTGACCGCAATGTCGGGTTTGGCCACGTGAGGTACCGGCTTGGGTTCGGGCTCGATCTTCTGCTCGGGCTCAGGTGGGGCGGGCGGTGGCGCCACGGCGACAGTGTCCGGTAAAGCACGCACCAGTTCGACAGAAATCGCTTCCGGCTCATGTTTCTGCCAGTGAACGCCGTACACGAGAAAAGCCGCCAGCAGCAGATGCACCGCCACTGTCGCCACGATCGCCGTGCGTCGCCCCGGCGGCTCCGGCAGTGGCGACAGGGCGCCGGCGATATCCATGCTATTTGCCGGGCTGCACCAGCAGCCCGATTTTTGCGATCTGCTGCCGCTGCAATTCGTCCATCACTGACAGCACTGCTTCATAACGGACGCTTTTGTCGCCGGCGATGAGTACAGCCTGCTGCGGATTTTTTGTTTGCGCAGACTTGACCATGGCAGCCAGTTCGGTACGGTCGATGGCGACTTCCTGCGCGCCTTTGGAGCGATCGCGCAGTACCAGGCTCTGGTCGGCCTTGATCATGATTTCCAGCGGCGCTACTGGCGGCTGCTGGCTTTTGCCGACGCTGGGCAGATCGACATTGCCGGTCTGTATCAGTGGTGCAGTGACCATGAAAATCACCAGCAGCACCAACATCACGTCGATATACGGCACGACGTTTATTTCGTTCATGAGGCGACGCTGTCTCATGGTTTAACGCAGTTGCCGTTGCAGGATGTTTGAGAACTCTTCGGTAAAACTCTCGAAGCGCACAGCGATGCGGTCGACGTTGTGGGCGAAGCGGTTGTAGGCCACCACGGCGGGAATGGCAGCGAACAGGCCGATGGCTGTGGCAACCAGTGCTTCGGCTATGCCTGGTGCCACGGCCGCCAGCGTCGCCGAACTCATGCTGGCCAAGCCGCGGAAGGAATGCATGATGCCCCACACCGTGCCGAACAAGCCGACGTAGGGCGAGACCGAGCCGACCGAGGCGAGAAAGGCCAGGTGCGATTCGAGGTCGTCGATTTCACGCTGATAGGTTGCGCGCATGGCGCGGCGCACGCCGTCGATCACCGTGCCGGGATCGAGGGTCTTCTGCCCGCGCAGTTTGGTAAATTCGCGATAGCCGGCTTCGAAGATGCGCTCCAGCGCGCCGGTGTTGTGGCGGTCGTTGACTGCACTCTGATAGAGCGTGTTGAGGTCGCCGCCGCTCCAGAAATCGCGTTCGAAGCGATCGGTTTTGACGCGGGCATCGCGCAGCGCGAACCACTTGCGGAATATGTAGTACCACGACATCAGCGAGACGACGGTAAGCAAACCCATCACCAGCTTGACGACCAGACTGGCTTCGAGCACCAACTGGATGATGGAAAGATCCTGGGTTACGTTCATGTCAGAAGTGCCCTGAGATTGTTGTGGATATCCTTGGGCATGGCAACGGCCTTCCCCTTTGCTACATTAATGCAGGCCACGCGTACCGTGGCTTCGAGCAGTGTTTCCTGTCCCCGGCGAATCACCTGATGAAAGACCACCTGGGCCCGTCCAAGTTCCTTTATTGTAGAGACTACGTCTATGAGGTCGTCCAGTCGCGCCGGTTTAAGGAACTCCGTCGCCAGCGAGCGCACCGCGAAGGCAATGCCAGTGGCGGATGCCAGCTTTCCCTGGTCGACTCCCAGTGCGCGCAACCATTCAGTGCGGGCCCGTTCCAAAAAACGCAGGTAATTGGCGTAGTAAACCACGCCGCCGGCATCGGTGTCCTCGTAGTAGACGCGCAAAGCAAGCTCAAAGTGAGGCGTCACGGGTTTTGCCAAAGTTCACGGTTCGTATCGCTGGGTGCCGTCAGTCCGAAATGTCGCCAGATGCTTGGTGTCGCCACCCGTCCGCGTGGCGTGCGCTGCAAATAGCCCTGCTGGATGAGAAACGGTTCGAGCACGTCCTCGATGGTGTCGCGTGCTTCGCCGATGGCGGCGGCGAGGTTGTCGACGCCGACCGGGCCACCACCGAATTTCTCCAGCATGGCGGAGAGCAGTTTGCGGTCCATGACATCCAGTCCGAGGTGGTCGACGTCGAGCATGATGAGCGCTGCATCGGCAATCAACTGGGTGATGGCGCCGTCATGTTTTACCTCGGCGAAGTCGCGCACGCGCCGCAGCAGCCGGTTGGCGATGCGTGGCGTACCGCGCGAGCGCTTGGCGATTTCCGTGGCGCCTTCGTCGGCAATGTCGCAATTCAGAAGTTTGGCCGAGCGATGGATGATGTGGGCGAGTTCGTCCGGTGTGTAGAACTCCAGACGTGCGACGATGCCGAAGCGATCGCGCAAGGGATTGGTGAGCATGCCGGCGCGGGTGGTGGCGCCGACCAGGGTGAAGGGCGGCAGATCGAGCTTGACCGAGCGCGCGGCCGGACCTTCGCCGATCATGATGTCGATCTGGTAGTCCTCCAGTGCCGGATAGAGTATCTCCTCCACCACCGGTGACAGGCGGTGAATCTCGTCGATGAACAGCACGTCGTGCGGTTCGAGGTTGGTCAGTATCGCAGCGAGGTCGCCAGCGCGTTCCAGCACCGGCCCCGAGGTCTGCCGCAGATTCACGCCCATCTCGTGGGCAATGATGTGGGCCAGCGTGGTCTTGCCCAGCCCCGGCGGGCCAAACAGCAGTACATGGTCGAGGGCTTCCTTGCGCCGTTTGGCGGCCTCGATGAAAATTTCAAGCTGGGTGCGGATTTTTTGCTGGCCGACGTACTCAGCCAGTTTTTTCGGCCGCAGGGCGCGTTCCAGCGCTTCCTCCTGTGTCGACTCCTTGGTTCCGGAAATGACGCGCTCGACAAACTGGTCGGTTTCAATTGCCATGGGCGGAGTCTACTTCAAGCCTTTGACAGGAGCTTCAGCGCCTGGCGGATGCCATCGGAAACGCTTGCATCCGGCGGCAGCTGCTTCATGGCGGAAAGCGCCTCGCGCTCGTTGTAGCCCAGCGCCAGCAGCGCATTGAGAATGTCGCTGGCGGCGTCTGCGGCGGTAGCACCAGTGCCAACGGCCGTCGCAACATTCATGGAGAACTTGGGCAGCTTGTCCTTGAGTTCCAGCAGCAGGCGCTCGGCGGTCTTCTTGCCAATGCCGGGAACTTTCACCAGCCGGCCAACCTCCTGCAAGGTCACGGCCCGTGCCAACTCGTCGACTGACAGCCCGGACAACACAGACAGCGCCGTACGGGCGCCGACACCGGTGATTTTTACCAACTGGCGAAACATCGCGCGCTCGGCCTCTGACAGGAAGCCGAACAGCAGGTGGGCATCCTCGCGTACGACCAGATGGGTGAACAGGCTCACCTTCTCGCCGGTGGCGGGCAAGTTGTAGAAGGTGCTCATGGGCACGTCGACTTCATACCCGATGCCGGCGGCTTCCACCGTTATCTGCGGCGGGTTTTTTTCCAGTAACGTGCCGCTGATGCGTCCAATCATGTGCTGCCTCCAATGGTTCGCGCATTATCGTTCACACCAGCCGTCCGTTCTTCACGCGAAAGCCGCGCGTCGCAATATTGCCCAGCCCCTGCCCGCCGTGGGCGTGGCAGATGGCGCAGGCCAGGGCGTCGGCGGCATCTGCCGACGGCGCGCCTGGCAGGGCGAGCAGGCGAACCACCATGTGGCCGACCTGTTCCTTGGCCGCCTTGCCGTGGCCGACCACAGCCTGCTTGACCTGCAGGGCGGTGTATTCGGATACCGGCAGGCCGGCCAGTACCAGCGCGGAGATGGCCGCACCGCGCGCCTGACCAAGCAGTAACGTGGATTGCGGGTTGACGTTAACGAATACTTTCTCGACGGCCGCCTCCATCGGGTGTTGCGGCCGGTGCAGCGCAATGACCTCGCCAATGCCTTCGAGCAGCGTCTTGATGCGATCCGGCAGGGAGTCGCGGTCGGAGCTCTTGACGCAGCCGCTGGCGACGTAGGACAGTTTCTGTCCGACCTTGTCGATGACGCCAAACCCGGTGATGCGGAGACCGGGGTCGATGCCGAGAATGCGTACGGGAGTGCTCATGGCTGGCGCAAAAGATACACGGCCATGCCTCCTCGCGCCAGCCGCCTTTCTGCAGTTGGCAGAGGCGGCAAAAGTATGGTTTGATGCCAGCACAAAAACAGTGGGGATGCTCATGTTCAGCAATCTGAAAATAAAAACCCGCTTCTACGTACTAATCGGCTTTTCTGCGCTGATGCTGATTTGGGTTGGTGCCACTGGATTGTCAGGCATACAGTCAACCGGCGCTGCGGTGAAAAGCGTTTACAACGACCACCTGGTAGCCATCGAGCGGTTGGGCGAGGTGCGCAATAACCAGATGCAGATCCAGATCACCATGGCCGCCGCGCGGCTGGAGACCGACGCTTTCGAGATCGTGGCGCAGACCGACAAGGTAGGTGGGCTCATTTTCAGGACCGATGCCCTGATCAAGGAGTACCAGAGCCACGCCATGCAGGCAGAGGAGAAGAAACTCTTTGACGAGTTCATTCAGGCGCGTACCAACTTCGGCCGCACCGGCGTGCTGCCGATGATCGGTCTGTTGCAGACTGAAAATTTCAAGGAAGCGGATACGCTGCGCAAGTCGGTGATGGATCCTGCCTATGCCAAAGCTTCCGCCGCCATTGATGCCTTGCTGAAATACCAGGTAGATGCCGCCAAAGCCGAATACGAGGCCGCCTCAAGTTATGCTGCCAAGATACGAGTAATTTCTGTCGCCAGCATTGTTGCCGGATTGGTTCTCACGGTGCTTGCCGGTCTTTTCATTACCCGTGCAATCTCGAGCGGCGTGGGCCAATTGGTGCGGGCAGCGTCGGGTCTGGCCGAGGGCGACCTGAGTGTGCGCGCAGCTTTGCCAGGTGATGATGAACTGAGTCAGGTGGGTAAGGCGTTCAACAGAATGGCTGAGGACTTTGCCACCATCCTGAGCCAGGTCCAGCAGGCTTCGGCTCGTGTGGCGAGTACGTCGTCCGAGGTGTCGGACAACGAGGACCAGGTGGCGCAGGCATCACAAAGCCAGGCGGAGGCCGCGACCAATGCTGCGTCGTCCGCCGATAACCTCAACCATTCCATCGGTGATCTTGCCGTACGCAGCGAGCAGGCGGCGGCGGCGGCCGAGGAGACCCGCAGCCTGGCGGTGAGTGGCCAGGAGGTGGTGAATCAGGCGACACAGGGCATACGCGACATTGCCGTTACCTTCAACGAGTCAACGCGCCTGGTCGACGCCCTGGGACAGCGTTCGGACCAGATCGGACAGATTGTGGCGGTGATCAAGGATATCGCCGATCAGACCAACCTGTTGGCGCTCAATGCCGCGATTGAGGCGGCACGGGCTGGCGAACAGGGCCGCGGCTTTGCCGTGGTTGCGGATGAAGTGCGCAAGCTGGCGGAGCGTACTACCAACGCCACCAGCGAGATCTCCAGCATGATCTCCTCGATCCAGAGCGAGACGCGCGATACCGTCAGCAACATGGACGCCGGCAATCGTCAGGTCAGCGCGGGGCTGCAGTTGGCGGCGCAGG
>Ga0315271_10003192_pt1 | contig 10367 bp, 3 predicted proteins | sample C3_top_MG_FD_204664 | JGI IMG/M metagenome (GOLD analysis project Ga0315271, IMG submission 204664) | Sediment microbial communities from Yellowstone Lake, YNP, Wyoming, USA - C3_top | ecosystem: Environmental > Aquatic > Freshwater > Lake > Sediment | place: USA: Wyoming | collected 2017-08-01
CTCACCACGCGGGAGTTCGCGCCGCTCCACGTCCGGCTGGGCTCGGTGGCCGGACGCCTGGAGGGCATCCCGCGGGTCATCGCGGACGCGCAGGCGACGCTGGGGACGGGACCGCGCCCGGTCTCCTGGCTGCACGCGGAGGTCGCCAGCGGGCGCATCGCGGGCGTCGCCGACCTGGGCCGGGGCGCCGTCGTGGTCGCCGAGGCCGCCGCCGCGAACGATCCCGACGTCGCCGCGGTGCTGCCCCGCCTGCGGGCCGCCGCCGACACCGCCGAGTCGGTGCTCATGGCGATCGGCCGGCACCTGGCGACCGAGGTGGTCCCCTCGGCTACCGGCGATGCCGCCCTCGGCTACGACCTGTTCGCCGCGAAGCTGTGCCACACCCTGCAGGACCCGGCGGCCACGCCGGAGGCCGTCCTCGCCCGGGCCGAGGCGGAGTTCGCGGCCGTGCGCGCCGAGATGGTCCGCATCGCCCGTGAGATCTGGCCGCAGTGGCGGCCCGGTGAGCCCGCTCCCGACGACGAGGGCGCGCTGGTCCGCGGCACCCTGGACGCCATCGCCGCGGACCATCCCAGGGGCGACGAGATGGTCGAGTTCTGTCGCGAGGAGCTCGGCCGGATCGAGGCGTTCTGCCGCGAGCAAGGTGTCATCGGCCTCGTGGACGAGCCACTCGAGATCGAGTGGACGCCCGTGTTCATGCGGTCATTCGCCGGCGCGATGCTGGACTCGCCCGGGCCGCTGGACGTGGGCCAGAAGACCTTCTTCTCCATCACCCCGCCACGCGGCGAGTGGTCCGCCGAGGAGGTCGAGTCCTACCTGCGCGAGATGAACGCCCGCCAGCTCCAGCTGCTCACGATCCACGAGGCGGTGCCCGGCCACTACCTGCAGATGGCGTACGCGAACCGGGGCTCGTCACTCGCCAGGCGCGCGTTCCGGTCGGGGCTGTTCGCGGAGGGCTGGGCGGTCTACGTGACGCAGGTGATGCTGGACCGCGGATACGGCGCCGGCGATCCCGCCCTGTGGCTGGTCCACTGGAAGTTCTACCTGCGCGCCGTCGCCAATGCGATCCTCGACGTCCGCATCCACACGATGGGCATGACGTCCGAGGAGGCCCTCACGCTCATGGTGGACGGTGCGTTCCAGGAGCGGGCGGAGGCGCTGGCCAAGGACGAGCGCGCGCGGCTGACCGCCACGCAGCTGTCGACGTACTTCATGGGGTCGCTGGGCATGTGGGAGATCGAGGACGCGGCTCGTCGTCGAGCGGCCGGGGCGTCCGGCGCGGGCGAGGAGGCGGTCCCGGCCCCGCGCGTGGTCGGCGGCTACCCGAAGACCGCTGGCTTCGACGAGCGCGTGCACCTCGAGGCAGTCATTGCCCACGGCGCCCCGCCGATCCCGATCCTGCGCCGCATCCTGCTGGGCGACGGCTGACGCCTGGCCCGCCCCCTCGCGGCGCGCGGCGCGGCGACCACGCCCTGGATGGAAGGAAGCCTGCCGATGTCGGGCACCCGAGCCCGGCACGCTCGTGGCGTGGCTCGACACGCTGGCCGGGGCCCGGGCAGATCTGGACCGGAACTGAGCGCCAGTCGCGGGGCTGGCTCGGCGCTCGTGATGGTTCTGGGCCTGGGGTGGTTTCTGTCAGGCGCTCCTCAGGCGGGAGCAAGTCGGCAGGTTTCCGGCAGGTGTCTTCAGGGGGAGCGCGTGTCAGGAAGCTCGGCGGGGGCCACGCTCGGAACAGCGCCGCTGACGCTCGCGATCCTGAATAGTTCCCGCCTGGGTGGCATCTGACGGAAACGCCGGGTCAGGCGCCCTTGCGGCCACCCTTGCCCTTGGACTTCGACTTCGACCTGCCCTTGGACGACGACTTGCCTTTGCCGTCGGGCTGCTTCTCCGGCTTGGCCCTCGGCTTGCGGCCGGCCTTGGCCTTGGGCTCCGGCTCAGGTGCTGGCTTCGGGGCCAGTGCCCCGCGAAGCCGATCCACCCGATAGCCCGAGGCCGCGACGGCCGCCTCGATCAGGGCCCGGACCCCGCCCGCAACCCCACGCGCAACCCCACCCGGCGGGACGCCAGCCGGTGCGACGCCAGCCGGTGCGACGCCAGCCGCCGCGACCCCACCCGGCCCAGCCGAGGACCCAGCCGCGACCCCGGCCGCGACGCCAGCCGGTGCGACGATCGCCTCCAGCCGGTCCGCCCAGTCCAGCAGCTCCGCGAACGACTCGCCGTGGAACCAGTCCTCGCCTTCCCAGCGGTTGACGCGCAGGAACGGACGGGCGACCGGGTGGAACAGCCACGCGTCCACCAGGTTCGCCGCGATCGTGTCGGTGGCACCCGACAGCGACGACGGCAGCGGCAGGTCCAGCAGCAGCCTGATGCGCTCCGCGGCCCACCAGGCCGCCGCCTCGTCGAGGTCGAGGGACCGCAGGATGTCCGCCACCACGGGAGCCAGCCGCAGCTCCTCGTACCAGGCCCGGTTCGTCGGCCCCACCATCGCCCCCTCGGGCAGCGTCCCGAGCGGCGAGAGGAGCGCCCAGACGCCCAGGGCCGCCGCCTGCGAGGCGTCCTCCACCCCCGCGGCGACAGGCTCCGCTGCCGCGCGGCGTGCGAGGGCCATGTCCGCCACGACCTCGCGGTCGCCGGCCGTCCCGGTCGCATCGGCCACGGCGGCGACGAGCCGCAGGATGGTGTCCCGCGCCGGTTCGGGGATGGCGGCCCGGACCGCGTCGTGGACGGGCCCCAGCTGCTGCTCTCGGAGCGCCTCCTCCAGCGATGGCACGCCCCCACCGCCGAGCCGCGCGGCCAGCCTCCGCCAGATGTGCGCGCTGTCGTGCAGCTCGCGCAGGTCCCAGAACACCCGGGTCTCGTAGGCACGGAGCGAGACATGCAGGCCGCGCTCCCGGACCTCCGCGACGGAACGCAGGTACTCGAGCGACGTCCGCTGCTCGCGGAACGCGATCCAGCGGTCGTCGGCCGGGCCGTCCGCCAGCCCCAGCCCCTCGGCCAGCGTCCGCCGTTCCAGGTGCTTCGTCCCGTCCTCGTCCTTGATCGCGAACGCGGCGGAGTCCCGGATCCAGCCGGACGTCTCGCCGTAGCGGTTGTGGTAGACGACCAGCGACCGCGCGGCGCCCGACCCGTTGGAGTAGGCGAAGACGTTCTCGTCCGTGCCACCGGCATCGTGCGCGAAGTCGTACAGCAGGAAGTCCCGGGCCTCGGCAAAGTCCCCGCGGCGGTGGAGGAGTGGCACGATCTCGCGCTCGTGGCGGGCGACCAGCCACTCGTCGGGGTGCTCGTCCTGGGCCGCCCGGCGGAACTCCATCCCGTACTTCTCCGCGAAGCCCTCGAACTGGCCGTGCCCGAACATCGGCAGGCCGGGGAGCGTGGCCAGGAGCGTGGCCACGCCGACGTACTTGTCGCCCTTGCCGAACTGCTCGACCGCGGTCTTCTCGTCCGGGTTGTTCATGAAGTTGACGTAGCGCTTGAGGATCTCCGGGTCGAACTCCAGGGTCTCCTTGAGCACGCGCCGGTAGCCCGCGTTGTCCTCGTCCCGGAGCATGTGCATGAACGCGCTGTTGTAGACGCGGTGCATGCCCAGGGTCCGGACGAAATAGCCCTCCAGCATCCAGAACGCCTCGGCCAGGAGCAGCGTGTCCGGCACCTCCGTTGCGACCCGGTCCACCACCTCGCGCCAGAACTCCTCGGGCATGGCGGCGTCGAACTCGGCCTGCGTCATCGTCCCGAACTCGGCCCGCGACGGGATCCCGCCGCCGCCCTCGCCGGGGCCGGGGAACCAGAGCCGGCGCACGTGTCGCTTTGCAAGCACCATCGCCGCATCGAAGCGGATCACCGGGAACCGTCGCGCGACCGCGAGGATCGCCTGGATGACCTGCTCCCGGACGACGGCCGACGAGAAGTCAAGCTGCGCGGTGTCGTTCCAAGGGAAGCTGGTGCCGTCGTTGCCGTGGTAGATGTACCGGCGCTCGCCGGTCTGTCGGTTGCGCCATTCGAAGCTGACCGCCGCGTCGCTGCTGTCCCAGTAGTGGTCCTCCAGCCGCACCTCGACCCGGTCGTGCTCTGCCAGGTTCTCGCCGCTGAAGGCGTAGGCGGGGTAGGGGGGCTCCGACGTGGACAGGAACCACTCCGGGTGGTCCGTGACCCAGCGGGAGTCGATCCCCATGTGGTTGGGCACCATGTCGGAGGCGAGCCGCACGCCGCGCGTCCAGGCGCGATGGCGCAGGTTCGCCCACGCGTCCTCGCCACCCAGGTCGTGGGCGATGGCGTAGTCGTCCAGCGAGTACGCCGATGCCGCCGCATCCGGGTTCCCGCGCCAGACCTTGATCCGCTGCGACGCCTTCGAGCGCTCCCACAGGCCGATCAGCCAGAGCCCGGTGATGCCCCAGCGGGCGAGCCGGTCCAGCTCCTCGTCCGGGATGGCGTCCAGCGTCCGGATGTCGCGCCCGTACCGGCGCGAGAGCTGGTCCAGCCAGACGTGCGTGCTCTTGGCGATGAGGACCAGGCGCGGCATCCACGCGGAATCGCTGGAGAACCGCTCCGGCTCCGCCTCCAGGCCGGTCAGGTCCGGCGCCTCGCCGCGGCCGCCGCCACCACCGCCGCCATCGCCACCGCCGCCGAACCGCAGGTGGAGCCCGCGCTCTTCCTCGGCGATGACGTCGATCGTCAGCAGGAGCCGGTCAAGCAGCGCCTCGAGCGCTTCGCCGAGGATCGGCGTCCACTGCTCGCGCACATAGCGGAGTTGGCCGGCGAGCGACGTGGGATGGGCGCGCGCGGGAGCCCGCAGCAGCTCCACGAGGGTCTCGCCGTTGGGCCCGATCGGGGCGAGGACCGCGTGGTAGGCCTCCAGGGAGGCGATCGCACCATCGCGGGCGTCCGTGGGGAGCGGCGCGTCGTCGATCAGGTCCAGCAGCGTGCGAGCCGCCGGGTTCTCGTTGGCGACGCGGACGAGCAGCATCTCCTCCAGGCGCACCGGCCCGGACTGGTCGTCAACGTCCGGGAACTCGCCGCCCACGGCGTCCAGGAGTGCGCCCAGGTCCGACTCGCCGACCCGGTCTTCGACGGCATCGATCGCGGCCGACATCGCCGCCGCCGGTTCAAGTTCGCCCGCCCGCTCCACCAGCAGGTGGAAGATCTCGTGCAGCAGCTCGAGGGCCGCAAGCTCGCCGGCCTGGGCGCTGGGCTCGCCCGGCCTTCGCGTGGCGTTAACGGCCGCGGCCACACGCCGTGCGACCGGGAGGTTGGCCGCCAGGCGGGAGGCCGTCCGGGACGGAACGCGGGACGGAACGATCGACGGGGCGATGGGCGGCGCGGCGTCCGCCGCGACATCCAGGAGGAAGCGCCGGCGGGCGGTGCGCGAGATCGGCAGGGCTCGCATCCGCCAAGTCTCGCACCTCCGCACGGCCGCCGGACAGGATCCGGTGCGCGAGGGGTCGGCCGCAACGCAGCACCGCCCAAGAGTCAGCCCGTCTCGGCGCCCTCGCCCTCGCCCTCGCCCTCGGGAGTGTCGCCCTCGCCATCGGGAGTGTCGCCCTCGGGAGTGTCGCCGCCCACGCGCTCGATCGCGCGGCGCAGCAGCTCGAGGCCGGCCGGGTCGAACTCGTAGGTCCACTCGCGCAGGCGTTCCGGCCGGTCGAACCGCGCCTCCAGGCCCAGCGCCATCGCCTCGCGTGACAGGAGGACGAGGTCCGCCTCCCGGTTCACCTGCTCCAACTCGGACTCCGTCTGGGCGACGGCCGAGACGATCTCGACGCCCGAGGCGCCCGCGAGCTGGAGCGCCTCGGCGATGTTCTCCACGCCCCGTTGGGATCCGCAGACGACGCCCACGCAGGAGCCCGGCGGCAGCCCGGTGATCTCGTAAATGAGCGACATGTATCCGGGGCCCACGAGCATCGCGACCACGGGCACGCGTCCAGCCACGTACGCCTGGGCCTCGTCGGCGTGGAACGTGGTCGTTGCGACGAGGTCGTAGTGATAGCGGTCCAGGCGCTCCGGCAACTCGTCGAGCAGGACCGGGATCACCTCGACCCGCTCGGGGAACGCCTCCGAGATCCGCCCCGCGTCCGCGTTCGCGTCGGCGGTGGTGCACTCCGCGAACAGCACGCGGATGTGCGGCCCGGGGCGCTTGCGCTCCGAGGCTGCCGTGAAGGTCGCCTGGGCCACCTCGTCCGGGGTGAACCCCAGCTGGGCCGCCCGGCGCAGCGTCTCCGCCACGATGCCGGCCAGGGCCTGCGCCCCGCGCCTGACCGGCGGCCGGTCCACGACGCGGGTCCCGGCTCCATGCCGGCCCACCACGTACCCCGCGTCCGCCAGGCGCCGGTAGACCGCGCGCACCGTGTTGGGATTGACGCGCAGCGCGGCGCCCAGCTCGCGGACGGGCGGGAGGCGGGTGCCCGGCTGCAGGCGCCCCGACTCGATCTGGTAGGCGAGCTGCCAGTAGATCTGCGTGGAGATGGGGACGTCGGAGTCCCGCTCGATATCGAGCTCGTGACCTGCGGCAGGTCCAGGTCCCGTTACGACGGGCCGTTCGGCGGGCGGAACAGGGCCGTTTTGGCTGATTGACACAGTGGAGTAGTCCAACTACTGTTGGTCTTGGCCTAGTTGACTATAACAATCCACGCATTTGCTCCGCCAAGATGGCCTGACCCGAAGTCCCACACATCAACGAGCGCCGAACCCTCCCCCTCCTTCCGGCGCTCATCCTCCGACCCCCGGCTCACCCCCGGGGGTCGCTGGTTCTCCCGCCCGCCAGGCGGTGGTCCTCGTCGCGCGGCGGATGCTGGCCGGCCAGGCCCAGGGCCTGCCGGTAGATCGTCGCCCCGTCGATGCCCAGGGCCGGTGACTCGAACAGCCCCAGGTCCGCGATGAGCCGCCGCTCAAGATCCGTGCCGGCGAGCTCGTCCACCAGGCGCACGGCGCGCGCGGACGACTGGAGCACCTGGTGCGTCTCCGGCCGGGAGGGGTCGTCCCAGAACCAGCCACATGACGCGAACATCCCAAGGCGCCACCGCTGGGCCTCCATCAGCCGCAGCAACCGGTCGCGCTGGACCTGGTCGGACCGGGGGCCAAGCTCCGTCTTCGCAAACGTGTCGGGGCTCGTGACCCCGAGGACCACGTCCACGTAGCGATCCCGGGACGCCCAGACGTCGTCCAGGCCGGGGAGGTCGCGCGCCAGGTTCTCCGTGATGGTGTCGATACCGCCTGCGAGCCGTTCCAGCGCCGCCCGCAGCGGACCCTTCCACCGCCCGTCCGGGGCGTCGGCGCACTCGCCGGACCAGCGGAGCACGCCATGGTGGCAGCTCCACGAGGTCCGCTCGTGGATCCGGATCTCGGGATGCGGGTGACCGGGCAACTCCGCCAGGACCTCGGAGATCGTGACGACGTCGTACCCTCGGTCCTGCGTGTCTGCGGAGGGTGCCACGAGGCGCTGGAGGAACAGGTCCCGGAACCTCTGGTGGTGGCCGTACAGCTCGCCGTCGCTGGCGATGACCAGCATCGGCGCCGTCCCGTCCGGGAGAGCCCCCGCCAGCCGGGGCGCGATCCGCTCCCGCGCGAACCGGTCGGCATCGGCGGTGATGGACGGCTCGAACGAGATGGACCCTGACAGGCCGCCGTCGTAGAACGCGACGGCGATGTGGCGCCCGCCGCCCACGTCCACGCGATAGGGCAGCCGTGCGTCCAGGTGGGGGGTGTCCGCCTGCCAGGGCGCCAGGATCGTCCCGGTCACGCCCTCCTCGGCGAGGATCCGGAGGGTCGGCAGGTCCACCGCCGTCTCCGGCAGCCAGATCGCGGTCGGGCGGCGGCCGAACCGCACCTCGAAGTCCCGGAGGCCCCAGCGGATCTCCGTGCGCCGGTCGTGCAGCGGGGCGAGCGGCAGGATGGCGTGGTGGAAGGCCTGGGCGATGCCCGGCCCGTTGTCCTTCCCGCCGCCGCGGACGTCGCAGGCGCGGAACGCCGTGAGCACGTCCGGGGCCTCTTCTGCGAGGTACGAGCTCAGCGTGGGCCCCAGGTCCCAGGAGGCGCGGGACAGCGAGCCAAGCTCCGCATTGGGCCGGTAGCACTCGGCCGTGGTCCGCGCGTTCCAGTCCCGGAACGGCGCCGCGCTGGCGTCCGCCGGCAGGCGGCCGGAGAACGGGTCGACGCGCGACGGCTGGTAGAAGTGGGCATGGACGACGAGCCTGCCCCGGCTCACGGCCGGAACCCCCCGGGACCGCGCTCGGCGGTGCTCACGCTGGGACGGTGCCCTCGGCTGCGGCGTGGTCCCTCGTCACGCTGACGGCCTGGCGGAGCGAGACCTTGCGCGTCTCGCCGGGGGCCAGGATGACCGGCCACGAGACCAGCAGGGTGCTGCCCTGGTAGACCCGCTCGAAGCCCGACTCGGAGTTGGAGATCGTCTCGATGGGGCTCCACCACGCGTCCCCGGCGGGTTCCACGGTGGCGGCCACATCGAGACCCACCCAATCGTTGCCGAACCCGATGGCGGAGATCCCTGCGGCCTCGCCCGTCCCGTCGTGGGCGGAGCGGCTGCCGGCCACGTCGTACCAGGCCGACGGGTTGCCTCCGCCGCCCAGGACGTGGAGCGACAGCTCCAGCCCGAGGCGCGTCTCCACGGGTTCCGTGCCGCGGTGCTCGATCACCAGCTCCAGGCCCAGCTCAGGGTCCAGGCGGCCGCCGGTGAGCCGCGTCGTCCGCGTCACCTTGAACGGCTGGCCGGCGACGATGCCCTCCCGGAACAGGGTGATGGCGCCCGGCTCCAGGTGGCGGACGATGAACTCCCCGTCGCGGAAGTCGCCCAGCTCCGTCTCGCGCGCGGTCGCGACGGACTCGGGCGTCGTGTCGGGCGCCAGGAACCGGATGAGCCCGGTGCGGCGCTCGTGGTCGTCGTAGTAGAGCAGGCCCGCGAGCCCCTCCTCCTTGACCATCACCAGGTCGTGGATCGAGGCCGGTGCGCCACCCTCGACCACCGGCGCCGGCTCCTGGTCGCCCTGGTCGCCCTGGTCGCCCTGGTCGCCCTCGGCACCCTCGTCGCCCTGATCGCCCTCGGCACCCTTGCCCTCATGGGCACGGAGGATGTCGTGATAGGCCTCCGGGCGACGACGGAGCACCGCCGCCAGCGCGTGGCGCGCGGCCCGGATGTCCCAGCTGCCCACGCCGCCGCCCTCGGACGGCTTGACGGTCACGACCTGGCCCGGCTCGGCGAGGATCGCCTCCGGCCGCCCGTCCATGTCCAGGTCCCGCAGCGCTGCCGTGCGCGGCCAGGCGTCCACGCCGTCCGCCGCATCCTCCGCCGCGATCAGGTGCTCGTACGTGGCCAGCCGCATGTGCGAGATGTAGATCCCGCCGAACAGGCCGTGCCAGTAGCAGTCGTTCGACTGGCCGCGGTGGAGGTGGTCCATGGCCGCAGCCTTCGCGGAACTCTCCGGCATGGCTGCCACCTTCGCGGAGGTCCGCAGCATCTGCTTGTGGAGATCGTTGATCTCGCGGTACTTCACCTGGAAGTTGCGCCAGAACCCGCCGCGCAGCCAGCGCGCCTCGGGCCGGTGCCCGGCCACGGCGTCGTGGAGCAGGCGCGCGAACACGGCCGTCTCGTCGGGCGGCAGGGACCATTCGCCCATCTCGGCGTAGGAGGACGTGGGCACGTAGACCCGCCCGATCGGCGGCTCCTTCTCCAGCCACTGCGAGGGCGTGACGGTGGACAGCCAGCCGGCATTCGCCTCCAGCGCCTCGAAGAAGCCCTCCACCCAGCGGCCGCCGCCCCAGCAGTGCTCATACGTGGTCGGCCAGGCGCCGAACTTCTCACCGTCGTCGCCCATCATGCCCACCCGGTCGCCGGCCTCCGTGGCATGGGCGCGGAGATAGCCGATGACGTCCTCCACGGTCCCGAACGGGATGCGGTACCGGAGGCCCTGCTCCGTGCCGAAGACCGTCAGCAGGTTGCCCTGGTCCTCGGTGGTGTAGGCGCCCCAGAGGTTCTCCTCCGGGATGGCCGCCGCGCGGAAGTGCTGGTCGTCCAGGATGGTCCAGCGGTAGCCGGCGGCCACGAGGGACGTGGGGAGGTCCGGCTCCCACACCCGCTCCGCCAGCCAGGCGCCCTGCGGCCTGCGGCCGGTGATGCCCTCGATCAGGGAAGCCATCCGGGTCAGCTGGTCGACGCGGTCGTGCTCCGGGAGCGACGCGAGGATGGGCTCGTACAGGCCCCCGCCCAGGAGCTCCACCTGCCCGCCCGCGACCAGCGTGCCCAGCCGGGCCAGGAACTCCGGCCGGTCGGACGCCAGCCATTCGAGGAGCGGTCCGGTGTAGTGGAGCGACAGGCGCACGCCGGGGTGGCGCTCGAGCGCCTCCAGCATCGGCAGGTAGGCGCGGTC
>Ga0315271_10003193_pt1 | contig 10367 bp, 7 predicted proteins | sample C3_top_MG_FD_204664 | JGI IMG/M metagenome (GOLD analysis project Ga0315271, IMG submission 204664) | Sediment microbial communities from Yellowstone Lake, YNP, Wyoming, USA - C3_top | ecosystem: Environmental > Aquatic > Freshwater > Lake > Sediment | place: USA: Wyoming | collected 2017-08-01
TGCTGCCACAGTTGCGAGTACGGCTCGCCGGGTTTCACCTTGCGGCGGGCTTCAGTTACCTGATGGTCGGCAGTAAGCCGCACCACCACGGAGCGGACAATGGTGGGCCGGCCTTCCTGCACGGCAACTCTGACCCGGACCGCGCCCGTTGACTCGGTCGCGGTCAATTGATTGGTGCCGACCACCGCTTCCTGATAGCCGGCCCGCGCATAGGCTTCCCGCAGCGCGGCAAGGGAACCTCGCAAGGCGGCCGGGCTGAAAACGCGAGTGCCCCGCAGTTGCAGCAAGGTGTCGACGCTGACGAAATAACTGGTCGCTTCGCGTTGGGTGAAGGCCGTGACGCCGGCGAACTCGATGGCGCGATAATAAAAGCGCACGCCGGGTTGCTGCCGGAAGCGCGCCTGGCGGGCGGCGAAGTCGCACGGCAGCACAATTCCCAGAGCGTTGGTCCAAGCAAGGTTCTGCCGCGAGCCGTCGGTCATCGTGAATTCACCGTGCAAGATGGCACGCAGATACCCGTCGTCGTGGGCCCGCGCGAGCAAAACCAGGGCGGCATCCTCGACAAAGGTCCGATCGAGGACGACCGGCATTTTACCGTCGAGTTGAAAATTACAGAGCAAGCGGCCCAGCTCCCGGTTTCCCAATAGGCCGAATCCCGAGACTTTCACGCGCGCGGGTTCATTCGTCATCGTTGCCGCCCCCACCGACCAGCACGCCAGCGCCAAGCCGAGGGCCAGAAGTGTCGCCCCACGCAGGTTGGTTCTCCAGTGACTCAACGGGTGAAAATCTTCCATTTCAAATCCGTGTTGAAGGCGTTGAACTCGTCGTAGGCGCCGACGATGGACCACCGGTCGGTCAGCCGGTACTCAACCGAATAGGTCAACCGGCCTTCGCCGGAGATGCTCTCGCCGGTTCGGAAAACCAACCGTTCGTCTGTCGGATCAGTACCCAGATAGCGGCTAAGCAAATCAGAGCCCAAAAACGTCCCGAGGCGACCGGCCCGCGCACTGCTCGAAAAAGAAAAATCCGATTGCGGCACCGCGCCCGCGGTCAACATCAGGAGGATCTCCTCCGCGGTGAGAGGCGGGGTGGCGGACAGAATGACGTTGGCGCCGTCGGCGGGGCCGTTGACTTCGAGCCGAAGCTCGTAGCGGTAATTGCGTCCGGAGGCGTTGAGCTGCAGGTCCGGACCGCGTGGGTCGTTCCCGTTGAAACTGGCAAAACCTTGATTAATCGTGAGGGAGCCGAAGGGAAAAACCATCCGGCCGGAGTTAACGCGGGCATCACCGGTCAGGACTGGGGTGCGGAGCGAGCCGGACAACTGGAAATCCGCGGAAGCCACGCCACTGAACACGGGCGTGCGCAGGCGCAGGAAGCGGTCGCCCCGGACGGCCAGCTTCAGCTTCCAGTCGGCGAACGGCGCGTTTGTCACGCTGAAGTACGGGGGCCGCCACTCGGGCCGCCGGGGCGTGCTCCAAACCAGCGCCGAGGCGTTCTGCACGTACAATCCGTCATGCAACGTAACCGCGCCGGCCAGCACCGGTGGCAGGTTGCTGCCGCCGCGCAGCAAGAGTGCGAAATCCCCGCGCAGCAATAACTCCGGACTGCGTGCCAGCGGGACATTGGTGCCGTGCAAGTTGACTTGGTAATCCAGCCCGCTGCCGTCCAGCGCCGTCACCGTCACGAAACCATCGGCGCGGACGGGTTGGCCGCCGAGCTGGCCGCGAAAGTCCGCGAGCACGGCGTGGGTGCCGTCAAAGCGCACCAACGCCGCGATGTCGCGCAGTGGTGTGAAAGTGCCCAGGGGTCGCGTGGCCGCGTTCGTCAGCGACAAAACTCCTGCCAGTTGCTTGCCAGGCTTGAGATCCAAGGTGGCGCTTACGCTTCCTTCCGGGGCTAACACATCCGGCAGAAAAGCCGCGAACGCCGCCACTGAGGCCGCGGCCAGTTCCAAATGGCCCTGGGCTTGATGCCAGTCCGGCAGCTTTCCAGGGAACCACAACTCCTGCCAGTCCTGCTTCGAAAGCGGCCATTCACCGTTCGCCCGAATTGGCTGGCCGTCCAGTTTGGCCACCAACGTCTTCAACCGAATCGCGTCCGGATGAATCGCCACCACGAGTTGCAAGTCATCGAGCCGGGGCGAAGGCGTATTATTGGTCCTCGACTGCCAGGCCAGCTGCGTCGCCCGCGCCGCCAGTTCGGCGGATGGCGCCTCCGGGGTGCCGGAAATGTGGAAGCGGAATTCCGGACGGGAGAGGGCCAGTTCGCCCCACGTTCCCAGCGGCACGGCGAGGGCCTCCGGCTGAGCATCACGCCACGTCCCCGCCAAGGCGATGGACTGCGCCTGGTCCCAGACGAGCAACCCGGCGCGGCGTCCTAGGATGATTTTGAGGGGAACGCTGCCCGTCACCGCCAGCGTCGGCGTGTATCCGTTGGCCAGCGCCAACTGTTCAACGACGAGGAGGTCGCCCGTTTTCACGTTGCCGCGCAGCCCGAACACCCGGCCCGTGCTGTTGGTCAGCGAACCCGTGGCCGAAATCACCGAATGCACCGGTCCATTGGACCAATGCGCGCAGCCAGCCAGTTCAGTGAGGAAAATGTTCGTGATGTCGGCGGAGAGGAAATCTGAAAAATCCGCGAGGGCAACGTTGGTCAGGCTGAACGTCGTGTTTCCCTGCGCGGGCCAGGCGAGAGCGGCGGTGGCGGAAATCGCATGGCGCTGGCTGCGCCAGTTGAATGCGTCCACGGCGAGAGTCCAGAGGCGTTCCGAGGTGTTGATGGCTCCGGCGCGGAACGTGATGGCACAAGGCTCTTGGAGCGCATACAGCTCCTGCTTGGCGCGGCGCAACGAAAGCTGGTGCAACTTCGCCGCGACTTCACGTTTGGATATATCAATGTCCGCGACCGCGCCGAGGGACAGAACCGATTTGCCGGCCGTCCATTCCATATCCCCCTGGGTAAGCTGTTGATTCTGGCCGCTCCACTTCGCCCGGAAATCAAACGGCTTCAGCCCGACAATCCGGCAGTTGGTGAACGCGGCTTCGCCACTGTGCGTGAGATTAGTGAGCGCCCCGTTCAATTCCCCCGCAGCCGCCAGTTCGGCATAGCTCAAGCCTGGCAAAAATGTTTGCACGAAACCGCCGGAAAGTTTCCAGTGTCCGCCCACGATACGTCGCGTCGCGCCGTCGAAGGAGCCATCGGCAACCAGCGCGGAACCGTCGGCGAAGTCCACTTGCAGCTCGTCGAGCTTTAGAAGCGGCACCGCGAATTCACCGCGGACGAGCATTGATTTGGCGTCCAACGGCCCGGCGCTCAACTGACCGGCTGAAAAACGGAATTGTGCAACCGGGGGGCGGCTGCCCTGCGGTTTGATCTGCACGAAGCCTTCCATCTGTCCGGCGAGGTTGGCGCCGGGCAGTTTCACGAGATCCATCGCGACGTGAAGCTGCGCCGGCTCCGCCCGAAGTTCGCCCGTCCAGTTGAAACCCACGGCGTTCGTCAGCTCGGCCTGGAGCCAAGGCGTTTGAATATTGAGCGTGTTGAGATTTACCCCGTTGGGATTTCCGTCCGCACCGAGCGAAAAGGCTACTTTGGGAAAGGCCTGCTGTGACGCTAGGTCCGTAGGTTGAGCAAAACCGGTTGCCTGCAAATCGAAACGGTTGGATACGAAGTGGGCCGTCAGACTGGCGACGAGATTTTCGTACCCTTCGACCGGAAGTGATGCCGCCGGGATCTGCCAACGCTGGAAATCCAACTGCGCCTGCACCGGCCACCAGCCGTTGGTCGCAAACCGAGCCGTAAGCTCGGCGCGGTTGGTGAGCCAGCCCAGTTCGCTATTCCAGCACCAGCCCGCGGCGCTGCGGGAGAATCCACCGTGAAGCGCTGCCGCGTACGCTGCCCACCCCACCGAGACTTCCAAGGCCAGGTTATCACCGACCTGGCCGGCCAGTTCAATTTCCCCGCGCAGCACCGGTAACCGAGCCACCGCCTCGAGCCGTCCCGCCCGCCAATGGGCGTACGGAATGGACACCTGGTGGGAATCAATCTGGAGGGTGCAATTCGTCAGGTCAGCGGCCGGCAACCATCGTCGGAGCGCCCATCCGATTTGGATGATTTGGTTCAACGTCTCGTCGGTTGATCCCGATGCTGCCGCATTTGTGGTGGTGACGGTGTTGGTCGTCGACGCGACAATCAGCAGCAGACCATCGCTCAACTTGAGCAACGGCGGACCATTGGTGCGGTCATTGAACCGTCGCCAAAGCCAAGTCGTCGGCAGCACGGATTCGACGCGTTGGGCCTGCAACTGCGCGCCGTCCCATGCGCCACGGACTCCGGTTAGCGCGAAGCGGGTCCAGCCTATTCGATCATAAACTGCAAACCCGAGGCCGTAATGACTGGCAACCGGCTTCAACACCCAAGGAAACCACAACGGTACGAGCCCGAGCAAAAGGAGGCCGCCGGCCGTCAGCCACCAGAGGCCTCGGACCCATCGGCGTTGCTTTCGCGGCTTGGGCTTCATGCAATCAAGCGTGATTTCGAGATCGGGCACTCTTACGCCACCGAGAATGCCGTTTAGCAGCACACCACATCAGCCGCGTTGAGTGAAATCGCTTTGCAGACTTGGAGGCACTCCCAAGTCAGCGGCAGTCGGAACGCATCTCAATCGCGGGCCATTTGCTGGGTTCAACGGTTCAAGCCCCAAGGGGAAGCCATTGACGCGAACCGCCGTGCGCCGCCTCATTCATGATTTTAGCAATCGTGGTCTCCACTTCCTGCGCCACTCCTTTCAGTTGGGGTGTGTTGAACAGTGCCAGCAGCGCGGTGGGCTTCAACGTGGCCAGAATGGTCTTACCGTCTTCCTCGTAAAGGGAGATCCGGCACGGCAGGGCGGTGGAAACGCTCATGTTTTCATCGAGCACCTGCTTCGCCTGTTGCGGCTGACAGACCTCGAAGATCAGACATTCGCGGGCGAACGCCAGGCCTTTCTGGGCCATGGTTTCTTTAAGGTTGTGAACCTGCATGACGCCAAAATGATTGGCCTGAACGGCGGCCTGCAAGGCCGCGGCTGCTTCGCTTATGGTTTTGTTGGTGGATAGTTTGATCAGCATAATTTTCCATTCCCCGTCGGAATTCCCAGTCCCAGCCAGGCTCCATCCTCAGGGCGCCCGCCTCTGGGGCAACCACCGGGCGGGTCTCACGTTAGCCCCTGCCGGTCTGGTTGAATCCCTTGGCGAACGAAATCCTTTCGCCGGCTTCGGCGCGGGCACGGCGGGTTGCGGAAGGCAAACGCACCCGCAATGGGGGAGGCTTCCGTGGACCCGACGTGCAGCGGTTATTTCGTACCGTCCTGAATTTTTTCGCCGGCCTTTTCCATGTCCTTGCCGAAGCCGTGAGCCGTGTTGCAGCCGATGCCCACAAGGGCAAGAACCGCGGTGGCGAACAGGAGAGCAACGAGGCGTTTGATAAGTGTGTTCATAGCGAGATTTGAATTGCGATTGATTTGTTATGGAAAACCAAGCTACGCCTTTGCCTCGCGGTTTAACATGGGGTGTAACCCTACCGGCCCGGCTCAGGAACCAATTCCCGGAGAACCGAGCGGCGTTGGTTCAGCGGGAGAGAAGTTCGCTGACGGGCGACAGCGCGGGGACGCGGTCGCAGACAACCTTGATCGAAACCAGGATCGGCACCGACAATAATGCGCCCGGCACCCCCCAGAGCCACATCCAGAAGATCAGCGAAACAAAGAGGACCACGGGATTGAGGGTGAAGCGGCGCCCGAGCAAAACCGGGGTGATGAGGTTCGCCTCCAAAGCGTGCAGTCCCAGATACCAGGCGGGCGGCAGGAGTCCTTGCCAGAGCGTGTTGAACGTGAGCAACCCCACCGCCGCCAGCACGATAACTCCAGCGACCGGACCGAAGTAGGGAACGAAGTTCAGCACGGCCACGCAGACTCCCCACATGGCGGCATTGGGCACGCCCAGGAAGAACAGACCGCCGCCCACCACCAGCCCCATGCCGATATTGATCAGGGAAACGGAGAACAGGTAATGGGAAATGTTTTGTTGTATCTCGTGGCTGATTTCGACCGCGCTCTTCTTGTCGTGCATCGTGGGCATCACGTGGACCAGCTTCTGCAAGAACAAGTCACCCGAGGCCAACAGGAAGTAAAGCAAGACCAGGGACTCGCCGAGACCCGCCAACAAAGTTCCGGTCCAGTTCAGGATCGAACTGGTGCCGCGGCTGTCTTTGACCTCCACCGTCGGCGTCTTTTTTTGTTCCTCCTTTTTCTCCTCTTCCGTCGCGCCCAGATCGCTTACCGCAGCGGCCGCCCGATTGAAGCGGGCGAGTCGGGGCAGGATCTTCAACACCCGTTGACGCAAATCGCTCATGTGTTGCGGCGCTTCGTTCATCCACGCCAACGCCGGGCGGCCGAGTTGGAAGAAGCCAATCCCGAGAGCCGACACCAGCAGGCAAAGCACGACGGCGGCGGACAGCGCCGGCGGAATGTGGCAACAGGACAGCCAACGGATGAGGGGTTTGAGCGCCATTCCCGCCACACACGCCACGATAACCGGCAAGAGCACGGGCCGGGCGAAGTACAGAAACGCAATGACTCCCAGCACCATCAAGACGATTTGCAGCGGGGTCGTCTTCGTCGCGACGGCGCTGCGGGAGGGCGACTTCGCTGGACCGGTGTTGGGCGCTTCCGGAGGCGGCAACTCGATCGTCCGGGCGGAGCTGTCGGCTGGCTCAGCCGGCAGTGGCAATGCGCTTGGCGGTTTCATTCCGCAATTTTCGTCGCTCGAAGTTGTATTAGTAGAGCAACCCGATGCTGTGCGCGCCTTCCTGGCCGTCGCGCAATGCATTAAAGCCGTAGCCATAGCGGAGGATCACCCGCCACACTTCGCTCCGGGACGTGAAGGAGAGGCTGGGGCCCGCGCCCGTGTTCCAGTGGTTGGGCTGCTCCAAACCGGGCAGATAATCGACATAGGCGCTGGCCGCGCTCAGGCGAAGTTGCCAGCGATGATCGGCGGAAAGCGGCGCAACGTAGCTGGCGGCGAGGTGCACAACTCCCTGCGCTGAAATTTCCTGGTAATAATATCCGGGCAGCGTCAAGGGATACTCGGCGGCCAGCGGCAATACCCCACCCAGCCGGTAGGCGCTGAAACGATCCGCATTGTCCGATCCGCCCGCCGTCACCGCAAACGTGAATTGGTTGCCGGTGTTGGTCCACGCGTAGCTCAAGCCGGCATAGAGCCAGTAGAGCCCCGTCGCCGGCACGACCTGCCGATCCCCCGCAAAGCCATAAGGGCCGCTGTTAAAGCGCCACTGCTGCTCGTACCAGAGGGACACTTCCATCGCCAGGTCCGCGTACAGCATCGGCTCCTTGCCCGCGAGCCGCAGGCCCGCACGCACGAAGGTGCTCGGGCCATCCTCGGGCAGCACGAAACGATCATCGGTTTTGTGGGTGGCGGCATACGCGGTGTAATCACCGCCCCCTTGCAAGATGACGTGGAGCGGGAGGAGTTGGGCGGGGTTGACCAGATGGTAGAGGTTGAGGGAAGCGCCGCCCCCGCTACCGTCGAAACTCTCGCTTTTCCGGTAGTCGCCCTGGTTGATTTCGTAATAATTCTCGCCGAAGGCGCCGCCTCTAATGCCGATGCCAAAATCGGTGCGGGGCAGGACTCGGCGAAACCCGAGCTCGCTGTAGAGATAGACCGGGGCCACGGCCATACGGAGCGCCAAGTTGGTGCGCAGGAACGCGGGATTGTTGTAGTAATAGTAGGCGTAAAGCGATTGGGGGCCGGTGCCCGACAGGTTCTGGTCGACGCCGAGTTCCAGCAGGCTGCGGGAATAGGGATCGACTTGAGCCAGGGCCAGTGAGGCACTGCCTAACACCAAGCCGATGGCCACGAAAAGAGTTTTTCGGTCCGTAATCACAATAATTCGGTGCTCTCCTGGCGCAGGCCGTTACGCGGAGGACGACGGCTTTCCTCGGCGCGCCTGCTGCCTGCTGGTTTGTTGGGCAACGTCACTCGGCGGCCACGGTCGCGTTCAGCGGGGGTGCGGCACTGTGCGGAGTGGCCGCCCCGGTCAACGTTGCGAACACGGTGGATTCCTCATAACTGATCCGGTCCACAGCTTTAGTTGGTACCAGGATGTCGTTGCCGGAAAGGCGGTGGCCCGTCTTGACGACCAGTTGGCCGATGCCCCAGCTGGAGGAGTCCATCATGAAATCGCAGACGTGGCCGATGATTTCGTTACCGGTCTGGAGGTGGTAGCCGTTCACCGCCTGCGCGCTGCGCAGGTGCGCGTCGGCACGCTCCGGTTGCGGGCCGATCCGACCGAGCGGCGCCGGCGGGAGCGGTGGCGTGGGCAGCTCCAATATCGGGAACCCGCTTAAGCCCCACAACCCGCTTCCCTCCCAGTAATAGGGCCAGCCGAAATAGCGGTAGTATTCCTCCTCGTATTGTCGGGACACCGGTTTGTGCAACTCAATCGAAGGGCTGTCCTCGATTTGTTTCCGGGTCAGGTTCACGCTTAGGACTTTTTCCGCCGGGTCGAGCCGGCCGAACACATGTGGCGTGAGTAAGACCTAACGTCCGGGCAACCATGATCCCGTGTCCGCGACGAGATAGCGGATCGCCCAGTTCTGATCGTCGAAATAGAAATCTTTCACATGGCCGATGTCGCCATCGGATGCGCCCAGTTTGTTTCCGTAGAGTTGTTTGATGCTGCGTAACATAAATCTGCCTTTCGATTAGGGTGACTCCGGCCTCCCTTTGCCCTGCTTATCGCGGTCGTTCTTCAAGAGTCTCGCCGCGCCTTTTTCGCCCGCCGTCGCCCTTTCTTTGGCGGGCGCTTCGGACACGCGTTGCGCTTGTTTTTCCAACCCGCCGGCGGGCCGCGGTGGAACTTCGCGCGCTGACGCCCCGGGTTCTGCCGCCCGTGGTTTCGCTTCCGGGGGAGTGCTCACTTCAAATGCCGGGGCCTTTCGCTGAGAAGCTTCTGCGGTCTTCGGGGCCGCCTCCGGAGTCCGGCGTTCGCTCTCGGGTTGCCCCGGCGGCACCGCCGTTTTCGCCGCCTTTTGCGGTACGGCGGGAGTCTGGCGGCGCGATTCGTCAGGGCGGCGCTCTGGTTTTGCAGGAGGCTGCGGTTCGCGCGGCGGCGCTTCGTTTCGGACGGGTGCGAGCTGCTTGTCAGGCACCGATTGGCCGGGTTGAGTTTGCGGAGTTCTGCGCTCCACGCTGGGATTACGAGCGGCGGGCGCGGGTTTGGGTTGGAGCTTGAGATTTGGCTTGGGCGCCTGCTGCGCTTTGGGTGGAGCCTGGTTTTTGCCTGACGGATTGGCCGGCTTCGCCACAATCGGGGATCGGGGAAGTTGTACTTTGGCGGGCTCGACTACCCCACCCTGGCTTCGGGCTGATGGGGCCGCTGGCTGGGCCTCCAAGGTGCGCCGCTGATCGCGGGACTGCTGAACTTCCTGACCCCGCTGGGCCAGCTTCTGGCGTTCCTCCTTCGCCACCGGTTGAAATCGCACGGGACTGGTTTTACTCTTGGCCAGTTGGTTGAGGGGTGTGGCCATGACGCGGTTCTGCCGGGACGCTGCCGGGCCCGGACTCATGGTTTGCTGGGCGGCCCAGGTGCGCGGCGGTCGCGCAGTTTCGTGATCGCGACGGTTTTGGTAGGATGCTACAACGCGATGTTCCCATTCCCGGTCCCCGCGATGCTCCCACCGTTGATGAGAATAGATTGGATCGTAACCATGGTGGCTGGATTGAAAGGAAAACGAAGCGTAGAAACCGCCCTGGTAGTAGCTCGCGGCATAGTAGTCGCCGAAGTAATAGTGATGGTAGCTGGGCCGCAGGAAGAGATGGTCGCTGAACACACCCACATCAATCACGATCGTGGGCGAATAGGAATAGCCGTGCCGGGAATAAACCCCGACGTCAAAATAAACCGGGGCAAAGAGAACGCCACGGCGTTCCACCGGGTAATCCCAGAAGCCGCCCACAAAAATATATCCCCGCGGAGTCCAGACATAGTGCGCCGGACACCAATCCCAATCCGCCCGACCTTGGGCCCAATAACCGGGACGCCACGCGTAACGACTCTGATACCAGACCCAGCAACCCGGCGTCCAACCGTAGTCAATAGAAGGCGCGGCGATGTTCGGCCCCGCTTCCACGGTCGCAGGCGGCGCGGGCAAGTAGGTCGTTTCCTTGGCGGCGGCATCGGCCCAATACCCGGAGGTCCACTGGTAACCTTGCGGGCTCTGCCCCCAATAGCCGGCGATCCATTCGCGGCCCGGCGGCAACGCGCGCCACGTGCCGCTAATCCACAGGAAATCACTCCGCTCATCATCC
>Ga0315271_10003195_pt1 | contig 10364 bp, 5 predicted proteins | sample C3_top_MG_FD_204664 | JGI IMG/M metagenome (GOLD analysis project Ga0315271, IMG submission 204664) | Sediment microbial communities from Yellowstone Lake, YNP, Wyoming, USA - C3_top | ecosystem: Environmental > Aquatic > Freshwater > Lake > Sediment | place: USA: Wyoming | collected 2017-08-01
TGACGGCGGCTGCGGCGGTCGTCGCGACGGCCCTTCTCGCGACCCCCGCCCTGGCCCAGAAGACCAAGATCACGGTCTATTCCGGGCTCGAGGCCGACCAGGTCGGCGCCTACAAGACCGCCTTCGAGGCCGCCAACCCCGACGTCGAGATTGCCTGGGTGCGTGACTCGACGGGCGTGATCACCGCACGTGTCCTGGCCGAGAAGGACAACCCGCGCGCCGACATGATCTGGGGCCTGGGCGCCTCGAGCGTGGCGCTGTTCGACTCGATGGGCCTGCTCGAGCCCTACGCGCCCAAGGGCCTGGACCAGATCAAGCCGACCTTCCGCAGCGCGAAGAACCCGCCGAGTTGGACCGGCATGGATGCCTGGCTGGCGGTGATGTGCTTCAACACCATCGAAGGCGGCAAGAAGAACCTGCCCAAACCGGCATCGTGGACCGACCTCGGCAACCCGGTCTACAAGGATTCGATCGTGATGCCCAACCCGGCCTCGTCGGGCACCGGCTACCAGGCGGTGTACGCGTGGATCCAGATCATGGGCGAGAAGGCGGCCTGGGAGTTCATGGACAAGCTGCACCAGAACATCGCCGTCTACACGCACTCGGGCTCGGCGCCCTGCGTGCAGGCCGCCAAGGGCGAGCGCGTGATCGGCATCGGCTTCGACATGCGTGGGGCCAAGGAGAAGACCGCCGGCGCGCCGATCGACATCATCCTGGCCAAGGAAGGCGCGCCCTGGGACATGGAAGCCACGGCAATCGTCAAGGGCACGAAGAACCTGGCGGCGGCGCAAAAGCTGGCCGACTTCGCGATCTCCAAGGCTGCCTACGAGATGTACGGCAAGTTCTACGCCATCTCGGGCTACCCGGGCATGAACCCGGCGCCGCCGAACTACCCGCCCAGCGCCGACTCGGCGATGGCCAAGATCGACCTGGCGCAGATGGGCCAGGACCGGGCCAAGATCCTGGCCGAATGGACCAAGCGCTACGACGCCAAGTCGGCACCGAAGTGATGTTGGGCCCTTCTCCTGATTGCGGGAGAAGGCTGCCGATGAGGGGCCGGCGCTGCCCCTCGCCCCAGCCCTCCGCCACCGGCCGGAGGGGGAACCCGCAATGACGGCGCCTTACCTTCGCATCGAGCGGCTGGTCAAGCAGTTCGGTGCCTTCACCGCGTTGAAGGATGTCTCGCTCGAGATCTTTCCGGGCGAGTTCGTCTGCTTTCTCGGCCCGTCGGGCTGTGGCAAGACGACGCTGCTGCGCGCCATTGCCGGCCTGGACATCCAGACCTCGGGGCGCATCTTCCAGGCCGGCAAGGAGATCTCCACCCTGCCGGCCTCGCAGCGCGACTTCGGCATCGTGTTCCAGTCGTATGCGCTGTTCCCGAACCTGACCGTCGCCGCCAACGTGGCCTATGGCCTGGTCAGCCGCGGCGTGCCGAAGGTCGAGATCCAGACCCGCGTCGTCGACCTGCTGCAACTGGTCGGCATGCCCGAGGCCGCGCGCAAGTACCCGGCGCAGCTCTCCGGCGGCCAGCAGCAGCGGGTGGCATTGGCGCGCGCCTTGGCGCTTTCGCCGGGCCTGCTGCTGCTCGACGAACCGCTGTCGGCGCTGGACGCTCGCGTGCGCGCGCACCTGCGCAGCGAGATCCGCCAATTGCACCAGCGCCTGCGCGTGACGACGGTCATGGTCACCCACGACCAGGAAGAGGCGCTGACGATGGCCGACCGCATCGTCGTGATGAACCAGGGCGTGATCGAACAGGTCGGCACGCCGACCGAGGTCTACCGCAAGCCGCACAGTGCCTTCGTCGCCGACTTCGTCGGCACCACCAATTTCCTGCCGGCGGTGGTCGCCGCACCCAACCGGGTGCGCTACGCGGGCATCGACCTGAGCTGCGAGCTCGATGTCCGGCCGGGTGTCGGCCACGACGTGACGCTGGCCGTGCGGCCCGAGGACATCGCCGTGCGCGGCATTACCGCCGCGATGCCGAATGCCTTTCCGGTGCGCATCGCCGACATCGAATTCCTCGGCGCCTTCTGCCGCGTCAAGCTCGATGTCGCTGTCGGCGCGCCGGCCATCGTTGCCGATTTCTCGATCAACCTGGTGCGCGATCTGGGCATCGAAGTCGGCAAGGACTTGCTGATCGCAATGCCGCCGGAGCGGCTGCGCGTGTTTCCGCGCGCACCGCAACTGCCGTGACGATGGCGGCCACTTCAGCCACGGCGGCCGCGCCGACGGCCAGGCGCCGGCTCGACCGCGACGACATCGTGATGCGGGCGGGGCTCGTCCTGCTCATCGGCTGGATGCTGGTCACGCTGGTGCTGCCGCTGTGGGCGTTGCTGTCCAAGAGCTTCCAGAACCAGCACGGCGAGTTCGTCGGCCTGGCCAATTACCAGCTGTACTTTTCGACGCCGTCGCTGTTCGACTCGGTCTGGAACAGCCTCTACGTATCGGTGATCACAACCCTGATCGTGCTGCCGCTGGCCTTCGTCTATGCCTACGCGCTGCAGCGCAGTTGCATGCGCTGGAAGGGCCTGTTCCAGGCGGTGGCCCTGATTCCGATCCTTGCGCCGTCGCTGTTGCCGGCGATCTCGCTGGTCTATCTGTTCGGCAACCAGGGCTTTCTCAAGGAGTTCCTGTTCGGCGGCTCGATCTATGGCGCGGGCGGCATCATCGTGGCGCAGGTCTTCTATTGCTTTCCGCACGCGCTGATGATCCTGGTGGCCGCGCTGTCGATGGCCGACGGCAGGCTCTACGAGGCTGCCGACGTGCTCGGCGCGTCGAAGATGCGTGTCTTCTTCACCGTCACGCTGCCCGGCGCCAAGTACGGCGTAATCAGCGCCGGCTTCGTCATCTTCACGCTGGTCGTCACCGACTTCGGCATCGCCAAGGTGATCGGCGGCCGCTACAACGTGCTGGCCACCGACATCTTCAAGCAGGTCATCGGCCAGCAGAACTTCGAGATGGGCGCGGTCGTCGGCTTCGTGTTGTTGATTCCGGCCGTCGTCGCCTTCGCCGCCAACCGCATCACCGAGCGCAGGCAGGTGGCGCTGCTGTCGGCGCGCGCCGTGCCGCTGGAGCCCAAGCCCGAGCCGCGCCGCGACTGGCTGCTGTTGGGCTTCTGCACCCTCGTCGGCAGCCCGATCCTGGGCATTCTGGGCATGGCGGCCTGGGCCTCGTTCGTCGCCCGCTGGCCGTACAACCTTTCACTGACGCTGAAGAACTATGTGTTCAGCGAGTTCGATTCGAACGGCTGGAGCGCGTACTGGAATTCAATCGAGCTGGCGAGCTGGACGGCAGTAATCGGCACCGTCGTTGTCTTCCTCGGTGCCTACCTGCTGGAGAAGACGCGTGGTTTCGCCTGGGGGCGCGGGGTCGCCCAGTTCATGGCCATGCTGCCGATGGCCGTTCCCGGGCTGGTGCTCGGCCTGGCCTACATCTTCTTCTTCAATGCGCGCGCCAACCCGCTGGGCTTCATCTACGCGACGATGACCATCCTGGTGGTCAACTCGGTGACGCACTTCTTCACCGTCAGCCACCTCACCGCGACCACGGCATTGAAGCAGCTCGATGGCGAGTTCGAGGCCGTGTCGGCATCATTGAAAGTGTCGCTGCTGCGCACGATGGTGAGAGTCACCATACCGGTCTGCCTGCCCGCCGTGCTCGATGTGAGCATCTACCTGTTCGTCAACGCCATGACCACGGTGTCGGCGGTCATCTTCCTGTACTCGACCGACACCAAGCCGGCCGCGGTGACGATCGTCAACATGGACGAAGCCGGCTTCACCGCCTCCGCGGCGGCGATGGCCATCTGCATCGTCCTGACCTCGGCGGCCGTGAAGGTCGTGCACCTCCTGCTCACCAAACGCTTCGAGCGCCGCACGCAGGCCTGGAGAAAACGGTAGTTTCGCTGGAGAGGCTTGCGCATGGCACTACCCACCAAGACCCGCATCGTCATCATCGGTGGCGGGATCATCGGCTGCAGCATCGCCTACCACCTGGCCGAGCGCGGCGTGCGCGACGTCGTCGTGCTCGAGCGCCTGCAACTCACACACGGCGCGACCTGGCATGCCGCGGGGCTGGTCGGGCAGCTGCGCAGCAGCAGCAACCTGACGCGCCTGATGCGCTACGGCGCCGAGCTCTACGGCAAGCTCGAGGCGCAGACCGGACAGGCCACCGGCTGGCACCGCACCGGCAGCCTGCGCCTGGCGTCTACGCCCGCGCGCTGGCAGGAACTCAAGCGCTCGGCGACGATGGCCAAGGGCTTCGACTTTCGCGTCGACCTGGTGAGCCCGCGCGAGGCGCGCGACCTGTATCCACTGCTGGAGCTCGGCGGCGTCGTCGGCGCCGCGTGGATCGAAGGCGATGGCGATGTCGACCCGGCCAGCCTGACCCAGGCCTACGCCGCGGGCGCGCGCGCTGGCGGCGTAGCCATCCATCAGGGCGTGCGCGTGACGGCGCTGCGCAAAACGGGCCGTCGCGTCACCAGCGTCGTCACCGACCACGGCGAGATCGCGGCCGAGTGCGTGATCGATGCCGCAGGCATGTGGGGCCGCGAGATCGCCGCGATGGTCGGCACGCGTGTCGCCGTCGGCGCCGTCGAGCACCAGTATTTCGTGTCCGAGAAGTCCGGCCACATTCCCGCCGGCCTGCCCTCGCTGCGCGACCCCGACGGCAATTTCTACGTCAAGCCCGAGCCGGGCGCGCTGGCCGTCGGCGGCTGGGAGGCCAACACCAAGCCCTGGGGTGTGGCTGGCATTGCGGCCGATTTCGGGCCCGAGCTGCTGCAGCCCGATTACGACCGCTTCGAGCCCCTGGGCACGGCCGCATGTGCGCGCATTCCGGTGCTCGGCGAGATCGGCATCCGGCAGATGATCAACGGGCCGATTCCGATCACCGCCGACGGCGAGCCGGTGATCGGCCTCTCGCCCGAGCTCGACAACTTCTACCTCTGCTGCGGCTTCACCTCGGGCATCGCGGCCTCGGGCGGCGCGGGCTGGGTGATGGCCAACTGGATCGTCGACGGCGACCCGGGCCTGGACCTGTGGCCGTTCGACGTGCGCCGCTTCGGCGCGCCGCACGCAGTCAAGTCCTCCCTGTACCAGCGGGCCGTGGAGAGCTATGCCCGCTACTACCACATCGCCTGGCCCAACCACGAGACCGAGGCCGGCCGGGGCGCACGGCGCAGCCCGCTCTACGACACGCTGATGCGCAACGGCGCGGTCTACGGCAACAAGTTCGGCTGGGAGCGCCCGAACTGGTTCGCGCCGGCCGGCACACCGGCGCTGGACACGCCGACCTTCGAGCGCGGCCCGTCCTTCGCGGCCATATCGGCCGAGCACCGCGCGGTGCGCGAGCGCGTGGCGCTGATCGACATGAGCTCGTTCTCCAAGTTCGAGATCCGCGGCCCGGCCGCACTCGGGCTGCTGCAAAGGCTGGCGGTGAACGACCTCGACAAGCCCGACGGCAGCATCGTCTACACGCAACTGTGCAACGAGCGCGGCGGCATCGAGGCCGACGTGACCATCACGCGCCTGGCCGCCGACCGCTTCTACTTCGTCACCGGCAGCGCGCTCGGCGTGCGCGACCGCTCGACGATCGAGCGCCACCTGCCCGGCGACGGCAGCGCCCAGATCATCGACCACACCTCGGCCAAGGCGGTCCTGAACCTGTGTGGCCCGAAGTCGCGCGAAGTGCTGGCGCAACTGACCGATGCGCCGCTCGACAACGCCGCCTTCCCATACATGAGCGCGCGCGAGCTCGATCTGGCCCTGGCACCGGTGCTCGCGTTGCGCGTGACCTACCTCGGCGAACTCGGCTACGAGCTGCACGTGCCGGTCGAATACGCGCAGCACCTTTACGAGCGGCTCTGGGCCTGCGGCGAGCCGCACGGCATCGCCAACGTGGGCTACCGGGCGATCAACAGCCTGCGGCTGGAAAAGCACTACCTGGTCTGGGGCACCGACATCACGCCCGACTACAACCCCTACGAGGCCGGGCTGGGCTTTTGCGTCGCGCTCGGTAAGGGCGACTTTCTGGCCCGCGCGGCACTGACGCAGGTGAAGGCCAAGGGGCCGGCGCGGCGGCTGGCCTGGTTCACCGCGCCACCGGAGGCGACCTTGCACGGTGGCGAGGTCGTGCTCGCCGGCGACCGCGTGCTCGGCCGCGTCACCAGCGGCGGCTTCGGCCACACACTGGGCTGCAACATCCTGTGCGCCTATCTGGCCGCCGACGAGCCGGCCGACACCGGGGTGACGATCGAAGTCATGGGCGAGCGCTTCCCCGCGCAGCGCCACGCGCGGCCGCCTTACGATCCCGAGCGCCGGGCGATTCTTGCCTGACAACCCACCGACTGCCGCCAGGAACGGGCCATGACCGACCATCGACTCCCGCGACTCGAACCCGAACTCGAAGCCCTGCTCGCCGAGCGCCGCGACGGCCACGGCATGCCGCGCGCGCTGTACCACACCGACGCCATCTATGCCGCGGAGATGCGCCGCATCTGGCAGGCGGGCTGGCTGTTTGCCGGCTTCGCCTTCGAGCTGCCCAAGCCGGGCGACTACTTCACCTTCGCGGTCGATTCGACACCGGTGCTGGTGCTGCGCGGCGACGATGGCGAGGTGCGGGCCTTTCACAACGTCTGCCGCCATCGCGGCACGCAGCTGTGCCGCGCCGACAGTGGGCACCTGCGCAGCATCGTCTGCCCCTACCACTCCTGGACTTACGCGCGCAACGGCGAGCTGCGCCATTGCCAAGGCATGCACGACGGCGTCGACAAATCGCAGCTGGGCTTGAAGCCCCTGCATGTGGCGGTCGTGTCAGGCCTGGTCTATGTCTCGCTGGCCGCCGAGCCCCCTTCACTCGACGGCCTGCGCAGCGATTTCACGGCGGCGGGCAAACCACAGGGTTTCGAGCGCGCCAAACTGGCGCATGTCATCGACTACGAGGTCGATGCCAACTGGAAGCTGGTCTGGGAGAACAACCGCGAGTGCTTCCACTGCGTGCCCTGCCACCCGCAGTACGTGAAAGCCAACTTCGACATCGTCGACGAGCAAACAGCGTCGCCGGCGATGCGGCAGAAGATCGACGCCGCGACAGCGCGCATCGCGGCGAAGTGGACTCTCGCGAGTGCCGCCGCCGCGCACCCGCAGGGCGGGCTGGCCACGTTTCCCGACCCCGAGCGCGGCCTGTGGTTCGCCAGCAGCCGCACGCCGCTGGCCGAGGGCTTCGCCACCGAGTCGATGGACGGCCGCCGGGTCGCGCCGCTGATGGGCGACTACGAGGACGAAGACGTCGGCGTGCTGCGCCTGCGCAGCCTGCCGAACTTCTGGATCCACGCCAGTTGCGACCATGCGGTGGCCGCGCGCATGCTGCCGGCCGGGCCGCGCAAGACGCGAATGCGTGGCTACTGGCTGGTCGATGAAAAGGCCCAGGAGGGCACCGACTACCAGCTCGACCGCATGCTGCCGTTCTGGCACCTGACCAACGAGCAGGACTGGAACATCTGCAACTGGCAACAGAAGGGCATCGATTCGATCGGCTACGAGCCGGGCCCGCTGTCGCAGCGCCTGGAATACAACGTCGACGCCTTCATCCGCTGGTATCTGGCGCAGTTGCGCACGTAGATTGAACCACCCCCGATGCGCCGTCGGCGCCTCCCCCTCAAGGGGGCGCCGCCCGCGGACGGGCGCAGCCCGATCCGCGGCGTCTGCTTGGCAGCAACGGTTCATGCCAGGACAGTCGCACGCGACGAGTTTCGTGCGCTGGCATCGTCAGGCGAGGCGCAGCGCCATCACGCCGGCGACGATCACCAGCGTGCCCGCCGCACGCTGCATGCCGAAGCGCTCCTTCAATATCCAGGTGCCGAGCAGCGCCGCGAACAAGACCGAGGTCTCGCGCAGCGCGGCCACGCTGGCGATCGGCGCGACCGTCATGGCCCACAACGCGATCGCATAGGAGCCGATCGACGCCGTGCCGCCGAGTGCGGCCAGCGGCCAGCGGCGCCGCGCGTAGGCCAGGATGGCCTGCTTGCCGGCCGCGTTGCGGCGGAAGAACACCAGCGAGGGGTACGGCAGGCCATCGAGCACGAACAACAGCATGACGTAGGCCGCGGCGGTGTGCCCGGCGGTTACGGTTTCGCGCACGCCCTTGCCGTCGACGAAGGTGTAGATAGCGATGATCAGCGCGTTGCTGAAGGCAAACATCAGCGCCTTGCGGTGGTGCAACGTCTGCCCCGGGTGCGCCAGCCCGACCAGTGCCACGCCCAGCGTGATGCCGACGATGCCGGCCCAGGCCAGCGCACTCGGCGCCTCGGCCAGCACAGTCGAGCTGCCGATGGCGACGAGCAGCGGCGCAAAGCCGCGCATGATCGGGTAGGTCAGGCCGAGTTCGCCGTGCTGGTAGGCACCGGCCAGCGCGAAGTAGTAGCCGATGTGGATCACCAGCGAGGCGGCGATGTAGGGCAGTGCAACCGCCGGCGGCGGGCCGACGACGATGAGCAGCGGCACGGCCACCAGCGCGCCGAGAAAATGCACCAGCGCAGTGTCGAGTTCCTTGTCGCCGCTGGATTTGACCAGCGCGTTCCAGCCGGCGTGCAGCACCGCCCCCGCCAGCACGGCAGCCACCACCGGCCAGGTCAACGCCATCAGGCTCTGGGCCCGTCGGTGTCGAGCAGCGGCAGCACCGAGTGGCGCAGTCTGGTTTGCGTCAGCGCGCCGGCCGAATCGAGGATCGGGTAGGCCGACGAACAGATGTGCGAGTTGATGCGCTTCAAGTCGCTGATCAGGTCCAGGTGCAGCGAGCTGGTTTCGATGCTCTGTGCCGAGCGGTCCTGCAGCCGCGCGATATGGGTCGCGGCGTACTCGCGCTCGAGATCGCCGAAGCGTGTCTTCTCTTCGAGCAGCTTGAGCGCGTCGCGCACGTGGCCGTCGAGAAAGACACTCATGCCCAGGCGCAGATTGGCCACCAGGCGCTCGTGCAGGTGACAGATCTCGCCCATGCCGGCGTCGGAGAAACTGCGGTTCGGCCGGATCTTCTTGTCTTCCAGGTCCTGCAGCACGCGCTCGATGATGTCGCCGATCTGCTCCATGTTGATGGTGAACGACATCACATCGGCCCAGCGCCGGCCCTCGCGCTCGGACAGCGCCTCGCGCGACACCTGCGTCAGGTACAGCTTGATCGAGGTGTAAAGGCCGTCGACCTGGTCGTCCATCTGGCGCAGGCGCTGCGCCAGATCCAGGTCGTTGTCGCGCAGTACCGGCAGGATGCCGCGCAACATGGTCTCCACCACGTCGGCCTGGTGCAGCGCCTCGCGCGCTGCGCAGCTGATGGCCAGCGACGGCGTGGCCAGGGCCGAGGGGTCGAGGTGCTGCGGCCGCTCGGTGCCCGAGGGTTTCGGTGCGCTGAACCAGCGCTCGAGCGCGCGTGCCAAGGCGCCGGTGAAGGCAATGAAGGTTGCCGCCAGCAGCAGGTTGAAGACAAGGTGGAATACCACCACCTGCTGATGCACGGTCGAGACCCATTCCTGCAGCTCGGCATGCACCCAGCCCAGCAGCGGCAGCATCAACAGGCAGCCCACGACCTTGAACAGCAGGTTGCCGATCGGCAGCCGCCGCGCCGCCACCGGGCTGTTGATCGTCGACAGCACCGCCAGCAAACCGCTGCCGACGTTGGCGCCGAGCACCAGGCCAAGTGCCACGTTGGCCGGCAACAGGCCCGAGCCGGCCAGGGTGGCCGTCAGCAGCACGATCGCCAGGCTGGAGTAAGACAGCACGCTGAGTGCCGCGCCGACGACGATGTCGAGCAGCACCTCGTTGGGCAACGCCGCCAGCAGCGTTCGCACCGCCGGCGATTCGGTCAGCGGCCGGGTGTGCAGCATGATCAGTTGCAGCGACAACAGGATCAGCCCCAGGCCGATCGCCACCCGGCCGATGTGGCCGGCGGTCGTCTTGTCGCGCGTGACGTAGAGCACCACACCGACGAAGATCAGCAGCGGCGACAGCCACGACAGGTCGAATGAGAACACCACCGCCATCAGGCTGCTGCCGACATCGGCGCCCAGCATCACGGCCAACGCCGCCGCCAGCGGCACGACGTTGCGGCCGAGGAACGACGCCATGATCAAGCAGGTGGCCGTGCTCGACTGGATCAGGCTGGTCACGCCCAGCCCGGCCAGCAGCGCCCTGAAACGCGAGCCCATGCTCTGTGCCAGTACGCGGCGCAGGTTCTCGCCGAACACGCGCAGGATGCCGGTGCGCACGATCTGCGTGCCCCAGACCAGCAGCGCAATCGCAGCCATCAGATTCAGCAGATGAATCATCGGAAGTGACTGCCCCTCGCCCGCGGAGTACCGCGCGCGGTCCCCCACG
>Ga0315271_10003196_pt1 | contig 10363 bp, 11 predicted proteins | sample C3_top_MG_FD_204664 | JGI IMG/M metagenome (GOLD analysis project Ga0315271, IMG submission 204664) | Sediment microbial communities from Yellowstone Lake, YNP, Wyoming, USA - C3_top | ecosystem: Environmental > Aquatic > Freshwater > Lake > Sediment | place: USA: Wyoming | collected 2017-08-01
GCGCGGCTGCGCGACCCGATGAAAGCCAAGCAATTGCAAAAGGGCTTGCGCCAGTTGGGCGAAGAAGGCGCGGTGCAAGTGTTCGAGCCGCTGGTCGACACCAACCCGCTGATCGGCGCGGTGGGTCAGTTGCAATTCGAAGTGGTCGAGCACCGCTTGAAATCCGAATACGGCGTGGATGCCGTGTTCGAACGCGCCGGCATCCATACCGCACGCTGGGTGACTTGCCCGGATGCCGCACATTTGAATGAATTCGTGAAGGCCAACCAGAATCGTCTAGCCAAGGACGTGGACGGCAACTACGCCTACCTCGCCGACACCGGCGTGAACCTGCGCTTGGCTCAGGAACGCTGGCCGAAAGTGCAGTTCCACGCTACGCGCGAACATGGCCAGCAACTAGGCTGAGGGGCGCTAATTCTGCAAAATCGCCATCCATGCAAGCCATGTAGTTTGATCAGCAAAACGTTTCATGGATGCGCGCTATAAAAAACCATGAAATCGTCTGCCGATAACGGACGACTGAAAAAATATCCTTGTATCTGATCGCAGCCCATGGTTTTTAGCAGGTCGAGCTGCTCGACGGTTTCAACACCTTCGGCCACAGTGATTAAATCGAGCGATTTAGCCATCGCGACTATCGTCCTTGCAATCGCTATGTCGTCAGAATTTTCAGGCGTGTCTTTGATGAATGCCCGGTCGATTTTCACGCAATCGATCGGGAAGCGCTTGAGATAGGCAAGCGATGAATGACCGGTACCAAAATCGTCAAGTGACAGATGGATACCACGACTGCGAATTTTGCCCAGCAAAATTATCACCCCTTCCGGATCCTCCATCACCATGCTTTCGGTAATTTCCAGTTCCAAAGAACTGGCTGGGAGTCTCGTTTCAGAAAGAGCGGCATCGATTTCGTCCAGCAGGTTGCCGGAACGGAACTGTCTGGCAGAAAGATTTATCGCTACCCGTAGCGGGCGCATACCAGCTTGTTGCCATGCGGCATTTTGCCGGCATGCCTCGCGCAACACCCAGCGGCCAATCGCCACGATCAGTCCGGTATCTTCGGCAATGGGAATGAATTCCATCGGAGAGATCATGCCGCGCTCCGGGTGCATCCAGCGGACCAGCGCTTCCATGCCGAGTAAACGTCCGCTCGCTGTTTCTACCTTGGGCTGGTATTGCAGTCGTAGCTCGCCGTTTTCTACCGCGTGTTGCAGGTCAGTGGCCAAGTGCAGAGCCTTGGCGGCGGCGCGTCCCATAGCCTCGTCGTAGACCGCAAAGTCGTTGCCTCCTGCACGGTGCACCCGATTGCATGCGGAAGCTGTCTGCTGCACCAGCACTTCCGCCGTACCCGCAGCATCGTTGCCGGTATCGCCGCCCATAAACGCCGCGCCGATGGAGAGTGTGGAGAGCAACTCATGCTCATCAACCTGCAGCGGTTGCTGCGCTTCATGCAACAATTGTCCGGCACGCCGTTGTGCATCTGCCAGGTCGCCGGACCAGCGTACCAGAACGAAGGCATTGCTACCAAAGCGGTAAAGTTTTTCTTCTGCGCCGTTGATTGCTTTTTCCAAGCGCTGTGCGATTTGGATCTGCCAGTGCTCGGTTTTCACCGCACCCAAACTCTCGAAGATTTCCTGCTCGCGGTCGGCAACGATCATCATTACCGTTCCCGCACGCCGCTGCGTGAATGCGGCGTTGAGTTCATTGCGCAAACTGTATTGATTGGGCAGTCCGGTCGAAGGATCGAAGAACGCCTGATAGTTAATAACGCGAATATAATAGGCGACAAATAAAGCGACGCCGAAGATCAGTACCGAAAAACCGATGACCCAACTCACCATGGTGGTCACGCTGCGCTGGGATTTCATCCCCAGGCTGTCCACCGCCTGCTGGTTGGCCGACGACATGGCGGAGAGCGTCTGTTCGATCTGCCGCACCTTGGGTTTGACCTGTGCCAGGATCGCACGAGCCAAATCCCAATTCACTACCTTGCTGGAAAGTGTATCGGACAGCACAGCGGACAACTCATCAAGTTCAGTGAGCCTTGTGCGCAACTCAACTATCTGTTCATGTGAGATGCTGTCATTTTGAAGTGCATTGACTATCTTGGTCAGGCCCTGACCATTTAAAATGCGCTGCGCCTGAAAAGATTCCCGTGTCGCGGTATAAGAATAGTATTCGTACAGGATGCGCTCTTCGTCGGCAATGACCCCGCGCAACTCACCGATACGCTGGGACAGCGGGAGTTTTTCGGCGATGAACACCCGGTTTGCCTTCTGCACCGAATTGCCCCAGTAGACGATGAGGACTGACCCTACGATCCCTGCGGCCAGCACAAGCAAAAAAGCCCACCATATTCTGCGCTGCAGCATTATGAACTCTTTCTGTTAGTCAATAATGTTGTGCCGTGCACAACCGCATCGCGATCGAGCTGCATTGTTTCAGGCAGTCTTACATCTTGCCGTCAGGTGCGGATTTCTCTCCGGCAGGCTCCAGCTTGCCGCCGATCTTCAGACAGCTACCTTGGGGAAGCGGGATGAAATCGTTAGGGTCGTTATCGACTTTTGAATGCCCTGCGCAGGAGTGCTTGTTCTTGTTGCTGTTGCAGGCATTCTCGCCTGCCTTGGCAACGCCCCAGCATTTTTCTACGTCGGCGGCATAAGCGGAAGCGGATGAGGCGGTGATGCCGAGCGCGAGCAGGCTGGTGATGGCGGTGATAATGAGAGTGCGTTGATCGTTCATAATTCGGGAATCCTTTTTGGTTGAATAATTCTTTCGGGATCAGACAAGTCGATGCGACATATTTTGCACGTTACCATTTACTGCAGTTTTTGTCAGCCCGTGCTTGCACAGGCATATTCCGTGATTGCCAAACTGGATCACAACTGGGGATTCGGGACGGCCTTCAGCCCCTGAATCTGTCAGTTTCTAACGACGGAATATTTCAACGGTTGTTTGCAGTTCTTCGGAGAGAACGACCATTTTCTCTGTTACGGCGGCCACAAACTCCGCCGCATGGTGGTTGTGTTCCGCCATGTCAATGATGCGGTGCACATTATCGGCAATGGCGGCGCTCTCGCGTGCCTGATCGGTCACGATTTTCGTCAACGATTCCAGATTGTCCAGCGATGCCTGCGCACCTTCGCGCAGATCGCGTAGCGGGGAAATCATATTCTCGATCAGTGCCATGCCGCGATCCATCCCGGCCCGCCCGGAATTAATGTTGTCGACTGCCAGTTGGGTTTGTTGGTCGATGTCGAGTATCTCCCGGTTGATCTGCACAGTCGCTTCGGTGGTGCGGGTAGCAAGCTTGCGCACTTCGCCGGCAACCACCGAAAAACCGCGCCCGCTTTCGCCGGCACGCGCTGCCTCGATAGCGGCGTTAAGTGCCAGCAGGTTGGTCTGATTGGCGATTTGCTGGATGGAACTGACCGTTCCTGCAACCTGCTTGACACGCTGGCGCATCCCTTCCACAGAGTAGGCAGAGGCTGTGACTATTGAAGCGATTCCGGCGATTTCTTTCGCTGCTTCAATAATCAGTTCGGCGCTGCTGGTGGCCATGTCCCTTGCCGATTCAGCGTAGCTTCGTGTCTCGGAAGTATTTTTCGCAGCACTGCCCATATCGCCGACCATCTGTTCAACCGACTGCCCGATACTTAAAGCCAATTCGCGCTGCTCCGACGAACCGTTGCGCACCCCGTTAACCGGCTCGGCAAGATTATCCGCAGCTGTAGCGATTTCATCCGCCACCTTGACCGCAAGACCCAGCGGGCCGGCAATTCCCTTCGTCAATATCACGGCCAGCAGCAGGCCCGCCAGCAGTGCGGCCATACCGAGGCCAATAACAATGAATTTGGAGCGCGTCATACTACCCGTCGCCTCATTCTGTCGAGCCAACATGGATACCTGCTGACCTTCTGAAAGCCGCGATGTTTCGACCAGAAGGTCGTGCAAGGCGATGCGGGTGGACGTGACCATGATTTTTTCGGCAGCGTCCCGGTCATTCAATTCCAGTGCTTCAATGGCATCGTGAAATTTTTCGCGGTAGATTTCACGCAGTGCTATTACCCGTGCCAATGCTATTTTTTCGTCCGGCTTGGTCAGTAGCGGGGTGATGTGCTCAATGGCTTGATCGATAGCCGCGTTATGGCTGTCCATCTCGCGGTAGACGGCCACCCGCTGTTCCTTTTCTTGCAGGATAAAAAGCAGGGCCAGCCGACCTGCGCTACTCTCAGCATGGAGATTGATTGCATTCGCCAGTGTCGCTCGAGCAGCATCTCCTTCGATCACATCCCGCGTCGTAGCTGTCTGTTGATCGAGGCGGTAAACCGCAACCATCACTACTGCGGCAAGAAATAGCAATACCACGGTATAGCCCACCGCAAACCGGGTGCCGATACGCATTTGCTCGATACGCATTTGATTGAGCAGCTTCAAGATAAATATCTTTCTTCAGTGATTGAGACGTTATGTTATTTGGGGACAGCAGCCGTAAGTATTTTCCTACACTTTGCGTCAAACAGGCAGGACGCACGCAACGCAAGCAGGCTTAACCTTGCCTTATTGGATGGAACTGCCACAGGAGCGCTTCCTGAACATGCAGCCATGCCTAAGCAGATTTTCGTAACCACTTTTCTAGCAAGAAGTCTATTGACCACTGCCCGCGGCTTATCAGCAACAACACGCCCAGCAACAATCCCCAGTACAGGTGCTGGCTGAGGCCGGCCTCGCTCAACTCGGAATAGGAAATGACCGCAACCACATTGAGGATGGACAACCCGGCTGCGGCGAAGCGCCCGAACAGCCCCAACACCAGCAGTACGGACAAGCCAAGTTCAGCGCTGGTGGCCAGCCATGCAGCAACATCTGGTGATAGCAGTGGAACATGATAGACATCTCTGAATAGATACAGTGTGCTGTCCCAGTTTTGTATCTTGGTCAGGCCGGATTTGAAAAATACGTTTGCTAAAAAAAACCGCAGGCCAAGATCCAACACCGGGGCCAGATATTCCGGCTGGTGCGAAACGGTGTAGTAAAACCGAACAAGGCGTAACAAACGGTTCATGTCGTTTTACTCAAACTGAAATCGGTCAGCACTTCTTGCGCGACCAGATGCAATAGCGCGGTTTGCAAGTTGAATCCCGGGTGACGCTCCAGCGTATCGACATTTGCAACGCCCAGCGGAATACCAGCCTGTATGTCTTTGAGCCATGCGGCATCGGCTTCATTCAGTTCGCTGACTACAACAACATCATTCTTGCGGCTGACCAGTGCGTTGCAGGAACCGCTATCGAGGTCGATGTGAAAGTCGTCATTCGCACCCGGTTGGTGGGCTTGCCAAATGGCGGCAATAGGATAACGGGAGCGAACCAGATGACAGGACGGGTTGGTATGCAGCATCAGGTCGGCATACTGTTCTGGGGGTACCTGCGCCAGCCTTGCAATGTTGAGCATTGCAGCATTGTCTGCGAAGTAGGCGCAGTGGCATGCCCATTCCAGCGCCGCGACATCCGGCAGATAAGGCAGCCCTTGCGCGGGACCGAAGGCCGCGACAAAGTTTGCCATCTGTTCGCCGTAGTGATGCAGGTTGCCGCTGCGCGATGGATGTTGCGCTATGAATTGCCGTGTCAACAGCCTGAAAAAATCCTGGCCGACGAGTTGCTCGATGACCGGGTAGGCACCTGCAAGCGCGTCATACAGATTGCCGCGATAATTGTTGCGGTAAACTTCGATTGCGACCGAGACGGAATAATGCTGGTAGTTCGCGGCTATCTGCGGTGGTGGCTCCTCGCTGCGCACGATGACGCGGGCGAAATTGGACAGATCGTCACTCAACATAGGCATGAATGCTCTCCAACCGTTGCTGCGCTTTCGTCGCCTCGTCCATCAGTACTTGTAACGCCGGGATGTCGTTATCCCATTCGATCAACGTGGGGCGCGGCCCGATATGTTGCAGGGCAAATTCATACAACTCCCATACTTCGGGACAAACCGGATGGTCATGGGTATCCACCAGGCAACCGTCCATGATGCTGTATCCGGCCAGGTGATACTCCCCCACCGCATCAGCCGGAATGGCCTTGATGAAAGCCTCGACATCCACACCGAGATTGCGCCCATTCACATACAGGTTTTCAATATCCAACAGAATGCCGCAGCCGGTGCGCCGGGTGAGTTCGGCCAGAAATTCGCCCTCGCTCATCTCACTGTGCGAGAAAGACAGATAGCTGGAAAGATTTTCCACCAGCAATTGCCGGTTCAGTTTTTCCTGCACCTGTTCCACGCGCATTGCCACATGGGATAAGGCCTCTCGCGTATACGGAAACGGCAGCAGGTCGTTGATGACCATTCCTTCAGATGAGTTCCAGCACAGATGCTCCGACACGGCGGCAGGTTGCGCCACATCGCACAGGCGCTGCAATGCGTATAGATGCATTTTGTCCAGCGGCGCAGCCGAAGCCAATCCCATCCCAACACCATGCAGGCTGACAGGGTAATGTTCGCGCACCTTGAGCAGGGTGCGCAGGGGCGAGCCGCCCCCGAAAAAATTCTCGCTATGCACTTCTACCCAGCCCAGCTCGGGTAATTTTTGCAGCACCTCACCGTAATGAGGCGCCCGCAAGCCGATACCTGCGATGCACGGCAATGTAACGCTCACGGGCATTTTCATTACATTGCTTTCTTCATCATTCCGCTGTCTGCAGGCATACCGCCGGCGATCTTGTCGCATGTGCCCTTGGGCACGGCAACAAAGTCCATCGGGTCATTGTTTTTGGTGGCCTGCCCTGCACAAGAATGCGCGCTCTTGTTGCTGGAGCAGTCGTTCATGCCTGCCTTGGCGATGCCAAAGCATTTTTCCATTTCCATCTTTTTTTCGGCCGCGTTGGCATTGCCGCTGGTCAGTCCCAGCACCAGCAAGCTACCGATCGCTGCGGAGAGGATGTGATTATTGTTCATGGTAATACCCTTTATGTTGGTTGATTACGGAGAGCTTGCCTCCAACCATCGGTCGGAGAAAGCCAGGTTCTTTACGGCAAAATGCACAGATTCAATTTCCACAGCCTTGATGTTCTACAGGCCTTTCATCCACGCATAGTTGAATTCGGAACGGGTTGGAAAAAGGTTACATGAAAATTTTCGGGGCTAGAAAGGAGATATAACGGGTCAGGGTGAAAGTCATCACAAGGCTGGGTTTGTATCAGTTCTCGACACATTCCAGCCACATTGCAGATATCCAATTACTCTTCGAAGCGCTTATGTAAAGAAGTGTTCGCGCCTTCCCGATGCAAGCGCATCCCAATCCGCCAGCGAAGAATTATTGGTACAGCGCCGGGAATTTTTCCCGCAATTGATTCAGTTTTGGCATGTCATTAAAGACAATATACGGCTGGTAGGGATGCAGTGCCAGATAGTTTTGGTGATGTTCCTCGGCCGGATAGAACTGCTGCAGCGGCACGACCTGGGTCACGATGGGGTCGGAAAATGTGCGCGCGGCAGTAATCTGCTGGATATAGCTTTGCGCAATCTTCTGTTGCTCTGGGCTGGTGTAAAAAATCGCCGAGCGGTATTGGCTTCCGCTATCCGGCCCCTGGCGGTTGAGTTGCGTCGGATCGTGCGCCACACTGAAAAACACTTCCAGCAATTGCTGGTAGCTCACTTTCGCCGGATCGAAGCGGACACGCACCGATTCGGCATGCCCAGTCGTGCCCTCGCTCACCATCTCGTAATGCGCAGTTGCCGCAGCTCCCCCCGCATAACCGGAAACCACTTCGGACACTCCCTTGACGTGCTTGAACACGGCATCCACCCCCCAGAAACAGCCACCGGAAAATACCGCCGTTTGTCCGGTCGACGCTGCGGCGGCGTTTGCAACCGGGATCATGCCGAGCATAAGGCACACACTGCTGCCGAATAAATATCTGCGAACGAAATTGATGGTTAACATGACGACGCTCCTTGTAATTGAACCAACGTGAATATCTGTAAATAAGCTTCGCTGCTCAGCGTTTGCCGGCACTCGAGTCCTGCCGCGATTCCTCCAGCAATGCCTGTATGTTCGACTCGATCTCCCCGTACGCACCTTCGCCATAGTGTTGATAACGAAGCCGGCCCCTCGCGTCGATCAGATATTGTGCCGGCCAGTATTTGTTTCCGTAGGCATCCCAGATTGCATATTGGTTATCCATTGCCACCGGATAGGTGACACCCAGTCTCTTGATTGCCAGCTCGACGTTCTGCTGATCCTTTTCGGCAGCGAATTCCGGCGTATGTACACCGATCACCACCAACCCTTGTGCGCGGTATTTCTCGTCCCAGGCTTTGACGTGCGGCAATGCGTTCAGACAGTTGCTGCACGAATAAGTCCAGAAATCCACCAGCACCACCTTGCCGCGCAGCAATTCGCTGTTCAGCGGTTCCGAGTTCAGCCAATGCGTCGCACCGGTCAATGGCGCCGCAATGCGGTCGCTTGCCACAACGGGAGCTGACAAAAGCATGCCTGCGATCAACATGGCCAACGACCCGCCAATGACCCTAACCAGCCACTTGACTGGGGTTTTCAGCCAACCCGGTGCAATGGCTGGTAGTTTCAACAGATAAGCGCTTCTGCGCTTAACTTTGAACAGGGCGGTGATTTTAAACATGGCCAGGCCACTTCTCAGATCTTGTGCTGCGGCACAAAGCGCATCGCCACGGTATTCATGCAATAGCGCAAACCCGTCGGCTTGGGACCGTCATCGAACACATGGCCAAGGTGCGCATCGCACAACGCGCATTGCACCTCGGTGCGTGTCATGCCGAACAAGTGGTCGGCGATCTCATGCACGTTTTCGGCGGCGATCGGCTGCCAGAAACTCGGCCAGCCGGTTCCCGAATCGTATTTGGTCTTCGCGTCGAACAGCGCATTATCGCAGCACACGCAGCGATACAATCCCGGCTCATGCCTGTCGTAACCCGGCTGCGAAAACGCGCGCTCGGTACCCTGTTCGCGCGTTACCTCGTAAGCCAGCGGCGACAATATTTTTTTCCATTCGGCATCTTTGCGAACCTTGGCCAGGGTTGCGCGCCCCAGCAGTTTCCCGTCATCTGAAAATTGCATGATGGTCACCTTGCTGTTTCCGGATGAAGTGCCGGCATAGGAGCGTGTCGCGAGAGCCACTGCGACACCGGATAAAGCAAAAAGAAACTGTCTGCGCTGCATAATGATCACCTCCTGTGTATCAACCTCATTCGAACGGCAAATCCTGCATCCGGTTCAAAACAATTTGCCAAACCAGTTATGATTACCCTGCTTGCCGGTTTATTCTGGCAATACCGGAATAAGGTTACATAAATAATTTGAGAGACTCGGTTGACAGATACTGCCCACAATCTGGAAGCGCTGATGCGGGAATCCTTGGCCGGGGACCAGCGCGCTTACACCGTCCTGCTGCAGGAAACCTCGCGCATGTTGCGTCCGTTTTTGGCGAAACGGCTCAGCTTCACCAATGAGGTGGATGACCTGTTGCAGGAAATACTGATCTCGATCCACAAGGCGCGCCATACCTATGACGGAAGCCGCCCTTACAAACCCTGGGTATATGCCATAGCCAAGTTCCGCTTGCAGGATCACTTGCGCGCGCATTATTCCGACCAAATGCGGCATGCCGACGATTTGTCCGAACTGGAAGATATTTTGCATGAAAATGTAACCGAATCTGCCATTTCATACGAATCTATCAGTGTGGAAGTACAAAAACTGCCCGAAAAACAGGCCACCATCCTGCGGCTGATGCACCAAGAAGGATATACGGCAAAGGAAGTCGCCGAGAAGATCGGCATGAAAGAATCGGCGGTGAAAGTTGCGGCACATCGCGCCTACAAGATATTGCGCCAAAAATTGGAAAGATAGAAGCAGGAACGATAATGGGAAATATAGACGAACTGATAACCAAACTTGCGCATGACACGGCGCCGGTGAAGCGCGCATCCCATCCTTTCTTGTTGAGCATCGAATGGATGGTGGTCGCGACATTCTATGTTGCAGCGGCCTTGATGATTTCCGGCACACGCCATGATCTGTGGCTGAAATTGCATGACGCGCAGTTCTTTGCCGAGCTCGCGGCACTGGTCTTGATTTTGATATCCACTTCTTTAAGCGCAGCCTTGCTGTCGTATCCCGATCTGCACCAGAAGCGCCGTATCGCAATGGCACCAGTCGCAACGTTTGCGCTGTTCGTGCTGGCAATGTTCCTGGCTTGGCGCGCCGACAACCCGCCCGCCCCGCTTCCGGTCCACAGCTTCGAATGCACCCTGAGTATCACCATGCTATCGCTGTTGCCGGCGGCCTGGACGATCTTTGTGATGAGGAAATTCGCCAGCACGC
>Ga0315271_10003197_pt1 | contig 10363 bp, 6 predicted proteins | sample C3_top_MG_FD_204664 | JGI IMG/M metagenome (GOLD analysis project Ga0315271, IMG submission 204664) | Sediment microbial communities from Yellowstone Lake, YNP, Wyoming, USA - C3_top | ecosystem: Environmental > Aquatic > Freshwater > Lake > Sediment | place: USA: Wyoming | collected 2017-08-01
GAGCCGTGCGATCGCCTCGGCCTCGCGGGCCACCTTCCCCTCCTCCACGTCGGCACGACCCGGCCGCACGAACTTGAGCGCCACCTGCCGCCCCAGCTCGCGGTCCTTCGCCTCGTAGACCACGCCGAAGCCGCCGCGCCCCAGCTCGCGCAGCACCTCGAAGCGCCCGATGAGGGTCCCGGGGAGGAGTGGCGCGGGTTGGGCCTCGCGGACCCCGGGCGCCTCGGCGACCTGCCTGAGGAGGTCGGTCAGCGCGCCGGGCCTCACGCCCCGCGGCGAGCCGCTGCCCTCTCCGGCGCCTTCGCCCACTCGCACCCCCGCTCAGAGTGGATCGAGGCTAGCCGATCCCGGACCGAGGATGCCACCATGCGCGCCGAGGGAGCGGGTCCCGGCAGCGGGCCGATGGCCGTGAACGGGTGACCGTCCTCGCCGCCGCGCCTTGACCGGCCAGGCCGCGGCCCCTACCTTCGCCCGATGTCCGACCGCGATGGCGCACCGCCCGGGCTGCTCCGGACGGTCTCACTCTTCGCCGAGCTCGACCCGGCCGCCGCCGCTGCGCTGGAGCGGCTGGCGCGGCGGCGCGCCTACGCCGAGGGCGACGTGATCGTCTCCGAGTCGGAGCCGGGCGACGCCCTCTACGTGCTGCTCTCCGGCAAGGTGAAGGTGGTCCTCTACGGGGAGTCGGGGCGGGAGGTGATCCTCTCCACCTTCCGGGCGCCGGGCGACTTCTTCGGCGAGATGAGCCTCCTCGACGACGAGCCGCGCTCGGCCACGGTGCTGGCGGTGGCGCCGTCGACGCTGATGGTCCTCTCCCGCGCCGACTTCCGGGCCCACCTGGCGCGCCACCCCAGGGTGGCCGTGCAGGTGATGACCGAGCTGTCGCGGCGCCTCCGGCGCGCCGACGCCGTCATCGGCGACCTGGCCCTGCTCGACGTGCTGGGACGGCTGGCGGCGCGCCTGCGCGACCTGGCCCTGGCCGACGGGGAGGAGGCGCCGGAGGGGCGGGTGCTCCGGAACCGGCCGACCCAGGCCGAGATCGCCGGCATGATCGGGGCCAGCCGCGAGACCGTCTCCCGGGCGCTCTCCGAGCTCTCCCGGCGGGGGGACGTGGTGTTGACCGGCCGCCGGCTGCTGGTTCGCCACCGCCTGCTGCGGCGCCCCTGAGCCGTCCCGGGCCCGTCGGCAAGGACCGGGGTGCGCGGCGGCGGCCGTTCTGCTATATCGCCCGGCGCCATGGGCACCCCGGTGTTCGAGATCTCGAAGGACTACCTCTTCTCCGCAGCGCACCAGATCCGCTTCCACGGCGGCAAGTGCGAGCGGCTGCACGGCCACAACTGGCGGATCCGGGTCTTCGTCCGGGCCTCGGTGCTCAACAAGATCGGCATGGTCATCGACTTCGCCGACCTGCAGAAGCTGGTGATCGAGGTCGGCTCCCGCTTCGACCACCGCAACGTCAACGAGATCCCTCCGTTCGACGAGCGCAACACCACCGCCGAGCTGATCGCCCAGTTCTTCTACGAGGAGATGGCGGCGCGCCTGGCCGCCACCGAGGCCGGCCGGGTCACGGTGTCGAAGGTGGACGTCTGGGAGAACGAGGGCTCGCTGGCGACCTACCGCGAGGCGTAGCGCGCGGGGGCGGCCGCCCCGGGGGTCGAGATGGAGACGCGACGCCGCTTCGGCGCCACCGGCCTGCTGGTCCCCCCGCTCGGGCTCGGGGCCGGGGAGCTCGGCGCCCCCGCGCTCGACGACGCCGGGGTGGGGCGGCTCCTCAACGGTGCGCTCGACCTGGGCGTGACGCTGGTCGACACGGCCCGCTCCTACGGCCTCTCCGAGGAGCGGATCGGGCGCCACCTCGGCCACCGCCGCGCCGAGTTCGTGCTCGCCACCAAGGTCGGCTACGGCGTGGAGGGCGAGGCCGACTGGACGGCCGGCTGCGTGCGGCGCGGCATCGACGAGGCGCTGCGGCGGCTGCGGACCGAGGTGATCGACCTGGTGCTGCTCCACTCCTGCCCGGCCGAGACGCTCCGCGACGAGGGGATCCTGGCGGCGCTCGACGAGGCGCGCCGGGCCGGGAAGCTGCGAGTGGCCGGCTACTCGGGCGACGGGGCGCCGCTGGCGCAGGCGATCGAGTCGGGCCGCTTCGGGGCGGTCGAGTGCTCGGTCAACCTCTGCGACCAGCGCGGCCTCGGGTCGTCGGTGCCGGCGGCGGCGGCCCGCGGCCTGGGGATCATCGCCAAGCGGCCGCTCGCCAACGCCCCGTGGCGCCACGCGGTCCGGCCGGAGCGCCCCGACCTGGCCACCTCCTGGGAGCGCTGGCGGGCCATGCGGCTCGAGCCGGCCGGCCTCGAGCCCGACGAGCTGGCGCTGCGCTTCGCCGCCCACGCGCCGGGCGTCACCTGCTGCATCGTCGGCACCACCCGCCTCGAGCACCTGCGGCGCGGCGTCGAGCTGGTGGCGCGCGGTCCGCTGCCCCCGGCGGTGCTGGCGGCGGTGGGGGCCGCCTTCCGGGCCGCCGACCAGGGGTGGGAGGGGCTGGTCTGATCGGCGGCCGGGCCGCGCCTACGGGTAGAGCGCCCGGGCCCCGGTCTTGTCGAGCGAGGTCAGGACCAGGTCCCCGGTGTTGGCGCCGTTGCACTGCGGGTAGTGCATCACCGACGAGGCGTCGTAGGCGGTGAGCGCGCGCCAGCTGCTGTCCTCGAAGCAGGTCCCCGACTCGGGGCGGGTGTGCTCGTGGCGGAAGCCGATGGTGTGGCCCAGCTCGTGGCGCAGCACGCCGGCCAGGGTGTAGGGCGTGATGGTCCCGAAGGAGGAGCTGCTGATGAGGATGTTGCGGCTCCGGCGCGAGGTGCTGGGGAAGAAGGCGCGGGCCAGGTACTGGCTGGTGTTGACCAGGCGCACGTCGAAGACCACGCCCGCGGTGGTGGCGGAGCAGCTCCCGTCGAGGGTGGAGAGGTGGACGAAGTTGACGTTGGCGGTCGCCTCCCAGGTGGCGGTGGCGGAGTTCATGGCCGTCACCACGGCGCTGTAGCGGGAGCCGAAGGACTTGGAGCTGATGCAGTAGGTGATGTTGGTGGCGGTGGCGGCGGCCCAGCGATCGTCCTTGCCGTTGACCACGTTGACGATGAGCGGCATCACGCCGTCGGGGACCTGCACCGGGGCCTCCAGGCCGGCTACGTAGCGGCCGTAGGCCTCGGCCAGGTCGTCCTCGGTCTCGGCCAGCTCGTCGCCGTTGGTGATGAACACGCCGGTGTCGGGCTCCTGGTAGGCGGCGGCGCGGAACTGCTCGTAGCTGAGGGTCTGCGGCTCCCGGGGAGCCGTACCGCATCCCAGGGTGGCGAGGACCGCGACGACCACGACTGCCGGGCGCATCTTCATGGTGGACTCCGGGTTGGGAACCCGCCGGGCGCCAGGGGGAGGGGCCGGGCGACCTGGGCGGGTCGGTGCATGTGGGGAAGTATCGTTATGGGAGCGGGACTGAACGGTCAACGGCAATCCTCTCCCGGTGAAGGTTTCGGCCCCGGCGAGGCCTCCACCACCCGCCGCGGGGCGTCAGGGACGGGCGGTAGGTTGGCCCCGTGCCCTCCCTCGTCGTCGTCCCCACCGCGCTCCAGGCGACCCGCGCGGCCCGCCGGCTCTGCGACGCGGGCGGGGGGCTGCTCTTCGGGCCGGCCGTCACCACGCTCGACGCGCTGGGTGGCCGGCTGCTGGCCGCGGCGGGGGACCGGCGCGCCGTCCTCACTCCCCTGAGCGAGCGGCTGCTGGCGGTCGAGGCCGGGAACGAGGCGGGCGGGCCACTGGCCGGGCTCCGGCCCGAGAGCGGCCTGGCCGGCGCCCTGGCCGCCACGCTCTCCGAGCTGCGCCGGGGCGAGGTGCCGGCCGGCGCGGCGCGGGTGGCGGCCGGCACGCTCGGCGGGGCGGCGGCCGAGCGGCTCGGGGCCCTGGCCCGCGCGCTCGACGCCTACGAGTCCCGGCTCGACCGGCTCGAGCTGCTCGACGCCCCGGGGGCGGCCCGGGCCGCCGCCGAGGCGGTCCGGCGCGGCGTTCCGCTCGACGACGGCGGCGAACTCGAGCTGCTGCTCCTCGACGGCTTCACGGCGCTCACGCCGGGCGAGTGGGCGCTCGTCGAGGCGCTGGCCGCCCGGGCGCGCCGCACCCGCTTCCAGCTCCCGGTCTTCGGCGACGCGCCGGCCCTCTCCGCCGCCGCGGAGCCGCTGCTGCGGCGGGTCGAGGCGCTCCACGAGCTCTCCGGGCGCCGCGAGCTGGAGGTGTCGCTCTGCCGCGTCGACGACCCGGCCCGGACCGGCCGGCCGGCCGCGCTGCTGGCGGCGCTGGCGGGCCTGCCGGGCGGAGGGGCGTCGCGGCCGGGCGAGCTGCTGGCGCTGGCCGGCTCGGGCGAGGAGGGGGAGGCGGCCCTGGCGGCCCGGACCGCGGCGGCCTTCATCGACGCAGGCGTCCCGGCCTCCGAGCTGGTGGTCTTCGCGCCGTCGCCGCGCCGATCGGCCCCGCTGCTGGCCGCCGCCTTCGCCGCCGCGGGGGTCCCCTTCGCCACCGGCCGGGCCGGCGGGCTCGCCGAGTCGCCGCCGGTGGCGGTCCTGCTCGCGGCGCTCGGCGTGGCCGGCGGCGCCCGCGACCGGCGCACGCTGGAGCGGCTGGCCGCCTCCACCTACCTCGTCACCTCGGGGCTGGGGCCGCGGCTGGGGCGCTGGCTCGACGCCGCGGGCGCCATCGACGGGCGCGCCGACCCCGAGGCTTCGCTGCGGCGGCGGCTCGAGGGGTTGGGCGGCCCCTGGGCGGCCCGGGAGCGCGAGGCGCTGGGACGCGCCGCCGACGGCCTGGCCTCGCTGTTGGCGCGGCTCAGGCCGCTCTCGAGCGACGCCACGGCGTCGGCCCACGCCTCCCGCCTCACCTCCTTCCTCGACGGCTCGGGGCTGCGCCGCCAGGCGGGGCAGGGCGAGGCGGCGACCGCCACCCGCGACCTGGCGGCGCTCTCGGCGCTCGAGGCGGCGGCCGACCAGCTGGTGCGGGCCCTCACCATGCTGGGGCGCAGCGGCGAGCGGATCGCCGCCGCCGACTGGCAGCGGCTGCTGGCGCTGGCGGTCGACCGGGCCTCGCTCCCGGGCGGGCGTGAGCCGTTCGGCGGGGCGGTCGAGCTGGTGGCCTTCGCCGAGGCGCCGGGGCGGTCGGCCCGCGCCGCCATCCTGGTCGGCTGCGCCGCCGGCGCCGTGCCGGCGCCGCCGCCGGCCGAGCCGCTGCTCCGCGAGCCGGAGCGCCAGGCCTTGAACGGGCTGCTGCGCCGGGGTGCGCTGGCCACCGGCGCGGCCCGGCGCGGCGAGTCCTTCCACCAGCTGGCCTGCGCGGTGGCCGCCGGGCAGGAGCGGCTGGCGGTGCTCTGGCCCGGTCCCGGCCCCTCCGGCGGCGGCGAGCCCTCCCCGCTGCTGGCGCAGGCGCTCGCCGTGGCCGGCGTGGAGCGGCTCGGCCCCGCGGCGGCGCCCTCCCTGGCCGAGGCCCAGACCGAGCGTGACGCCCTGCTGGCGGCGGCGGCGCTGGCGCGGGGCGGGGCGGGGCCGGCGGCGATCGCGGCGCTGGCCGGGTCGGGGCTGGCGGAGCGCGCCGCCGGGGCGCTGGCGGTCGCCGCCATCGAGCGGGAGCGGCGCGAGGCGGTGCTGGCCGGCCGGCCCTCCCCCTGGGCCGGGGCCGTCACCGGGGCCGGGCTCGATCGGCTCCTCGGCCAGCTGCCGGCCGAGTGGTCGGCGTACCAGCTGGAGAACCTGGCCCGCTGCCCGTTCCGGTTCCTGCTCACCACCGGGGTGCGGCTGCGCGAGGCGCAGGAGGCCGGGCTCGACATCGACGCCCGCGACGAGGGACGGCTGCTCCACGCCGTGCTGGAGCGCTGGGTGCGTGGGCGCGCCGGGCGCGGCGCCTGGCCGCCGTCCGGCGGCCCGGCCGACCGGGGCGAGGCCAGCCAGGTGGCGCTGGAGGTCTTCGGCGAGTTCGAGCGGAACGGCCAGGTGGGCGACCCGGCCGTCTGGAGCTCGCGGCGCGGGGCGGTGCTGGCGCGCCTGGCCCGGGTGGTCGAGGCCGAGGCGGGCCGCCGCGACGGCCTGTCGCCGGTGCTGCTCGAGCACCAGTTCGGCGGCCAGTCGCCGGTCCCGCCGCTCGAGCTGACGGCTGACGGGGAGACGGTGCGGCTGCAGGGGCGCATCGATCGGGTCGACGCGGCGCCGGGGCGGCTGCTGGTGATCGACTACAAGAGCGGCAGCGACGCCGCCCGCCACAGGAAGCAGCTCGACCCGGCCGCCTACGGCGTCACCAGCTTCCAGGTCCCGCTCTACCTGCTGGCGGCCGGGCGGGCCCTGCCGGACCGGGCGCCGGCCGCCACCTACCTGCTGCTGCGGAGCGCCGAGCTGCTCGAGCCGGTGGAGGGCCGGCCCGACGAGCCGGCGCTGGCCCGGGCGGTGGTCGACGCGGTCCGGCGCGCCCGCGGCGGGGCCCTGCCCATCGCCAGCCGCGACTGCACGCGGTGCGAGTTCGGCGCCGTCTGCCGCTTCGAAGGCGAGGCCGCCCTGGTGGGCGACGTCGAGCCGGAGGGGTCGCCATGAGCTGGGAGCCGACCTGGTCCGGCGCGGCCCTGGCTCTCTTCGAGCTGGGCGGCGACACCGCCGTCTCGGCCGGCGCCGGCTCCGGGAAGACCACCGCCCTGGTGGAGCTCTGCGTCCGGCTCCTCTCCGGCGAGGCGACCGGCACGCCGCTCGACCCCTCCGAGGTGGCCGCCATCACCTTCACAGAGAAGGCGGCGGCCGAGCTGGTGGAGCGGCTGCGGGCGGCGGTGGCGGAGCGGGCGCGGCGCGCCGCCGGCGGGCCGGAGGCGGCCGCCTGGGTCGATCGGCTGCGCGGCCTCGACCGCATGGCGGTCGGGACCATCCACAACTTCTGCGGCCGGCTGCTGCGCGAGCGGGCCCTCGAGGCCGGGCTCGACCCCGAGTTCGCCGTGCTCGACGAGTCGGCCGCGCCGCCGCTCCTCGAGGAGGCGGCCCGCGGCGCGGTGATGGAGGCGCTCGACGCCGGCCGGCCCGAGGCGCTCGCCCTGTGCGCCGGCTTCGGCGCGGAGGCGCTCGCCGGCCTGGTCGGCTCGCTGGTCGGCGAGCGGGCGGTCCGGGGCCTCCGCGGGACGCAGCCGGTGGCCACCGGCTCGCCCGGGGAGGTCGAGGCGGCCCGGCGGGCGCTGCTGGAGGCGGCGGCCGAGGTGGTGGCGGCGCGCCCGGAGGCCCGCACCGCCAGCGCCGTGGCGGTGGTGGAGCGGGTGGCGCGGGCCCTCGAGGCGGTCGAGGACGGGGACCGCCAGGGGACGCTGACGCCCGCGGCGCTGGCGCGCCTGGCGGCGCTCGGCGCGGCGGCCAGGCCGGCGGCGCGCGGCAACGGCATGGAGCGGCTCAAGGCCGGCTGCGAGGTGCTCGAGGCGCAGGGCCGGGCGTTGCCCGCGCGGGTCGCCGAGGCCTGGGGGCTTCCGCAGCGCGAGGAGCTGGCGCGGCTGGTGGGGGAGGCCGAGCGGCGCTACGGCGAGGCCTGCCGGGCGGTGGGCGGCCTCGACTTCGATGGGCTGCTCTCCGCCACCCGCGACCTGCTGGCGGGCAGCCCGGCCATCCTCGTCGAGCTGCGCCTCCGCCTCAAGGCCCTGCTGGTCGACGAGTACCAGGACGTCAACGGGGTGCAGCAGGCCATCTTCGAGCTGCTCGCCGGCCGGCGCGACGGCCTGCCGGACGGCCCGGTCGCGGTGGCGGTGGGCGACCTGAAGCAGTCGATCTACGGCTTCCGCGGCGCCGACGTCGGGGTCTTCGCCGGGGTGGTGGAGCGGTTCGCTGCGGGCGCCGGGCGCGTGCTCCACCTGACCGACAACCACCGCTCCGCACCGGCGGTGGTCGAGCTGGTCAACCGGGTCTCCGCCATTGCGCTCCAGCCGCCACCCGGGCTGCCGCCGCGGCCCTTCGAGATCGCCTTCCGGCCCGAGGACCGCCTGGTGGCCCGGCGCCCGGCGGCGCCGGCGCCGGCGGCCGAGCTCCTCGACGACGGGGGCGAGGGCGGCGGCGCGGAGCGGCGCGAGCGGGAGGCCGCCGCGCTGGCGGCCCGCATCCGGGCCCTGGTCTCCGGCCGGGCCGGCGTGCCGGTCATGGAGCGCGACGCCGACCACCGGGAGCGGCCGCGCCGCGCCGGCTGGGGCGACGTGGCCATCCTCTTCCGCCGCACCACCGCGCTCGGCGTCTACGAGCGGGCGCTGCGGGCCGCCGGCATCCCGGTGCGCCTGGCGCGCGGCGCCTTCCACCAGGCCCCGGAGGTGCGCGACCTCGGCGAGCTGCTGGCCAGCCTGTCCGACCCCGCCGACGAGTTGGCCTGGGCGGCGCTGCTCCGCTCGCCGCTCTGCGCCGTCTCCGACTCGACGCTGCTGCTGCTCGCCGGGCTGCCGCTGGCCTCGCTCCACGCCGCCACGGTCGCGCAGCTCGACGGGATCGGCATGGCGGTGGAGGAGCGGCGCCGCCTCGATCGGTTCCTCGCCACGTGGCGCGCCCTGCGGCCGCTGCGCGATCGGCTGGCCCCCGGCGCCCTGTTGCGCCGGGCCGTGGAGGCGCTCGACCTCGACGTGGCGCTGGCGGCCGGCCCCGACGGCGAGCGGCGGCGGCGCAACCTGGAGAAGGCGATCGCCCTGGCCCGGAGCTTCGGCGAGCGGGGCGGCACCGCCGCGGAGCTGGCGGCGCGGCTGCGCTGGCTGGCGGCCCAGCCGCCGCGCGAGCCGGAGGCCGACCTCGACGCCGCCGACGCGGTGACGCTGCTCTCCATCCACGCCGCCAAGGGGCTGGAGTGGCCGGTGGTCATCCTCCCCGACCTGGCCGCGCCGACACGGAGCGACGCCGAGCGGGCGCGGCTCGACGCCGCCGGCCTGCTCTGCGCCGACTGGTTCGACGTGACGTCCGCGGACTTCGTCCGCACCCCGTCGCTGGAGGCGGCGCGCGCCGAGGCCAAGCGGGCCGCCGCGGCCGAGTCGCGCCGGCTCCTCTACGTGGCGCTGACCCGGGCGCGAGACCTGGTGATCCTTTCGGGAGAGGGGCGGCCGAAGCGGGACGGCTCGCGCACCTTCCCCGGCTGGCGCGGCCTGCTGGAGGAGGCGGTCGGCGGCGACGCCTCGCTGGTCCTGCGGGTCCCGCTCGCCGAGGCGGCCACCGCCGCGCACGGCCCACCGGTCGAGGCGCTCCCCGCGCCGGCCGCCGGACCGCCCGGTTCGGTGGCGCCGCCTCGCCTCGCACCGCCCGCCGCGCCGGGCTCCATCCGGCTGGCGGTGACCCAGCTGGCCGAGTTCGCCCGCTGCCCGCGGCGCCACCACCTGACCCGCGTGCTCGGGCTGGTGGAGCCGAGCGGGCTCCACGGCGGCGCCACCGACGACGACCCGGCGCGTGCCACCTCGCGCGAGACGCTGGCCCACGCCATGCTCGCCGAGCTCGAGCTCACCGCCCCGCCGCTGGCGCAGCGGGCCCAGCTGGCGGCCGTGGCCGGCCGCCGCGGCTACGATCCGGCCGACGCCGGGGTGGTGCGGATCCGCGACGAGGTGCTCCGCTTCCTGGCCTCGCCGCCGGGCCTTCGGCTGGCCGGGGCGGCCGCCGAGGGGCGGCTCCGGCGCGAGCTGCCGTTCCTGCTGCGGCTCGACGGGGAGGGGGAGGGCGCTCCCGCCCCCTGCTACCTCAGCGGCGCCATCGACGCGCTGGTGACGCCGCGCCCGGGGGGGCGGCTGCTGGTGCTCGACTACAAGTACTCGCTGCCACGCGCCGAGGCGGCCGACCGCTACCGGCTGCAGCTGGCGGCCTACGCGCTGGCCGCCTCGCGCGCCAGCGGCGGGGCGCCGGTGGAGGCGAGGCTCCAGTTCCTGCGCGGCGACTTCAGCGGCCTCGACGTCACGCCCTCGCCGGAGGCGCTGGCCGACTTCGCCCGCGCTGCGCCCGCCCTCGCCGCCGGCGTCGCCAGCGGCGCCGGGGACCGGACGCCGGCCGAGCTGGGGCGCGACGAGGCGCGCTGCCTCGGAGAGGGGTGCGGCTTCGTGGAGCGCTGCTACCGCGCCGGGGACGCCCCGGATCGGGCGCCCGTCGAGCCCGGCCTCGCCCCGCCGGCGGGGTCCGGCGATCCCGCTTGATTCCTTTCACGGGCGGCCGGAAGATGCGCCCGCAATGCGGGGAAACGTAGCGCCCCGCCCACCCTCCACGCTGGAGCACGCACGATGGCGATGACCGAGCGAGTGAAGCAGATCCTTTCCTGGTACGGCTCCGACTGCCCGGGGACCCTCGCCAACCTCTACCGGCTGCTCAACACCGGCCGCCTCGCCGGC
>Ga0315271_10003200_pt1 | contig 10358 bp, 6 predicted proteins | sample C3_top_MG_FD_204664 | JGI IMG/M metagenome (GOLD analysis project Ga0315271, IMG submission 204664) | Sediment microbial communities from Yellowstone Lake, YNP, Wyoming, USA - C3_top | ecosystem: Environmental > Aquatic > Freshwater > Lake > Sediment | place: USA: Wyoming | collected 2017-08-01
ACCATCCCCGTCGCCCAGCTCCAGTCGGGACGCGACGGCTACATGCAGTACTGCCGGCCTTGCCACGGCGAGCGGGGGGACGGCAAGGGCCCGGCCGCCCCCGGGCTGCGCCCGCCACCGCGCGACTTCACGGTCGGGCTCTTCAAGTTCGCCGCGGTGGCCGGCGGCTCGCTGCCCCGCGACGAGGACCTCGTCCGCATCGCCCGCAACGGCCTGCACGGGACGGCCATGCTGGCCTGGGACGTCCCGGAGCCCCGCCTGCAGGACATCGTCCAGTACCTCAAGACCTTCTCGCCGCGCTGGAAGGAGGAGGAGCCGGGTGAGGCCATCACGGCCAGCCCGGATCCATGGGCCGGGAGAGTGGCCGACGGCGTGACGCGTGGCCGGAAGCTCTACCACGGCATGGCGCAGTGCCTCGGCTGCCACCCGGCCTACGCCTCGAAGCGGGAGGTCGACGCCGCCTCGCGGGAGCTGACAGGCAACGCCACCACCGACTTCCGGGCCGACCTCTACGGCTCGGTCCTCAAGGAGTCGGACTACGGCAGCAAGCTGCTGCCGCCCGACTTCACCCGGTCCGAGCTGCGCTCCATCCGGGCCGGGCACGAGGCCGAGGACCTCTACCGCGTCATCGCCTCGGGCGTGGGCGGCACCGCCATGCCCAGCTGGAAGGGCTCGCTCCCGGAGGAGGACGTCTGGGCGCTGGTCCACTACGTCTCGTCGCTGGTCGCAACCAAGGACACCCCGGTGGCCACCCGGCTGCTGGAGCGGAACATCGCGGACGACGCCGGCCCGGCCGCCCGCCCACAGGAGAAGCCATGAGAGCTGCGCTTCGTCTCGCCGTCACCCTTGGACTGGTGGCCTTCGCCACGCGCGCCGAGGCCATCCCGGCCTTCGCGCGGAAGTACGGGATGTCCTGCACCGCCTGCCACCTGGCCTGGCCCATCCTGAACCAGCAGGGGCAGGCCTTCCGTGACGCCGGCTACCAGTTCGGGACCGAGAAGGACGAGCCGACCACGGTGGCTCCGGCCTACTGGCCGGTCGCCATGCGCACCACGCCGGCCTACCAGTACACCCGGACCACCAACCAGGAGTCGGAGGCCGGCCCCATCACCATCGGCTCGGGGGGGCTCCCGGCCGGTCCGGCGGCCGACCTGCTCACCGCCGGCACCATCGCCCGGGACATCTCCTTCCTGCTGGTGGCGGCCGGCTTCGCGCCGCCCGACGAACCGGCCTCGCTCGAGTCGGCCTTCGTCCGGCTCAGCAACCTGGGCGGGAGCAGCTGGGCCAACTTCAAGATCGGCAAGTTCGAGGTCGACCTGCCGGCCTCGCCCCACCGCGGCGTCAGCATGACCAGCGGCTACGCCATCTACGCCCCCCGCCAGGGGAGCGCCGTGCCCCTCGACCTCTCCGCCAACCAGGTCGGCGTCGAGTTCGACGGCCACGACGCCGGCAGCGTGACCCGTTACGCCATCTCGCTGGTCTCGGCCAACGACGACCCGGGAGGCAAGGGGCCATGGTCCTCGCCGCTCATCTACGCCCACGCCCAGCGCTCCTTCGAGACCGGGAGCGAGGTGCTGCCCTGGGTCCGGCTCGGCCTGCTGGGATCGATCGGCTGGCTGCCCACCACCTTCCAGACCCTGGGGGGCGAGAACATCTCCGGTACCGGCGGTGACTACAAGACCTACTCGCGCCTGGGTGGCGAGGTGACCGGCCAGATCGGGAACCCGGCCTCGCCGCTCCAGTGGCAGGTCGCCTACATGTACGGCCAGGAGTCGGCCGAGGTGACCCCCGGCGAGGCCAAGGCCACCTTCTCCGGCGGCTGGCTCGAGCTCGACTGGGTGCCGGTCAGCCGGAACGACTACAACGCCACGCCATACCTGGTCTTCGCCCGGTACGACATGGTCCGCCAGGGCGCCGGGCCGGGCGACTTCGACGGCCTGACGCTGGGGGTGAGGCGCTACCTGGCGGTCGGTCCGCGCGCCTCGGCCGCCGTCCACCTCGAGGTCTCCAGCGGCACCTCCAAGGGGACCGCCTACAACGGTTCAAACGTCCAGACCACGGCCGCGATGGCCGGCATCGACTTCGCCTTCTGATCCGGAGGACTCCATGAACCCCACTCGCCTCCTCGCCTCGCTCGCGGCGCTCGTCCTCGCCCTGTCCACGACCACCGCCACCGCCGAGCCTCCCCAGCCGGCCGCCGCAGCTCGCGGCGCCAAGGCCTACGGCCGCTACTGCGTCTCCTGCCACGGCACCCAGGGCGACGGCCGCGGCCCCAGCGCCGAGTGGCTCGACCCCCGCCCGCGCAACTTCACGAGCGGGACCTTCAAGTTCCGCTCGACGGTCAGCGGCGAGCTCCCCACCGACGCCGACCTGGAGCGGACCATCGAGCACGGGCTCAACCACACCAGCATGCCGCACTGGCGCGCCCTCACCGCCGTCGAGCGGCGCGACCTGGTGCAGTTCGTCAAGACCTTCTCGACGCGCTTCGCCACCGAGCCGCAGGGCAAGCCCATCGCCGTGCCGCCGGCGCCCAAGGTGACCCCGGCGCTGCTGGCGCAGGGGAAGGAGGTCTGGACCAAGGTGCAGTGCGCCAGCTGCCACGGGGACGGGGGCAAGGGAGACGGTGCCTCGGCCACCACCCTGCGCGACGACTGGGGCCAGCCCATCGTGCCGCGAGACTTCACGAGCGGCCCGCTCAAGGTCGGTGACCGGCCCGAGGACCTCTACCGGGCCTTCATGACCGGCCTCAACGGCTCGCCCATGCCCTCCTTCGCCGAGTCGATCAGCCCCGACGAGGCCTGGGCGCTGGTGGTCTACGTCCGATCGCTGCGCAAGGACTGACGGGAGCGACCGATCGCGGGCGTGGCCGGCCTACGCCGCCGCCAGCTGCGCCCGCAGCGTCCCGATCAGCTCGTCGACGCCGAACGGCTTCTCCAGCACGGCGTCGGCGTCACCATCGCCGTCGCTTCGCGACGGAGGCAGGCCGGAGACCAGCACCAGCCGGACGCCGGCCAGCGCTGGGCGGCCCCGGATCCGGGCCATCAGCTCGGTGCCGGTCATCCCCGGCATGAGCTGGTCGATGATCACCAGCGCCGGGCGCGGGTCGAGCTCGAGCCTGGACAGCGCCGAGGCGGCATCGCGCGCCACCGACACCTCGAACCCCTCGCCGGAGAGGCACTCGGCCATGTTCTCGAGGAGCGCGGCGTCGTCGTCGACGACCAGGATGTGCGGGCGATCTGGCACAGCTCCTCTACCTAGCGGCCGGTCGCACCCGGGGCAAGGACCGTCGAGGGGAGCGGTCAGCGTCCGTTGACGGGGCCGGCGACGATGTGCACGCATCGTGAATGCCCCGGCGACTTGCCTCGAGGCGCATCGCTGGTTATGAAGGGGCGGCGCTGGAACCCCGGCGCTCCCATGGCCTCCCGAACCTAGAGAATCCGGTCCGCCTCACCGACCCGCCGCGGCGCCCGTCCCGGGTGCGCGGTCCGATCCTCCTCGGGAGCACCACATGTCATCACTCCGCGCCGAGCGGCTCGCCTTCAGGTGGGCCGACGCGGCCCCCATCCTCGACGACTTCGATCTGCACCTCGGCCCCGGCTGGACAGCCCTGGTCGGCGAGAACGGCGCCGGCAAGACGACCCTGCTTCGGCTGCTGGCCGGTGAGCTGGAGCCGACGGCCGGCCGCGCCTGGCGGACTCCGCCCGGCGCGACGGTGGCGCTCTGTCCGCAGGAGGTGGAGCGTCTCGACGCCGCCATCTCGGCCTTCGCGCAGGCCGCCGACGGCGAGGCCCGGTCGCTGCGCGGCCGGCTCCGCCTCGACCTGGACGGGCCGCGGCGCTGGACCACGCTCTCCCCCGGCGAGAGGAAGCGCTGGCAGCTCGGGGCGGCGCTCCACCAGGCTCCCCGCGTCCTGCTGCTCGACGAGCCGACCAACCACCTCGACGGAGAGGCGCGGGGGCTGGCCATCGAGGCGCTGCGGCGCTTCACCGGGGTCGGCCTGCTGGTGAGCCACGACCGGGCCCTCCTCGACGCACTCTGCGGGCGCTCGCTCTGGCTTCACCGCGGCCAGGCCAGGCAGGTGCCGTTGCCTTACTCCGAGGCGAGGGAGCTCCTCGACGCCGAGCGCTCGGCGGCCTGGCAGGCCAGGTCGGCAGGGCAGGCGGCGGCGCGGCGGGCCGCGGCCAGCCTGGCCGAGGCGCGCCAGCAGCGAGCCCAGGCCGAGGCGGGCCGATCGCGCCGGACCATCGACCGCAAGGACCACGACGGCCGGTCGGTGGGTGCCAAGACGCTGGCCGGCTGGGCCGAGGCACGCGCCGGGCGCCGGGTCGAGGTGCGTCGCCGCGCCCTCGACGTGGCGGTGGCCGACGTCCCGGCCCCGCCCCGCGACCCACCGGGTGGTGGCCGGATGGCGCTCGGCTGGGAGCGGGCGCCCCGGCCGGCGCTGCTGTCGCTCGAGACGGGAGCGCTGCGGGCCGGCGACCGGGTGCTGCTCCGCGACCTCTGCCTTCGGGTCGGCCGGGAGGACCGGGTGCGGCTCACGGGGGCGAACGGCGCCGGCAAGAGCCGGCTGCTGGAGGCCCTGGTGAAGGCCTCGGCGCTCCCAGCGGGGAAGCTCCTCTGGCTGCCGCAGGAGCTCGCGCCCGGGGCGGGGAGGGAGGCCCTGGAGCGCGTCCGCGGGCTGGCGGAGGAGGAGCGGGGGCGGGTGCTCCAGCTGGTGGCGAGCCTCGGCGTGGCCCCGGAGCGGCTGCTGGCCTCGCGCCAGCCGTCTCCGGGCGAGGCCCGCAAGCTCATGCTGGCGCTCGGCCTCGGCGCGAGGTGCTGGGGGCTGGTGCTCGACGAACCGACCAACCACCTCGACCTGCCCTCGATCGAGCGGCTCGAGGCGGCGCTGCGTAGCTGGCCCGGCGCGCTCCTGCTGGTGACGCACGACGAGACCTTCGCGTCCCGGCTCGGCGCCGCCACCTGGCGGATCGACTCGGGGCGCGTCCATCCTGGCTGAACGGCCCGTCGCGCGGCCGGGGCCGAGGTTCGCCGGTGCTCGCGGACGTGCTCAGGGAGGGGGCGGCTCACCGGTCCGGATGGCGCGCTCGCTCCGGCAGGCCGCCTCGACCCCGGCCTGGCAGGCCTCCTTGATCAGCGCGTAGCCCCGCTCGGCGTCGACCTGGACGCCATCCCCGGCATAGAGCCGGTAGCCGATGTTGGCCAGCAGCACGGCGGCCGACTGGTGGAGGCGGCTGGCGCCCGGCTCGTGGAGGAGGCGCTGCGCCAGGGAGGTGGCAAGGGGGAGATCGTTGCGGAAGAAGGCGTCGACGGCGCGCAGGTACTCCAGCTCGTCGGAGCGGACCTCGAGCGCATCGAGCTGCTGCAGCGCGCGCGTGATGCCGGGGCCGTCCTCCCGCCGCACCGCCTCCTTCGCCGCGCTCCAGGCGGCGGTGGCCGCCTCGCCGCGGGCCAGCGTGGTCAGCCCCGCCCTCGGCCAGGCCGCGGCGGCGACCAGGACCGACAGCGCCAGCCCGAGCGGCAACCAGGCCACGCGCCGGCGGGGCGACGGCCGTGTCATGAGCCAGGTGGCCAGCCCACCGACGACCAGCCCGCCGCCGTGCGCCGCGTGGTCGAAGGGGAGGTCGACCGAGAGGGCCAGCACGGTCCAGACCGTCAGCTGTCCGGCCACGCTGAGCGTCATGCGGCTCTTCAGGAAGGGGCCCCAGCCCGGCAGCAGCCGGCGGTGGATGGCCAGGGTGGCGCCGATCATCCCGAAGAGCGCTCCGGAGGCGCCGGCGCTGAGCACGTCGTGGAACAGCAGCGAGGTGGCGGAGGCGCCGACCCCGGCCAGCAGGTAGAGGGCGAGGAACCGGCCGTGGCCGAGCATCCGCTCCACCACCCGGCACCAGGAGAAGCCGAAGAGCGAGTTGGCCAGGAGGTGGACCACGCCGACGTGGAGGAAGATCGCCGTCACCAGCCGCCACCACTCCCCGGCCCAGACGTGGCCCCGTTCCAGGGCGCCCCCGGCGAGGAGCGCCTGGGTGCTGGTGACGTCGTCGAAGCGCCAGGAGACCCAGGCCATCACGGCGACGTTGACGGCGACGATGGCCGCGGCCACCGGGGCCTCGGTCAGGGCGGCAAAGCGGTGGGGGGGCGGCTGCGCCATGCCGGCAACATACCGCGGAGGAGGAGGCGTGCCCCCGGTCAAACTCGCCCGAGCCGGAGCGGAGCCGGCGCGATATGATGGGCCGGTGACCGAGTACATCGTCAACCCGCGCCGCGCCCCGCGCGCCCCCTCGCGCTGCGCCACGCAGGTCCGCGCCGGCGCGGCGGCCTTCGCGGCCGAGACCGAGGACATCGGCCCGACCGGCTGCCAGCTGGTCGCGCCCGGGGCCCTGGCGAGAGGGCAGGCGGTGGCGCTGGTCTTCGCCAACCCCAAGGTGCAGGGGGCGCTCAGCGTGGAGGGGAAGGTGGCCTGGGGCAGCTCGCGGCCGCCATGGCGGGTGGGCGTGGCCTTCGGCGAGAAGTGCCGCGTCGACGCCGAGCGCTGGTTCCAGCAGCTGGTGGCGGCTCACCCGGGCATGGGCGGCTTCCGGCGCGTGCCGGACCGGCTCCCGCTCGACGCCATGATCTTCCTGGCCGCGCCCCCGAGCTTCCTCTTCGACTTCAACCCCGAGGAGGTGGAGGTGCTGCGCCACGTGGCCAGCGGTACCACCATCGCGTCGCTGCGCAACCGGCTCTCGGCCAGATGGGACCTCTCGCAGCGGGCGCTCTTCGGGCTCATGGCGCGCGGCGCGGCGACGATCAACCGGGGCGCCGCCTCCCACCCCTCGGCCTGGAAGAAGGTCATGGCCGAGCTCGGGGCGGAGTTCGTCCACGAGGCGCCGCGGGCCACCCGGGCGCCGCCGCTCCTCGAGCGTCCGGCGGCGGGTGACGCCGGCCCGCTGCGGACCGAGGCCGACGTCGCGCTGGAGTTCGGTCCCGGGCCGTCCGCCGCGCCGCCGCCGCTGCCCCCACCGCCGGCGCCCGGGCCCGAGCCGCTTCGAGTGGCGCCGGCTGCAGCCGAGGTGATGCCGGTGCCGGACCCGGGAGTCGCCGCCGGAGGGCCGACGGCAGGGACCGGCTGGCGTGGCGATGCCCGCACCCGGTCCCGTGAGGCGCAGGAGTGCCTCGACCTGGGCCGGCTCGAGTCGGCGGCAGGGCGCGTCCAGAGCGCCATGGCCCACCTGCGGCGGGCGCTGCAGCTCGCCCCCGGGGACGCCGAGATCGCCGCCGAGCTGGGCCGGGCCATGACCGCCCCCCCTCCGCGCTGAATCTGCAGGCCGGTCGCCTCGACCTAAATTGTGGACCGAACTGGTCAAATCCATGACCGGGGCGGCCTTGACTCGACCGCCCCGCATTGGTACTCCCGGCGGGCCGCCCAGATCCCAAACTGCTACGGAGGGTACGTCCCCGATGTACAAGATCGTCCGCCGCGAGGCCTTCTCCGACACGACGTTTCTCTGGGATGTCCACGCCCCCGACGTGGCCGCGGCGGCTGAGCCTGGCCACTTCGTCATGCTCCGGCTGGGCAGCGGCGCCGAGCGCATCCCCCTCACGGTCGCCGACTTCGATCGCGAGAAGGGGACCATCACCATGGTCATCCAGGCGCTCGGCAAGACCACGCGCCAGATGATGACCGACTACAAGGAGGGGGACTCCTTCGAGGACTTCGTCGGCCCCCTCGGCATGCCCCAGCACATCGGCAAGGTCGGCCACGTGGTGCTGGTCGGCGGCGGCCTCGGGGTCGCCCCGGTCTTCCCGCAGCTGCGCGCCTTCAAGGAGGCCGGCAACCGCGTCACCGCCATCATCGGCTTCCGCAACAAGGACCTGGTCTTCTGGGAGCAGAAGTTCGCCAAGTACTGCGACCAGCTGATCGTCTGCACCGACGACGGCAGCTACGGCAAGCCGGGCTTCGTCACCCAGGCGCTCAAGGAGCTCTGCGAGACCGACAAGCCGGACCTGGCCGTGGCCATCGGCCCGCTCCCCATGATGAACGCCTGCGTCGAGACCACCCGGCCGTTCGGCCTGAAGACCATGGTGTCGCTCAACGCCATCATGGTGGACGGCACCGGCATGTGCGGCTCCTGCCGGGTCACCGTCAACAAGGAGGTGCGGTTCGCCTGCGTCGACGGGCCCGACTTCGACGGCCACAAGGTCGACTTCAAGGAGCTGCTGGCCCGCCAGAAGCGGTTCAAGGCCCAGGAGACGGCGGCCACCGAGGACTACGCGCACGTCTGCAACCTCGAGAAGCAGCTCTTCGAGGAGAACAAGCGCAACTACAAGAAGATCAAGGAGCTGACGCCCCACCAGGCCAAGATGCCCGAGCGCGACCACGTCGAGCGCGCCAAGAACTTCAAGGAGGTCAACCTCGGGTACTCGATCCAGGACGCCCTCCTCGAGGCCGAGCGGTGCATCCAGTGCGCCAAGCCGACCTGCATCGCCGGCTGCCCGGTGGCCATCGACATCCCGCGCTTCATCCGCCACCTGGTGGTGCGCGATCTCGAGGGCGCCCTCGAGGTCATCAACGAGGCCTCCATCTTCCCGTCGGTCTGCGGCCGCGTCTGCCCGCAGGAGACGCAGTGCGAGGCCCAGTGCATCATCGCCAAGAAGGTCGAGTCGGTCGGCATCGGCCGCCTGGAGCGCTTCGTCGGTGACAACGCCCAGCCCCGGCCCGTGGTCCCGCCGGTCTTCGCCGCCGGCGACAGGCTCGGCAGGGTGGCGGTCTGCGGCTCCGGCCCGGCCGGCCTGGCGGTGGCGGCGGACCTCGTCAAGTTCGGCTGCGACGTCACCGTCTACGAGGCCCTCCACGTGGTGGGTGGGGTGCTCCGCTACGGCATCCCCTCCTTCCGCCTCCCGCGTGACATCATCGACCGCGAGGTCAAGCGGCTCACCGACCTGGGCGTGAAGATCGAGACCAACAAGGTCATCGGCAAGACCTTCACGGTGCCGCAGCTGATGGGCGAGAAGGGCTACGACGCGGTCTTCCTCGGCGTCGGCGCCGGCGCCCCGGCCTTCCTCGGCATCCCCGGCGAGTTCGCCGGCCAGGTCTACTCGGCCAACGAGTTCCTCACCCGCGTCAACCTCATGGGCGGCGACCAGTTCCCGCTCAAGGACACGCCGGTCTCCATCGGCAAGAGCGCGGTGGTCATCGGCGCCGGCAACACCGCCATGGACTGCCTGCGCGTCGCCAAGCGGCTCGGCACCGAGACGGTGCGCTGCGTCTACCGGCGCACCGAGGCCGAGGCGCCGGCCCGCATCGAGGAGCTCCGCCACGCCAAGGAGGAGGGGATCGAGTTCTTCTTCCTCCACGCCCCGGTCGAGATCTACGTCGACCCGGACGGCAACGTGAAGGGCATGAAGGTCGAGGAGATGGTCCTCGGCGACCCGGACGAGAAGGGACGCCGCAAGCCGGTCGCCACCGGCAAGTTCAAGGACCTCGAGTGCGACACGGTCATCTACGCGCTCGGCACCAAGGCCAACCCCATCATCACCCAGTCGACCCCTGGCCTGACCCTCAACAAGTGGGGCAACATCGAGGCCGACGACGGCAAGACCCAGTGCACCTCGCTGCCCGGCGTCTTCGCCGGCGGCGACATCGTCACGGGCGGCGCCACGGTGATCCTGGCCATGGGGGCGGGGCGCCGGGCAGCCCGCTCGATCGGCGCCTACCTGAAGGGCAAGAAGCAGAAGTGGCCCATCTCCGAGGACGACATGAAGAACTTCACGCCCCCGTCCCAGCTGGGCGCCGCCGGCGCCGCCGGCGCGGCGGCCCCGGCCTCCACCGGCACCGGCAAGGTCTGCCCGAAGTGCCGCCAGCCGCTCGAGGGCGAGGAGGAGTACGTCTGCTGCGCAACCGCCAAGCTGACCTGGAAGTGCCAGGACTGCGCCAAGGTGAGCGAGGGCTTCGCCTTCCCCTACGGGATGTGCCCGGCCTGCGGTGGCAAGCTCGCCGTGGCCGACCCGGCCCAGGCGGCCGACGCGGCCGCGCTCGACGCCGTCCGCATCGCCTTCGAGATCGAGCTGGGCGGGATGGCCTTCTACGGCCGCGCCTCCCAGGAGGCCGGCGACCCGATGCTGCGCGACCTCTTCGCTCGCTTCGCCGAGATGGAGAAGGAGCACATGGCGACGCTGTCACGGCGCTACCACGTGCAGGTGCCGGCGGCCGGTGACTTCAAGGTCGACCGGGCGGCCATCTACGCCGGCATCCCCAACCGCCCCGAGGACCCCGCCAACCTCTTCCGCATCGCCATCGCCTTCGAGGAGCGCGCGGTTCGGTTCTTCAGCGAGCGCGGCGTCGCAGCGGCCGAGGGCACGCCCGAGAAGCAGCTCTACCG